>ERZ773224.1145-NODE-1145-length-34195-cov-8.020299_pt1 | contig 34195 bp, 30 predicted proteins | sample MGYA00580526_ERZ773224 | MGnify/ENA primary metagenome ERZ773224 (study PRJEB29015, sample SAMEA2737743) | human gut metagenome | biome: human gut; feature: human-associated habitat; material: faeces | place: China | collected 2012 ... | reverse complement strand
AGCCCTTGATGCCGCTTGATATCGATTTCGTGTCTAACTTTTTGGGTTCAGATCATTTGCGGAGCCTTTTGTTATTTTTTTGAATGTAATTATTGGAGGGGCGGGGACGGGCTCTACTCAGTTTTTTTCTGTGTATCGGATTCCTCATGTGTTTCCCCTCCCTTGTAATAGCACTTAATTATAAAATAGAGGAATAAAGCCGCCGTTACGCATATCACCTTTAATATTCCGTAATGCCACAGCTTGTCGGACATAGGGACATAAGCTGCCGCACTGTAAAACGACTCGAACTTTGAGAGAAGCATATCCATCAAGGACGCAATGGACAGCTCGATCATCAGCGTAAGAAAGGTATACAGGGCGTATTTCCTGTTTTCCATCTTCAATCCCTCCTTCCAATTATATTCATATTTTAAAAGAAACTAAATACATCTGTCAATTGATGGTATATGGTATAATGTACCCGTCATCAATCAGCACGAAAGGCGTGTTTTTATGGATAACAAGCATAACGATAGGCGGATATTCGACCTTGCGATGCACACATGGCTGCGCTATGCCCTCGTATTCCTCAAGTGGCTGCTGTGGGCGGCCGTCATAGGCACAGCGCTGGGCTTCATAAGCACCGCATTCCACTACTCCGTGGATTTTGCGCAGGAGCTGCGGCTTGCATACCCTTGGCTCCTCTGCCTGCTGCCCGCAGGCGGCCTTATCATAGTATTCATGTACCGCGCCTGCGGCGTGAAGGACGACCGTGGCGCCAATGCCGTCCTTGAGGCCACAATAAACGGCGAGCCGGTTAAAAAGCGCGTGGCCCCGCTGATATTCACAGGCACGGTGCTTACCCATCTCTTCGGGGGCAGCGCGGGGCGCGAGGGCGCGGCCCTCCAGCTCGGCGGCAGCATAGCAGGGCTTTTCAGCGGCGTTTTCCACATAAAGCCTGGAGATGGCAGGGTGCTTACCATATGCGGCATGAGCGCCGCCTTCTCGGCTCTTTTCGGCACGCCCATCACCGCGGCTGTTTTCGCCGTGGGCGTAGCCAGCGCGGGCGCGGTTCAGTACGCGGCGCTTTTCCCCTCCGTGGTCAGCGCCTTTGCGGGCTTCCTCGTGTCTTCCGCCCTGGGTGTGCCGCCCACCCGCTTTGAGCTGCTGGGCATACCCGCGCTGGAAGCCGCCCCCGTTTTACAGGTGCTTGCCCTGTCAGTACTGGCAGGCTGGCTTTCCCTCATATTCTGCAAGACAATAGGCGGTGTGCATCGCCTTGCGGGCAGGGTAGAAAGCCCCTATTTGCGCCTGTTTTTAGGCGGCTGCATAGTCGCCGCCGCCTCGCTGCTGCTGGGCACGCGGGACTACTGCGGCGCGGGAATGGACGTCATCGCCCGCGCGCTTTCGGGCAGGGCAGAGCCCGCGGCGTTCATATTGAAGCTCCTCCTTACCGCCGTCACCATGGGCGCGGGCTTCAAGGGCGGCGAGATAGTCCCCTCCTTCTTCGTCGGGGCCACCTTTGGCTGCACTGCCGGCGCGCTCCTTGGCCTCGATCCCGCATTCGGCGCCGCTATGGGGCTGACCGCGCTGTTCTGCGGCGTGACCAACTGCCCCATCACAGCCATATTGCTTTCCGTGGAGCTTTTCGGCGGCGGTGCGCTCCCCTTCTTCGCCCTCGCCTGCGCCGCAAGCTACCTGCTTTCAGGATACAGCAGCCTTTACGGCTCCCAGCGCATAGTGCTGGACAAGTGGCATATAGGCGAATAAGGGACAAAGCTCAAAAAAGCGGCTCAAAGGCCGCTTTTTTTGACTAACCGCGCGCTATTGCTTCTTTTTGCAGATATGCCCCTGGTACATGAATATCCCCCCGGCGGCAATGGCGGCGGCTGTTATGAATATCACCGCCTTCATCGGCATTTTTCCGGCGTAATCCATAGCGTTGGTCAAAAAATGCCCAAAGGCCTTGTGTTCCATTACCTGCATCACCGGCAGCAGCAAAAGCTCCAGCACAAGCATTATCAGTCCCGCGACCGCCGTTATAAAGCCTGTGCGTATGCGTTTTTCCGCAGCGTTCAGCCGGGCTATGGCGGCTATGCTCTCCTTTTCTCCAGCCGCAGCGGGTATGCTCTCAGCCCCCTTCAAAAGCTCGTCTGTGGATATGCCGAAAAGCTCGCTCAACGCGATTATCTTGGATATTTCCGGCGCCGCGTCGTTCAGCTCCCATTTTGATACCGACTGGCGGGAAACGTCGAGCTGCTCCGCCAGCTGCTCCTGCGAAAGGCCCGCCGCCTTTCGAAGCTGCTGTATCCTTTCGCCTACTGTCATTTCTTTCATAAGCACGGGTACTCCTTTTTGGTTTTCTTGTGCATAGCATACACCAGGAGGCGGCTATCGCGCCACCAATCATACTTGGAAAAAGCGCAACCGGAGGTTGCGGGGGCTTGCCGCCCGCCGCTTCCTTAAAAAAAGTGCCCCGGCAATTTCACCGGGGCCGTATTATTATTCGGCTTTATTCGCCCTTGCTCTCTGATACGGTGAGGTTCTCGCCATCGTAATCCACGGTGAACACCGTGTCGGGGGCGGGGTCGCCTTCGATTATCTTGCGGGCAAGCAGCGTCTCAAGCTTGCTGGAAAGCAGCCGCTTCAGGGGCCTTGCGCCGTACTGAGGATCGTAGCCGGTCTCCGCAAGGTAGTTCTTCGCCCTGTCGGTAAGCTTCACGTCCAGCCTGCGCTCCCTGAGCCTCTTGCGTATATCCTCCAGCATAAGGTCGGTAATCTTGAATATCTCTTCCTTATCGAGGGGCTTGTAGAACACTATGTCGTCTATCCTGTTGAGGAATTCCGGCCTGAAGCTCTGCTTGAGCAGCAGGTTCACCTGGGCGCGGGCCTCCTCGGTTATCCTGCCGTCCTTTATGCCCTCCAGTATGTAGCTGGAGCCCAGATTGCTGGTCATGACGATGACGGTATTCTTGAAGTCCACGGTGCGGCCCTGGGAATCCGTTATGCGCCCGTCGTCCAGCACCTGAAGCAGTACGTTGAACACGTCGGGATGGGCCTTCTCCACCTCGTCGAACAGCACGACGCAGTAGGGATGGCGGCGCACGGCCTCCGTAAGCTGGCCGCCCTCGTCATAGCCCACATAGCCCGGAGGAGCGCCTATCAGGCGGGATACGGAGTGCTTCTCCATGTATTCGCTCATATCTATGCGGACCATGTTGGATTCATCGTCAAACAGGGCTTCCGCCAGAGCCTTGGCAAGCTCCGTCTTGCCTACGCCGGTAGGCCCTAAGAACAGGAATGAGCCGATAGGCTTGTTGGGGTCCTTAAGCCCCGCCCGGGTGCGCAGTATGGCGTCGCAGACGGTCTGCACCGCCTCGTCCTGGCCTATGACCCGCTTATGCAGTATGCTGTCCAGGTGCAGCAGCTTCTCCCTCTCGCCTTCCATCAGCTTTGCTACCGGTATACCGGTCCAACGGCCCACTATCTTGGCTATCTCCTCCTCGGTGATGCGGTCACGAAGCAGGCCGTCCGCTTTGCCCTTCTCCATGTCCGCCTCCGCCTTGGCCAGCTCTTCCTTCAGCTTGGGCAGTTTGCCGTACTTCAGCTCTGCGGCCTTGTTAAGGTCGTAGCTCCGCTCGGCCTGCTGCATATCGGCGTTAAGCTGTTCTATCTCGGTGCGGAGGGACTGAACCTTCTTTATGGCGTCCTTCTCGTTTTCCCACTTTGCCTTGAGCCCCGCGAACTCCTCGCGCTCGTGAGCCAGCTCCTTGCGGATATCCTCAAGGTGCTGCTGGGATATCTTGTCGCTTTCCTTGTTAAGGGCGGCTTCCTCTATCTCCAGCTGCATTATGTGCCGGCGCTTCTCGTCAAGCTCGGTGGGCATACTGTCCATCTCGGTGCGCACCATGGCGCAGGCCTCGTCCACAAGGTCGATGGCCTTATCCGGCAGGAACCTGTCGCTTATGTACCTGTGGGAAAGCGTGGCGGCGGCTATCAGGGCGCTGTCCTGTATCTTTACGCCGTGGAACACCTCGTAGCGCTCCTTCAGGCCCCTCAGTATGCTTATGGTATCCTCTACCGTAGGCTCATCTACCATTACGGGCTGGAACCTTCTGGAAAGGGCGGGGTCCTTTTCGATGTACTTGCGGTATTCGTCCAGCGTGGTCGCGCCTATGCAGTGCAGCTCGCCCCTGGCAAGCATTGGCTTTAAGAGGTTGCCCGCGTCCATGCTGCCCTCGGTGCGGCCGGCTCCTACTATATTGTGCAGCTCATCGATGAACAGTATTATCCTGCCCTCGCTGCGCTTTACTTCATTAAGAACGGCCTTAAGCCTTTCCTCGAATTCGCCCCTGAACTTTGCGCCCGCAATAAGGGCGCCCATGTCAAGGGAAAATATCTTGCGGTCCTTCAGGTTTGCCGGCACATCGCCTGATACTATCCGCTGGGCAAGTCCCTCGGCTATTGCCGTCTTGCCTACGCCCGGCTCGCCTATGAGCACAGGGTTATTCTTGGTCTTTCTTGAAAGTATGCGGATGACGTTGCGCACTTCCTCGTCACGCCCTATAACAGGGTCAAGCTTCTGCTTCCTTGCAAGCTCTACAAGATCCTGAGCGTACTTGCCAAGTGCGTCGTAGGTGTCCTCCGGGCTGTCGGTCGTCACCCTTGCGCCGCCCCGGACGTCGTTGAGAACCTTCAGGAACCCGTCCCGGGTGATGCCAAAGGTCTTAAACAGCTCCTTCATGGCGCCATTAGGCGCTTCCAGCATGCCTAAGAACAGATGCTCTACCGAGATATACTCGTCCTTCATGTGCTTGGCCTGATCCTCCGCCGCGTTGAGCGCGCGATCCAGCTCAGGGGTTATGTACACCTTTTCCGCCTCCCGGCTGCCCGTCACCTTGGGCAGCTTGCTTATTTCCCTGTCCAGGGCCGCGTCGAAGGCGTCCTTATCCTTGCCCATTCTGGTGATGAGCTCGGCTATGAGCTTCTGGTCGAGCAGCGCCTTCATAAGGTGCTGCTGATCCACCTGCTGGTTGGTGTTGCGGCTGGCGATGGACTGGGCATCCTGCACCGCCGCAATAGATTTCTGCGTTAACCTGTTAATATCCATATAAAATCCTCCTCGGACCGATGATTTCGTAAGTAGTATGTGCCATGATCCTCATTAGCGCTCTTACCTTTCGAGTGCTAATTGTAATATAAGACCTTGTACATATCATCATAATAATTTGAAATAATTGTGAAGTGGAAAAAAAACCTGAGCTGTTGTATAATAACAGAAAAACTTATGGAGGACGCCCCAATGAAGATCAGAGATATATCGGAGCCTGCAAGCTTTTTTAAGGCCGTAAACACCTGCGCCGGCAGGGTGGAGCTCATGACCGCCGAGGGCGACTGCCTCAACCTCAAGTCCCGCCTGTGCCAGTACATAGCCCTCACCCAGATGTTCGAGGACAAGCGGGTAGAAGGCATAGAGCTTGTACTGAGTGAGCCCTGCGACCTCAACAAGCTTCTGCCCTACATAGACGCGGAGGAATAACGCTGCAAACGCAAAAGGCTTCCTTTAAATTGGGAAGCCTTTTTCTTTACTTCATTTCCTCTATGTGCTCCTTCGCGTAGGCGATGAACCTTGCTGCCGCAGGGGAAATCATATCCTTCCTTGTAACTCCTATACCTATATCCACATACTGCTCAGGGTCCAGGGGCATAACCCTCACCTCGCCGCCCGGCTCCAGCGAGTCCACGATGAGCTGGTTCATTATGGCTATTCCCAGCCCCGCCTTCACCATCGCCATGGCGGCAAGGCCATCCGGGCAGCCGAAGCGTATGTCAGGGGTTATGCCCATCTGCGCAATCATTCGGGAGTTATCCGTCTCCTCTGCGGGGCGTATGGCTACGAAAGGATAATTGCCTACAGCCGAGAGCGGAAAGGCCGCGCCGCCGGAGAGTGGGCTGCTCTTTGGCAGCACCGCCACCAGCTGATCGTCCTTTATATGCAGCCAGTCGAAGTCGCCCTCGCGGCGGCTCATTACGCAGAAATCCGCCCTGTGCTCGCTCAGCGCCGCCGCAAGCTCGCTGCTGGTCCCCTCCAAAGTGCTTATCTCCACCATCGGGTACTTCCGCGAAAAGCCGGCGATCAAGTGGGCAAGCCAGCCGTAGCAGGCCTCGTAGGTATTGCCTATGGTGAGCTTGCCTATCTCTATGCCGCGTATGGAGGCCGCCTGCTGCACGCAGCGCCGCCCCATGTACACGAAATCGCGTATGAGGGGAAGCATATTTTTGCAGTTTTCGGTAGGGGCGACGCCGCCTCTGTTTCTTATCAGAAGCGGAAAGCCCATCTCATCCTCCAGCGCCGCCATCATACGGCTTATTCCGGAGGGAGTATAGCCGAGGCTCTCCGCCGCGGCGGTAAGTGAGCCCAGCTCCAGCGCCGCTATCAGCGCCCTGCACTTCTCTGTATCCATATTGCGCCTCTATTTTGACTTTTTAGCAATGCTGCCATGATATATTATCGTTTTACTCAAGTATATAACAGTAATATAATGATGTCAAACAAAGAAAACGACAAAATATCAGGAAAGGACAGAAACAATGGAAAGCATCAGCGCAAGGGCAAGGATAGGCTGCCGGGTAAACCCTGCGGAGTTCCTTCTCGCGGGCGTTATAGTTGCGCGCAGCACCTCTCTGCTGCTGTCCAAGGCGCTCCTCACCACTATGAGCCCCCTCAACATACTCTCCGTTCGCTTCTGCCTTGCCTTCGTGATACTCTGCGCCATATTCTTCAATCGGATGAAGCGGATGAACCTCAGGACGCTGCTCATGGGCACGGCGATAGGCGGCGCATTCTCCGCGATGATGGCGGCGGAGCTTTTCGCCCTCAAGCACACCCTCGCTTCCACCACCTCCTTTCTCGAAAATACCGCAATAGTCATAGTGCCGCTGATGGAGGCGCTGCTGCATAAGAAGCTGCCCTGCAAAAGGGCTCTGCTCTGCGCCGGGCTTACCTTAATAGGCGTCGGCGCCCTCACCCTGCGCTCCGGCAGGTTCAGCTTCGGCCTCGGCGAAGGGCTGTGCATACTCTCTGCCATGCTTTACGCCTTGGCGATAATACTCACTGACAGGCTTTCCAAAAAGGGCGACCCCATGCTCATAGGCATAGCGCAGGTCGGCTTCATCGGCCTGTTCACCACTATAGCCTCCTTCATATTCGAGGCTCCCAAGCTGCCCTCCTGCGCCTCTGAGTGGCTGCCGATATTGGGGCTTGCGCTGGTTTGCAGCTGCTTCGGCTTCACCCTTCAGCCCGTGGCACAGCGCAGGATACCCTCCGAGAGGGCGAGCCAGTTCTGCGCCCTCAACCCCCTCTCTACCGCCCTCATGAGCTCGGCCTTCCTGCATGAGAAAATAGGGATCATGGGTGCCATAGGCGCTGTGCTGATACTGGGCAGCATAATGCTGGAGAGCGTCCGCAGCGCAAAGTCAAAGAAAGCGTAAGCACCGTCGTCATTCTTCCCCCTAAAGACGAAAGGATAAGCAAAGCCCCCGCGTTCGCGGGGGCTTTGTCATGCCGTTATCTTTTTATATTACCCCGAAGAAATGCAGTATGCTCTGCCATATCGTCATATCGCCGGTCTTGGGGGGTATTACCACCACGGGGACGGGAGCAGGGGTAACCGGGGGATGCCAGTGGCTTCCGCCGCCGGTGGTGCCGCCGTTATCGGGGGACGCAGTGCCGGGCAGGGCTGCCCATTCTTTGGCATCAAGTTCAAAAGTCTTCATATCCATCTCGTGGCCATCGACAAACAGGACAGCTTTAGTGGGAACAACATCATCCTTGGGAGTCCAAGTGGTCAGGCTCCAGGCATCATCTGCACCCACGGTAGGTATACAACAGGTCACGAATGGATAAGGCGTGTTTGCATCCAATTTGCCTTCATTCAGAGTGGCAGTGGTCAGCAGAGTGTCGCCGCTGAACAGCTTCACCTGTACGCTTTTTTCAAATGTAATGTCCTCCAGCTCAATGAATACGGCATCCGGCGTAATACCAGCCCCGTTGATGCTGCCGCTATAGGACGCAGTGCCGGGCAAGGCTGCCCACTCTTCGGCATCCAGTGTGAAATCCTTCCTACCCTCCTCGTGGCCATCGACAAACAGGACAGCCCTGTTGGGGACAACATCGTCCTTGGGAGTCCAGGGGGTCAGTGCCCAGTACTCGTCAGCAGTCTCGGTAGCGATGCAGCAGGTCAGGAAACCATAGCTGCCGGGATCTACTTCCTGCAAGGTAGCCGTGGTCAGCAGAGTATCGCCGCTGTACAGCTTCACCTGTACGCTGGTTTTGAAGGTAACGTCTTTCAGTTCAACGGAAACAGCATTTTTCAGGACTCCGTTATCATGAGTGATGACGGCGCTCTCGATGCTGCTGTTGCCAATTGCCGATGCGATTCCGGGCAGGGCGCAGACCATGATCAGAACCAACATCATTGCAAGTGATTTTTTCATTTTTTTCCCTTCTTTCAAAATTACTTTAATTTGACATTTAGTGAATGTCATTATTGCTTCAATTATAGCATACCCTTTTGATATTGACAATCACTGAATGTCAAAAGGAGAAAAAAATGTTCATAAATAAATCTCAGGACGGCTCGAATAATCTATGCGGAAGGAATGTCGCGGCTCTGAGGAAGGGACTGAAGCTGTCGCAGCGGCAGCTTGCGGACAGGCTGCAGGTATGCGGACTGGATATAGATAAGAATGCAATACAGCGAATAGAGTGCGGAAAGCGATTCGTTACTGATATAGAGCTGGTCCAGCTTGCGAATGTCCTTCGCGTTGAAATATCCCGTCTCGTACAGTAAACGCAAAAAAGCCCCCTTTCGGGGGGCTTTGCTTACGCCGCTACACGGCGCAGTCCAGCACTATTATCCTGTTGCTGCCCAGGCTTTCCCTTGTGATGACCGCCTCGCTCTGGCGCATACGGTGTATGGCGCAGTTCTTTGCGTTTTCAAGGAACGGGGCAAGCTCGCCCAGCTCAAAGGCCAGCTTGTCGGCGGCGTAGTGCATGGGTATTACAACCTTTGGCGCTATGGCGTAGGCTATCTCCAGCGCCTTCTTGTAATCCACTGTGTATATGCCGCCCACGGGTATGAGCAGTATGTCTATATGACCCATGGCTTTAAGCGTCGCTTCATCCGGCAGGTGGCCTATGTCGCCCATATGGGCAAGGCGCAGACCGTCCATCTCGAATACGAATATGATGTTGCCGCCCCGCTTCGCCCCCTGCATCTCGTCATGCCAGCAGGGTATGCCGGTTATCTTTACGTCCCCGACGGTATACTCGCCGGGGGCTGATATTACCTTTACGTCTCTGCCCTTTGCCGCCGCGGCATAGTTGTGGTCGTGGTGCTGGTGGCTCTCGGTCACGCAGTCCGCCTCAACAGGGCCTACGTTATAGCCGGTTGCCGGGTCGCAGGGATCCGTGAGTATACGGGTACCGCCCTCGCTTTGCAGCAGAAAACATGAGTGCGCAAATCTTTTAATCAACATATATTTATACCTCCTGAAGGGAATTAACCCAAATCAGCCTTGCGGCGCACTGCCCGAAAAGGCCCAGCCGCGCCGCGAGAGCGTCCCTCTCCCCGTCTTTCATTCCGTCGAATATGCCCAGCACAGCGGCTGCACAGCGCCTGTTCAAAGCGGCCCGCTTTGCCCCGGAAAAGCCCCCGGCGCTTATGCCGAGCCACAGTGCTTTCTTTATTGAAGCCGTATCCGGTATGCCCTCCCCGCCCTTTCTCGCAAGCATGAGGGACTTTACGAGCGCATAGGATACATCATCGCAGCTTTTATCCGGCACATCCGGCAGCTTGCAGCTTTCTATTATATGATGGGTCATGGCGTTATATGCCTGAATGGATATATGGAACGCCACATGGCCTTTCGCGGCGGTTATGCTCTCTATCAGCGGTACGCCAAAAAGGGACGGCTCATGTCCGTTCAGCCGGTCAGTGAGCCTTTCCGCCCAGAATTGGGCGGTATAGCCGGTATCGAAGCCCAATGGGGCGGATACCTCCGCCGCGGGGTTGTCCATATCCAATTTTACGCCGGTCTTACCGGCACAGGCGTCTTGCAGGAAACGGCATAATTCGCTGCGAATAAGCTCTGTTATTTCGGTATTTGCCGTCATGGTAGCTCCCCAGCCAAAAAGTGGTTTATTTAGATTACGGCTTTTTTTACGATTTGTCAAGGCAAACAGGGCAATTTTGTATGAAATTTCTCAATCTTTTTCCTGCAAAAGGGCCGTTCTGCATAAGAACGGCCCAAAGCGTTTTTGCTGCTATATGACCAGCTGCCCGTCTTCGCTGTCGATTATCCTGAATATCTGCTCCTCTTCACCCGTCTCCACGCCTATGTAGACTATATAGGAATCATTGCCCGAGGTACACTTGAACTCGTAGCACAGCCGCTCTGTCTCGGGCGTTATTGGTATCAGCGCAAGCTGCCGTTCCATAACCTTCAGCGAGGAAGCAAGATAACCCTCCGCCTCGGCCATAGTGACGCTGGCCTCAGGCAGCTCCCTTTCGGTATGGCTGAACAGATAGTTTCTGGCGTCAACGCCTGTCACCTCATTGGTCTCCCGGTCTACCCAGACCTTGATGAGATCATTATATAATATGACGCCGTTCTGCGTGGCCGCGCAGTTGATAAGCGCCGCCCCGCCGTAATATTGGGCGTAGGTTGCCGTCATGTTCCGATAGCCCAGCTCCTCCAGCTTTTTCAGCGCCGTGTCAGCGTATCTTTTACCCTCAACATCGTCAGGCTTTCCCTCGGTATTTCCCTTGCAGGGGCTCATATACCATAGCAGCTTGCCTCCCTGCTTAGTCACAGCCGCTTCAACCCACGTGCCGTCCTCGTTGCTCATACTGAATTGATAGGCAGGAATCTTTCCTCCCGTCTCCTGCCCCTCGCCAAACGTCACGCCGGCAATTATGTTGGCCACGGTCCTCGCCTGCTCCATGGTCACCTCTCCGCCTGACAGACCCTTGGGTTGGAGTTTTTCGCTGCTTTCCGAGAAGGGGCCGTCGTATATCAGGGTGGGAAACTCCGATATGCCCTCGCTGTCCTGAGGCTTGTTGTCCGCAAAGTAGCCCTCAGCATCTATACCCTCTGTGGGTACGTCGCCCCTGGCGTACTTATCGCCGTATTCCTCCGCCAGCTTTGCGCAGCTGTCCCGGAGCTGTAGTATGGTGTTTGTATCCTCCTCCGTCATTACTCCGCCCCGCACTGCCTTCTTGGTAAGCGAATGTGCGTAATCGCCCAGCCTCACCACGAACTGGTTGAGCTCGGCCGTGTCCACGTGGGACACCGGCAGGTAGGACATGTGGCTCACCGCGGAGCCGGACAGCCGCCAAACCTCGTCCAGCAGCAAAACGTATTGTGCGGGGGAATTGACGGCAGTAAGCTTGGACAGCGTGCTCTCCATATCGTAAAGGTCATCGGTAAGCTCGCCGTATGCCCTGACATAGCTTTCCTTTGCCAGGTTTTTATAGCTCTCAGCCAGCGCCTTCTGCTGCGCCGCCCATAGTATGACTCCTATGAGCGCCACGGCCAGTATGGCGGGTATTATGTATTTCTGAAAAGCGTTCTGCGTTTTCTCACTCATTTATCTCACCTCGTATAAAGCCGTTATGCCCATTAGAAGAAGGCGTGCTCGCCTATGGTCAGCACCACATCGTGTGACAGCATCCACTTGTTGCTGGTCTTCTTGGGGTTGTAGTAGTACAGGCAGCCGCCGGTGGGATCCCAGCCGTTCATGGCGTCCCTGGCGGCCTTTATGGATTCGTTGTCAGGGGAAAGGTTTATCTGTCCGTCCGAGACGGCGGAAAAAGCGCCCTTCTGGTATATCACGCCGGATATGCTGTTGGGAAAGGAGGAGCTTTTTACCCGGTTCAGCACCACTGCCGCCACGGCAACCTTGCCCTTGTAAGGTTCACCCCTGGACTCCCCGTGTACCAGCTTGGCCAGAAGATACAGGTCCTTGTCCCCGGAATTGCTCGACCCACCGGAGCTTGACGACCCACCTCCAGAGCTGCCCGTCAGGGACAGGCCCAATGCCTTGGCTGTGGCCTCCCCTACTATGCCATCCGCCGTAAGGCCGTTTTTCTTCTGGAAATATTTTACGGCCTGCGCCGTTCCGCTGCCGAATATGCCGTCCACATTGCCGTTATAATACCCCCAGCGCTTCAGCTTGCTTTGCAGCGTCTTTACCTGCTCGCCGGAGGAGCCCTGCCTTAGCGCCGCCGCGTCCGCCATTTCCGGCACCGCGATGCACAGTATAAGCAGCAGCGCAAGCAGGGCGGCTATGCTCCTATTCAGCCCTCTCATTCTTTTTCGCCTCCCTTATAAGCTTCATTATCAGGCTATCAAATTTTGCCTCATCTTCAATTTTTCCATTTTCGTCCTCCAGTATGCACAGTGGCGGGAACATTACGCACCACCAGTTTTTCCCTTTTCCCTCTCCCAGTATCACCCTGAGTGCCTGGTACCTTCCGGCGGGATACAGCCTGCCGCCATACTCCCTGTCAGGAAAGTCATATGTGCCTATGTGCAGCTCGGCGGAATAATCCATGCCCCGCTCGCGGAGCACCTTATCTATGGCGGCGCAGATCCCCCTCCCATCGTCCATGAGTCTGGCCTTTACCTCCTCCGCGCTGCCCACATTCCCCATGCCGCGCTCGTAATCCAATATGGCGTCCCGTACCGCAAGCTTTGTTGCCTGATCCGCCGCGCTGTCGCTGTTAGCTATCACGTGCATTCGGAATATGCCTTCCTCCGGCCTGAACAGCAGCACCGCCACTAACGACAGCAGCACCATGGATATGACGTACAGCAGCTTTCTGTACAGCGTATTTTTCATATTTGTTTCCCCTTTGTGTTGATTTGCATATTTTACATATGAAAAATTATCGCCGCGCCGCTGTTGAAATATACATTTGCCCTATCTGATGGTATAATGCGGATATGGATATAAAGGCTTACGGAAAAATCAACCTTACCTTGGACGTGCTGTACAGGCGGCCGGACGGTTACCATCAGCTCCGGGGCGTAATGTGCGCCGTGGACGTATACGACGCCGTACATATGGAGCGATCGGAAGGCGTCAGCGTTACATTTAATGATGCAGTGCCGCCCCAAAACACCGCCATAATGGCCGCCAGGGCCTTCTTCGAAAAAACCGGCAGAGGCGCGGACATATACATACAAAAAGGCATACCCTCCAAGGCTGGCATGGGCGGCGCAAGCGCAGACGCCGCCGGAGTACTGCGGGGCATGAACAGGCTATACGGCGAGCCGCTCAGCGAAAGCGAGCTGTATAGTATAGGTCTTTCCATAGGGGCGGACGTACCATTTTGCCTTATGGGCGGCTGCGCCGTGGCAGAGGGAATCGGCGAGGTGCTTACGCCGCTGCCCGCCCCGGAGCTGAACCTGCTTATAATAAAGGGCAACGAGGGAGTGAGCACAGGCGCGCTGTTCAAAGAGTTAAGGCTGCCCCTTAAAAGGCGTCCGGACACTGACGGGGCAATAGCCGCAATAATGCGCGGAGACATTACTGGGCTGATACCCCTATGCAAAAACGCGCTGGAAATTCCCGCCATCGGCCTTTCGCCCGAAATAGCGCAAAACAAAAAACGCCTTCAATCGCTGGGCGCCCACGCCTTCATGACAGGCAGCGGCGCGGCGGTAGTGGGCATATTCAAAACGGTGGAGCAGGCGGCGGAAGCGCAGAAAAGCTTTCGCGACCTGCCCTTCGCCCGCGTTTGTAGTACGGGCGGGTTTGTGATATAATTATCGGCAGTTGATCCGCAATTACATTTTTCCCAGGGAGGAAAATATGACACATATCGAAGGGCATAAAAAAATACATCTCATAGGCATAGGCGGTTGCTCCATGAACGGCCTTGCCCAGATACTCAGGGCCAGAGGATACCAGGTACAGGGCAGCGACAGCACCACCTCCCCGTTCACCGAGCGTTTGGGAGAGCTGGGCATACCAGTCGCCATCGGCCAGAAGGCCGAAAACATAGGCGATGCCGATCTGGTAGTGTACTCTGCCGCAATAAAGCCTGATAACCCGGAGCGGGCGGAAGCCAGACGCCGGGGCATACCCGAGCTTGAGCGCAGCGTTGCACTGGGCCAGCTCACCGAGGGCTACAAGGAGGTAGTAGGAATTGCAGGCTGTCACGGCAAAACCACTATCACCTCCATGCTGGCCATGATATCCGAAAAGGGCGGCGCTAATGCCACGGTACACATCGGCGGCTTTGTGGATTTTCTCCACGGCGGCACCCGCATAGGCTCCCACGATTTGTTCATCACCGAGGCCTGCGAATACGTGGAGAGCTTCCTTACCCTCCACCCCACGGTAGCCCTCATAAACAACATAGACAACGACCATCTGGACTACTATAAAAACATGGACAACATAGTTGCCGCCTTCCGCAGGTTTATCGGCCTTCTGCCCGAAAACGGCGTGTTCATAGGCTGCACCGACGACAGCCGCGTAAAGCGCCTTTTCGACGATTTCCGTGGAAATAAGATATCCTACGGCATGAAGGACGCGGACTACACTCCCGCAAACCTCGTCTACGACGGCAACGGCTGCCCCTCCTTCGACCTTATGTTCAGGGGCGAAAACCTGGGCCGCATAACGCTGCACATTCCCGGCAGCCATACGGTGATAGACTCTATGGCGGCCGCGGCTGTGTCCCTTTACCTGGGCGCGGAAATGCACACCGTATGCTCAGGCCTTGCGGCCTTCCGCAACACCCAGCGCAGGTTCGAGTTTTACGGCGAGAGGGATGGCATAAAGATATACCACGACTATGCCCATCACCCTGCGGAGGCCGCCGCGGCGCTGGACGCCGCCAGCCGCATACCCCACAGGAACATATACTGCGTGTTCCAGTGCAACAGCTACACAAGGGCAAAGACGCTGTTCACGGATCACGTCACCTGCTTCAACAACGCGACCGCAGTGCTGGTGCCGGATATTTACCCCGGCCGCGAAAAGGACGACGGTACCGTACACGCCCGCGACATGGTAGCCGGCATAAACGCGGGGGGCGGCAACGCCATTTACCTCGGCACCTTTGAGGAGATACGCAAGTGGCTGGACGCACACGCCGCACCGGGCGACGTTGTGATCACCCTCGGCTCCGGCGACGTATACAAGCAGACAAAGAAGCTGTTATAACTCACGGCATATAAAAAGGACGGCTCAAGCCGTCCTTTTTGTACTTTCGAGAAAGCGCTGCGCTTAATCCTCCGTATGGTCTATGTCTATTGCGAACAGGCCGCCCGCGCCGCCGGAATGCAGGAACAGTATATTGTCCCTGCCATCGAAATAGCCCTGCTGGTTGAGCTTTATGAGACCGGCGAAGGTCTTGCCGGTGTATACCGGATCGATTATTATGCCCTCCTTGCTTGCCATCATGCGCATCGCGGCAACGCCCGATGACGACGGTATGGCGTAGCCCGCTCCGAAGTTTTCGAATACGCTTATGTCGCTCTCCTCAACGTGTATGCCCGCCTCCAGCAGCCTGGAGGTTTCGTTTACGAGGTCCCGCACTATGGGCCTGAAGCGCTCATCGTCCACGGCTATGCCCGTGACGCGGGTTTTGGGGGAATATATCCTTGCGCCCAGATCCATGCCCGCGTGGGTGCCGCCGGAGCCTGTGCAGCAGATAATATCGTCGAACCTTACGCCCAGCGCCGCTCCCTGCTCTATGGCTTCCCTTGCGGCGTTGACGTAGCCCAGTGAGCCTATTGGCACAGAGCCGCCCACTGGCACGCAGTAGGGTTTGTGGCCTTTGGCCCGCAGTTCGCCGCATATTCTTTCCATCTCGGCATAAACATCGGCGTAATCGTCGGTATCCACAAAGCGCACGTCCGCGCCCAGAAGGTCGTTAATTATCTGGTTGCCCAGCTTCTGCCATACGCCCCGCTTTTTTAGCACCAGCACCGAGCCCAAGCCCAGCCTGTCACAGCATGCGGCGGTCAGCATGGCGTGGTTGCTCTGCGCGCCGCCGGTGGTAAGCATATAGTCGCAGCCCTGCGCCATGGCGTCGGCAATTAGAAATTCCAGCTTGCGCACCTTGTTGCCGCCCAGGGCGACGCCTGTCATGTCATCGCGCTTTATGTAGATATTTTTGCCCATCGCCTCGCTTATGTTTGGAAGCCTGTAAAGGGGAGTGGGCAGTATACCCAATGACACACGGGGAAAATCCGAAAACTGCTTCATAGAAGTGCCCTCCGTATAATGCTTGTTTATATTGTCTATTTTACAACATAACGCCACTGTTTGCCATGTCAAAATACGCTGCCCACGGCGACGAGGCCATTGGCCAGGTCCTCCCTGTAACCGGCGTCCTCCGGAAAAAGGCTGTTTATAACTACCCTGTCGTCACCGGCCCTCCCTGTGGCGTGAATGTATTTGCCGCCGCCAAGGTACATAGCTACATGTCCCTTGAAGTAGAGAAGGTCACCCGAATTCATATTGGCCGGGTCTATCGCCTTCACCGGAAAGCCCTCCGCCATGCGTGAGTTCCGGTATATTGCCACGCCGTTGAGCCAGTATGCCGTGTGGCACAGGCCGCTGCAATCCATCCCCATGGGCGATCTTCCACCCCAGAGGTATGGTACCCCAAGATATGCTTTGGCAGTCTCCGTCACGGCCCGGCGCAGCTCAGCCTCCCTCAGCTTTCCCGGCAGGGCCGCTATATGGCTGCGGCGTATGTAGCCCTTTTCGCCGCCTATCAGCCGCACCTGGGCAAAGCTGTTATTCTCACCCGTCATTTCGACTTTAGCGCCCCGGGGCAGCGTCACCACCGTCCTGCCCTGATATTTGGGTATATCCAGCACTGTGCAGAAGGGAGTTACGACCCGCATTATTGCGCCGTCATACCGCGGGATAGCAAGATGCCTTTCCTCTATCCAGCCTTCATAGCCGTATTCCGTGCGTATCTTGGCAAAGCCGTTGCTTCTCTCCAGCACATCGGCTTCCTCTCCGTAGAGTATCTGGTCGTCCAGCTCTCCAACCGAAGGCTCTGAATAGAGGTTTGCTATGGGAGTGTTTACAAGCATACAAAGCTCCTTATACAAAAAAGAGCAGGCGGCCGTTACCGCTTGCCCGTATTGTTATTACTGCTGTGTGGGAAAATCGAAGTACTCGCCCCGCTTGTAATCGTATATGGCGCCGGAGGAGAAAGCGTCGATGTTCTCCAGTACCTTGCCCGTGCCTATGGCCACGCAGGATATGGGATCCTCCGCCACATAGCAGGGTACCTTTGTCTGCTCTGCTATGAACTTATCCATGCCGTAAAGCAGAGCTCCGCCGCCGGTAAGGCAGATGCCGTTTTCGGTTATATCGCTGGCCAGCTCGGGAGGCGTGCGCTCAAACAGCCCCTTTACGCTCTCCAGTATCATCTGAAGGGGCTCCTCAAGGGCGTCTATCATCTCATATGAACCTACGACCAATGTCTGAGGAAGGCCGGAAACAAGGTTCCTGCCCTTTACATCTATGAATACCTGCTCCTTTCTCGGGTAAGCGGAACCGATGCGGATCTTTATCTCTTCCGCGGTGCGTTCGCCTATAAGGAGATTATGCTTCTTTCTCATATAGCGCACGATGGCGTCGTCAAATTTGTCGCCCGCGATCTTTATGGAATCGGACAGTACCGCGCCGCCCAGGGAAAGTATTGCCACGTCGCTTGTGCCGCCGCCGATATCCAGTATCATGCTGCCGCGCGGGGCGGAAATATCTATGCCCGCGCCTATGGCAGCCGCTATAGGCTCCTCAATAAGATAAGTATGGCGTGCGCCGGCCTCTTCGGTGGCGTCTATTACGGAACGCTTTTCAACTTCGGTAACCCCGGAGGGTACGCAGACCACTACACGGGGCTTGAAGAATATTCTTCTGCCCACTACCTTGCGGAGGAAGTGGTTCAAAAGGCGCTCGGTTATGTCGTAGTTGGATATTACGCCGTCGCGCAACGGGCGCATGGCGATTATGTTGCCGGGGGTGCGGCCTATCATGCGGCGAGCTTCTTCGCCTACTGCAAGTATGTTGCCGGTTATCTTTTCTACCGCAACAACGGACGGCTCCCTCAGCACTATTCCCTTGCCTCGCACATAGACAAGGACGCTCGCAGTGCCAAGGTCAATGCCTACATCGCTGTTTTCCAAAAATCCCATTTTAAAGTATATCCTCCACAAGCGAAGCTATCGCTCAGACTGTTATGCCTACGCATAGGTGCACATACGAGTGCAAATTCTACATTATTGTATCATTCTATCACAACGTGAACAATAGCACAGTAACTAAAATTTGAATATTTTTTTAAATAATCGTCAACAATTGCCTATTTTTGCCGAGTACGATGCGGTATCCGGCATATACGTATATCAAAAAGCCGTACAGACAGGCATGGGTTATTGTTTTTATGTTATAGTAATGCCCGGCTCGCCGCCGGGCATTTTATCCTGTGCTTATTTGTCTAAATAATCTTTTATCTTCCTATCTGCGTCGGTCGAGAGCTTTTCCTCGTCTATACTCACAAGGCGGCCCTCCTTTACGGTTATTTTGCCGTTGACTATAGTATAGTCCACGGCTCCCCGCACGCCTACTGTGCAGAGCACGCAGCCCGGGTCGTAGCAGGCCCCAGCAAGCTCTATGCGGCGGCTGTCTATCATGAACATATCCGCGCACTTGCCTTCCTCTATGCTGCCTATGTCATCCCGGCCAAGGAGCTTTGCGCTGCCCACAGTGGCCATCTTGAGTATGTCATAGCCTGTGGGGGCGGCGGCTCCGGAGTTTAGCCTGTGCAGCAGGTACGCTACGCGCATCTCCTCAAGCAGGCTGCTGCCGTCGTTGCTGGCGCTGCCGTCCACCCCGAGGCCAACGGTAACTCCCAGCTTCAGCATCTCCGGTATGCGGGCTATGCCGCTTGACAGCTTCATATTGGATATGGGACAGTGGGCTACGCCTGTGCCCGTATCCGCCAGCGCCTTCAATTCGTCCGAATTGAAGTGTATGCCATGGGCGTACCATACATCGGGGCCTGTCCAGCCCAGAGACTCCATATATGCATACGGCCGCATGCCGTATCTTTCGAGGGTATAGCTTTCCTCGTCCTTAGTTTCGCAAAGGTGGGTGTGCAGCCGCACGCCGTACTGTCTCGCGAGCGCGGCGCTTTCCCTGAGCAGCTCTCCCGATACCGAGAAGGGCGAGCAGGGGGCGAGGGCTATCTGCCGCATTGAGCCCTTTGAAGGATCGTGGTACTTTTCTATGAGCCTGACGCTGTCCTTCATTATCTCGTCTATGGTCTGTACCACGCTGTCCGGAGGCAGGCCGCCATCCTTTTTGGAAAGGTCCATGCTGCCCCGGGAGGCATGCATACGCATTCCTATAAGGCCCGCAGCCTCGAACTGGGCGGCTATAAGGTCCCCGCCGTCCCTTGGGAACACGTAGTGGTGGTCAAAACAGGTGGTGCAGCCGTTTTTCATCAGCTCTCCCATTCCTGTCAGCGACGAAAGGGTTATAAGCTCCTCGTCTATATTTTTCCAAATATCGTACAGGTACCTGAGCCAGTCAAACAGCTCAAAGCCCTGCACTTCGGGGAGGTTGCGGGAAAACTGCTGGTACAGATGATGATGTGTGTTTACAAGGCCGGGATAGCAAAGCATATGGCTGCCATCGACAGTAATGTCCGCTTTACTGTCAATACCGCGGCCGATAGCCCTGATAAAGCCGTCCTCGCAGTACACGTCCGCACCGCGCAGTATCCTGTCCTCCCCGTTGCAGGTCACAAGTGAATGTATGTTTTTTATAAGCAGGCTCCCCATCATATCCTCCTTATGCCCTCGCTGTATACGGCCTTTATATCCTGCCGTTCACCGAGGTAGATTATCCTCTCAAGCCGCTCGGAAAGATTCATCCTGGGATTGTCGGCCATCCCACGGTCATCGAACACCACCGCATGGAGCCTGTCGCCTATGCCGAAGCCGGGTCGTGCCCCGAAGTACTCCTGCCCCGCTCCGGTGATGAGATAGAAGGCCTCCGCAACGGTCAAAAACCGCTCCTCGTCCCGCTTTCCGCCAAACAGCCAGCGCAGCTTGGAGACCCGTATCGCCTCCGTGGCCACGTCCAGCATGGACAGCTTTGCCCCGCCAGCTATGTCTGACCCCATGGCCACCTTTACGCCCTCCTTCAGCATTGTCCTTACGGGGGCTATTCCGCTTGCTATGCAGGTGTTGGAATCGGGGCAATGAACCGCCCACACGCCGGCCTTCTTCATGGCGGCCCGCTCCCGCTCGTCTGAATACACACAGTGAGCCATCACCGTGCGGTTTTTCCAAAGGCCGTATTTGTCGTATGTCTCCCAGTACTGGGCGCAGTCCGGGTGCAGCTCCTTTACCCACTTCATCTCATCGGTATTTTCGGAAAGGTGGGACTGTACCGGGATATCCGGATACTCAGCAGCTATTTTCCCAAGCTCCTCCATTAGCTCATTCGTGCATGAAGGGGTAAATCTCGGGGTGAGTATGGGTTTTATGAGCTTTCTGTCTTTATTCTCCTCTATAAAGAGCCTCGTTTCGGCCACAGATTCCTCCGTAGTCTCTATAAGCTCCTCCGAACCGTTGCGGTCCATGTTCACCTTGCCTGCATAGCCGGTGACTCCCGCCTTTTCCAGTTCGTCCATAAGTATATTGGTCGCTTCCCTGTGCAGGCTTGAGAATATGCATACCCGCGTGGTGCCCCTCTCTATAAGAGCATGGGCCAGCTTTGAATATACCCTGCGGGCGTAGCCGGCGTCACTGAACATGGCCTCCGTAGGGAATGCGTATTTGTTCAGCCAGCCGAGAAGCTCAAGGTCCATGCCGAGGCCCAGCATAGGGTACTGGGGTGCGTGCAGGTGCAGGTCGGTAAAGGACGGGGTGATTATCATATCGCCGTAGTCCGTCGCCTCCGCTGCCGCATACCTTTCCGGCAGCTCGCTGAATATTCCCCGAATAATGCCGCCTTCCGTGACTATCCAGCTATCGGGCATTACGGTAAGCTCACCCGGCGTTTCGGCGTATATTATGTTGCCCTTTATGGCCTCTATCCTCTCGCTCATATCCTTCTCTCTCTTTCTCTCCTGAGCCTTTCCAGCTCGGCGGCCCTGTCCGCATCGAACAGCTCCAGCTCGTCTTCCACCTGGTAAAGCCTGAGCTTATCCTGGTTTTTACATATAACCGCGCTGCCACCCGTGTCGCCTGTAAGGTCGCGCAGTTCTATAAACATATCCTTGGGGAATATTACCGGGTTTCCCCGGCGGGCGCCGTATGCCATGGCGGCTATCTTGTCCGGCTCCTTTAAATAAAAGCTCACAAGGCCCTCCGTGCTCCACCGGCTCAGGCAGGGCTGATCCGCTACCATGAACATGGCGGCGTCCACATCGCCCAATGCATCGAGGCCAAGCCGTATGGTGCGGCTTACGCCATCCTCCGGCCTGTCGTTTTTCACCGCGAGGAAGTCGAAGTCCAGCGCCATGGACAGCGCCTCGTCATACTGGCTCACCACCGCTGCCCGGCAAAGCTTATCTCGGGGTATTGCCTCCATGGCCCGCTCTATGAGGGTCTTGCCGAAGAAATCCGTAAGCAGCTTGTTTCCTCCGAAGCGGGTGGAGTTACCGGCCGCCATAAGCACGCAGCCTATCCTGGTGCGCTTCATCTTAACTTCATATAGCCGGTACGGCTTATGTACCTGCCCCTGCCTTCAAGCTTTATGCTGCCGTTCTCAACAATATGCTCGCCGTTTATAATAACGTGGCGCACGGCGCCCTTTACGTCAAAGCCCGCAAAGACCGAATTGTCGCAGTTGTAGGCGTGGTTGGTATCGGTTATGGTACCGGATACGGAGGGATCCCATATAACTATATCCGCCGCTTTTTCCTCGGCTATCTCGCCCCGGTCCGGCATACCGAAAAGCCTTGATGGGTTGTAGGAAAGGTACTTTACCATATCCTCAAAGGTGAGCCTGCCCTCGCACACGCCGTAGGTGTATATGAGCTGGCCCCTGTGCTGAACGCCCGCGCCGCCGTTGGGGGTCTTGAAGAACCTGCCGCCTCCCAGCATCTTCTGCTCCATGGTGAATGAGCAGTGGTCTGTGCCTATGGTATCCAGCTCGCCCTCCTTGAGCCCCTGCCAGAGCGCCTCCCTGTCCGCATCTTTGCGCAGAGGCGGGCTCATTATGAACTTCACTCCGTCGGGATCCCTGTATCTGTCGTCGGTGAGCAGCAGGTACTGGGGGCAGGTCTCAAGGTATACCTCCTGTCCCCTCGCCCTCGCCCGCTGGGCCTCGATAAGGCCCTCCTCGGTTGAAAGGTGGACTACATACGCAGGGGTGCCCGCAAGCTGGGCTATGCGCATATACCGCGCGACGGCCTCAGCCTCCACCTCTGCGGGGCGGGAAACCGGATGGCCCCAGGGTTTGGTCTCGCCCTGCTCCTTCAGCTCCTCAATGCGGCGAAGCAGCACTTCCCAGTTCTCGCAGTGTATGCCTATGAGGGCGCCGTGATCGCGGGCGGTCTTGAGGGCGGCATATATCTGGCCGTCGTCCACCTTGAGGCCGTCATAAACCATGTACATCTTATATGAAGTGACGCCGTTGTCGCTCATGTAGTCCATCTCTTTTTCGGTCTCGGCGTCCCAGCGGGCTATGGCCATATGGAAGCCGTAATTGCAGCTGCTGCCCTCGGCCTTTTTGTGCCATGTCTCAAGTGCCTGCCTGAGCGTGCCGTCCCTGTCCTGAGTTGCGAAGTCCAGCACGCAGGTGGTGCCGCCCAGCGCCGCAGCCCGGGTGCCCGTCCTGAAGTTATCCGCCGTAACGCAGAGCCCGACATCAAGGTCAAAGTGGGTATGGGTGTCTATGAAGCCGGGCATGACGTAGCAGCCCGCAGCGTCTATCACTTCCGCGCCCGCAGCGTCAAGATTGCCGCCTATGGCGATTATCCTGTCGCCGTCGGTGAGTATATCCTTACGCTCCCTGCCATTTGCGTTTACTATGGTTCCGTTCTTGATGAGTATGCGCATTGCACTTTTCCTCCTAAATGGTATAGGCTGTTGATTCATAAAAAACAAAAAGCGCCCGGCTGTACAGTATGCTGTACGCTCGGCGCTCATAGCAGGCCATTGCGGTGGCCCGTAGAAACTCCCGTCCGATAGAAATCACGAGATTATATGAACACTCTCTTATTGATTTTATATTATCATCCCAAAGAAGAAAAATCAATAACAGCAACGCGAACTTTAAAAAAATCCTATTTATTTTTTTGTTTTATATGGTATAGTTTACTGTAAAAAAGGGCTTTTCTGATAGGCCCGATTGTGCTATACTGCAATAAACAATTATCTAACAAACTTTGTTTAAACCTTAATGTTTTTGTTCGGGCGTCTATGGCGCCCATGTTGGCGTATCAACGGCATTTAAAATCAAGAATGGAGGAAACCGATGAAACAGTCCGAACTTATCACTGCGGCCCTTAAGGGCGATGCAACGCTTGTGGTAAAGAATGCCAGGGTAGTTAATGTATTTACAAACGAAATACTGGAAGGCGACGTCGCCCTCTCGGAGGATACCATCATAGGCGTGGGCAAGGGCTTCACCGCCAGGGAAGAGATAGACGCAGGCGGCGCGTACCTCTGCCCCGGCTTCATAGACGCTCATGTACACATAGAGAGCAGCATGGTCATACCGGATTCCTTCTCCCGCGTGATAATGCCCCACGGCACCACAACCATAATCGCCGACCCTCACGAGATCGCCAACGTCTGCGGCGTGGCGGGCGTGCGGGCCATATATAAGCTGTCCGACGACCTGCCGCTGAGAGTGATGTTCATGATGCCCTCCTGCGTGCCGGCGACCCCATTTGAAAACTCCGGCGCGACGCTCACCGCCGAGGATATGGAGCAATTCATGCGCAAGAGCCGCATACTGGGCCTTGGCGAGGTGATGGACGCCGTATCCACCATAAACTGCTCAAAGGACATGATGGATAAGCTCCGTCTCTTTGACGGTCGCCCCATAGACGGCCACGCGCCGCTGCTTTCCGGCCGCGCACTGAATGCTTACAGGGTGGCCGGCCCCTCCACGGATCACGAGTGCAGCAACTTTGACGAGGTGCTTGAAAAGCTCCGCACCGGCATGAGGATACTCCTGAGGGTAGGCTCCGCCGCCAACGGCATGGAGGAGCTCATCACCGAGATAGTAAAGCACGGTCTGCCAACGGACAACATGATGTTCTGCACGGACGACAAGCACATCGAGAACATTCGCCGTGAGGGCCACATAAACTGCATAGCCCGCATGGCGGTAAAGTGCGGCATGGACCCTATACAGGCGGTAAAGATGGCAAGCTACAACGCCGCCCGCGCCTACGGCCTGCGCAACATAGGCGCCATAGCCCCCGGCTACAAGGGCGATATGGTGCTGTTTGAGGATCTGAAGGATTTCAGGGTGCTCAAGGTATTCACCCGCTTCGGCAGGCCGTATGACGGCAAGCCCACCCCCATGCCCATAATACCCCAGGCGGTGTACACCAGCATGAACATGGCCCCCATACCCGAGGACGGCCTCAGGCTCCCCGCAAAGGAGATAATGCCGGTGATATGCCAGATAGAGGGCCAGCTGGTCACAGAGCGCAGGGACCTGCCCGTCTGCCGCGATGCTGAGGGCAACTTCGTATCCGGTAACGGCCTAAACAAGCTGGCAGTTATAGAGCGCCACCACGCCCTGGGCAACATAGGCCTCGGCATAGTTCAGGGCTTCAATATTCACGGCGGCGCCATAGCCTCCACCGTGGCCCACGATTCACACAATCTGGTCATGGTGGGCGATAACGACGACGACATGCTGCTTGCGGCCGAGTCCCTCAGGGAATGCGGCGGCGGCTTCTGCGTGGTGAGCCACGGCATAGTCCTGGCCCGCCTGCCCCTTCCCATAGCCGGTCTTATGACTGATGCGCCTGTTGACAGCGTGCTTGAGATACAGCGCGCCCTTCTGGACGCCGCAGCATACATTGGCGTCGACAAGAAGAGCGACCCGCTTGTGGCCCTCTCCTTCCTGGCACTCCCCGTTATACCCGCCATACGCCTTACGGATAAGGGACTGTTTGACTCAGCCAGCTTTAAGTTTATAGAAGCTTGATCCCTCAGCTTTAATGATAAGGAGGACAAGTAATGAATGAGGATAAGGAGGACAAGTAATGAATAAGGATAATTATTCCGTTCAGGCCGAGCACCTGGTCGGCAGGAGTGAAGTGCGCGTGGACGCCTTCGACAAGGTGACCGGCCGCACCAAATACTACGAGGACCGTATGCCGGGCGACGCGCTGTATGTGCGCATAAAGCACTCCACCATCGCCCACGGCTTCGTAAAGAATATAGATACCTCCTGTGCGGAGAAAATACCCGGCGTCGTAAAGGTGCTCACCTGCTTCGACGTGCCGGATATACCCTTTCCCACCGCCGGCCACCCCTGGAGCATGGACCCGGGGCATCAGGACGTAAAGGACAGGCTTTTGCTTAACCGCCACGTGCGCTACTACGGCGACGACGTTGCCGTGGTTATAGCCGAGAATGAGGTCGCCGCCAATCAGGGTGTCCGCGCCCTGAAGGTGGAATACGAGGAGCTGCCCTTCGTGCTTGACGTTCAGGAGGCCATGAAGGACGGCGCCCCACAGCTCCACGATAGCTGCCCGAATAACATACTCAAGCACACCTCCATTCAAAAGGGCAACTACGCAGAGGCTATAAAGGAGCCCGGCCTTATCAAGGTCGAGGGCTGGTATGAGACTCCCACCGTACAGCACTGCCACATAGAGAACCACGGCTGCTTTGCATACGAGGAGAACGGCAGGCTTACCGTGGTCGCTTCAACCCAGATACCCCATATAATCCGCCGCGTTGTGGGACAGGCGCTGGGCCGCCCCTGGGCGGATATAAGGATAGTCAAGCCCTACATAGGCGGCGGCTTCGGCAACAAGCAGGACGCCCTCTACGAGCCCCTTTGCGCATGGTGCTGCACTCAGGTAGGCGGGCGCTGCGTCCGCATAGACTGCGCCCGCGAGGAGACCTTCGTATCCAACCGGGTGCGCCACGCCATACGCTTCCATATCGTAACATGGCTGCACAAGGACGGTACTCTTGCCGCCCGCAAGGTGGAGTGCTTCTCCAATCAGGGCGCATACGCCTCCCATGGGCACAGCATAGTTGCAAAGGCCATGGGCTCATTCCCTCAGATATATCCCTGCGATAACTTCGAGGGCGACGCATACACCGTATTCACTAACCGCCCTGCGGCCGGCGCAATGAGGGGCTATGGCATGCCCCAGGCATCCTTCGCAGACGATTCCAACATAGATGAGTGCGCAAGGGCACTGGGCATGGATCCCATGGATTACAGGGACAAGGTAATAATGCCCAAGGGCTTTGTGGACGACTTCTCCAAGAACGAGAATTACTACGATTCCTTCCGCATGTGCCTTGAAAAGGGCGCGGAGGCCATAGACTACCGCAGAAAGGTTCAGGAATACGCAAAGGATACCGGCCCTGTCCGCCGGGGCATTGGCCTTGCCGCCTTCTGGTACAACACCGCCGTATACCCAATATCCCTCGAGACCAGCTCCAACCGCATGCAGCTCAACCTTGACGGCACCGTCACCATGCAGTGCGGCGAGACGGAGATAGGCCAGGGCGCGGACACCGCCTACGCCCAGATGGCCGCCGAGGTGATAGGGCTGAAAAGTTACAGGGACGTACATGTGGTAAGCTGCCAGGATACCGACATAACCCCCACCGGCCTCGGCGCCTATGCCTCCCGCCAGACCTACGTTGCGGGCTTCTCCATACGCCAGACAGGGGACCTGCTCCGCAAAAAGATACTGGAATACGCCTGCGAGGTAACGCGGCAGCCCATACAAAACATGGATATAGTAAATGGCGACATAGTGCGCGTGCCTGACGGGCGGGTGCTTATGAGCCTTTCAGAGCTTGCCATGACCGCCCAGTATAACCCCGTACACAGCGAGCACATCACAGCCGAGTCGACCTACACCATACGCAACAACGCCTACTCCTTCGGCTGCACCTTCGCGGAGGTGGAGGTAGATATACCCATGTGCAGGGTAAAGCTGGTGGACATGATAAACGTACACGACTGCGGCAGGCTGATAAACCCCGCGCTGGCCGAGGCACAAGTACACGGCGGCATGAGCATGGCAATAGGCTACGGCCTTTCCGAGCAGCTGCTCTTCGATCCTAAGACCGGCAGGCCGCTGAACAATAACCTGCTGGACTACAAGCTCTCCACCTTCATGGATCACCCTGACCTTCGGGCAGAGTTCATACAGAACCCGGAGCCTACCAGCCCCTTCGGCACAAAGGCCCTCGGCGAGCCCCCCGCCTGCTCCGGGGCCCCCGCCATACGCAACGCCATATATAACGCCACTGGCGTAGCCATAAATACCATCCCCATAACCCCCCATGTGCTGTTCGCGGAATTCAGCCGTGCCGGGCTTATAAAGGACGAATGGACAAAGGAGGAAAAATAATATGTACGATCTTAAAGCGCTGTATGAGGCTTCCTCCGTTCAGAACGCCGTGGAGCTTCGCCTCGAACACCCCGAGGCACAGATAATAGCCGGCGGCAGCGACGTACTCGTGCAGATGCGCGAGGGCAAACGTGCCGGAAAGGAGCTCATCTCCATATACGGCCTCGATGAGCTTCGTGGCGTATCCATTGACGAAAACGACAGCATCCGCATAGGCTCCCTTACCAGCTTCTCCCACATAACCCGGGATCCCATTATCCAGAAATACATAAACGTGCTGGGTCAGGCGGTGGATATGGTGGGCGGACCCCAGATACGCAACATAGGCACCATAGGCGGCAACACCTGCAACGGCGTTACCTCGGCGGACTCCGCCTCCACCCTCCACGCGTGGGAGGCCATAGTCGAGCTCACAGGCAGCGAGGGCAAGCGCCTGCTGCCCATACGCGACTTCTACATAAAGGCCGGCCTTGTGGACATACGCCCGGACGAGATACAGACCGCCATAATAATACCCAAGGCCAGCTATGAGAACACCTACGGCCACTACATCAAATACTCCATGCGCAACGCCATGGATATAGCCACACTAGGGTGCAGCGTGAACGTCCGCCTTTCTCAGGATAAAAAGATCATAGAGCGTGCCCGCATAGCCTACGGCGTGGCAGGCCCGGTACCCATGCGCGCCGAAAGGGCGGAGGCTGCCGCCAACGGTCAGCCCGTATCCATGGAAACAGTAGAGGCCTTCGCACGCACAGTTCTCGACGACATCAATCCACGGGATTCCTGGCGCGCCAGCAAGGCCTTCCGCCAGCATATCGCCGTGGAGACCGCCAAGCGCTGCATGACAGAATCCATAATTCTCGCGGGAGGTGAGCTGTAATGGCACAGTATAAGCTTATTCACTGCAACATAAACGGCAAGGACGTAGAAAAGATGGTAGACGTCCGGGCCTCCCTGACCGACATGCTCCGCAACGACTACCACCTCACCTCCGTAAAGAAGGGCTGCGAGGTCGGCGAGTGCGGCGCCTGCAACGTGCTCATAGACGGCGAATGCTTCAACAGCTGCATTTACCTGGCCGTATGGGCCGAGGGCAAGCATATACGCACCCTCGAGGGGCTGCTTGGCCCTGACGGCGAGCTTTCGGACATTCAGCAGGCCTTCATGGAGGAGACCGCGGTACAGTGCGGCTTCTGCACCCCCGGCTTCATAATGACCGCCGTGGAGATACTGGAATCCGGCAAGGAATACACCCGCGAGGATCTGCGCAAGCTGCTCTCCGGCCACCTCTGCCGCTGCACCGGTTACGAGAATATACTCAACGCGGTGGAAAAGACCATGAAGAAGCGGTTAGGGAAAGCATAGCCACTTTTCCGAAAATATTAACTTTTGCCGCCTTGATTATCAGGGCGGCATTGTTTATCATTGTGCTATGGAAACAAAAGCTAAGCATATAAGGAAAATGCGGCGCGCCGCAAAAAAGGCCGTCAGGACAGCGCTCGCGCTGCTGCTTGCGGCAATAGTCACGCTGGGCGGCATATTCGCCGCAAGAGCCATACATGAGGCTCGCCTGAGGGCGGAGTACGTGCCGCTGACCGCCGATGAGATAGACATAGCCCGCCTTAAGGGCGAGGCCGCCGAAACAGACCCTGCAAGGCTGAGCGTTGCGCGCTCCGCCCTGTCCCTCGTGGGCAAGGTACACTACTTCTGGGGCGGCAAGAGCTACTCCATAGGGCCCGACCCAAAATGGGGCGAGATGACCGAGGTGCAGAGCGGCGGCAGCAGTACCACCGGCGAGATGCGTCCCTATGGCCTTGACTGCTCAGGCTTCGTGGCCTGGTGCTTCCTCCAGCAGGGGCTGACAAATGAGGAGCTGGAAAGCCAAGTAGGTCTCGGCACATGGGCTCAGTGGGAAAACAGCGAGGAGATAAGCTGGAAGGAGCTTCGGGTGGGCGATATTGTCTTTCAAAATTCCTATCCCACCAATAAGGGCAACCACGTGGGCGTATGCATAGGCTTTAACGAGAAGGGCAAGCCCGTTTTCGCCCACTGCGCCCTGGGCTTCGACAACGTAGTCGTCACCCCCGCCGGGGACGTGTTCCATTACGCCCGCCGGCCCGGGTTTTTCAGTTAAAATCAGCTAAACAGCCTTCGCGCCGCGTATCTGCGGCGCTTTTATTTTTTGGTGACGGCACGGCGTATTCTATGGTAAAATAGAATAAGGAGATGTATATGCATGAAGAATTACCTCAAGACTCTGGCCAAGATATTTTTAGTGCTGCTGGCATATTTTATTTCACAGGCGCTTATTATGACGCTGTTCGCAGCGGTAGGCGGCGCGGGGGCGGAGGGGGACATTCAGTCCGCCATGAGCGGCTTTCTGGCCCAAAAGGCCTCTCTGATCTCGCTGCTGCACAATCTGTTGGTAATCGCCGTCATACTCGCCTTCTATTTTAAAAAACAGAGTATCAGGGATATAATTGCCATCGCGCCCCTGCCCGGCAAGGAGTACATGTGGTGTGCGCTGTGCGCCGTAGCGTCCTCAATAGCGGTATCGCTGCTGCTTACGCTGCTGCCCATACCCGATTACATAATGAGCTCCTACAACGATTCAGTGGCTGCAAGCAGCGGCGGCACATTCGCCGAGCACTTCATCGCCGCGGCGGTGCTTGCCCCAATAACAGAGGAACTGCTTTTCCGGGGCTTAATATACGGAACTCTGAGGAGGGTGCTCAAATGGCCCGCCGCCATACTTGTATCCTGCGCGATATTCGGCCTCATGCACGGCCAGCTTCTGTGGGTGATATACGCTTTTCTGATGGGCGTAGCCCTGACGCTGATATACGATAAGTACCGGACGCTGCTTGCTTCCATGGCCTTTCACATAGCGTTCAACATCACCGGCAGCTTCATACTCCCTGCCTTCGGCGACGGTCTGCCAATGCTGCCTCTGCTGCTCGTGATGTGCTTAGGCCTTTGGTACTCGGTACGGCATATTAAAGTTTACAATACTAAAGCTTAAAGCGGAGGCAATAATAATGTATCAGGAAACCAACGGCGGCAACGCCACAAAAAAGCAGGATCTGCTGCTGTTTTTCGGGCTGCTGGCCTTAGTCATATTGGCAAGAATGCTCATGAACGCCGTAAGCTCCATACCCCACGGCGGCATTTTGCAGATACCCCTTTTCATAGGGCTCATACTCCTATGCCTTGCGATATACAAAAAGCGGCTCTGCTCCTATCGCTATACCCTCTTCCGTGAGGAGCCGGAGGAGGGCGACCTTGACCAGTACGGCAATCAGCGCAGGAACCCCTACCCTCTCGGCACGCTGGTATTCGAGCAGTTCAGCGGCGGTAAGGGCAGGATAGTGGATACCGTTGCCCCCGGCGAGATGCAGGCCATAGTGACCGACACCGGAACGGCTGCCTCGATAGGCGTAATAGGATATGATCCCGAGGCTCTGCAAAGCGCCGTTAAGAAGGCCGCCGTACTCTGCACGGGCAAAAAGAGCGAGGCAAGCACCCTGATATTCAAGCGCGACGGCAGGTATCAGGCCATAGCCTTCAAGCCCAGCGATAAGCTCGTCAAGATGCTCGAGGAAATAATAGCGGCAGTGAACGCCGCATAAAGCTAAATTATTGAAAAACGCCGCGATCCGTTATATAATTATAAACACAGCAAGGGAGGTATAAGCATGAAGCTCGTATATGCGATAGTGCAAAACGATGACTCCAAGCGCCTTTTAAGGGAGCTTACAAACCACCGCATAAGCGTGACGCGCATTTCTTCCACCGGCGGCTTCCTCCATAACGGAAACAGCACGCTGATGATAGGCGTTGAGGCCGACAGGCTTCAGGAGACGCTGGATATCATCAAGGAAAAATCCAGCACACGAAAGGAATACATGGTTGTTCCCTCCGCAGTACCCGGATATATCGACAATTCCCCCGCCCCTGTACAGGTGACTATGGGCGGTGCAACGGTATTTGTTGTGGACGTGGAGCAATTCTACAAGTATTAGAGCGCAGTAATGTCAAAAGGCATCAGTCAGGCGGAGGAATGGCTCCTTAGCGCAATAAAGCGGGGGCATATTCCCCACGCCTGTTTTATTTCCTGCCCGGACGGGCTGATAGCCGAAGGCATAGCCAGACGGGCCGCGGCTCTGTACTGTACAGGCGCGGCTGATGCCGCCATGCTTTCCCATACGGGAAACTGCATAATCCCCTCCGGCTACCGAAAGGATACCATTCGTGAGGAAGTGATCGAGGAGCTGGGCCGCAGCTCATTTTCCGGCGGAAAAAGGTCTGTGCTGCTCCTAAATGCCCACGAAATAGACCCCGCTACCCAAAACGTGCTTCTCAAGACCATAGAGGAGCCGCCAGACGGAGTTCTGTTCCTGCTTACCGGCAACGACGCGGGCATACTGCCCACCATACTTTCACGTTGCGCTACAGTGCTTTGCGGGCTGCCCATGTATGACGACACAGCCAGGGAGCTCATGTCCATTGGCCTTACCAGGAATGATGCTATGCGCTTCGCCAGGATGGGCGGAACAGTGCAGCGCTCACTGAAGCTTTATCAGGACGAGGACTACCGCAGCCTGCGGGGTACAGCGCAGGAGGTCATGGCAGCGCTGCTCCGGGGAGAGCTGCCCTTCGACAGGCTCAACGCCGTCGCCTCCATAGATGGCGCCCACTTCATGCTCTCATATATGCGGGACATGCTCACATACAGGACGCTGGGCCGCATAGATCAGAATGCAGACAGGGCTGAGGATATTTCTTCCATGGCGCCGCGCTTTACAACCGGGCGGATAAACGGTATCATAGAATCGTTGGCGAACGCCATGGACAGGCTCAGCACCAACGCGCCGGCAGCCGGCACCTTTACGAGACTTTTTACCGAAATCACAGAGGAGCTTTAATAAATGACAACTGTTATCAGTGTAAAATTCAGGGGCGGAAGCAGGCTTTACTACTTTTCCCCCGGCGAGCTTGAGATAAACGCCGGCGATGGCGTCATAGTAGAGACTGCCCGAGGCACCGAGTACGGCGACGTGATGGTAGGCATTCACGACGTACCCGACGATCAGGTAATACAGCCTCTCAAGGAGGTTATCCGCGTGGCCACCGATCGGGACCGGGAGATGCGAGACAGCTACCGCGCCAAGGAAAAGGACGCCTACGCCACCTGTATGGAGCGCATACAGGCCCATGGCCTGGACATGAAACTGGTGGACGTGGAATATACTTTCAACGGCTCAAAGATAGTGTTCTACTTTACGGCGGATGGCCGGGTGGACTTCCGTGAGCTTGTGAAAGACCTTGCCTCGGTATTCAAGACCCGCATAGAGCTGCGCCAGATAGGCGTCCGGGACGAGGCCAAGATGCTGGGCGGCCTGGGCAGCTGCGGCAGGCCCGTCTGCTGCAGGCAGTTCCTGCCCGACTTCCAGCCCGTATCCATAAAGATGGCCAAGGAACAGGGCCTTTCCCTCAGCCCCACCAAGATATCCGGCATTTGCGGCAGGCTCATGTGCTGCCTGAAATACGAACAGGACGGCTATGAGTACATGCGCAAGCAAATGCCCAAGGTAGGCCGTGAGGCCGGCACTCCCGAAGGGCTCACCGGAACCGTTATTGAAAACAACGTCATATCCGAAAGGACAAAGGTCAAACTCATGCTGCCTGACGGCACCATCGATGTTAGGGAATACCCTTTCCGGGAGCTCACCTATACCCGGGGCGGAAAAGGCAAGCAGGCTCAGGGTATAGACGTAGAGGCCGAGGTAGAACGGCAGATGATGATGGACGCAGAGCCCGAGGAGCTGGCCGAACTTCTCAGCGAGGAAAAGGCGGACATGATGGAGCGCCGCATGAAAGATCCGTACTATACCGAGATCGGGCGCTTTGACGAACGCTTTGAGATGGGCTGGGCGGATCAGGGATTGCTCAATGCGCGTATGCTTGCCGTCGATGCTGCAAAGCGCGGAGACCGCGACCTGCTCGACACCGCAATCGGCATCTTTGATGCCTGGGCGGAAAAACAGCAGGAAAACGGGCTGCTTTACTCGCAGTTCCAGCAGTATTACGTCAAGGAGACCTACGACTTTGCCACCCCTGATGTCTGCAACTTCGGCTGGGGCGCCGCCGAGATGGCGCGCATGTATGCCTTTCTCGCGGCGCAGGGCATCGACAAGCCTGCTTACAAGCGCTTTGCCGTGCGCCTGTGCGACTTCTTCGTCGAGCACTTCTCCGAAAAGTACGGCTTCGGCAAGTCTTGGACGCTGGACGGCAAGTGCGTGATGGAAAACGGCTCGATCGGCGGCTTTATGCTCACGGGGCTGATGGAGACCTATCGCATCACGGGCGACTGCCGCTATCTCGACACCGCCGTGCGCGCCGATGATTTCTACTTTGCGCGCGACCTCGACAACTTCGTCTGTGCGGCGGGCGCGCTCGACTGCCAGAGCATCGACAAGGAGACGGGGTATTCGTTCATCACCTCGTCGCTGATGCTCTATGAAGAGACGAAGGACGCAAAATACCTCGACCGCGCAAAGAAGGCGGCG
>ERZ773224.1137-NODE-1137-length-34384-cov-10.666084_pt1 | contig 34384 bp, 35 predicted proteins | sample MGYA00580526_ERZ773224 | MGnify/ENA primary metagenome ERZ773224 (study PRJEB29015, sample SAMEA2737743) | human gut metagenome | biome: human gut; feature: human-associated habitat; material: faeces | place: China | collected 2012 ... | reverse complement strand
ACGATAAAATTTTATTTTAATATTATCTACTTTTTTTATTTTAATATTTAATTAGAAAAGTGCTAAAAACCTTAAGACAAAAACCCCGTCCCAATGTCTAAAATTTTTTTATAAAACTATTGACAAAAAAATATTGTAGTTATAGAATTAACATATGAACAGTTGCTCACATATAAATATAATAAAAGGAGGAATCATAATGGAAGAGAATTTATGTGAATGTACAGTAATTCATGAAGAAAATGTAAAAAAAGTTGTTAGTTTAATGCCAGATGATAGTATAATATATGATTTAGCAGAGTTGTTTAAGGTTTTTGCAGATTCTACAAGAATGAAAATAATATATGCTTTAATGGAAGAAGAGCTTTGTGTATGTGATATAGCAAATATAGTAAAAACGACCCAATCTGCAATATCTCATCAACTTAGAATATTAAAACAGGCAAAGCTTGTGAAATTTAGAAAAGAAGGTAAGGTAGTCTATTATAGTTTAGATGATGAACATATAAGTCAAATAGTAAAGAAAGGTCGTGAACATATTGAAGAGTTATAAATATATATTATATGGATTAGATTGCGCAAATTGTGCAAAAAAAATAGAAGATAAAATTGCTAAAACAGAAGGATATGAAGATGTTAATGTTAATTTTTCTACATTAAAATTGTCATTTAAAACAGATAAAAAAGATGGCGTAAAAGAAGAAATTGTTAAAATTGTTACAAGCTTAGAACCCGAAGTAGAAGTTTTAGATGAAGGAAAAGAAAAAGAAGATACTCAAAGAAATGGTTTTGATATAATAAGATTAATTTTAGGGCTTGCAATATTTTTAATAGGAATGTATGGCAATTTTGGAGATTTAGTATGTAATATTTGTACTGTTGTTTCATTAATAATATTACTTTCTAGAACAGCAGTAAAAGGATTTAAACAGGTTACAAAAAATAAAGTTTTAGATGAAAATACTTTAATTGTTGTGTCATCTATTGGAGCATATTTAGTTGGAAAAGGTATGGAGGGCGTAATGGTAATTACTTTATATGAAATTGGAAAAATATTGGAAGCAAGAGCAGTAAGCAAAACAAGAAAATCAATTTCAAGTTTAATGGATATTAAGCCAGAATATGCTAATATAAAAATAAATGATGATGTAAAAAAAGTTTTGCCAGATGAGGTAAAAATAGGAGATATTATAGTTGTAAAAGCAGGTGAAAAAATACCACTAGATGGAAAAGTAATTAGTGGAACTGCAGAACTTGATAATTCTGCATTAACAGGAGAAAGTAAATTAGTTAAAGTAAAAAAGGATGATAAGGTACTTTCTGGAAGTATAAATGCTCAAGGGTTAATAGAAATTGAGGTTGAAGAAGTATATGAAAATAGTACAGTTAATCAAATATTAAACATGGTGGAAAATGCAACAGACAAAAAAGCTAAAACAGAAAATTTTGTTGCCAAAGCTGCAAAAATATATACACCAGTTGTAATGGGGCTTGCAGTAATTGTTGCAATATTTATGCCACTAATATTTAAAGATGTAACATATAGCCAAAGTATATATAAAGCATTAATTTTCTTAGTAATATCATGTCCATGTTCTATTGCTATATCTGTACCATTAAGTTATTTTTCTGGAATTGGTAAGTCTTCTAAAAGAGGAATTTTAATAAAGGGAAGTGACTATTTAGATGGATTGAAAGATATTGGAACTGTTGTTTTTGACAAAACAGGAACAATTACTACAGGAAGTTTTGAAGTTTCACAAATTAATGCTTTAGACAGTAACTATAGTGAAGAAGAAATATTAAATTATTTTGCAATGGGAGAAAGTTTTTCAAACCATCCAATTGCAAAGTCAATATTGAAAAAAGCAGGTTCTAATATAGATACAAAAAATGTAATTAATTTTAAGGAAGTATCTGGAAAAGGACTACAATATGAAATTGAAGGAAAACAAATAAAAATAGGAAATGAAGAATTTGCAGGAAATAATAAAAAACTAAATAATGAAGATACTGTCCTATATTTAAGCATAAATGATAAAACAGTTGGAAATATTGTACTTGCAGATGAAATTAAAAAAGATGCAAAAATTGCAATTGAAAAATTAAAAAAACTAGGAATAAATACAAAAATGTTTACAGGAGATAAGAGCGAAGTTGCAAATAAAATTGCAAAACAAGCAGGCATTAATGAAGTAAAAGCCGAAATGTTACCAACAGATAAATACAATGAATTAGAAAAAGTATTAAGTAATAAAAAAGATGAAAAATTAGTTGCATTTGTGGGAGATGGAATAAATGATAGCCCTGTTTTAGCAAGAGCAGATTTAGGAATTTCAATGGGAGGAATAGGATCAAATTCTGCAATTGAGGCATCAGATGTTGTTATAATGACAGATGAACTAGATAAAATACCAGAGGCAATATCAATTTCTAAAAAGACAAATAGAATTATAAAACAAAATTTAACATTTGCAATAGGTGTGAAATTGGCTATACTTTTATTAAGTGTATTTGGAATAGCAGATATGTGGGAAGCAGTATTTGCAGATGTTGGAACAACACTAATTACAATACTAAATACAATTAGAATTTTAAAATAATTTATAAAAATTTGTCATTTGCAAAATATATAATTTAAACTATAATTCTAGCCAAAAATAAAGATGAAAAAATAAAATTTTTTCATCTTTTCTATTTTCTAAAAAAAGATTTTATGATATAGTATAAAAAATAAAACAATAAGGAGAAAAAAGATGAAAAGAGGAAGAAGAAGTAAAGAACCAATGACAAAGGAACAAATAGAAAAAAAGAAGAAAAAAATCATAAAAAGATTTATAATAATAGTTGCAATAATTATACTTGCAATTATTGCATATATTGCAAATGACTTTATAATACTTGATAAAAATGAAAAAACTAATTTGGTAATAAATAACAATAATATAACATCTAATTTAAAAAATGATATATTAATAGAAAATGATATTATATATTTATCAAAACAAGATATTGCAAATTTTTTTGACAAATATATTTATGAAGAAAAAGAAAATAATAAAATAATAACAACATATGACAAAAAAATAGCAAGTATTGGTTTTGAAGGAAACACAATAAATATTAATGGTTCAGACCAAAAAATATATGCAAATGCAAAAAAAGTAGATGATACCATATATTTACCAATATCAGAAATGAAAGATGTTTATGGAATTGAAATACAAAATATAAAAGAATCAAAAGTTATAACAATAGATTCAACATCTAAAGAACAAAAAAAGGCTATGGTTTCATCAGACTCTGCTATAAAGGCGACAACAAAGTTTATAGCAAAAACAATAGATAGAGTAAAAAAAGGAAGCTATGTAGTTGTAGTTTCAAAAACAGATGATGGATGGACAAAAATAAGAACAGAAAATGGAAAAGTAGGATTTATAAAAAGTAAAAATTTAGTAAATGAAGTTACAATAAGAGAAAATATGCAAGAAGAAAAACAAATAGACGGAAAAATAAATTTGGTATGGGATTATTTTTCACAATATGCTAAAGCACCTGACAGAAGTGGAACAACAATAGATGGTGTAAATGTTGTATCACCTTCATTTTTCTATATAGATTCAAAAGGAAACTTCCAAGAAAATGTTGGAGAAAGAGGAAAACAATATATAACATGGGCACATGATAATGACTACAAGGTATGGGCAATGGTATCAAATTCTTTTGAAGAAAATATGTTAAATGTGACTTCTGAAATTATGAATAGTTATGAAAAAAGACAAGAACTAATAGAAAAGATTGTAAATGCATGTGTTAAATATAATTTAGATGGAATAAATATAGATTTCGAAAATATGAAAAAAGAAGATAAAGACATGTATTCAAGATTTATAATAGAGTTAACACCAAGAATTAAAGAAATGGGATTAGTAATATCTGTTGATGTAACAGCACCAGATGGCGGAGAAACATGGTCTTTATGTTTTGACAGAAATGTAATTGGACATGTTGCAGATTATATAGTATTTATGGCATATGATCAAACAAGTTCATCAAGCACAAAATCAGGAACAACTGCAGGCTATAATTGGGTAAATTTAAGCTTAAATAAATTTTTAAAAACAGAAGAAATAGACTCTAAAAAAATAATACTTGCTGTACCATTTTATACTGTATTATGGACAGAAAATAGTGATGGAAAGGCAAGTGGTAAAGTAGTAAACATGAAAAATGTAGACAATGTTTTACCAGATAATGTTGATAAAAAATGGGATGATGAACTAAAACAAAATTACGTTGAATATGAAGAAAATGGAAAAACCAAAAAAATGTGGATTGAAGATATAGAATCTATAAAAGCAAAATTATCACTAATATCAAGCAATAATTTAGCAGGAGTTGCTGAGTGGGCTAAAGACAGAGAAAATCCAGAGGTATGGGAAGTTATAAAAGAAGAATTAAATAAATAAAAATGAAAAACTAAAAAGTTTCAAAAATGGAATTTTTTAGTTTTTTTGTTAATTTAAATTTGAATAATAAAATAAAAAATGCGAAAAATAAATATATGAAAATTTTGAAAGGTGGTAAAGTAATGAAAGTTAATGAATGTATGTGTAATGATGTTTGCTGTGTTAAACCAGAAGATAATGTTGAAAATGTTGCAAAAGTTATGTGTAACAATCATATAGGATGTGTTCCAGTATGTGATAGTAATAATTGCATATGTGGAATATTAACTGACAGAGATATAATTTTAAGAGCAATTGCTTGTGATAAAGATGTAAAAAGCACAAAAGTAAGTGATATAATGAGTACAAATGTATGCACATGTAAGCAAGATGAAGAAGTAAGCAATGTAGAAACTAAAATGGCAAATAACCAAATAAGAAGATTACCTGTATGTAATGAAAAAAATCAGGTTATAGGAATTTTAACTATAGGAAATTTAGCAAACCATGATAATCAAATAGGTAAAAATGAAGTATGTACTACAATAGCAAATATTTGTGATTGTAATGGTCAAACAAAAAATGCTGAGTAATAAAACCTAAACAAAAGAATATAATAGACAATGAACAAGACATTGATTGTCAAAAATCATTGTCTATTTTATACATATTAAAATAAGGGAGAAAATTATGATTGTTGACATGTCATATTGGACAAGGGTCTTTAGAAGAATTTTATATGTAGTATTTACAATAGTTGGACTATTTTTGGCGTTTAAATTATCAATTTTTTATATGCCGTTTTTAGTTGCTTTTATAATATCTTTAATAATAGAACCATTAATTAGGTTAATAATGAGAAAAACAAAATTTACGAGAAAGACAAGCTCTATAATAATATTTGTAATTGTATCTGCAATTATTTTAGGAAGCCTAATATGGGGAATAATTACACTATTTTCAGAAGCATCAAATTTACTTCAAGGTTTAAATTTCTATTTTGACAAAGCATATAGTAAATTTCAAAGTTTTATAACATCATTTGATTTTGATAAAATAAAAGTTCCAAATGAAGTATTGGGTATATTGCAAGATTCAACAGGTGGAATATTAAATTCTATATCTATTTGGGTAAGAGAGTTTTTAAATGGGTTAATAGGGGTAGTTACTTCTATTCCAGAAATATCAATATATTTTGTAATAACAGTTATGGCACTATATTTTATATGTGTAGATAAAGTTTACATTTTGGATCAAGTAGAGCATCATATACCATCACTTTGGGTAAAAAGAGTAGGAAAACATTTAAGAGATTTGATAAAAACATTAGGAGGATATTTAAAAGCAGAAGCTACTTTAATACTTGTATCTTTTGTAATATCACTTATAGGATTATATTTATTTAAAATAGTAGGACTAAATGTAGAATACCCATTACTAATGGCAATATTTATAGGTTTTGTTGATGCACTTCCAATTTTAGGTTCTGGAACTGTAATGGTACCATGGGCAATAATTTGTGGACTAAATGGAGATTTAGTTTTGGGAATTGCAATTATTGTTTTGTTAATTGTAATGTCTACAGCAAGACAATTTTTGGAGCCAAGGCTGGTTAGCAAACATATAGGCGTGCATCCAATTTTTACTTTAATTGCAATGTATACAGGATTTAAAGTTTGGGGAATTTTAGGACTACTTGCAGGACCAATAATTTTAATAATATTAAAAAATGTTTTTGCAAGCTTAATAGATGGGGGAGTAATGAAAACAATTTTTGACAAAAGATAAATTAAAATAAAAATATACAGTTATAATAATTATAACTGCATATTGTAATAAATTTTATTCCCATTCTATTGTTGCTGGTGGCTTTGAAGTTATATCATAAACAACACGATTAACATGTTTTACTTCATTTACAATTCTGCTAGAAACTTTTTCTAAAACTTCATATGGAATTTTACTCCAAATACCTGTCATAAAATCTGTTGTTTCAACAGCACGAAGAGCAATTGTATAGTCATAGGTTCTTTCATCACCCATAACACCAACAGATTTTAAATTAGTAAGTACAGCAAAATATTGATTTATAGATTTATGAAGACCAAAATTTGCAATTTCTTCTCTAAAAATACTATCTGCATCTTTTAATATATTTAGCTTGTCATCTGTAATGTCTCCAATTATACGTATTGCAAGTCCTGGACCTGGGAATGGTTGTCTAAATACTAAATTTTCTGGAATACCTAATTCTAAACCAGTTTTTCTAACTTCATCTTTAAAAAGATTTCTTAAAGGTTCAACAATTTCTTTAAAATCAACATAGTCAGGAAGACCTCCAACATTATGATGACTTTTAATTATAGAACTTTTTCCTAAACCGCTTTCTATTACATCAGGGTAAATAGTTCCTTGAACCAAAAAGTCTACAGTTCCAATTTTTTTAGCTTCTTCTTCAAAAACTCTTATAAATTCTTCACCAATTATTTTTCTTTTTGTTTCTGGGTCAGTTACGCCAGCAAGTTTAGCCAAAAATCTATCTTTGGCATTTACTCTAATTAAATTAATATCAAATTGATTTCTAAATATTTCTTCAACCTCATCACCTTCATTTTTACGAAGAAGACCATGGTCAACAAAAATGCATGTTAAATTTTTTCCAATAGCTTTACTTAAAAGAACGGCAGCAACAGAAGAATCAACACCACCAGATAAAGCACATAATGCTTTTTTGTTACCAATTTTTTGTTTTAAATTTTTTATGCTTTCATCTACAAATGATGATATTTGCCAGTCGCCTTTGCAATTACATATATTGTATAAAAAGTTTTTTATAACTAATGTTCCATTAACAGAGTTATTAACTTCTGGATGAAATTGTATACCATATAGTTTTTTTGAAACATTTTCTATTGCGGCATTTGGACAAGATGATGTAGAGCCAATATTTTCAAAACCTTCAGGTAAAGTTTCTACATAATCTGTGTGACTCATTAAAAATTTATTTGTTTTTTCAAAACCACCAAATAATAATGAAGAATTATTTATATTAACATCTATAACTCCATATTCACGTTTGTTTGCTCTTTCAACTTTTCCACCTAATGTATATGTCATAAGTTGCATACCATAACATATACCAAGTACAGGAATTCCAAGTTCAAAAATTTCTTTATTACATTTTGGTGAATCTTCACCATAAACGCTTGCAGGCCCACCTGTAAAGATAATTCCCTTTGGATTTTTTTCTTTAATTTTATCTATGGATATATCAAATGGAACAACTTCTGAATAAACATTGCATTCTCTAACACGTCTTGCAATTAATTGATTGTATTGACCACCAAAATCTAAAATTAAAATTAATTCATTATTTTTCATTTTTTTACCTCCGTAGTAGTTTCCCAATATCTTTCATAGTTATAAATATATATACTATGAATTATATGGTGAATTTATACTAACATAAATTTTAATAAAAGGAAAGTGTTTACAAAAAATTAATGATATAGTATAATTTTGTAAAAATATGTAGAATAGGAGAGAGTTATAAATGAGTACTATATTAAAAGATATATCAAGAACATTTAATGAATTTTTATTATTACCAAATTTAACAGATGAAAGATGTATACCATCAAATGTATCATTAAAAACACCACTTGTAAAATATAAAAAAGGAGAAGAAGCAAAATATTATGCAAATGTGCCAATGGTATCTGCAATAATGCAATCAGTATCAGGGAAAGAAATGGGAATTGCACTTGCACGTGAAGGTGGAGTGGCATTTATTTATGGAGCACAATCAATAGAATCACAAGCAAAAATGGTTAGATATGTAAAAAAACATAAAGCTGGATTTGTAATAAGTGACTCAAATGTAAAAATTGGAACACCATTAAAAGATGTTATAGAATTAATTAAACAAACAGGACATTCAACAGTTATGGTTACTGATGATGGAACAGCACATGGAAAATTTTTAGGATTAGTTACAGATAAAGATTATAGAATATCTAGAGCAAACTTAGATGATCCAATAGATAAATATATGACACCAAAAGAAAAAGTAATATACACAAAAAAAGGTGTAAATTTGGGAGAAGCAAATGATATAATATGGGAAAATAAAATAGCTTGTTTACCAATATTAGATGATGAAGAAAAATTAAAATATTTAGTATTTAGAAAAGATTATGAGGACAGAAAAAATAATCCAGAATCTTTACTAGATGAAGATAAAAGGTATATTGTTGGAGCAGGAATAAATACAAGAGATTATGAAGAAAGAATACCAGCTTTAGTTGATGCAGGAGTCGATTTAATATGTATGGATTCATCAGATGGATATTCTGTATGGCAAAAAAATACAATAGATTTTGTACGTGAAAAATATGGAGATAGTGTAAAAATAGGTGCAGGAAATGTTGTTGATAAAGAAGGATTTAGATATTTAGCAGAAGCTGGAGCAGATTTTATAAAAGTTGGAGTAGGTGGAGGCTCTATTTGTATAACCCGTGAAACAAAAGGAATTGGTAGAGGACAAGCCTCAGCATTAATTGATGTTGTTGCTGCACGTGATGAGTATTTTAAAGAAACTGGAATATATATACCTGTATGTTCTGATGGAGGTATAGTTCATGATCATCATATTACAATTGCATTAGCTTTAGGAGCAGATTTTGTTATGATGGGAAGATATTTTGCAAGATTTGACGAAAGCCCTACAAGAATTATTAAAAAGGGAAATGGCTATGTAAAAGAATATTGGGGAGAAGGTTCAAACCGTGCAAGAAATTGGCAAAGATATGATATGGGAGGAGATAAAAAACTTTCTTTTGAAGAAGGTGTTGACTCATACATTCCTTATGCTGGAAGACTAAAAGATAATTTAGCAATTACAGTTGCTAAAATTAAGTCTACAATGTGTAATTGTGGAAGTATTACAATTCCTGAATTACATGAAAAAGCTAGATTAACACTTGTTTCTGATGTAAGTATTTCAGAAGGAAGTGCACATGATGTAATTTTAAAAGAAGTAGATAATCAATATAAATAGGAGGAAAGATTATGATAGATTTACATATGCATACTAAATATTCTGATGGCACAAATACTGTTAAAGAGATTTTAGAAAAAGCGCAAAAGCATAATTTATCATATATTTCAATAACAGATCATAATACATGTTTAGCCTATCCAGAATTAGAGGACAAAAATTTAAGAAATATATTTAGTGGTAAAATAATAAGGGGAATAGAAATGAATACCAAGATTTTAGGTATTCCAATTGAAATACTAGGCTATGGTGTTGACACCAATTATATGAACGAAAATTTACACAGATTATATATTTCTAATAAAGAAAGAAACATAATTGAGGTTAAAAGAATATATGAAATTGCAAAGAAAAATAATATTGATGTAGGAAAGAATTTTGTAGATAATTATAATCCTGACATATATGCATCAAAATATTTACACCAAATAATTACTAAAAATGAAGAAAATAAAAATTTAATAGATGAAGAAAGTTGGAAAAATAGTAATGTGTTTTATAGAAAATTTATGTCTAATCCTACTACATTATTTTTTGTAAATACAGATGATATTTTACCTACATTTGATGATGCTTGCAAATTGGTTAAAGAAGCAGGAGGCCTTGTATTTGTTCCACATATATATGAATATAGAGATAATTCTGAAAAAATTTTAAATGATATATTACAAAATCATAAAATAGATGGTATTGAATGTATTTATACAACATTTACTGAGGAACAAAAAAATAATGTTATAAAAATATGTAAACAAAGAAATCTTTTTATGTCAGGTGGAAGTGATTACCATGGTGATTTCAAACCAGATGTTGAAATGGCAGTTGGTTATGGAAATTTAAAAATAGAAGAAAATATTATAAATAATTGGAAAGAAAATGTAAGAATGATTTAAATTGACATAATAATTATAAAATGGTATAATAGAGGTATATTAAAAGTATATCTCTTATTTTTATATTAAAATGAGAGAAAAATTATTAGACTTCAAAGGGAGGACATAATTATGAAAAAAGGTTTATGGATTTGTGTAACAGGCTTGGACGGAACAGGAAAAACAACGCTCAAGCGGAATTTGGTGGGACACTTTAAGATGCAGAATCTGCAGGTGAAAGATTTTAAGTTCCCATATGACAAGCATTTGCTTGATCTTCTTAACAATACAGTAGGAGACGGTATGCCCTGGCAGGATAATTATTCTGACCAGATGCTGTTTGCTCTGGATAACAGGATTCTTGGAACTGTTCACATTCGTGATTGGCGCAAGGCATCGGACGTGTTGGTTTCTCAGAGAGGCTATATTGATTCCTTCGTACATGAAGAATGCAGAGGTTTCTCTTATGAAGAATCTGACAAATTGATGAGAACCTATGAACTTGAACGCTGTGATGTTATGATTCATCTTAACGCTGATCCTCAGGTTGCTTTTGAGAGGATTAAAGATGATCCAGATGCAGATAAATTCGAGACAATCGAATATGTAAAAAAACAGGCTGAAGCAACCAAAAGAGCATATGAAGAACTGCAAAAAGGAAATCCTGCATTGTCTGCATTTAAGGGGATTCCAAATGTCTATATAGACACAACGAATCTTACCACATATGAGACATTTCAGATTGCTTTGGGAGAACTCAAAAAGCTTGCCATAATCTAAAGAGACCTAAAAGAGCGGTATTACCGCTCTTTTTTATAATACACTACTTGTTGGAATATAATTTTCATCAGGAGGATAAACAACTTCTTCATTAGGTTTATCACATTGTTTTATATCAATAACCTTAATTATAGGCATATCTCCATGATAATTACCTTTATAAATTTCACCAGTTAAATTAACCCAAGTTCCATCTTCAAAATTTTTTGCATTCTCACATTCACAAAGGAAACCAACAACAACATAATTAAAATCAGAAGAAATAATCATATTTCTTGCTAAAACAAATTGATTATCAGATAAATCATAAATTCTATAAATATATCCCGTAAAGCAAATTTTTTTCCCAACATATGTATCAATATTATCATGAACGGTTTTTAAAACATTAGTATAATTTTTAGTAGAAATTTCATAAATATCTTTGTTTGGAACACAAGAACTTGTAGATGAGCTTGCACCACTAAAAATTTTATAAGTAACAAATACTAAAATAAAAATTAATAAAATAGTAACAATTGTAAAAAATATTTTAAATATTTTATTTCCATTAACTTTAACATTAAAAATAAACATACATATTGCTCTCCTTTAAAACATAGATAATTTATTTAAATGTATGTAATAATTTATAAAATATGATAAGATATGTTGCCTATAAAATTTTTTTATGCTAGAATAACCTTAAATATAGTAAAGGGGACGAAAGATGAAAACAAAAATTAAATTATTAATTGTTATTATATTTATGACACTTGCAATAGTTCTATTTTCAAAAAATGTAGAAGCTAAAAGTTACAATATTGAAAACATGGATATGCAAGTAACAATAAATGATGATGGTTCTGCACAAATAAAACATTCATTAAAATATAATTTTAATGGAAATTATAATGGGATTTACATTGATATACCATATAATTTGGAAGATTCAGAATATGAAAGTGTTGCTGGACAAAACAAGATTAATGATGAACTATATAATGGTGATGAGGTTATAGTAGAAAAAGTAGTTGAAAGCACAAATGGAAAAGATATACAACATCAGTTAGTAAAAAGTGCTGTAAATGGAGACAAAGCAAAATATACAGTAGCAAATACAAACGGAATGTATAGAATAAAAGTTTATTCACCAAGTAATAACGAAAAAAAGACATTTGATTTATATTATACAATTAAAAATTTATGTGTAAAACATAATGATGTTGGAGAACTTTATTACAATTTTATTGGAGGCAAGTGGGAGTGTGACATAAACAAGTTAAATATAGATATATATTTACCAAACAATCAAGATGAATTAAAAATATGGGGACATGGTCCATTAAATCGGAGAATGTAAAATAATTTCAAATACACATGCTAATTTTAAAGTAAATGACCTTAAGAAAAAACAGTATGTGGCTGCAAGACTTATGTTTAATAATAACAATATTATTAATTCTACAAAAAACTCTAATATAAATGCCAAAAATATTATTTTAGATGATGAAAAGGAAATTTCGGAAAATAGAGAATTAAAAAAATCATATACTTTTAAAATAATTATAATTGCAATTTGTTTATTAGTTTATTGGATTATTTTAATGTTAATATATGAAAAAGATAAGAAATATATATTAGATTATGTTGATGATGAAGAATTATTTAAAAAATATAACCCTATGATTGCAGGATGCATACAAGGAAGTAGGCAAATTTTAGCAAGAGACATAATTGCTGTAATTTTAAATTTAATTAATAAAAAGGTAATTACTATGGATATGATTCCATCCACAAGTAAAAAAGAACCTTATAGATATGTTATAACAAAAAATGAAGAAAATTATAATAAATTGGACAATATAGAACAATATGTTTATGATTGGGTATTTGACGGAGATGACAAAGTAGATTTAAAATATAGATTAGAAAAAATGCCAAAAGAAAAAGACGCAAATAAAAAATTTAAAGAACTAAACAAAACAGTAGAAGAAGAATTAGCAAAAAAAGGTGCAAATGAAGCAAAAGTTCCACTAGTAATTAGAGGTTTTAATATTTTCTTATTTGTTCTATCTTTAGTATTAGTATATAAACATATATCTTTTAATGGATTTAATCTTTTTTTAGATGCAGATGGAATAGTATTTACAATTACAACATTTTTAATAATAATATTACCATTTATTCCTTTAGTTATGGGATTAATTCAAGTATTTTTAAATATACTAATCATGATAAGACATAAAGTAAATAAAACAGTACAAAAAGTAACAGGACAAAAGGTTGCAACAACAACAATTTCTACAATTGTATTTTTTGGAATTATTATTATAATAACTGCAATATTTATACCTGCAAAATTTTTAATTGCAGACGAAATATTAATTTGTATTGCAACAATACTTGTACTTACAGACAATTTAATGTTAAAAAACGATGCTATAATGATAGAAGATTATGGTAAATTAAATACATTAAAAAAGAAAATAGAAGATTATACATTACTTAAAGATAAAAATATTGAGTATGTACAATTATGGGAAAAATATTTATGTTATGCAGTAAGCTTTGGAATTTCAAATAAAATAATAAATTGTATAGATGGTTTAAATATTGATGATGACTTAGAAAAATTGGTGTCAAGTGAATTTATGAGTTCATATTTGGATACAAATTATTATTATTTTTATAATAATGCAAGCTTAGATAAAATTTTTATGAAAAGATATGGAGAAATAACAAGAGATAGTATAGGAAAATGGACTAGTAGTTCTGGTGGAGGTAGCTCTGGAGGAGGCGGAGGCTTTTCTGGAGGCGGTTCATCATCATCCGGAGGAGGCGGAAGCGGCGGAGGCCGGAGGAGCATTTTAAAATATTTAATATAAAAGCCTTGCTAAAAATAAATTTTAGTGATATATTTACAAAGTAAAATTATAAACTTAGGAGGAAAAGTACGAAATGGGAAAAATATTCAAAACATACAGTCAAAAAGAAGTAAAAAGAGTAATGCCAATAGTAAAGAAAATCAATGAATTGGAAGAAGAAATATCTAAACTTACAGACAGTGAGTTAAGAGCAAAAACAGATTATTTTAAAAAACAATTAGCAGAAGGAAAAACATTAGATGATATTTTACCAGAAAGTTTTGCAGTAGTTAGAGAAGCATCAAAAAGAGCTTTAGGAATGAGACACTTTGATGTTCAATTAATAGGTGGAATTATTTTACACCAAGGAAGAATTGCAGAAATGAAAACTGGTGAAGGAAAAACATTAGTTGCAACATTGCCAGTATATTTAAATGCCTTAGAAGGAAAAGGTGTGCATGTAATTACAGTAAATGACTATCTAGCAAAAAGAGATAGTGAATGGATGGGAAAACTATATAAATTTTTAGGCTTATCAGTAGGACTAGTTGTTGCAGGAATGGAACCATACCAAAAACAAAAAGCATATGCAGCAGATATAACATATGGAACAAACAACGAGTTTGGATTTGACTATTTAAGAGATAACATGGTTATATACAAAAATCAATTAGTTCAAAGAGGATTACATTATGCAATTGTCGATGAAATTGATAGTATTTTAATAGATGAAGCAAGAACACCACTTATAATTTCTGGTAGAGCAAATCAGTCATCAGATCTTTATAAAAAAGCAAATGATTTTGTAAAAAAATTAGAAGCAAAAGTTATAGTAGAAGAAGATGTTAAAGATTATGATCAAGCAGAAGATAATGAAAAATATGATTATATAGTAGATTTAAAGGCAAAATCAGCATCACTTACACAAAAAGGTATAAAAAAGGCTGAGCAATTCTTTGGTTTAGAAAACTTTAATGATTTAGAAAATTCAACACTTGTACACCATGTTAATCAAGCATTACGTGCCCATGGAGTAATGAAAAAAGACATAGATTATATCGTAAAAGATGGAGAAGTATTAATAGTTGATGAATTTACAGGACGTATTATGTATGGAAGAAGATACAATAATGGATTACATCAAGCAATTGAAGCAAAAGAAAGAGTTAAGATTGCTGATGAGTCAAAAACATTAGCGACAATTACATTCCAAAATTATTTCAGAATGTATGATAAATTATCAGGTATGACAGGTACTGCAATGACAGAAGCACAGGAATTTGAAGAAATATATAATTTAGATGTTGTTGAAATACCAACCAATAAACCTATGATAAGAAAAGATGAAAATGATGTTATATACAAAAACGAAAATGCTAAATTTAAAGCAGTAGTAGAAAGTATAAAACAAAGTCATGAAAAAGGACAACCAGTTTTAATAGGTACTGTATCAATTGAAAAATCTGAAAAATTAAGTAAATTATTACAAAAAGAAGGAATTAAACACGAAGTATTAAATGCAAAATATCATGAACAAGAAGCTGCAATAGTTGCACAAGCTGGTAAGTATGGTGCAGTTACAATAGCAACAAACATGGCTGGACGTGGTACAGATATTATGCTTGGAGGAAATAGTGAATTCTTAGCTAAAGAAGAAATGAGAAGAAATAAAGTACCAGAGCCAATGATTGAAGAAGCAGATACTTATTATGAAACAGATGATCAAGATATATTAAGAGCAAGAGAACAATTTAACAAATTAGTATCAAAATATGATGAACAAATAAAAGAAGAAAAAGAAAAAGTAATTGCAGCAGGTGGATTAAAAATAATAGGAACAGAAAGACATGAATCTAGAAGAATTGATAACCAATTGCGTGGACGTTCAGGACGTCAAGGAGATGTTGGTGAATCTAAATTTTACATTGGACTAGATGATGACTTAATGAAAATATTTGCTGGAGATACAATTACAAAAGTATACAATACTTTAGGTGCAGATGAAAATATGCCAATAGAATCAAGAATATTAACAAGAGCAGTAGAATCAGCACAAAAGAAAGTTGAAGGAAGAAACTTCAGTATACGTAAAAATGTATTAAAATATGATGATGTTATGAATGTACAAAGAGAAATTATTTACAGAGAAAGAAGACAAGTACTAGATGGTGAAAATGTAAGTGATAGTATTAAAAATATGATAACATCAGTTGCAGATGAAACTGTAAACATGTATATAGATAATGATAAAAACTCTGTAAATGTTGAAAGCCTTGATACAGAAATAAAAAATACATTTGCTATAGAAATGTTAGATTATATTAAAGAAAATGAAGAAGAACCAGAAAAAATATCTGAACAATTACAAAAATTAGCTTTAGACAAATACCAAGAAAAAGAAGAAGAAATAGGTAGTGAAGATTTAAGAGAATTAGAAAGAGTTGTATTATTAAAAGTTGTTGATGAAAAATGGATGGATCACATAGATAATATGGACGAATTAAAAAATGGTATAGGACTTAGAGCTTATGGTCAACAAGACCCTGTTGTTAAGTATAGAACTGAAGGTGGGGATATGTTTGATGAGATGAATGCGGATATTAAATCTGATGTAACAAAAATTATGATGAACATTAGAAAACAAGGCGAATTAAAAAGACATGAAACAGTTAGAATTACTAAACAAGCTCAAGAGGCTCTAAATAGTGTTGATAATGGACAAACTATGGCAAATTCTGGAGTTGATAGAACTGTAAGAAATGAAGAACCAAAAATTGGTAGAAATGATCCATGTCCATGTGGTTCAGGAAAAAAATATAAACAATGTTGTGGAAAGTAGCATGAATAGCGATTTGTACAGATTTTAGGCAACTAAAAAATTAATAAAAAAGTTCGGTTTGTCAACAAAAATATAAAAACGTGGACAAAAAGTATTGAAAATAAAGGAATGTAAACATTGGAAATATGTTGACATTCTTTTTTTAAAATGTAAAAATATAAAAGAAAAGTACTTTCATTTGAAACAAAAAAACGGAATAAAACATATTTATTCTCAGAAAGAAATTGATAAAATCTTATTAAGATTTTTGTGTATTTGAAGTATGGAATATTGAAAGATCAATTAGTAAAAACATAGAACTAGATAGATAAAAATACCTAGTTCTATGTTTTATAACCAATTGTTGTCAGATAAAACTTGTTTTGTTATATCACTTAATTTTCCTAATTTATCTAGTTCTTTGATTTCTTCTTTACTATAAAATTTAGCATCTGCTAAATCAGTTGCTGATTGTACTGAATTTTTATCATAATCTGCTGACCAGTAAATAATAATTCTATGTTCATCTTGTTTATTAATAATCTCATAAGTTTTCAATTGTTTAATATTTGTGATTTCTAAACCTGTTTCTTCCATCATTTCTCTTTTTACAGTATCTTTCATTCTTTCAAATAATTCAACACCACCTCCAGGTGTGATTATCATTCCCTTATAGGAGTAGATGAAAACAGAATTGTAGATTTTATGGACCTAAAGGAATAGGAGTATTATATTTAAGAGATGGAGTAAAATTTAGGAAATATTTAAATGGTGGACATCAAGAAAGAAACAGAAGAGCAGGAACAGAGAATGTTGCTGGTATTGTTGGATTAGCAAAAGCATTGACCATAGCCTATGAAAACTTAGAAGAAAATAATAATAGAACAATTGAGTTGAGAAATTATTTTATAAATGAAATAAAAAAATATATAGAAGGAGTAAAAATAAATGGAGATTTAATAAAAAGATTACCAGGAAATATAAGCATTTCTTTTGAATTTGTAGAAGCAGACAATATATTACATGAACTAGATAAAAAAGGTATATACATATCTACAGGTAGCGCGTGTACTACTGGAAGTATAGAATCATCACATGTATTAAAGTCTATAGGATTATCAGATGCTGTAGCACATAGCACTATAAGGATTAGCATAGGAAAATATAATAGCCAAGAGGATATAGATTATACTATAAAATGCTTAATTGATGTTGTTGATAAATTAAGAAAATTATCTCCATTATATTGCTAATAGTATAAATATTTATGATTTTAAAAATTATAAAATTATAGTAAATTCTATTTAAAATGTTGCATATAGGTAATAAATAGTATATAATTCAAACAGTAGATTAAATGCGAACATGTTCACGATTTGTTCACAGGAGATAAATAAAGATAATAAAATAAATATTATATATGTTATCTATATAAATTGTTACTTGTCTATGAAACTATTGAATACATTAAATACCATATATAATATATATATTAAAGGGGAAAGAACTTGCGGTTCAGGTAAAAAGTATAAGAATTGTTGTGGAAAGTAGCATAAAATAGGAAATATTTAAAATCAAAAAATTATTAAGTTGGTTCAGTTTCAAGAACTAACATAATTTAATATATATATTTTTAAAGGAGGAATTAAAATTGGAAATTTTAATTATGGCAGTTGTTATGGCTGTTTTTATAGGAGTAGTTTTTGTATTCGCAAAAAAGGATAATAAAGAATGTGACGAACTTGTTTCAAAATTAACTGAAGAGCAAAAAAATATACTAATGTCAACAGATGTAAATTTTGTTGAAGAAAGCGCATGGATTCAAAATGCAATTGTATCCAAATTTAAAGATAAAGGGAATAAAGTAGCTTTAAGATTATTATGGTTTAATAAGATAATAAAGAATAATGAGTATAATAAAATTACGATAGCAGATGTAACAATAACAAAATCTGAGCAAGAAGAACATAATTTAAAGAATGGGGATTTTGTGAAAATTTACCTTGCACCTGAAAAATCTATAGGAGGAATAAAAATAATTTGGGATTAGCTCTTTACAAAAAAATTATACTATAAATAAAGATTGTAGCCTATTATATTGTTATAATAAAAAAGCAAACTTAATAAATAAAATATATATTACTAAGGAGGAATAAATATGAATTTAGAAACAAAGAAAATTGAAAATTTAGAAGGGTTTAAAAATATGAGAATTGTAGATAATTTCTATCAAACATCAAGTTTTTTTCCAATGCCAACAATAGAAATATCAACAATTGATGAAAACGGCTTTACAAATATTGGTTCATACTCATTATGCTTTCCATATTATATAGCTGGTAAAGAATATTATGCTATGATACTAGAATGTAGAAACAGTTCAAATACATGTAAAAATTTATTAAAAACAGGAAAGTGTGCTTTAAACTTTTTACAAGATGATAGAAAATATTTTAAAGAAGCAGTAAGACTAGGATTTCCAGGAGAAACTCCAGAAGAAAAAATGAAAGATTGTTTATATACTTTAGTAGATGGAAAAAGAGCAAGAGAAAATCCAAACGAAAAATATCCTAAAGTTGTAAAAGAAGCATACCAAGTATTTGAATGTACTTGGGTAAAAGAATTAGATGGAGCCGAAAATGATAAAGTTCAAGAAGAATACAAAGGACCATACCATAATTTTAATGGAATCACATCTGAATTTGGAGCACATTTTATTTTGAAAATTGATAATATTTTAATGAAGGAAAAATATTATAATACTATAATAAATGGAGTTAGCGCAGTAGGTTACCCAAGAGTTCCAGTTGATTATGGGTATAGAGACTACAAAAATTTCTGGTATACAAAATTTAGAAGACCTATAGCAATGCCAATTCCTAAAAATAAAGGTGTTGATATTGATTCTGTAAAATATGCAGCTGGAAGAATTGATCCAGATGTTAAATTTACAGAAGAAGCATGCAAAACATTGCTAAAAGTACCAAGACCATTTTTGAATACTGTGTTAAAAGGATGTGTTAAATGGGCAAAAGAAAATAATGTAACTCTTATAACCCCAAAAGAAATGCAAATTATAAATGATAAAAGGTCAAAGGAGAAAAATAAATAAAATTGTGTGTATTAATAAATTGACAAACAATTATTAATATGATAAAATATGTTAGAAAATAAATTTTAGGGGGATTTAAAATGAAAAACAAAAATCTAATTATAGGCATAATTGTAGCCGTTGTTGTAGCTATAGTGGTTGCTGTAGCAATAATATTTACAAACAATAATAAACAAACATCTTCAACAAATGAAGAAAGTAAAGCAAGTGAATCTAATGTAGCACAAGGAAAAGAAATTGACAATAATGAAAATTATTTTGTAATTATTAATGGAGAAAAATTTAAAGCAGGAGATAAATTTTCTAAATTATCAAAAGTCAATTTAAGCCAAGACTCAAGAGTAACAAGTAAAGAAGTTGGAAAAAATACATATATGATAGGTGCAGGTTCTATATATAATGAAAATAAAAAAGTTGTATGTAATATGACACCTTATAATTCAACTGATTCTAAAGTGACTGTTGCTGATTCAGAAATAGGTGGAATAAAAATAGGTGAATATGAATATGGAAAAATACCAGACTATGTATTATCTTTAAATGTTGAATTTTGCAAAGGATTAAAATTTGGTTCATCACTTGAAGATATCAAAAAAATATTTGGAGAACCAGATAGTGAGTATAATGCAGAAAAATTAGGGTATACAAGATATACATATAAATCTGAAGAAATATATAGAAAATACGAATTTACAATAGATAAAGATGGAAAATTATCACAAGTAGATTGGCAAAATTTAGTTGCTAACCAATAATTGAAGTTTAAAAAATGGGGGAAAACATGAGACTATTTTTAAGTGGTTTTATGTAATATCCCTCTTTTTTGTTGCAAAAATCAAAAAATTGTAAATATAAAAATATATTTTAATATAATAAAATATAAAACTAAATAAAAAACCAAGTAGACTTTTTAAAGTTTACATGATATAATACTAGACAAAAGTTAAAGAAATAGGTGATAAATATGAAAATATTCAATTCAATGACAAAAAAGAAAGAAGAATTTGTTCCTATAAATGGAAATAATGTAACAATGTACGCGTGTGGTGTAACAGTATACGATTTGAGCCATATAGGTCATGCAAGGCAAGCAATTGTATACTCAATGATGGCAGACTACTTAAGATATAAAGGCTATAATGTAAAATATGTACGTAACTATACAGATGTTGATGATAAAATAATTAAAAGAGCAAATGAGTATGGAAAAAATGCTTTAGAATTTTCAAAAGAGCAAATAGAAGAAACTGAAAAAGATATGGCAGGACTACATATAACAGAGGCAGATGTAAAAACTAAGGCATCTGAATATATTGATAAAATAATTGAATTTGTAGAAAGATTAATTGAAAAAGGCTATGCCTATAAAACCGAGAAAGGTGATGTATATTATAGTGTTAGAAAATTTAAAGAATATGGAAAACTTTCACATAGAAATGTAGACGATATGTTAAATGGAGTTAGAATAGAGTTAGAAGAAGGCAAAAAAGATCCAATAGATTTTGCATTGTGGAAATCAGCAAAACCGGGAGAAATATATTGGGAGTCACCATGGGGAAAAGGAAGACCTGGTTGGCATATAGAATGTTCTGTTATGGCTTTAGATACATTAGGGCAAACTATTGATATTCATGGTGGAGGAAGAGATTTATTATTTCCACATCATGAAAATGAGATAGCACAAAGTGAAGCATTAACAGGAAAAAAATTTGCAAACATATGGAGCCATTGTGGTTTGATTAAAATAAATGGTGAAAAAATGAGCAAATCTTTGGGAAATTCGTTAACAATTAGAGATGCATTAAAAAAATATGATTATGAAACAATAAAATATGTAATGTTTTCAAAACATTATGGTTCAGATGTAGATCTTTCAGATAATGATTATAGTTTAGCTGAAAATCATTTAAATTATTTTTATACTTCAATTAAAGAAATGAATAAATACATAAAAGATAATCTAGTTAAAGAATATGATGTTAAAGATGATATTGCAGATAGCATAATACCAAAATTTGTTGAAAATATGGATGAAGATTTTAACACGACCGCTTCAATAGCAAATTTATATAATATTTTTAAATATGCTAATAATATTATGAAAACATCAAAAGACAAAACAAAAGAAGACATAGCAAACATACTTAGAAAGATATTAAAAAATGTACATGAGGTATATTCAGTTCTTGGATTATTTGATCAAAATCCAGATGAATATATAACAAAATTAAAAAACAAATATTTAAAAGAACTAAATATTGATGAAGAAAATATAAAACAAGAAATAGAAAAAAGAGCCAAAGCAAAACAAAATAAGGATTTTGAAAAAGCAGATAAAATAAGAAATGATTTAGAAGCAAAAGGAATTATACTTAAAGATTCAAAAGAAGGAACATTATGGGATTTTAAATCATTATATAATGGCTAAACGAAGCATAAAATGTACTAATAGAAATAGAAAGAAGAGTGAATAAAATATGTTTTTTGCAAAACCTGGTGAATATGAACCATGTGGTATATTTACTCCAAATCATTTTAAATTAATAATTATAACCTCATTATTTATTGCAATTGCACTAAAATTTACAATTCATAAAAATAAAGAACAAGTACATAAAATAATAAAAAATATGACTATAATTATATGGCTTTTGGAAGTTGTTAGAATAGTTTTTAGTTTAAAATATAATAGTTTAAAAAATGTAAATGAATATTTACCATTATATTACTGTAGTTTGTTGTTGTATGCAGGTTTTTTAAGTTCATTTACTAAGGGAAAACTAAAAAGAGTTGGAGATGTTTTTTTAGCAACAGGGGGAATAATTGGTGGAATAGTTTTCATGTTATTGCCAACTACTTCGCTTCCTACATATCCAGCTATGCATTTTATAAGCATACATAGTTATTTCTTCCATGGAACAATGGTGTATTTAGGGTTATTAATAAATATAACACATTATATAGAACTTCAAAAAAGAGATATTATATATTTTTCCTGTCTTGTAGGTATAATATGTGTTGTATCATATATAGTAAATATAATATTTGATAGTAACTTAATGTTTATATCAAAAGATTTTCCTGGAACTCCAATACATATAATTTATAAATTTACTGGACCATTATTTACTTTTGTAATGTCAGTTGGCCAAATGACTTTGCCATTTTATATTGTATATGGAATTACAAAATTAATTAATAAATTCAAATTAAAACAAAAAAATGCTAATGAAGAAAAAGTATTAATAAATAATGAAGAATCATATGAAAAATTATATGAGTATAATTTAACAAATAAAAAATAAATAAATTTGTTTATCATCTAATTTAATATCTAAAAAAATATATGAAAAATATTTATATACCAAAAAGAGCTTTTTGTAAAAAAAGCTCTTTTTTAGATGGATTTTATTATATAATGGTCAAACTAGGGGAAGATGATAGATATGGAAGAATTTGAAACGCAAAACTTAAAAATTAGAAAATTTAAATTAGAGGATGCAGAAGATGTATATAAAAATCTGGGAACTGAAAAAGAACTTTTTGAGTGTCTGGGATATAATATGCATAAAACAGTTAGGCAAACTGAAATTATGATAAGTTCATTTATTTATGAAAATGAAAAAATGAATGAATTAATATGGGCAATTGAAGATAAGAAAAAACATGAAGTTGTAGGTTATATAAATGCATCAGAAAGGTCTGAAGCTAATAGGATTTGTAAATTTAAGTGTGGAATTGCACTTGATTTAGCAGAGTCAGGTTTGTTAGAAGAGGCTTTAAAAGTAGTTATTAATTATTTATTAAAAACAGGGAAATTTGATGTAATTATAAGTGAATTTTTTGATGGATGTAAAAAACTTGTAGAAGCCAAAAGTAGAATTTTAGAAAATGTTGGAATGGTAAAGGAAGCTATATTACATAAAAGAATAATAAACAGTAAAACAGGAGTTGCGGAAAATAAAATAATTTATTCAATGGTACAATAAAATTTATGCTCGACTATTTAATATTTATATGATATAATATGTAAAAATATTGGAAAGAAGGAATATAAATGTTAAAAGAAAAATTACTAAATGATTTAAAAGAATCTATGAAAGAAAAAGATTTAATAAGAAAAAACACAGTACAACTAATTAGGTCATCAATATTACAAATTGAAAAAGATAAAGCAATAGAAGTGACAGATGAACAAATAATAGAAATAATTGCAAAAGAAGCTAAAAAAAGAAAAGATGCAGCACAAGATTTTGAAAAAAGTGGAAGAGAAGATTTAATTAATCAAAATAATAAAGAATTAGAAATACTTACAAGTTACTTACCAAAACAATTAGATATAGAAGAAATCGAAAACATTGTAAAAGATATAATAAAAGAATCAGGTGCTACATCAATGAAAGATATGGGAATTGTAATGAAAACAGCAAAAGAAAAAATTGGTGCTTCAGCAGATGGAAAAACAATTAGTGATGTTGTAAAAAAATTATTATCATAATATAACAATCAGTTTGAAATATAACTGATTTTATTTTTAAATAAATTACGAACAACTGTTTACAAATATAAATTTTTATGATATATTATAAAAGAACTTAAGGAGGTGTGGACTGTGGAAAAAGTATATGCGGCAATTGATTTAAAAAGTTTTTATGCATCAGTAGAGTGTAAAGAAAGAGGGCTTAACCCTATTACAACCAATCTAGTTGTAGCAGATGAAAGTAGAACAGAAAAAACAATATGTTTAGCAGTAAGCCCAGCATTGAAATTGTATGGAATACCAGGAAGAGCAAGACTATTTGAAGTAATACAAAAAGTTAATCAAATAAATAATGAAAGAAGAAGAAAAGCTCCCAATTTTAAATTTACAGGAAAATCATTTAATTATATAGAATTAAAAAATAATCCTTCATTAGAACTAGATTATATAGCAGCACCACCTAGGATGTCATATTACATGAAATATAGTACTAATATTTATAAAATATATTTAAATTTTTTTTCGGCTGAAGATATATATGTGTATTCAATTGATGAAGTTTTTATTGATATTACACATTATTTAAATACATATAAAATGCAAGCAAAACAATTAATAACAAAAGTAATTCAAGAAGTTTACAATAAAACAGGAATAACTGCAACAGCAGGAATAGGTACAAATTTATATTTGTGTAAAATAGCAATGGATATTGTTGCAAAACATGTAAAACCAGATAAAAATGGAGTAAGAATAGCTTGCCTTGATGAAATTACATATAGAAAGTTGCTTTGGTCACATAGACCATTAACAGATTTTTGGAGAGTAGGCAAAGGCTATGAAACAAGGCTAGAAAAAAATGGAATTTTTACCATGGGAGATGTGGCAAGGAAGTCAATAGAAAATGAAGAAATATTATATAAACTATTTGGAATAAATGCAGAACTTTTAATAGATCATGCATGGGGGTATGAACCATGTACAATAGAAAGCATAAAAAAATACAAACCATCAACTAATAGTATAAGTTCAGGGCAAGTATTACATTGTCCATATAATTATGAAAAAACAATGCTAATAATAAAAGAGATGGCAGAACTTTTGGCTTTAGATTTAGTAGAAAAGAAGTTAGTTACAGACCAAATAGTATTGACAATAGGGTATGATGTGGAAAATGTTACAAATCCATTAATAAATAAAGAAAATATTAAAGAAATTACAAATGATAGATATGGAAGGAAAATTCCAAAACCTGCACATGGCACTATAAATTTAGACTATAAAACATCATCAGGGAAAATAATTATGGAGGCTGCAATAAATTTATATAAAAAAATAATAGATAAAAATTTACTAATAAGAAGAATAAATATAACAGCCAACAAAGTAATTAATGAAAGCAAAGTTAGGAAAAGTGAATATGAACAAATAGATTTATTTAAAAATTATAAAGAAGAAAGTAAAAGAAAAAATAAAGAAAAAAAGGAAAAAAGATTACAAGAAACAATGATTAATATAAAAAATAAATATGGAAAAAATGCAATATTAAAAGGAATGAACCTAGAAGAGGGTGGAACAACCATAAAAAGAAATATTCAAATAGGGGGACATAAAGGATGAATAACAATTATAAAATGTATGAAGATATTATAAATTTACCACACCATGTTTCAAAAAAACATCCACAAATGACATTAGAGGCAAGGTCAGCCCAGTTTGCACCATTTGCTGCTTTAACTCGGCTATGAAGATAGTGTAAAGAAAACAGCAAAAAATTTTGAAGAAACATTTGATGATAATTAATTTAAATTTCATATTGGACATTCATAAAGTAATATTCTTATATAAAGGGGGAATTATTTTATGAAAGTAGTAATGCTAAAAAGGAAAAATATAATAAAATTAGCAACATTAATATTGTTTACGATTATTGTTTTAAACATTTCTACAACATTTGCTATGCAACATTATTATAAAGTGGATTTTTCTACAGGATTGGTAACTGCAACAACTTTAAATGTAAGAAGCGGACCTGGAACAAAATATAGCATAGTAGCAACAGTAAAGAAAAATGAATATATTCGTGTATTTGCTGGTGTTGGAGATTGGTATATTGTCCAAGTGGAAGGAGATTATGTGGGAGCTGTTAGTAAAAAATATGTAAAAGCAATTTATCCATCTTCATCAAATAATAGTAGCAACTCAACTACAAATCAAACAACCAATCTATCATCAGATGAGAAAGAGGTATTTGATTTAATAAACTCTAAAAGAACATCTAATGGATTACAGGCATTAAAAATAGATTATGAAGTACAAAGAGTTGCAAGAATAAAAGCACAAGATATGGTAGATAATAATTATTTTGCACATGAATCTCCAACATATGGTACACCATTTAACATGTTAAATAGTTTTAAAATATCATATAAAACAGCAGGAGAAAATATAGCAGGAAATTCAAGCAATAGTGCAGCAGTAACTGCATGGATGAATTCTTCAGGACATAAAGCAAACATATTAAATAGTAATTTTAATTATACAGGAGTGGGAGTTGTTAAAAGTAACAAATATGGAAAAGTATATGTGCAGATGTTTATAGGAAAATAAAATGAACAATGTGTGAATTTTGTTGAATAGAAAATTATTTTGTGGTAAAATAGACAAAGATTAGGAGTGATAAAAAAGTGGAAGATAGAATAGAAGATAAATTAATAGAACTTATAGATAGATTAGTAGATGAAAAAATATCAGTAAACCCTGAATTTTTAAGATTTACCTTTTATGAGGTAAGGGTAAAAAATTCAGTAACAAGTGAAGAAGAAAAAGCATTTTTAACATTAGCACAAATTAAATTAAATAATATGGGATATGTTGTATATTTAGAAAATCAAGAATTTGTATATAATAATTCAAACATGAGAGTTCAACCAAATGAACTAATAATTGCCATAAAAGAAAAAAGCCAAAGTAATTAACTATGGCTTTTTTAATGCGGAAAATAAAAATATTACCTATACCTAACGGTACATTTTTTTAAATCATCTGGTTTCATATTGATAGGTATTGGTGCATTTTCGTACGGGTAGTATTCGCAGTATTTAACTGATTCTGCCTGAGACATATTAGCATTATTTTTGTAAAGGCGAACAATGGCAACATTAAAGCCGTTGTCGTGCTCTACCTTAAACAAATCATTTATACCTACACATGTCATGTAGATAAGCTCAAATGCAACAGCCTCTTTAAGCAAACAAGGCGGAAGTTGCTGGAGTACGCAGTTTATTGAATCCTGAAAACAAATATAAAATAAATAAGGAGTATTTACTTTATAATCTGCAATATGAGCAAGATTTTTGTAATCTACCTTATCTCCATATTCATAATCTAAACTACTTTTGCCATTATCATCACAAGGCTTCAAATAATATGAAGTCCCTACTTTGCTTGCAATTGGCTTGATCTTTGAATAATCAGCCATTGTCGTACGAACTTTTATTGACTTTTTCCGATTCATTTAAATTTAACCTCCTAAAAAAAATAAAAGGGTTGTAATACGTATGCGTTCTAGTAAAGAACGTACTTATTATTATAGCATGATTGAAGAATAAAGTCAATTAAGGACAAGGAAAAATTGATAGTCAAAAAGCTTTAATTATTGACAAAAAATAATCAAAATAATATACTTAGAAAAAAAGGAGGCCAATATGGAACAAATTAATTTTTATGCAGAAGATGGAACAAAATTAAATGGATTTTTACATAAATCAAAAGAAACTACTCAAGATGTAATTTTGTCAATTCATGGAATGAGCAGTAATTGCTTTAAAGAAAGAGATAATGTAATAGCTAATACAGCAAATAATTTAAACATAGATTATTTTTGCTTTAACAACAGAGGAAGTGAACTTGTAAAGTATATTACAAAAAATATAAACGGAAAGAAAACAAAAGTTATAGCAGGAACTTCATATGAAGAAGTATTAGATAGTTATTATGATATAGTAGGAGCAATTTTAGAACTTAGAAAATTAGGGTATAAAAATATTTATTTACAAGGGCATAGCTTAGGATGTACTAAAATAATTTATACATATAATAAATTGAAAAAACAAAATAATACTGAAATATTAGAAATGATAAAAAGTATAATATTACTTTCTTTGGTTGATATAACAAGTGTTTTAAAGGTCTTTTTAGGAAAAAACTTTTCATATTATATTAATCTTGCAAATAAAATGGAGCAAGAAGGAAAATTACAAAATTTAATGCCACAAGAGGCTTTTATTCATCCAGTAAGTTGTAAAACATTTTTAAGATATGCAAGAGATAATAAAGATATAGATATAAAACAATATAATATTTTAAGTAAAATAGACAAGCCATTATTTATGCGTTGGGGAACATATAATGAAATGATAATAGATAAGCCAGATGAATTAGTAAAAAAGGTTAAACAAATTATAGAAAATAAGCAAAGTGATGTTAATTATATAGAAGGTGCAAATCATAGTTATAATGAAAAAGAAGAAATACTTGCAACACAAATACTTGAATTTATACAAAAACAAAGGAGATAAAAACAATGGCAAATATATTTGATTATATGATATGGAGAGATATAGATATAAAAAATGTAGAAATTAATGAAATTGATGCTTTAATATTATCAAGACTATCATATTTTCCGTTAGATAATCTTAATTTAGAAAATGAAACTATAACATTAAAAGAAGCTTATAACAGATATTGTAATACGGAAAATAAAGGAAGAATATTACAAAAAGAAGATACAGAACTTTTCCCAGTTTTAGCAAATAGTATAAGATTTGGAAACATACTATTATCAAATTATGTAAATAAAATAGATAATATATTAGAAAAACAATTTTCTGCAATTACAATCGAATTACCTGATAATACAGTCTTTGTTTCATATAGAGGAACAGATAATACAATTGTAGGATGGAAAGAAGACTTTAACATGAGCTTTAAAGATTTAGTTCCATCCCAAGTAGATGCAGTAAATTATTTAAATAATATTGCTACAAAATATAAACAAAATATAAGAGTTGCAGGACATTCTAAAGGTGGAAACCTTGCAGTATATGCTTCAGCTTTTTGCAACAAAGAAGTTAATGATAGAATAATTGCTATATATAATAATGACGGACCAGGATTTCAAAAAACAGTTATAGATACAAATGAGTATAAAAATACTATAGGAAGGCTACATACATATATACCACAAACTTCTATAATAGGAAGATTACTTAATCATAAAGAAGCAACAACAATAATAAAAAGTACGCAAACTGGAATTATGCAACATGATTTATATAGTTGGCAATTATTAGGAGCACATTTTATAGAAGATACATTAACAAATTCTAGTGAATTTATAGACCAAACAATTACCAATTGGTTAAATGAAGTAAGTCCAGAACAAAGAGAAAAATTTATAGATACATTATTTGAAATATTAAATGCTACAGAGGCAGAAACACTAGCACAATTAAGCAGTAAAAAATTTGAGACAGCAAAAATAATATTAAGTACATATAAAAATATAGATGAAGAAAGCAAAGAAATAATATCAAAAACATTATCAGTATTTTTTCATGTAGCAAAAAATAATATTAAATTAATATAGGAGGAAAAGATGAAAAATAAGAAGGGATTAATAATTGGATTAGTTATATTACTTGTCATGGTAATTATAATTGTTACTGTAATTACTTTAAATTTGAATAAAGAAAATCCAGAGGATGTTTTAAATACATATATAACATATATTAATGATAAAAATTATGATGGAATGTATGATTTGCTAAGTAGTAGTTCAAAATCTTCTATTTCTAAAGAAGACTTTATTACCAAAAATAAAAACATTTATGAAGGAATTGATAGCTTAGATATAAAAATAGACATAAAGGAAACAAAAAAAGAAAGTAAAGAGGTTGCTCAAATAATTGAAGATATGGATAGAGCTTTTAAGAGAAGAGAAAATGAAAGAAACAGGAAGAATAAAATTAAAAGAGATACCGTTTAGTTGGACGTTTGAAACAGGGAATGGGGAAGAACTGTGCAATGCTACTGGTTATGCGGTGCAATTTGACAATGAAAAAACACCTTTAGGTTTTCCATTGTTCTGGAATGAGTTTCAGGACCGAGAAGGTAATTTGTATTATGGCAATTAGGATCAAAGAATGGAGGTAAGAAAATGTTAAAAGGATTAACACTTACAGAGTTTAAAGAGAAATTTCCGCAAGCCAGTACATATGGCTTGGAAGATCCGTTAAATGTGTTTTTGGAAAACGGGGAGATCCTGATCGAAAGAGAATGGAACGGAGAGAAGTACATTTTGAAAAATGGTAAAACCTACCGTCCGGTATATAAGCCGCTGGATGAAGATAATTATACGATCATCGGTTATATAGAAGATTAGTGCAGGAGGGGATAAGATGGCGAAAGTATACCGTGTGCAGTTTGAAATATTATTGACTGCTGATGAAAAAGCATTGCTTGAACATTATGTGAAGGAAAATAACCGGAGATATAAAAAACGCGGAGCAACTCGAAACTGGTGGACACTGGAGAAACTGTTACAGTGTTTATTAAGCGATATAACTTACCAGGCGGTAAAGTATCGCAGCGTTAGGGCTGTTTGGCAGAAACTGTCGTGATTTGTCCCTGCCTTGTTTACAAATTCACACAGCGGAGGCGCTTGGATGTCTGGCGTCTTCGCCACAAAGAAAAGATCCTTTTTGTTTGTTGATCAAAAAAACAAAATAAGAGGATACCAGCAGACCTTAGCCGCAGGGTGGAGTTTGTGGATAAGCTGCTGTTTATGGAATCGTTGGTAACTGGGTGGGGAATGTGTGGGAAAATTGTGGGAAAGACGGTTTTCCTTTTCCATGATTTTTCCATGCATTATCCACGCGGTTATCAATGATGGAATAGCTGTTTATCCATAAAATCCACGCTGTTCTTACGGTGTTGCAAGACGGGGAGAGCGGTCGCTGTCCTGAAGGGTTTAGTGCTGTTCCGGAGGGGTGTCCCGCGGCGCGCGGACGGAGTGTAAGCAGCGAAGCGGGGCGCCCCTTCCGGGGCGGCGCTAAGTCCTACAGGACTAAGCCGGGCGCGTCAGCGCCCGGCTTACCCCACCGAATGTAACACGGGGGTACAAATGCGATAGGCGACTCTTAATCCAAGGGGCACAAATGCCGGAAATACGGCAAAAACTCCGGTAAAAACCCTAGTTTACATCATGCCTACTAAGACCCAAAAAGTTAACATGATGTAAACTTTTGGCAAATAAAAAATAAGACTGCTACCATTTGGATCAGACGGAGCAAGCTCTTCATCCGAACGGTGAGCAGTCTTATTTTTTATTTTTGGGCATCCTGTTTCATCAGCTTCAAAAGATATGAAAACTTGCTTCTGATAGGCTTCTGCTTATCCCGTCTTTTTATCTCCTTTGCTTTTTGGTCTATGTAGTGATACCGCATAAGTTCAACCGAACCATAGCAAGCGGAGCTTTGCGGAAGTTTGAAGTCAGGTATCGTAATCAGCACAGAAAAAAGCTCGTCATACTGTTCCGGTGTGAAATTAAAATCTTCAAGCGGTATCTGCCACAGCTCTTTTTCTTTTTTCATTTCTTCTTGCCATTGTTCCAGTGTTATTTGGTTTTGGTCCACTTCTTCAAGACTTACTTTTGGAAGTGTCTCGACTTCAAAGTGGACTGCCACCACAGACCTACCTTTTTTAATAGGCTCGTAGGAATATCTACACTCTGTCTTTTCATTCATTTCCTTTTGCACTTTTTTCAAAATCAAGTCATTAAATCTCTTAAAAGCTTTATAAGTTTCTTCTTTGTTGCAATTAAGAATCTGTTTCAGTTCATCAAGAGGTACGTTCCAACTCTTCCTGTACCGGTTGGCTTCAAGGTAAATGAACATGATGTATGTGTACCGGCTTGTGAGTGAAGTGATACAGCGGAGCTTGTAACGCAGATAACCGAGGTTCTCAATGTTAAAAAAATACTTCATAGCCTTTTGAGTGCATTCCAGTTTCACTTGCCACAGTCCGTAATCGTCCTGTTCTGCGACAGCTTCTTCAAAAAGCGTTACCAGTCTGAAGCCATTTTTCATACTCTCGTCTGGTAACGCTATTACGTTTCCCATAAGGTGCTTGAGCCTTATTTCAAGGTCTTGGTTATTGATCTTCTTCACTCCGAGTATCTTTTCAAGCTCGCCCTTTTCAAATATCACAGCACGTTTTTCGGGTTTGTGGCTATCTATCCTTGAGAGATATGTATCAAGGATTTTAAACTCTGCAAGTGTCAATTCCGACCGCCACAGGGCAAAGAGTGGCAAGCTCTTCTGTACTGTCAGCTTGTCCTCGTTGCCTAAACTGGTTATTGATTCAATCTTCTTTCTTGCCATGTCTATTTCTCCAAATCAATCCATAGTTCGATTTTATACATTCCACCGCCTATGATGTTCCATTTCTTGATTTCCCTGTCCTTGACTTCGTCCCACCAGGGTTCCCTGGCTATGCAGGTCGGTTTGTAGTGGTTTGGGTTATTGTCTGAAAGTTCCCAGTCCTCAACATCTGTCCAAAAATCATAATTTTCCTCCTCGCAATATCCGTCTATGGATATGCAGGCATTACCGCCATAGTTCTGTAAAAATTCTTCTAGTGTCATATTTTCCACTTCTCCCTAATCAATTTCCGTCAACTGCACTACCATGCTGTCACCTGTTTTATCCGTTACCTTGATTGCATTTGCTCCATCCATTTCCCATGTCACAGAACCATCGACAAAGTTACTGCCTATCCAGTTCTGTATCTTTTTAGCCTGTATCTGTCTGTATTCCGCTATTGTCTTTGCTCCTTTGATTACCACGTGTCCGACCTCTCTTTCTATCAATCTGTGATTATTATATCCAATAGGACATGATAAGTCAATGTACTTTATGACCTATTGGAATTTTTCTATGACCCTATTGGAATTTTTCTATGACCCTATTGGAATTTTTCTATGACCTATTGGGAAGAAGTCTATGACCTATTGGGAAGAAGTCTATGACCTATAAGTCCGAAAAGACTTTATTTTACTGGATTTTTAACACTCTGTAATCAAGTAAGTAATCAAGTAAGTAATCAAGTAAGTAATCAAGCTATCAATCAAGGGAAATGAGCTTCGCTCTGACAGGTAGATTGACCTTTTGTAACCAGTGAAAAATACATGGGTATAAAACCTCAAACCGTAAATTAAGTATCAAGACATAGAAATACCCCTACAAGCTCGTATAAGGTTCATATGGGTATTTAAACACGTTTGGCGGTAATCCTTGCCTACAAGCTCGTACAAGCGAGAATGCAGTCAAGCGAGTGAGGGAGCATAAGGAACGACCAACGGGAGTGGTAGCGGACTGAACGACCTTGACGGAATGGAGCGACCTACACTATCCCCGTAAGGGGCAAGTAACAACTTGCTCCCTCTGCCTAACGGCGAGTGAAAAATGAGGGTGCAGGGGCATCATGCTCCTGCTGGGTAAGCCGGAACGGCTAGGGTGACACCCTATTGAGTGGACTGTAGTTTGAACTACTGGTATAATTCTTATAAAAAAGAAAAGGGGATAAAATGCCATGTTTAACAGAATTAAAGAATTTTTCAGAAAAAAATCGGAAGAAAAAAAGCTTCAGGAACAACGTGCTGATGAGTTAACAGAATTTTTCAATTCGCATAGAGCTCAGATAAAGCGTTTGGATGAAGTCCGAAAAAAAATACAAAAAGATTATCCATTTTCTTGTGGTTTATGATATAGTGTTTCCAAGATATAAATTCAACCCTGTTTTTACGGTGTTGTAAGACGGGGAGAACGGTCGTTGTCCTGCAGGGCTACGCCGCCCCGGAAGGGGCGCCCCGTGGCGCGCGGACGGAGTGTAAGCAGCGAAGCG
>ERZ773224.1132-NODE-1132-length-34581-cov-4.415571_pt1 | contig 34581 bp, 30 predicted proteins | sample MGYA00580526_ERZ773224 | MGnify/ENA primary metagenome ERZ773224 (study PRJEB29015, sample SAMEA2737743) | human gut metagenome | biome: human gut; feature: human-associated habitat; material: faeces | place: China | collected 2012 ... | reverse complement strand
GGCAGGGCTGGGCACAGGCCCCCCGGTTGGAGTCCCGGCCCGTCATGTAGTTGCTCAGCAGGCACCGGCCGGAGTAGCTGACGCACATGGCCCCGTGGCCGAAGGTCTCGATCTCCAGCTTGGGATCAACCTTCTGCCGGATAACACGGATCTCCTCCAGGCTCAGCTCCCGGGCCAGGACCACCCGGCTTGCGCCCAGGTCAAACCAGCTCTGGGCGCAGGCGTAGTTGGCAATGGACTGTTGGGTGGACACATGGCGCTGGCAGTGGGGGGCGTACTTCCCGGCCAGGGTAAAGGCCCCCAGGTCGGCGATGATCAGCGCATCCACGCCGGCGTCGTCCAGCTGTTCCAGATATTCGGGCAGCCGGGCGACCTCGTCATTTCGGGGCATGGTGTTCACGGTCACATGGACCTTGACATTATGGCTGTGGGCAAAGGCCACGGCTTTTGGCAGCGCCTCCGGGGAAAAATTTCCCGCGAAGGACCGCATGCCGAAGCTGGTTCCGGCCAGATATACCGCGTCCGCGCCATACAGCACGGACATATTCAGTTGTTCCATGTCCCCGGCGGGGGACAGCAATTCAAGCTTTCTCATATTATCCTCGAATGGCCTCCCGGAATGCCTCGTGCTCTTCCAGCGTAGAGGAGAAGTGGTGGGTGCCTGCGGCGGGGTCTAGGATATAATAGTAGTAATTGGTGTTCTGGGGAGCCAGGGCAGCCTTGATGCTGTTCAGGCCAGGGTTGGTGATCGGTCCCGGGGTCAGGCCGGTGTGCAGATAGGTGTTGTAGGCGGTGTCGGTTTGCAGATCCTCCTGGGTCAGATCGGTTTTGCCGTCCAGGCCATAGATCACGGCCGCGTCGATGTTCAGATAGGCAGGGGTGGAGCCCCAGGCGAACAGACGGTTGTAGATGACGGAAGCAATGGTGTAGCTCTCTTCGGCACTGGCGGATTCCTTCTCGATCAGAGAGGCCACGGTGATCACATCGGCCATGGAGAAGAGGTGGCTGGAAATATATTCTTCGCTTCTTCCGTCGGCAGTCATGAGCTGCACCAGGTAGCCGTTCAGGCTGTCCAATTGGCCGCGAATGCTCTCATCCACCCGGGAATCGAAGTTCCCAAGCATTTTGTTCAGCACATTTTCGGCGGTGTCGTTGGTATAGAACTCGTAGGTGTCGGGGAAGAGGTAGCCCTCCAGGCAGTATTTGTCGCCCCGGGTAATGCCTTCCAGGAACCAATAGTCGCCCAGTTCACCGGATGCTGCGTAATTCTCCAGGGCTTCCACGGTGCAAACCCGCTTCTCCTGCAGCAGCTGGAAGATCTGGCGGCAGCTGGAGCCCTCGGGGATCATGATGGTGACCACGCTGCGCTTGGAGCTGGGGGACATCATGTTGACCAATGCGTGATAGTCATAGAGGGTATTCAGGTCCCAGATGCCGGGCTGGATCTCGCCCTCGTCCACTGCAAAGCTGGCATAGAGCTTGAAAAGGCCGGGGTAACGGATGAGCCCCGCATTTTTCAGCTTCTGGGCAATGGCATCCATGTCATCGGTAGAGGAGATGGTGATGGTGACCTTGGTGTCCTCCCGGCCAAAGGCCAGAACGTCTGCCGCGCAGACCCAGGCCATCCGGCCCAGGGTCACGCCGATGGCCACCGTAATGGCGATCCACACAATGGTGACCAGAATATTGGGAATGCCCAGAAAGCCCTCGCCGCCCCGGCGCTTGGGGCGGCCCTTGGGAGCGGGATGTTCCCGGACGGGGATATCATCCTCCTGCGGGGGCTCTGCGTTGAAAAGCTCCTGGAATTCCGCGTCGTCCTCGCTCAGGGGAGCGTCGGAAGGCAGGGTGTCCTCGGCGTATTCGCCGGAAGCCTCCTCCTCGTAAGGGAGCGTGAATTCCGGATCAATGGGTTCTTCAAAATCGGCTGCATCCGTATCTTCCGGGTTCTCGGAAAAGGGCAGCCCGTCGCCCTGTGTATCACCGGCATTCTCCGGGTCAAAAAACGTTTCCGGAGCGGCCGCATCCTGTGCCGGTTCAGAAGTTTCGGAGGGAATATCGGCACCTTGTTCCGGAAGGGCTGCTTCGTCGAAAATGTCTGCCTCCTGAGAAGGCGGGGCGTCGTCCTCCGGCGTCTGCCGGTTGAGAAAACGGCCCCGGTATGTGCCTGCGGGGCGGTTTTTGCCATCGTCCTTCGCCAGGAAACGGGGCTTGGGTCTCTCGTTGGGATTTTCTTGCATGGTGGTCTCCTTTAGGCTCGAATCACGATCTGGCTGGCAACGCGCCGGGCCTCCTGCTCGCCCTTCAGGGTTTCGATCAGGGCCAGTGCGAAGGGAATGGCGCAGCCTGCGCTGGTGCCGGTGATCAGACGGCCGTCACGGATGACGGCGGCATCTGCGGCCATGTGTGCATTGCCCATCTGATTCTCGCAGCCGGGATAGCAGGTGGCATTCCGGCCGTCGGTGATGCCCAGGTCTGCCAGGACGGTGGGGCCGGCGCAGATGGCCGCAACGAACCGGCCGTTGTCCCAGGCCCACTTCAGGGCATCCAGGGCGGCCTGACTGGCCCGGGCACTGGCAACGCCGCCCAAGCCGCCGGGCAGTACGATCATATCCAGGGCATCAAAATCGATTTCCTCCGGCAGAATGTCGGCTTCGATGCCAATATTGTGGCTGCCGTATACGGTCTTGCCGGTGATGCCCACGGTTTTTACTTCGACCCCTGCCCGCCGCAGAAGGTCCACAGGGGTAATGGCCTCAACTTCTTCAAAGCCGGTGCCCAATAATACATAAACCATATGATTTCCTCCTCGTATGGTGAAAGCTTGCCCAATTTTGGGTTTAGATTGCATAGAAGCTCCTATAATATACCACATTTTTGCGGGATTGTCCATATGTTTTGAAGTTAAGGTATCCTTAAGCCGTTTCCGGATAAACCGGCATTGCAAATTGCCGAAAAAAATGTATAATGGATAAAAATAAGAGAGGAAGAGGATTATGGGAATTGTAATCATGGGTGCCGTGTTCGTGGATATCAAGGGATATCCCGACGGCAATTATATTCCTGCCGGGCGCAACGCCGGGCGGGTGGAGCAGATTTACGGCGGCGTGTCCCGGAACGTGACGGAGGACATTGCCAACTGTGAGCTGCGGCCCACTTTTCTGAGCCTGGTGGACGATACCGGCACGGGCCTGGATGTGATCCGCAAGCTGCAAAACCACAAGGTGGACACCCGCTATATCCGCCAGGTCCCGGACGGCATGGGCACCTGGCTGGCAGTGTTTGACAACGAGGGCGATGTGGTGGCTTCCATCTCCAAGCGCCCCAACCTGATGCCCATTCTGGATATTCTGGAGAAAAACGGAGACGAAATTTTCTCCCAGGCGGACAGCATCGTCATCGAGGTGGATATGGACAAGGCCATTGTCAAGAAGACCCTGGCCCTTGCCAAAAAGTATGGGAAACCTGTGTTCGGCGTGGTTGCCAATATGAGCATCGGCCTGGAGCGCCGGGACTTCCTGAAGGAGCTTTCCGCCTTCGTGTGCAACAGCCAGGAGGCGGGGCTGCTGTTCTGCACGGATTTCTCCGGGCTGATGCCGGAGGAGCTGGCAGATGTGATCTCCGAAAAGGTCATCCAGGCCAGAATCCCCAAGCTGGTGGTTACCGTGGGCTCCCAGGGGGCTGTTTATGCCGATATGGACGGGGACAAGGGCGTTTGCCCTGCCAGAGCCGTGGAGGTGAAGGACACCACCGGCGCCGGGGACTCCTTCTGCGCCGGTCTGGCCGTGGGCCTGACCTACGGAAAGAGCCTGCGGGAGGCCTGCGAGATCGGTACCCACCTGGCGGCTTCCGTCATTGTCACCACGGAGAATGTCTGCCCCCGGTTCCTGCCGAGAGAGCTGGGGCTGGATATCGACGTAGCCGATTGAGCCATGGAATACAAACGGGTTTTAACGGTTCAGGATCTGTCCTGCCTGGGCCAGTGCTCCGGCAGCGTGGCGCTGACGACCCTTTCCGCCTTTGGCTGCGAGACCTGCCTGCTGCCTACGGCGCTGCTGTCCACCCATACGGCCTTTGAAAAGCCCTATGTGCGCCAACTGACGGACAGCATTGCCCCCATCGCCGACCATTGGAGGCGGGAGGGCATCCGGTTTGATGCGATTTTGACAGGCTATCTGGGGGCTGCGGGAGATGTTGCTCCTGTCCTGGCATTGATAGATGACTTACTCACCCCCGGCGGGCTCTGCGTTGTCGACCCGGCTATGGCAGACGGCGGAAAGTTTTATTCCGGCCTGGATGAAGCCTATGGGGCGGAGATGAAGAAGCTCTGCACCCGGGCGGATGTGCTGCTGCCCAATCGAACGGAGGCCGCTTTCCTGACCGGCCTGCCGGAGGATTCCTCGGCAGAGGAGCTGCTGGAAGCGCTTCCCCAGGAAAATGTCATTCTGACCGGCTGCGTTTCCACGCCGGAGGAAACCGGCTTCCTGGTCAAAGAGGGAAAGACCTTCCGGGAGTATCGGCAGCCCAGAGTTCCGGGACGGTATTTTGGCACAGGGGACCTGTTCGCCGCTGTGCTTACCGGAAGGCTTTTGCAGGGAGCAGTCCTTTGGGATGCGGCCTGCATGGCCGCAGAGTTTGCGGCGAAAGCGGTAAAGCTAACCTATGAAACGGACAATCGCAGCTACGGCCTGAAATATGAGCCGCTGCTGCACACCTTGGGAGATGAAGCATAATGGCCTGGTATGAGAAAGCTGTTTTTTACCATATTTATCCCCTGGGCCTCACCGGTGCCCCGGAAAAGAACGACTATAGCGCGCCGGTGTCTCGCCTGCGCACCCTTTGGCCCTGGGTGGACCATATCCGGGACCTGGGCTGCAATGCCCTGTATATTGGCCCGCTGTTTCAGTCCGTGGGCCATGGCTACGAGACTACGGACTATTTTACCCTGGACAGCCGCCTGGGTACCAATGAAGACCTGAAAGCATTCGTGAAATTTTGCCATGAAAAGGGTGTTCGGGTGGTGCTGGACGGGGTTTTCAACCATGTGGGCCGGGACTTTTTCGCGTTCCGGGATCTGCTGCAAAACCGGGAGAATTCCCGCTATCGGGACTGGTTCTGCAATGTGCGCTTTGACCGGGACAACAGCTTCCACGACGGCTTTTCCTATGAAAACTGGGGCGGCTATGACCTGCTGGTGAAGCTGAACCAGGGCAATCCCGAAGTGCGGCAGCATCTTCTGGACGCCGTAGACTTCTGGATCACGGAATTCGACATCGACGGCATTCGCCTGGATGCAGCGGATGTGCTGGACTTTGGCTTCATGGCGGCGCTGCGCAGCTTTGCGGACAGCCGAAAGGGGGATTTTTTCCTCCTGGGCGAGGTCATCCACGGGGACTATGGCCGCTGGCTTGCCCCGGGAATGCTCCACTGCGTCACCAACTACCGCCTGCACAAGGCACTGTACTCCGGCCACAACGACCACAATTATTTTGAAATCGCCCACACGGTCCGGGAAACCGGCCGCTGGAAGCTCTACAACTTTGTGGACAATCACGATGTGGCCCGCATTGCCTCCAAGCTCAGCGCAAAGGCCAATTTCCTGCCGGTCCATGTGCTGCTGTATACCCTGCCGGGAATTCCCTCGGTGTACTATGGCTCGGAATTCGGCATTGAAGGAAAAAAGGAACGCTGGTCGGACCGGAATCTGCGGCCGGAGCTGCACCTGGAGGATTTCCGGGGAAATGATCAGGCAAAGCTGATCGCGTCCTTGGGCCGCCTGCGCGGGGCTCTGCCGGAGCTTTCCTATGGCGGCTATGAGGAGCTGACGCTGACCAATGAAAACTTTGCCTTTGCCAGGAGTCTGGACGGGAAGCGGACCGTTGTCACTGTGAACAATGCCAATGAGGCCAGGGAAATGCCCATGGAGCCCGGTTTCCGGGGTGCGCTTCTGGGTCTGCGGGCGGAAAATGGGCAGGTGACCCTGCCGCCCCATTCCGGGGAAATCTGGGTGGAGGCGGGAAGAGAACTGACCGTTCCGGCCCCTGTAAAAATCACCTTCTGCCAGCCGGAACCGAAAGTCCCCCAGGAAGAGAAGCCTGCCATGGAGCCATGCGCAGCGCAGAAGCCCTATGAAGAAATGACAGTGGAGGAGCTCCAGGGGGCCATTCTTGCCAAGCTCGCCGCAAATGGCCCGCTGACGGACCGAATGCGCCGGGAGGTGGCGGAAAACGTCTACCGGGATTCTCTGCTGAACTGGGTCAAGAGTTTTCGATAAAAGAATATCTGCGGGGCCTGACCGCCCCGCAGACGAAAAAAGGAAAAATAAGGGATTGACATTTCCGTAAAACTATGTTAATATATCTGAGCTGTCAGGGAACAGCAAGTGAATATCCGGGTGTGGCGAAGTTTGGTATCGCGCTTGAATGGGGTTCAAGAGGCCGCTGGTTCGAATCCAGTCACTCGGACCAAACGCAGGAGTCAGTAGCTCCTGCGTTTTTCTGTTTCGTAAAAAGTTCCCGATTCGAACCCATCAAATGCAGAAGTCCGGTGGACTTCTGCCAAACACCGGCTAGACGGTGTTTGCTCCATAGTGTGCTCGAATCCAGTCACTCGGACCATGCGGAGTGTCCTTATAGGATTTGAGTATCCTGTAACGGACACTCCGTATTTTTGTTTTCTGCAAAATTTATACTGCAATCTGTGCCGGGGCGTAGCTGACAGCTACGCCTTTTCTCGTTTCCATGATAATGTCGGCCTCCGGGATTTTCTTGCGGTCTGACACTTCAAAGGCCCCGATGCAGTTGTAGTGGATGACCACCTGCTGATTGGTCACGCCATCCTGCTTTTCGGCGTGGTACACATCAATGTGGTCAATGAGTTCGGATACCATGCGCCGGGTGATTTTCGTCACATGGGTGTACCGCCTCACCGTTTCCAGAAAGTCCTCCATATCCATCTGCTGGCCTTCAGCCTTTTTCAGTTCCAACCGCAGAGTTTTGACCTTTGCGCCGATTTCGCCCTGTTCCTGTTCGTACCGCTTTGACATCCTAGCAAACCGGGTATCGTCGATTTTGCCCGCTAACGTATATCAGCGTCTCCTGTTTACACTTTGGGCAAAATAGCGGAAAATTTTTGAGCACAGTATCAATGCGGATTTTTGTCCGTGTTTTGCTCCTGCAAATAGGGCAGTTGATCCATTCCATCATTATTCAACAGGTACATTGTAGTAGAAACGGCTAGCAAGAACATCTCTGTCCTTATAGTAGGTATAAATATTTTCCACTCGTTCCCAAACCTGTTCATCAAAATAGATATCACTTCTCTGGCTGATAATGCTTTCGACATGCTGTCGGAGGTTTGTATAGAATAGATCGGTTACTTCGTAGCAAACATACTGGTCATCTTCGTAAACCTTGTACTGCTCCAGCTGCTCAAATGTGATAATTTGACCGTGGATAAAGGCATAATCTTCCGGGCTTTGAATGTCATCTACACTGTAAGTGAAGAAATAGAGCAAGGGAACCTCTGCACCACCATCAACCTCGCCTTTGTGCTGGGGTACATAAGCACTTAAAACCAATGCGCTTTCACCCTCTGCGGAGCCAACGGGGATACCATAACCGTCAAGTGTATGTTCATGTAGCCCTGTGAGCCAATGCTGCGTTTCCAACGGAGCGGTTTTATCAAAAACAACATCCGGATTTAGGCCGTCAATAGCCAAGGGAGATGCCTCCGAGGCAACAATATCCCGATCAAGTGTAGCAAGTAGTTCTTGGCACTTTACAAGGTAGTTGTCAGCGTGGTTTCTCCGATCTGCAATATCGGTATAATAATTTTCAAAGTATGGCTGCAGTTCTTCCATAATCTGTGCTACCAGTTCTTTGTCAGCTTCAACGGGAGTTACAGGGATGGGGTCATCGACAACTGTTTTAATAGGCTCGGCAAAGGTGACAAAACACATCCAATCCTGCCCAAACATAAAATTGTTGTTTGTCAGCACAAAGTAATAGTTATCATCGGCAAGCGGCTGCTCCAGAAAATCCATATCGTATGCTTTGGAGAGGTCTACCGTCATAACGCCGTTCGTATGCGCTTCAAATTCTGTTCCATCAAAAACAATGGTATCAGAAACAGGCTCAACTTCCTTTCCGGTAGACCACCGCATAAGTTTAAGCTGTCGCTGGAAACTTAGGTCTTTGTCGGATTTGTTTGCCACTTGAATAGTCACGATACCATTACCCTCATAGGTGGCAGACAGACTAAGGTCATCTCCGGATAACGATGAAAACAGGCTGACAGCAAATGCCGTCATGGTGAGACTACAAACCAATACAGCAGCTACAAGCATAGCCGCTCTGATGGGCTGACGGCGGCGCCGAGTTTCCAACGCAACGCCTGTCTTTTCTTCGAAAATATCTTTTATATTCTGCAAATTCGTTTTATTGAAAGAATCCATATTGGCCTCCTTGTTTAGTTTGAAAGCGACTCGCGCAATTTCAACTTTGTTTGGTATAGGCGGTTATCAACCTGCTTAACGCTCATATCCATTGCAAGCGCAATTTCCTTTGGCTTTTGATCATAGTAATAGCGGCGGATCAAGATTTCCCGATCTGGCTCACCCAAGGCATTTACTGCTGCAATCAGGGACTTTCGGGTTTCGGCTTCAAGGATGTTATCGACAACACCAAGCTGGTCTATGAAATCGGTATTCTCAAGCGAAATCGTATTCCGTTTTGAAATTTCCCGACATCTGTTTACTGCTTGTGTTCTGGCAACAATGGAAAGCCATGTTTTTAACTTCCCTCGTTGGGGGTCGTATTTGTCAGGATGTTCCCATAGGTAAATGAATGTATCGGCAACACACTCCTCGACATCTTGAGTTGATCCCATGTTGTTCAAAACCGCGCCTGCAATCGCCCACAGCAGTTTGGAGTACTTTGTAATCACTTCGTTGATTGCGGCTTCGTTTCGGTTCTTGATTGCGGTTATCGTTCTCTCGTCATTCATAAAGTTCACCTCTTGCCATGTGAATTAACCGGTCATATATAGTACGGTGAAATTCGTAAAAACACTTAAAGTATTTCAGAATTTTTAGCTATCAGTTTCTTGGACTACATATATTGTAGTTTCTTTCCATTCAACAGGCAAGGCTACGGATGGGGATTTCACTAACGGCAAGCAGGGCAAGTGTGGCCACACTTGCTATTTTTGCATCCCGTAGGGCTGCAAAAACGCTTGTTGGGGAGCCTCCCCAAACTCGGCGACTTCGGGACAGGTTGTCCCGAAGTCGTGGCGTGCTGCGCCCTCTGTCTGCGGCCCGACGCTAACGCGCTGGGCCTTAACTTTGTGACAAAGTGTCCCAAAGAGAAAAACCGGGGACGGCACAAACCGTTCCCCGGTGCGTCAGATGTGGAAAGCATTTTGCAAAAAACATGAGAACAAAACCGTTTTATACTTCTAATTTCGTGAAACCCTATAATTCTACTCCGACCAAACGCAGGAGTCAGCAGCTCCTGCGTTTTTCTGTTTCGTAAAAGTTCCCGATTCGAACCCATTGGATGAAACAGTCCTGTGGACTGTTTCCAAATTCCGGCTAGCCGGAATTTGCACCTTATGCGCTTCCAGGGTAAGGGCTTGCATGGCCTTTGCGGGAAGGAAAATGCATGATCTTCGCAGAAGGAATGGACTTTTTCCCGAAAGAATGCTATAATCGTCTCATCAGACCACATCCGGCCCGGGCCGGGGATTTGGAGGAAGCCGATGAAAAAGATTGCAGTTCTGATTCCCTGCTACAATGAAAGTCAGACCATTGCCAAGGTTGTCGCCGATTATCGGGCGGCTCTGCCGGAGGCAGACATTTATGTATACGATAACAACTCCAAGGACGGCACCGACGAGATCGCCCGGAGGGCGGGGGCCATCGTCCGCTACGAGCACCGCCAGGGCAAGGGCAACGTGATCCGGACCATGTTCCGGGACATTGAGGCGGACTGCTACCTGATGATCGACGGCGACGATACCTACCCGGCGGAGAATGCCCGGGAGATGGTGGACCAGGTGCTGGAGCAGGGCGTGGATATGGTCATTGGCGACCGGCTGTCCTCCACCTATTTCACGGAGAATAAGCGCCCCTTCCACAATGCAGGCAATGTGCTGGTACGTAAGCTCGTAAACGGTTTCTTCCGGGGCAATGTGACGGACATCATGACAGGCTACCGCGCCTTTAGCCGGACCTTCGTCAAGAGCTTCCCCATCCTGTCCAAGGGCTTTGAGATCGAGACGGAGATGACCATTCATGCGCTGGATAAGAATCTGTGCCTGTCCTCCGTCCCCGTGGGCTATCGGGACCGCCCCACCGGCAGCGAATCCAAGCTGAATACCTTCTCCGATGGCTTCAAGGTCCTTAAGACCATCGGCACGCTGGTAAAGGATTACAAGCCGATGCCCTTTTTCACCTGCATTGCGGCGATCCTGGCCCTGGTGTCCGTGCTCCTGTTCATTCCGGTGCTGGCGGAGTACAATGCCACGGGGCTGGTGCCCAGAATCCCCACGCTGGTGGTTTCCGGCTTCTTTATGGTTGCGGCGCTGCTGGTGCTGGCTGTGGGCATGATTTTGGACAGCCAGAGAAAACGTGCCCGTCAGAATTTTGAGCTCCAGATGAACATCCTTGCCTCCATCCAGCACCTGCGGGACGAGAAATAAAAAAGGCTTTCTGTCAATCGTTGGGGCAGGGATAAAAGCGTAATAAAAAAGACTGCCATTGCCTCTGCGCGGCTTTCGCGGATGGGCAATGGCAGTTTGTTCTGTTCCGGGATTACCGGGCGAATGCGGTCAGGAGTTATCTGCGCAGATTTCCAAAAACTCCCGGACGATGGCTCTGGGGGGCTTGCCGCTGCGCCAGATCAGCAGAATTTTGGTGTTCAGGGATTCCTCCTGGATGGGCCGGATGCACAGCCCCTTGCAGAGATTTTCCATGGATCTTGGGAAAATGGCGGTGGCAAGGCCCTGCTCTGCCCACTGCATGGCGTCCCGGGCGTCGTCGCAGACGCACAGCACCCTGGGCTCCAGACCCTGGGCGTGGAAGGCATCCAGAAGGAAGCGCTCATAGCGCCGGTAGAGGATGAGGGGGGTGCCGGTCAGCTCCTTCAGGGAAAGGCCCCCGCCGGAGACGCCGGGGTCGGAAACCGCGATCATGGGTTCCTCGCAGAAAAGCTGGTAGTCCAGATCGTCCAGCTGCAAGGGGGTGCGCACTACGGAAACATCGATGATCCCGCTCCGCAGCAGATCTGCCAGGGAGTAGGTGGAGCCGTCGTGGACCTCAAAGGTCACCTCCGGGTGCTTTTGCACGAAGGCGGAAATTTTGGGCAGAATGGGACCTACGGTGGTGGAGGTCATGCCCAGGCGCAGAACCTGACGCTTGCCGATCTTGCTGACCTCCAGCTTGGTGGAGTCCGCAAATTGCAGCAGCTCCTCAGAGCGCTGGTACAGGAGCTTTCCGGCCTCCGTCATGGTGACGCCCTGGCGGCTGCGCTCGAATAGGACCACATCCAGCTCCTCCTCCAGCAGCTTCAGCTGATAGCTCAGGGGCGGCTGGGACATATTGAGCTGCCGGGCTGCCTCGTTGATGCTGCCGGTCAGGGCGATTTTCCGAAAGTATTCCAGCTGACGTATTTCCATAGGATATCCCTCGCTGATATATTTTTTATATTACACAGGCATAGAAACAAAATTATTCATATGAATCATACCGTGCTATAATGTGCTTGTCAATCAAGAAAATGCAATAGGAGCGACAAATATGAAAAAACTGGCAAGTTACCTGAAGCGGTACACCAAGGAGAGCATCCTGGCCCCGCTGTTCAAGCTGCTGGAAGTCGTGTTTGACCTGATGGTCCCATTGGTAGTTGCCCGCATGATCAATATCGGTGTGGCGGGCAATGACCGGGGCTATATGGTCCGGTGCTTCCTGATCCTGATCCTTATGGCTCTGCTGGGCCTTGCGGCCAGCATTACGGCCCAGTTCTTTGCGGCCAAGGCCAGTACCGGCTTTGCGGCAGATCTGCGGCAGGCGGTATTTGACCATATCCAGGGCTTCTCCTTTACGGAGCTGGATACCCTGGGGGCCGACACCATGATCACCCGGCTGACGGACGACATCAACCAGGTCCAGACCGGCGTCAATATGGGCCTGCGGCTGCTGCTGCGCAGCCCCTTTGTGGTCTTCGGCGCTATGATCATGGCCTTCACCATCGATGTATCCTGTGCATGGGTCTTTGCGGTGGTCATTCCCGTGCTGTTTGTGGCCGTTTTTGCCATTATGCTGAGCAGCATCCCGCTGTACCGGAAGGCTCAGTCCGCTCTGGACCGGGTGACCTGCCTGACCCGGGAGAACCTCACCGGCGTGCGGGTCATCCGCGCCTTCTGCCGGGAGGACCATTCTGTCAGGGAGTTTGACGAGAGCAGCCAGGCTCTGACCAAGCTCAATGAGTTCGTGGGCAAAATTTCCGCCCTGCTGAACCCTCTGACCTATGTGCTCATCAACCTTGCAGCCGTGGTCCTCATCGACCGGGCGGCCATCCGGGTGAATATCGGTTCCATCGCCCAGGGCGATGTGGTGGCGCTGAACAACTATATGCTCCAGATCACCGTGGAGCTCATTAAGCTGGCCTCTCTGATCATCACCTTGACCAAATCCATGGCCTGCGCGGGCCGTGTGGCCGGTGTTCTGGAGCAGCCCACCTCCATGACCTATCCCGAGAAGAATGCCCAGCCCCGGGAAAATGGCGACGAGGCGGTACGCTTTGACCGCGTGAACTTCACCTACCGCAATGCCGGTGCCCCCAGCCTGACGGACATCAGCTTTTGCGCCGGGAAGGGCCAGACCGTCGGCATCATCGGCGGCACCGGCAGCGGCAAGTCTACCCTCATCAGTCTGATCCCCCGGTTCTATGATGCAGCCTCCGGCACGGTTTGCCTGGACGGCTGCGATGTGAAGGAATACACCCAGCAGGCCCTGTGCCGGAAGGTCGCCGTGGTGCAGCAGCGCTCGGTGCTGTTCCAGGGTACCATTCGGGACAATCTGCGCTGGGGCAATGAGAATGCCTCGGATGAGGAGCTGTGGCAGGCCCTTGAGGTTGCCCAGGCCCGGGAAATTGTAGAGGGCAAAGAGGGGCAGCTGGACTTCCGGCTGGAGCAGGGGGGACGGAATCTCTCCGGCGGCCAGAAGCAGCGGCTTTCCATTGCCCGGGCGCTTGTGAAGAAGCCGGAGATCCTGATTCTGGACGACAGCTCCAGCGCTCTGGACTTTGCCACGGATGCCGCCCTGCGCAGCGCCATTCATGGCCTTGGCGGCGGCGTCACCACCTTCCTGGTGTCCCAGCGCATTGCCTGTATCCGGCAGGCGGACCAGATCCTTGTGCTGGACAACGGCAGCCTTGCGGGCGTCGGCACCCATGAGGAGCTGCTGGAACGCTGCGGCCTCTACCAGGAGATCTTTGATTCCCAGTTCCCGGGGGAGCGGGAGAAGAAGGAGGGGAATGTGTGATGAAAAGAAAGACCAATCCGGAGAACGGAAAGACCCTGAAAAAACTCTGGGATCACATTGCCAAGTTCCGGGTGCTGCTGATCCTCAGCGTGCTCATGGCCGGTGCTACCGTGGTTTTGCAGCTGTATGTCCCCATCCTGTTCGGCGACGCCATCGACAACATCGTGGCGGCCGGAAAAGTGGATTTTGCCATGGTTGGCTTCTATCTGAAGCGTGTTGTCATTCTGGCGGTGCTCTCCGGAGTGACCGGCTGGGTCATGAGCGTCATCAACAACCGCATGACCTACCGTGTGGTCCAGGATATCCGCGCCCAGTCCATCCGGCATATCCAGCATTTGCCGCTGTCCTATTTGGATAAGCACAGCTCCGGCGACATTGTCAGCCGGATCATCGCCGATGCGGACATCCTGTCCGATGGCCTGCTGCTGGGCTTTTCCCAGCTCTTTTCCGGCATTGTCACCATTGTGGTGACGCTGGTATTCATGTTCTCCAAGAACTTCTGGATTACGCTGCTGGTCATCTGCCTGACCCCTGTCAGCTTCTGGGTGGCGAAGTTCATTTCCTCCCACTCCTATGGGATGTTCCGCAAGCAGAGCGAGGCCAGAGGCAAACAGACGGCCCTGATCGATGAGATCGTCGGCAATCAGAAGGTGGTTCGTGCCTATGGCTATGAGGAGCGGGCCTCCAGGCGCTTTGCCGAAATCAACCGGGAGCTCCGGGACTACAGTGCCCAGGCGGTGTTCTACAGCAGCCTGACCAATCCCTGCACCCGGTTTGTCAACAGCCTGATCTATGCAGGCGTGGCCCTGCTGGGGGCGATCCTGATTCCCGTGGGCAGCCTGACCGTAGGCGGCCTGACGGTGCTGCTGTCCTATGCCAACCAGTATATGAAGCCCTTCAATGACATCAGCTCCGTGGTCACGGAGATGCAGAACGCCCTGGCCTGCGCCGCAAGGCTCTTCGCCCTGCTGGAGGAGCCGGAGGAAAGCGAGGATGCTGCCGGTACCCTGGAAGCGCCCAGGGGCAATGTGGGAATTGAGGATGTTTCCTTCAGCTATGACCCCAACCGGAAGCTGATTGAGCACTTCAACCTGGATGTAAAGCCCGGAATGCGGATTGCCATTGTCGGCCCCACAGGCTGCGGCAAGACCACCTTTATCAATCTGCTTATGCGCTTCTACGACACGGACAAAGGCGAGATCACCGTGGACGGCAAGGAGATCAAAACCCTTTCCCGCCATGCTCTGCGGTCCGGCTACGGCATGGTCTTGCAGGACACCTGGATCAAGCAGGGCACTGTCCGGGAGAACATCGCCTTCGGCAAGCCTGAAGCCACGGATGAGGAGATCATCCGGGCCGCCAAGGAGGCCCACAGCTGGGAGTTCATCCGCCGTCTGCCCCAGGGCCTGGATACCGTCCTCTATGAGGACAGCATCAGCCAGGGCCAGAAGCAGCTGCTGTGCATTACCCGGGTTATGCTGACCCTGCCGCCCATGCTGATTTTGGATGAGGCCACTTCCAGCATCGATACCCGCACGGAGATGCTGATTCAGCAGGCCTTCGACAAGCTCATGGAGGGCCGCACCAGCTTCGTGGTGGCCCACCGCCTGTCCACCATCCGCAATGCCTCTCTGATTCTCGTTATGCGCGACGGCAAGATCATTGAGCAGGGAACCCATGAGGAGCTCCTGGCCAAGGGCGGGTTCTACAATACCCTCTATAACAGTCAGTTCCAAAGAGTGTAACACAATTCCAAACCAGAAGCGCAGCGTTTCCTGATGGCCTGAAAGGGCAGGGGAGCCGCTGCGCTTTTTGCATTCTCGGAGGAAATGCGGCAGGAAGAAGGAAAACTGCCGCTTGAATAAATGCAACTTTTGACGAAAAAAACTGCACGGTGTATTTGAGCGAAAATCAAATGTCCTCGAAAATGTAGTCAATCAGTCGTTATATGTTTGAGATTCTCTACAGATATCTGTGGAATTCTACAAAAAGAAAATAAAGCATTGACTTTCGAAATTGAAGTGCTATACTGATTTCATTCATTTTCTTTAACACGATAAAGTAATAATGTGTTAAAAGCAATGGGAGGTTTCAACTATGGATGCAAAGAAAATCATGCAGGCGGCGCTGGCGATCCAGCCGGAAATTCAGGCAAATCGCAGAGAGCTGCACCGTCACCCGGAGCTGGGTATGGATTTGGTCTATACCAAGGCCTTTGTCAAAACAAAGCTTGAGGAAATGGGCTATGTGCCCCAGGAATGCGGCAAGAGCGGCCTGGTGGTTCTAGCCGGTGGAAAGAAGCCCGGCAAGTGCTTCCTGATTCGGGGCGATATGGATGCCCTGCCTGTAGAGGAGCAGGCAAATGTGGAATTCCGTTCCCAGAATCCCGGCAAGATGCATGCCTGCGGCCATGACACCCATACCGCTATGATGCTGGGCGCAGCAAAGCTGCTCAAGGGCATGGAGGACGAAATTGAGGGCACGGTCAAGCTCATGTTCCAGCCCGGCGAGGAAACATTGGAGGGAGCACAGGATATGCTGGCGGCAGGGGTTCTGGAGAATCCGAAGGTGGACGCCGGACTGATGATCCATTCCATGACCGGCATGCCTTTCCCAAAGGGCATGGTTGCCATTCTGGATGGGGGCAGGGGAATGGCCTCCTGTGACCAATACAAGATCACCGTCAAGGGCAAGGGCGGCCACGGCGCCATGCCCCATCTGACCATTGACCCAATCACCGCTGCAGCCCATATTCAAGTGGGGCTTGCAGAGCTCCACAGCAGGGAATTGGAGCCCGGAACCTTCGGCGTTGTCACCACGGGCATGTTCCATGCAGGCGGCGCACCCAATGTTATTGCAGACAATGCGGTGATGGAGGGCACCATCCGTACCGGAGACATCAAGGTCGAGAAGATGCTGATGGATCGGCTGACGGAAATCGCCAAGACCATTGCCAAGGCCTACCGATGCGAGGCGGATGTGGAATTTGTCAAGCATTGCCCGCCCATGATCTCCGATCTGGAGGTGGGGGCAGCTACTACCAAGTATATGAAGGAGCTCCTGGGGGACGGTGCTGTGCCTATGTCCGTGATTGCTCCCGGCAATAAGGTCAGCGGCGGCAGTGAGGACTTCGCTTTTATCAGCAATGAGATTCCCGCCTGCGCTTTGATGCTGGCTACCGTGGGGGACGACAAGGAGAACTATGCATACCCCCAGCACCATCCTAAGGCCAACTTCAATGATGAGGTTCTCTACGAGGGAACTGCTTCCTATGTCTATGTGGCCACCCGCTGGCTGGAAGAGCACAAATAAACGTTAAGAAAAGAAAGAGAGGAAATCACCATGGTAAAGGGATCTGTTGTTGCGAACAGCCCGCTGTTGTACGCCCTGATCGTCGTGGGCCTGGGCATTATCATCGCATATGCAATTATGAGCGTTAAGAAAGCCTCCGCAAGATGTGCCGAGCTTGGTATTGGAAGCGATGTCATCAAGAATGTTGTGAAATCCACCGTTGTGTCCTCCATTGTCCCCAGCCTTGCCATTCTGTTGGGATTTATCACCCTGACGGTTTCTCTGGGGGCGGCGCTGCCCTGGTGGCGGCTGTCTGTTATCGGCTCTCTGTCCTATGAAGCGATGGCCGCTTCCTATGCTGCCAACGGCCTGGGTGTGCAGCTGTCCGATGTGCTGACCTCCGATGCAACGGTCTTCGGTGCGATTATGATCGTCATGTCCATCGGCATTTGCACCGGCCCAATCATGGTGACCCTGCTTGCAAAGAGGTACTCCACCGGAATCATGCAGGCCAAGACCGGCAAGAGCGAGTTTGGCCAGATCATGGCAGGGTGCTTCATGCTGGCAATGTTCTGCGTATATATCCCCATTATGGTATTCACGGACCTGCCCACAACCATGACCCTGGTGGTCAGCCTGATCGTGACCGTGATTTGCGGCACCATTGCCAAGAAGCACCCGGTGCTCAATGACTTCACCATGGCAATCGCAATGATCGTAGCAATGGCATCCAGCGTTCTCTGGGTGCAGGTATTTGCGTAAGGGAGGAAAAGAAAATGGCAAAACAAAAAACACCTACAACCCTCGATCCGTTTACTCAGTGGGCCCATAAATCCGGCCGTATCTTCATGATTGTTTTCACTGTGTACATGGTGGTAATGCCCTTTATCATCTGCACCGTCTATGACTGCATGCCCAGCTTTAAGATGTGTCTTCCGGGCCTGATTTCCATTCTGGTCATTATGACTCCCATGAGTGTTGCGGAGATCGGCAGCTATACCCCCATCTTGGGTTCCTCCAGCTATCTGACCTTTGCCTCCGGCAATCTGATGAACCTGAAAATGCCCTGCATTATCAATGCCCAAAAGATTGCCAAGGTGGAGCAGAGTACGGTAGAGGGCGATGCCATTGCTTTGATTGCAACCGCTGTCTCCTCCAGTGTGACCATTGTCATCCTGGCGTTGGGTATGCTGCTGCTGTCCTTCATTCAGCCAATTCTGGAGAACGAGACCTTCGAAACAGCCAGCAACTATCTTCTGCCTGCGCTGTTCGGCTGCATGAGCCTTGGCCTGCTGGGCAAGGGCAGCGGCAAGACCAAGGTCAAGAATAAGCTGCTCCCTGCCATTATTCCCGTGATCCTTGTATCCGTGCTGACCATCATGGGCATTGCCACCACCGGCATTGCCGGAATCCTGATGATTGTGATGATCCCCATCCTGATTCTGATTTCCTGGATTATGTGGAAAGCCGGAATCGTCAAGGTTGTTCCTAACGATTGAGCGAAAAAGATGCCCCAAAGCGTTTGAGAAGCGCTTTGGGGCAATTTTTAAACCTGCGTTTATTCCTCCCGAATGCTCTCCACAATGCTGCCTTCAAGCATTTTTTTGACCTGCCTTCGGATCACCAGATAGCATAGCCCGGTGAGCAGGAGGGCGGTAAAGATGCTCGTGGTGGCGTTGAGCCGGATTTCCCGCCAATTGTATTGCAGATAGCCCCAGGCGCTGAAAAGGTGCAGCCCGACCACCAGCAGCCAGGCGAGCCCGGCGGTTTCCGGGATCTGCCGGAAAAAGAGCTGGGTCAGGCTCCTTTCGTCGCAGCCCACGGCCCGCAATGTTCCAACGGTGCGCGTTTCTGCGCGTATCTGGCGAAGGATGCTGCCGCAGAGCAGGAGCACCGTTAAAAGCAGCATTGCAATGCTCAGGCCGCAGAAGAAGACGATGCGGCGCATGCCGCTGCCGGTCCGGCTGGTCTGGCTTTCCCGGTCATCCAGGACAGTAATGTCATCCTCCCGGGCGGCAATGCGCTCCAGGGCGGCCCGGAGTGCGTCATACTGTGTTTTGGTGATATCCTCCCGGTTATTGATGCGAATATATTGGGTGTTGTCGCAAACAAGACCCAGATTTTTCAGCCCCTGAGGCGTTGTGATCACCTGGCAGCCGGAGCCGGTGAAGCGCTCCGCATTCACCACTGCGCCGATTTTCGGCTCCGCACGCAAACCTCTCGCCGCATCAAAAGGCAGCGCCTGGGCTGAGGTTGTCAGATCGATATTCTGCGATTGCTGCTGCGTCAGGCACAGCTGCACAAGAGGCAAAACTTCCCCCGCCTCAAACTGGTCGTTCTCCACAGGGGTATAGCCTTCCTTCGGCGTGTAGGAGATGCTTCCAATGCCGTCTTCCCGGTATTTCGCATAGAATTCCGGGACATTTACAATGACTTCCTCTCCGGCATCGATTTTGGCAAGGTCGATTTTTCCGCCGGTGGTGCTTTTCTCCAGCCCGGATAAATCGGAGAGCACCAGAAGCGTCAGCTCCAGGGTTGCCTCGTCCGTTCCCAGAGCCGCTTTCAGCGCCTCATGCCAGGCGTAGGCCCGGGGGTGCTTCTCGGCTGCGTCCCGGTATAGCTGGGTGTTATCAAAAGCGGCTTTTTCAAAATAACTGCCCACGTGGTCGGTAAGGCCGATCGCATCGGCATACCAGCAGCCCTTTGCGTCGACAACACCCGGAAGAGCCTGAATTTCCTCCAAAACCTCCGGTTCGATATGGTAGGCCCGTTCCGCAGTGAACAGGGGACAGCCGGTATTGAAATTTTCCCGTTCCAGAGCAAAGCTTTGTGTGTCCGTATAGGATGCCTTGGTGGAATGGAGGACCTGCACCTGATAGAAAATCTCCGAAACGCTGCCATAGACGGCCAGATTCAGGATAACGGTCATCAGCAGGCAGCCCAGCTGCCCCAGGGGGTGGAAGCGAAACCGCCGGGCATTCCACAAGGATGCAAGATGGAAGCGTTTCCTGGAGCGAATTTTGGGAAACCCCAGCACCGGCCCCTGGAATGCCGCCGCCTGGGTGCGGGAAAACAGCGCAGGCAGCCGGGCAGCCAGCCAGACAAGCAGGAAGCTGCCAAGGGCAGCCCCCAGAATCCAGGGCACCCTGGGCGCAAAATGCAGGCTGTCCGGGAAAATCCGGCACATGCCCCATACCAAAAGGAAGGCGCAGCCTACCGCGGCAGGGGAGAGCAGGGCAGACAGAACCATTGCCTCCCGGCTGCTGATGCTGCGCAGCTGATGCCTGGTCGCGCCGATGGTGCGATATATGGCGTATTGCTGCCGCTTCCGGTCAAACTGGCCGCCGGTGGCCTCCAAAATGCCGATGAGGCTGCCGCCCAGCAGGCAGGCGCCGCCCAGCAGAAGGGAAGCACTGATGTTTATATTCTCCCGGAACTGCGCCCAAAAGCCGTAAAACGGCTCCGTTTCGTAGATGTTTCCGAACCAGTCGACTCCCCGACAGCTGTTTTCGGGAAAGGCAGCGGAAAGGGCTTCCATGCCGCCCTTCCCGGAAAAGATCACCACCAGATGCCGGTTCACCGCACTGCCGCCCTCCTGGGATGACACCAGAATTTCCGGCATGGCAAGGCTGGAATCCGGAACCGCCGACAGAAAGTCCTCCCGGGTGTCATCTGCAAACTGGGGCTGCAAAATGCCCACGATGCGGTATTGTCTGGTTTCGGTTTTGCCCTTGGACGTGAAGGGGACGACCAGACTGTCTCCCACCTGCGCCCCGGGCTGCATCCGCTCCAGGGCCGTGAGATCCACTGCCGCCTCTCCGGCCTTTTCCGGCAGCCGCCCTTCCATGCAGCGGCGGTTGAGGATTCGCTGGGCGGCTTCATCGTAATAGCCCACAGGGAAATCCTTCACCTGCCCGAGCACGGTCACGCAGCCATACTGCCGCACCCCGGGGATGTTCTCCGGCACAGACTGTACATCGAATACAAAGGCGTCCTCACTGCCGTAGGCCCCATTCCGCCGGTCTGTGGCGGCCTGCATCAGGGCAAGGGCTCCCAGCACCGTGGAAACCGCTGCGAAAATCGCCAGAAACGCGCTGATACCCAGCAGGAGATAGTCCTTTTTATTGGCCCGGATGCCGGAAAAGGCCAGGCGGTTCATGGTCAGCTTTTTCATAGCTGCACCCCTCCGCTGTCCCGGGCGATCTTCCCGTCCGTCAGGTGGATCACCCGCTGGGCCTGCTCCGCAACCCCCAGGTCGTGGGTCACCAGCACCAGGGTGATGCCCAGCTCCCGGTTCAGCTCCCGCAGCAGCTCCAGGACCATCCGCCCGGTCTGGCCGTCCAGGTTGCCTGTGGGCTCGTCGGCGAAGAGAATTTCCGGCTTGTTGGCCAGAGCCCGGGCAATGGCAAAGCGCTGCTGCTGCCCGCCGGACATGGCCGAGGGCAGGTGGTTCCGTCGGCTGTCAATGCCCAGAATATCGATGAGCCGGTTCAGGTAAGCTTCATCCGGGCTGCGCTTGTCCAGCATCAGGGGCAGCAGGATGTTTTCCATCCCCGTCAGCTCCCGCACCAGATTGTAGCTCTGGAATACAAAGCCGAACTGCCGCCGCCGGAGGATGGCCAGCTGGTCATCCCGGAGCCGGTAAAGGTCCTTGTCCCGAAATTGGACGCTGCCTTCTGTGGGCCGGTCAAGTCCTCCCAGCATATGCAGCAGGGTGGATTTGCCCGAGCCGCTGGGGCCTGTGATGGCCGTGAAGCTGCCCTGCTCCAGGGAGAGGGACACGCCCTCCAGGGCCTTCACCAGCTCTTCGCCCCTGCCATAGTGCTTGGAAAGGGACGTACACTGCAAAATTGTCATGAAAAAGCCTCCTTTGGGATTGGATAGCTCCATTGTAATGCGGGAAGCTTACGCTGCCGTGACGGCTGCCTTACGATTTCGCAAGACAGCTGTCCAGCTTCGGAAAAAACAGGGTAAATTGCAGCCCGCCGGGGATGTTTTCGGCGGTGACGCTGCCGTGGTGCCGCAGAACCACCTCTTTTACAATGGCAAGGCCGATCCCCGCCCCGTGGCCCGGGTGGCTGCCGTGGTAAAACCGTTCGAAGAGCCTGGGAAGCTCCTCGGCGCTGACGCCGCCGCCGTCGTCGGAAAGGCAAATCGCCACCTCTCCCGCCGTCTCCTCGATGGAAATGCGGATGTGCCCGGAGGGAAGCGTGTGCTCACAGGCGTTTTTCAGCAGATTGGTAATGGCTTCGCCCATCCAGATCTCGTCACAGCGCAGCGCGGCCGTGCCTGTGAGCGTCAATGTTTTCTCCGGGTATAGCTTCGCCAGGGGCTGCCAGCAGCTGCTTACAAGCTCCAATAAATCATGGCTTTCAAAATGAAAGGCGTAGCCGTCGGCGCAGAGCCGTTCCAGCCGCAGCAGACCGGAGATCAGGGCCTGCATCCGCTCCAGCTGGACCTGCTCCTGCTCCAGATGCGCCCCCTGGTCCAGCTCCACAAATAATTGCAGGGAGGCCAGGGGCGTTTTCAGCTGGTGGGAGATGTCCGTCAGCAGGTTTTCGCTGCGGCGGGCCTCCAGCCGGGTCTGCTCCCTGGCGTGGAGCAGGGCATTTTCCAGCCGGGCGGCGGCGTTTTGCAGCCGGGCACTGGGGCTCTCCCCAAGAGAGATTTCCAGAGGCGCTTTTTGCCCGTCCAAAAACGCCTCCATTTGCCGGTATAGCTTTTTGGTCTTCTGCCGCTGCCGCAATAGCCCCCAGAGAAGGCCCAGGTAGAGGGCCGACAGAGCAATGCTCAGTCCACCCATTGGTAGCCCACCCCCCGGACGGTTTGGATATGCTGCCCGCCGATCTTCTCCCGCAGGCGGCTGATGTGGACGGAGAGCGTATTGTCGTCCACGAATTTCCCGTCGCTGTCCCATAGAGCACCTAAAAGAATGTCCCGTGTGGCAACGCCCCGCTGCCTTATAAGGCATAGGAGAATTTTGTATTCCGTCAGCGTCAGGGGCAGCGCCGCCCCCTGGCGGAGCACCTGCATACGGGCCTGGTCAATTTCCAGCTCCCCCCGGGTCAGATTGGGGCTGTCCTTGCGCAGCAGCACCCGAATGCGGCTGAGAAGCTCCTGAACCCGGAAGGGCTTGGTCACATAGTCGTTGCCCCCGGCGTCCAGCCCGGTGACGATGTCGAATTCCTCATCCCGGGCGGTGAGGAAGAGAATGGGCGCGGCGCACCCCCTTGCCCGGAGCTCCCGGCAGAAGGAAATGCCGTCCCCGTCCGGCAGTGTCACATCCAGGATCAGCAGGTCAAAGTTCCGGCTGTAAACGGACTGCCTTGCCTGAGAAAGATTCCAGGCCTGGCAGGGGACATAGCCGCTTTTTTGCAGCAGCTCCGTAAGCCCCTGGGAAAGATAAAGATCGTCTTCCACAAGAAGAATGGAAGAGGCCATGGCATACACCTCCAATTTTGAACCATTATACCACAATATACAAGGGCATGTCCTGAAGATTTCGTAAGGGAAGCCCCACAAAATGACAATGGCGGCAGCCTGGTATCATCCGGCCCGTTTGGGCTGGGAGACAAGAGGCTGCCGCCGCTGTGCTGCTGTTAAGATGTGTTTACAGGTGCAGCTGCTCCCGCAGTGCAACCTGCAGAACCTGAGAGAAGTTGATGTTGTGTTCCAGTGCTGCGGCATTCAACCAGGCGGGGAGCGTCACGGTCCTGCTGACGGACCGGTTGACCTGTGCCATGCGAATGGAGGGCATATACACATCCACAAGGACGGCCCGCTCGTTGGCTTCCAGATGAACATTTTTCAGAGAAGTTGCCTCGGGAATCCTTTCCCCATCCTCCTCCATGCCAAAAAGAACACAGCCAAGCAGCTCCCTGGCGCTGGTAAGTGCATCATCGTCGTCCACACCGCTGGTGGCAACATCCAGATCCGGGAAAAAAACGGAAATTTCTTCGCCTTCCTTATAGGAAAAAACGGCGGGGAAGGTATATCTTTCGGGCTTTTTCACAACACATACCTCCAAAAACATAGGATATGTCAGGAGGGCGCCAGATCACCGGAACCGGAGACCTGACTGCCGCTCGATGCTATCCAGGGTCTTGCGGGGAATATCCTTATCCGGGTGCTTAACGGTAACGCGCCCCGGCTTCTGAGGATGTTTAAATTGGTGATGACTTCCCACGGTATTCACGAGATACCACCCATCCGCTTTTAACGCCTGGATAACATCCCGTGAGCTGTAGCTTCTCATGGAATGCTCCCTCCTGACGCAAATATACTAACACATATTATTCTATTTGTCAATACATGTGACACATATTATTATATGCGTTATTTTGCAATTACGCTGTGTAATACTGCGCCTGAGCGTTCCAAAGCTGGGCGTATTTGCCGGAGGCCTGTTCCAGCAATGCCTCGTGGGTGCCCTGCTGGAGGATGCTTCCCCGGTCGAAGACCAGAATCTCATCGCAGAACTTGCAGCTGGACAACCGGTGGCTGATGTAGATGGCGGTTTTGTCGCCGGAGATCTCGTTGAACTTGGCGTAGATCTCTGCCTCGGCCATGGGATCGAGGGCGGCGGTGGGCTCGTCCAGGATGATGAAGGGCGCGTCCTTATACAGCGCCCGGGCGATGGCGATCTTCTGGGCCTCGCCGCCGGAGACCTCGATGCCGTCCTCACCGTAGTCCTTGTAGAGCTGGGTGTCCAGCCCCTTGGGGAGGCTCTCCAGCCGGGGGCCGAAGCCTGCGTCTGCCAGAGCCTGTTTCACCCGCTGGGGGTCATAGTCTACAGAGCCCGCCACATTGCTGCCCAGGCTCTGGGAAATCAGCTGGAAGTCCTGGAAGACGATGGAGAAAATGCCCATATAGTCGTCATACCGGTATTTCCGAATGTCGATGCCGTTTAGAAGAATTTCCCCCTCCTGAGGGTCATACAGGCGGCACAGGAGCTTAATAAAGGTGGTCTTGCCGCTGCCGTTTTCCCCGACGATGGCCAGACGTTTGCCGATTTGGAACTTCATGGAAACGTTTCGCAGCGCCCAGGCTTCGCTTCCTGGGTACTTGAAGGAAACGTTTCTGAATTCCACCTGGTAGTTCCGGTCTGCCCGCTTTTCCGTGGTCAGACTGCCCTGGTACATGGCGTTGGGCAGGTCCAGGTAGCGGAAGGTATTGTCCAGATGGGTGGTGTTGGCTTTCATAGCTCCCAAAGAGGAAATCAGAATGTTGAGGGATTCCGCCAGCGCCGTTGCGGCCCCAACATACTGGGTGACAAGGCCAATATCAAAGGCACCGGCCCAGGCTTTAAGACAGGTAAAGACGTAAATACACCCGACGGCGATGGCGGACATGCTGGTTGCCAGAGAATAGCAGGTGCCCGGCTTTCCCAGCGCGGCCCGGCCGAAGGTCCCCGTCGCCGTAAACACCCGATTCTGGGAAGACAAGTGATCGATCATTTCCTGCTGCCGGTAGACACGCATATCCATTTGAATATTTTTCTGCCGGGACAGCTTCGTAATATAGGTATATACCCGGTTTCCAAAGGTGGCATCTTTGGAGAGGCGATCGTTTTCCTGGGCGTATACAGTATAGAGTCTGCCGGAAAGAAGGCTGATGCCCACAAAGAGTCCACCCAAAGGAAGGAGAAACCAAGGACTGCTTAATAGCACAAGCTTTCCCGCACTTTCCGGTACCGGGGTGGCGAAAAGCCGGACGGTCAGGGCGATGCCGCTGAAAATGCCGGTCAGAGACCCAATCAACTGCTTATAGATGATGGCAGCATTGATAAGCCCCAGGCCGCCCCATTGTTCATTCTGGGAAATCTGGGCACGGAGGCTCCTTACCTCCTGCCTGTCCGCATCGGCAAAGTCCATGGACATGGCTTTTTCGCTGAAAAGCAGCTCCTTCCGCCCATAAATGTCGTTGAGCAAGGTCTCCTCCCGCTCCATAAAGAACGAGCGCAGAACGGAAAGAAGAGCGGTTGCCAGAATGGAGACAATGACCCATTTCCAGAGGACATTGGGCCTCCTCAGGGTTGCCAGCTCCGTTAAAATTCTGGCGGAGAGGAATACCGTGGCGTAGGGAAGAACGGCTTTTACAATGGCGTTCAGGGTCACAATGGGAAAGAACTGAGGCGTAACCCCGTGGAGCATCCGAATCGCCCGGATTTCCCGGGAAAGGTGATATTGGAAACTGCGCTTCATTAGAAGTCCCTCCCTTCCTGATAGTAGCGGCTCTGCACTTCAAAGAGCTTGGCATAGCCGCCGCCCAGAGCGAGCAGCGTTTCGTGGGTGCCTTCCTCGGCGATTTTCCCCCGGTCCAAAAAGAGAATCCGGTCACAGAACCGGGTGGAGGCCAGCCGGTGGGAGATAAAGAGGGAGGTTTTGCCTTCTGTCATGGCACTGTACTTCCGGTAGATGTCGTCCTCCGCAATGGGGTCAAGGGCGGCGGTAGGCTCATCCAGAAATAGAATGGGGCTGCCTTTATAAAGGGCTCGGGCCAGCATCAGCCGCTGGGTCTGGCCGCCGGAGAAGAGAACCCCATCTAAGAACACATCCCGGCCCACATGGGTATGAATGCCCTTTGGAAGGACCTGAATTGCCTCCGTAAGCCCCGCTTTTTGAAGACACTCCCAGACCCTTTTTTCGTCGATGTGTTCCGACGACTGGGCAACATTCTCCGCAACCGTGGTGCAAAGCAAAGAATAGTCCTGGAAGACGGCACTGAACAGCCGGTAGTATTCCGCCCGGTCAAACGTCCGAATGTCCTGACCGTTCAGGAGTACCCGCCCTTCTGTGGGGTCAAGAAGGCCGCACAGAAGCTTTACAAGCGTTGTCTTTCCTGCACCGTTCAGGCCGACGATGGCAAGCCGCTCTCCGGAGTGGATAGTTAGATTCATGTTTGCGATGGTGTCTTTCTCCGCCTCCGGGTAACGGAAGGAGATGTTTTCCAGCCGCAGCTCGTATTGCGCTGCCGTGGGAATGGGGGTGCCCTCACTTCCTTGGAAGGGCTCCGGATAGTCTAAGAATTCCCGCACCTGGGAAATATCCAGGCTTTGTTTATTCAGCTTGCTCAGGTCCGTGAGAATTCCCAGTACCCAGGTGGTAAAGGTGGAGGCGGCGGTAAAGTACAGCAGAAATTCCGGTACCCCCAACCCGTTTCGCAGAGCCAGACGAATGAGATACCAGTAGGCAATGCCATTTCTGGCTACAGTGCAAATGGCTCCCACCAGATCCACCAGCAACCGCTTTTTTTCAACCTTCAACTGAAAGTCATAATAGGCATCGTGGATGCTTGTCAAAAGATCGTTCATCCAGTTTTGCAGACCGAAAATCCGAATGTCCTTGGCAAGCTCGATGGATTCTGACTTGTCCCGCAGATACCGTTTTTTCAGGTAAAACTGGTTTTCTGTATCCCGGTGGGCGTAAATCCAGTTATCCTTATACCGGGCGGCCCAGAACTCCCCGGTGCAGCTGACGGCAATGATAAGCAGCAGCCAGCCGTTTAGCCCGGACAGAATGGCAAGGTAGGCAATAAGCCCGCCCAGATTGGTCAGTAAGCTTGTGATGGTCCGGTAGAGCTCCTCTGTGGAGGATTGGTTGTTATCTGTGGCGTCTTCGGCCTTCCCCAGCAGCCGAAGAAATTCGGCACGCAGGGTATTGGGATAGCCGGTAGTGTTGAATTTCTGGCTGATATCCATCATAATGGAGGTCCGGTTTTCTACCAGACAAAACTGGTTGTACCCGCCAAGATATGTTTTCCCGTACTGGGTCAGCAGCAGTGCCAAGGTAAAGAATAGGATGGTGCCAAGGAGCTGGGAAAGGCTGCTATGGGCCTCTACAAGTCTCAATACCTGCGGCCCAATGTAGAGTCCCGCCAGATTGTTGAGGATGTCGCACAGGGCCATTGTCAGGCATAGAAAAAGGGCCCGTCTGCGGACCTGCCAGCAGATCTTGACCATCCAAGCCACGTTCCCGGGAAGGGAATACCGTTTTTGTTTTGTGTTCATAGAATGCACCTCTCTTTGCGCCTATCCTATCATAGAATTTCATCCCCGGGGGAATCCGGGGATGAATCGTAGGTTTCGGGGGACGAATTGCAGATTTTACCATTGCGGGTCTATCTGTTTCTCGTAGGGACCGATGTCCGCATCGGCCCGGACGGAGTCTTGGCTAAGTCGTTTCGATGACGCGGAATCATACCTGGGGCAATAATATTTCCGTGGTAAACGCGCCGTCCTCGCTGTTCCGGCTGATATAGCCCTCTAAGCGCTCTACAATGGCATCGATGCGCTGCAGGCCGAAGCCGTGGCCCTCGCCCTTGGTGGTGCGGAAGCGGCCCCCCAGCTTTGGCAGCTTCTTCCCGGCGGTGAAATTCGTAAAGGAAATGTAGAGCTGGGTGTTTTTCATGTCCATGTATACCCGGATGAGCCTTTTGTCCTCCGGCAGGGGCAGGCTTGCCTCAATGGCGTTGTCAAAGAGGTTGCCGATGATGCAGCACAGGTCAATTTCCGAGGACTTGAGCTTCACGGGGATATGGGCGTCGGCTACCACCTGAATGCCCTTGGACTTTGCCAGGGAGATCTTGGAATTCAGAATGGCGTCCGTCATGGCGTTGCCGGTTTTGATGACGGTGTCCACGGTGGTCAAATCCTGATCGAGAAGGTCCAGGTAGTTCCGGATGGCTTCCCAGTCGCCCTTGGCGGCGTAGGCCTTCATGGTCTGGATGTGATTCCGGTAGTCGTGCCGCCAGCCCCGGATCTGCTTATACATATTGTCCACTTCCCGGTAGTGGGTCTCGATCAGCTCCTGCTGGTAGGCCTGCAGCTGCCGGTCCACACGTTTGGAAAAGAATCCCATTTTTTTACCTCATTGCAATGATTGCCCGGTTGACCGCCTCATAGGCCCCCCGGGGCAGGGGGATGGATGTGCCAACCGAGAGCATGATCGACCCTTTGGTCACCCGGCTGATCTGGGTCAGATTGACAATGGCAGAGCGGCCGACCCGGAAGAACCGCTCGTCCAGCTCCTTTTCCAGCTGGCCCAGGGTCATTTTCACGGTGTAGTCCTGGAGGGCGTGAATGGTGACGTAGTTGCCGCTGACCTCCGCCCAACGGATGCGGTGGACAGGCAGGGGGACCATCTCCCCGGAAAGCTCCAGGTGCAGCACCTTTTCGTTCTTTTGCAGCTTTTCGGCAGCCCGATCCAGGACGGAGAAGAGCTTGTTTTCATCCAGGGGCTTCACGAGATAGTGCAGCGCCGCCACCTCGTAGCCCTCGGCGATGTAATCCGAGTAGCCGGTGATGAAAATGATCTGAACGGTGTCGTTGCTTTGCCGCAGCCGTTTGGCCATGGTGACCCCATCCATGCCGCCCATTTCGATGTCCAGCAGCAGAATATCAAAGTCGCTTTCCTCGGCGTAGTGGAAGAGAAACCCCTCGGCAGAGGAAAAGGCTTCTATATGTGCCGTGCGATCCCCTTCGGAGGCCCAGCGCCGGACCAGAGAGGCGACATAGTCCCGATCCGCCTGGGAATCGTCACAGATGGCAATTTTGTAGGTCATAGGTGGCCTCCTTCGTCTTTTGCCTCCCCTGAAAGGGGAGGTGGCCCGCAGGGCCGGAGGGGTTCGGCTTTTCGTCAGAAAAGCCTCCGCCGGAGGCGAAATCTGAGCCCGAATATTCCTCAAGCGCGATATTTGTGCCTACGGCACATGGCTTGGCTTGGGACCAAGCCGAACCCCTCAGTCAGCTGCGCTGACAGCTCCCCTTTCAGGGGAGCCAATCGTTTATTACTCCGGTATCTCCGGATACCGTTCCAGCAGCTGCGCTACCTGGGACTGGGTGGTCTCCAGCAGGTGCTCCATGGAGGCCGCCTCTGTTACAAGATATTCGCCGCTTGCGAAGCACCCCAGCATCCGGTCGTTGATTTCCGGGGCATAGTGGGTGTAGTCCTTGTAGTTGTTCAAATCGGTAATGAACGGTGCATTCTGAAAGTCAAAAATGCGGACATTTTCGTATCCCAGCAGCATTCTTTCCGCATAGGCCTTGAATGCCAGGTAGGTTTCCCCGTTTCCGGCCCCAAAGGCATAGTTCCAGTACAGCGCAGAATAGGGCGGGAAGAAGAAGGTAAAGTCCCCCTGGGAAAAATCCAGATGGGTCAGGTATTCGTCGAACCGTTTCTTCATCCGGGCCAGCACGGTTTCTGCATCGAAGCTGCTGCCCTTGGAAGGGGGCGTATAGAGGGACAGGGTGGCCTCTTCGCCGAAGGTCCAGTCGTCCCGCCAGTCCTCTATGCCGTCAATGCTCATGGCCCGGGTGAATTTTTCCGGCAGGGAGAGCCCCAGGGCGATATCGATGGGGATGAAGCGCATCCAGGTCTCGTAGCCCAGCAGATACCGGTAGTCATTCCAGGGGTTGTCATCCATCAGGTAGTCGGGAAACCGGTCCATGTCGTCCCATTTTTCCGGGGCGAAGAGATATTGGTCCAGGCAGATATAGTAGTGCTCTGCCTTGCCAAGCTCACCTATTTTGTCCGTGAGCTTCTGAATCTCCGTCAGGCTGATGGCCCCGGTGGTGATTTTCAGGGGCTTTCCCCCAAGTATTTCCCGGAACAGCCCCATATCCGTATTCTGGATCATGGAGGAGCCGATGAGCACGGTGTCGTAGTCGTAGTTTTTGATCAGCCCCGGGGTGACCAGCCGGGAATTCAGCAGGTATTGGTTGTCCCGCACCCGGTAGAGCATATAGGGGTCAATGCACCAGGCGCACAGGCACATCAGCATCACCAGTGCCATCGTCAGTGCCAGCAGCCGCAGCAGCCATTTCTTTGCCATAGCCAGCTCCTTAGAAATTGAAATAGATAAAGACGCTCTCCCGGGACAGATGCACCAGGGCAATGCAGAAGAGGATCGCCGTTGCCCACAGCGCGCCCTTGCGGCAGGTGAATTCCGTAAGCATTTGGCAGCTGTTTTTGCACCGGAAGCAGACCACCGCCAAAGCTGCCAGAATGCCCACAACATAGATTGCGTTCAATGGGTTCGGAACGCCCACAAAGCCGTCCACGGCCAGGCTGCCTACCTGGGCGAAGGCAAGGTTGGAAAAGTCCACCATGCCCCGGTAGACCGTGGCGGCGCTTTGGAAGCTCTCCGCCCGGAACAGCACCCATAGGGCATTGACGATCAGAAAGGTGCAGCCCACCCGAACCCAGTGGGGCACCCTGGAAAGGGGCTTGGAGAATACCCGTTCCAAAGCGTTGAAAAGCCCGTGCAGCGCACCCCACAGCACGAAGGTCCAGGCAGCCCCGTGCCACAGGCCGCTGACCAGGAAGGTGATGAGCAGATTCCGGTAGGTTTTCAGCTTTCCCTCCCGGCTTCCCCCCAGGGGAAAGTAGATGTAGCTCTGCAAGGCCCTGCCCAGGGTGATGTGCCATCTGCGCCAGAAGACGCCGATGCTTTCGGACCGGTAGGGGGAGCGGAAATTGAAGGGAATGTCGATATTGAAAAGCTTTCCCAGGCCCACGGCCATATCGGAATAGCCGCTGAAATCGAAATAGACCTGGAAGGTATAGGACAGGGCCGTGGCCCAGGCGGCGCAGAAGCCCAGGCTGGAAGAACCAAAGCCCGTGTCCACAAACAGGGCCAGAGTGTCTGCAATCACGGCCTTTTTAAATAGGCCGATGGTGAAGATGTAGGCCCCCGCCGCTGCATTGTCCCAGTTCCAGTACCGCCGCCGGGGGTCTTTGAACTGGGGGATCATCTCGCTGTAGAGCACGATCGGCCCTGCCACCAGCTGGGGGAAGAAGAGCACGAAGATGCAATAGTCGTCAAAGCGCTCCAGGCATTCCTCGCCTTTCCGAATGGAGACCAGAAAGGACAGCTGCTGAAAGGTAAAAAAGCTGATGCCCAGGGGCAGGGCAATGTGCTTGAGCAGGAAAGAGGTGTGGAACAGGGCATTGATGTTTTCAACGAAAAAGTCCCGGTACTTGAAGTAGCCCAGCAGGCCCACATTGAAGAGTATCCCCAGCCAGAAGCACACGGCCTGAAATTTTCCCTTGCCCCCGGAGATACAGGCGGCCAGAAGATAGTTTACGAAGATGGAGACAACGATGATGATCAGGTAGCTGGGGTTAAAATACCCATAGAAAAACAGCGAGGCTCCGATGAGGAACAGCCGCTGATAGATGGGATCTTTCAGACCCGAGAGCAGATAGTACCCCAGCAGCACCAGGGGCAGAAAGGCGAAGAGAAAGATATAGGATGAAAATACCATGGTATCACCTGCGCAGATAGGATAGCCGCTGCTTTTGGGCAGCATCGGCTTTGGGAATGCCGTCCCGGCAGAAAAGACCGTAGAGGGTATTGCAGCGCTGCTCCAGAGCGGCATAGCTGCTTTCCTCCTGCCAGCCAAGATTTTTGCAGAAATCGCTGCCCTTTAAAAGGCTGCGGCCAACGTCGTCAAAGGCCAGAATCCGGGCGTAGGGGGCGGGGGCGGCAAGGTCCTCTTGGGTCAGCCCCAGAAATGCGCACAGCACCATCCGGTCTAACCGGGAGCGGGTGTAGCGCTTGGTTTTTACCCGGGTGAGGATGTCCTCCAGGCAGCCCTCCTTCCGGCTGGCGTGCATCAGCCGCCGCCAGAGCCCCTCGGAGCCATAGGGCAGGGCCTCAAATTCCCCGTCCGTCATGGTGCGCAGCCTGGCCAGAATGGCCCGCTCTCCGGCGGCGAGGGTGTACACGGGGGCGCTTTCGAAGCAGGGGGCGGCCTCCGGCGGCACGTAGTCCAGCCAGTCCGTTCCCAAGGCGATGCACCGCCGCAGAGCCGTGGCGGAGGGGTTTTCTGCGTCCGGCGTTTCCGCGTGGTAGCTGCCCCGGCGGGTCACGGGGAAGGGGAGAAGAGAACTGCCCTGGGCGAGAATGGCCTTGCAGTATTCCGTGGCCAGAATGTCGTTGGGCTGCTCCAGAAGGGTGCCCGGAGTGCCCAGGGCCTCCAGGGCCTGCTGCCGGGCGGCGGGAAAGCTGATGCCCGTGGCGAGCCGCTGCCGCAGCTGCTCCGAAAAGCCGGGGCAGAGCAGAGCCTGGGCCGTGCGCATGAGCGCGTCTGAATTTCCGGACTCCGTGCCGAAGCACAGGTAGTCGCACAGCGGGCTCAGAATGGCAACCCCGGCGGAGGCGAACCCCTCTGCCGAGGAAAGGCTTGCCGTCACCGGCAGCTCCAGCACCAGGTCCGCGCCGCAGAACATGGCTGCCATGGCCCGGACTTCCCGGTCGAAAACCGCAGGAGCGCCCCGCTGAACGTAATTTCCGCTCATGAGGCACACAATGGCCGCATCCGCCCCAAACCGCTGCCGTATTTCCGAAAATTGCTTCCGGTGGCCCCTGTGAAAGGGATTGTATTCGCAGATAATGCCGACGATGGTCAAAGTTTTTCCTCCAAAAGCAAAAATTTTTCAGATAGGGCTTGAGAAAATGGGAAAGATGGAATATAATAGCATCGATATTGTATCACAGATCAATGAAAAAGAAAACAATATTTTTAGGAGGAGATTCCAATGAACGTTTTGATCATCAACGCCGGCAGTTCTTCCCTGAAGTACCAGCTGATGAACCCCGAGACCGGGGACGTCGCTGCCAAGGGCCTGTGCGAGCGTATCTACATTGACGGCCGTCTGACCCACAAGGTGGGCGACAAGAAGGTTGTCAAGGACATTCCCATGCCCACCCATTCCGAGGCCATTGCCGCGGTGCTGGACATCCTGGTTGACCCTGTTGACGGCGTGATCAAGTCCGTTGACGAGATCGATGCCGTGGGCCACCGCGTGCTGCACGGCGGCATGGAGTTCTCCGACTCCTGCATCATCAACGACGAGGTTATCAAGGCCATCGAGAAGTGCATCCCTCTGGGACCTCTGCACAACCCCGCAAACCTGATGGGCATCCGTGCCTGCCAGGCTGTTATGCCCAATACCCCTCAGGTCGCCGTGTTCGACACCGCCTTCCATATGACCATGCCCCCCAAGGCCTACCGCTACGCCATTCCCAAGGAATACTACGAGAATGACGACATCCGCCGCTACGGCTTCCACGGCACTTCCCATAAGTACGTGGCAAAGCGCACCGCGGAGCTGGTTGGTAAGAAGAACTTCAAGATGGTCAACTGCCATCTGGGCAACGGCTCCTCTCTGTCCGCCATCAAGGACGGCAAGTGCATGGATACCTCCATGGGCCTGAGCCCTCTCGCCGGTGTGCCCATGGGCACCCGCTCCGGCGACATCGACGCCTGCGTGGTGCAGTTCATCTGCAACAAGTACGGTATGAGCGTGGATGATTGCCTGACCATGCTGAACAAGAAGTCCGGTATGCTGGCCCTGTCCGGCGTGTCCTCCGACTTCCGTGACCTGGGCGAGGGCGCAGACAAGGGCAACGAGGATTGCAAGCTGGCTCTTGAGAAGTTCGCTTACGAAGTGGCCAAGTACGTCGGCGCTTACGCTGCCGCTCTGAAGGGCATCGATGTGCTGACCTTCACCGCCGGTGTAGGCGAGAACGACGGCCTGGTCCGCGCCATGGTCTGCGACTACCTGGGCTTCATGGGCGTCAAGCTGGATGCCGAGCTGAACAAGTGCCGCGGCAAGGAGATGGTCATCTCCACCCCCGACTCCAAGGTTCAGGTCTGGGTTGTTCCCACCAACGAAGAGCTGATGATCGCTCAGGACACCGCTGAGCTGGTCAACGCTGCCAAGAAGTAAATAGTAAGCCAAAGG
>ERZ773224.1123-NODE-1123-length-34686-cov-4.189772_pt1 | contig 34686 bp, 34 predicted proteins | sample MGYA00580526_ERZ773224 | MGnify/ENA primary metagenome ERZ773224 (study PRJEB29015, sample SAMEA2737743) | human gut metagenome | biome: human gut; feature: human-associated habitat; material: faeces | place: China | collected 2012 ... | reverse complement strand
TATCATTTTCTGAAAAGTCATGTATCATACCAAGTTTTTGATGTTCTGTATCTATATAATAATTAGTTCCTTCTTGTGTATCAGAGTCAATATATCTACTGGTTATAAAAATAACCTTATCCTTAATATGTTTTATATCTATATTATTCTTTTCAAAAAATGATACAAAAAATCCATCTTCCAAACTTATTTTATAGAAACCTATCTTATTAATTTTGACAATTTTATCTTTGTCTGTACCATATCCTATGTCATAAGCATTAAGGTCAAGTCCCCAATCTTCACAATCATCATATACCAATTGAATATTCATTTTATCTTCATCAGAAAAAGTTACCTCTTTCTTACTGTCATTTTGTTCACTTTCATTACTTTGTGTTGCTACACTATCATTATTACTAACATTTTCATTAGTTTTTGAACAACCACAAATCAAAATCATAAATAAGCATAAAGTCAACGCAATTAATTTTTTCATCTTGGTTTTACCTCTCCACAACCACAAGTACCGACATAATTTTGGTTTTCTCTTCCACACTTTGGACATATCCATACATTACTAGTCTTAGTTTCTTTTTTATTGATTATTTCTGTCAAGTCTGTTTTACATTTAAAACATTTTGTATTATTACTACTATTAAGCTCCCCACATTTTGGACAAGCAATAAATCTTGGTTTGTCTTTTTCAGTATTTTCTTTACTGTTCTCATTAGTATTTTCACTCTTACTTGATTCACCTGCACAAAACATTACTATAGCAGCTATTAAAAAAATAATTCCTACTACAATAAAAACATAGAACAAAAAGGAATACCATTCTACTGCTTTTGTATTCCCTCCTAAAGAACCAGCAGATGTCATTTTTCCATTTATTATGCTTATTACTTTTGCTGGTTTAGCACTATGTTCTCCACGATAAGCAAAATAAGCAAAAATAAAATTGGCAATACTTAAAAATACAAACAATGCCCCACTACAACCACTTTTTTCTTTCATATATTGTACCTCCTATTCTACATTAGAATGTAGTCTTTACTATAATATACTACATTCTAATGTAGAGTGTCAAGAGGTTTTTTCTTTGTTATTCTCAATATAGAGGTGTTTATAATGAATAAAAGACCAAATCAAAATGAATCCGGAATTATATTTAAATTGGACAAGGTTATGAAAGAAAAAGGCTATTCAAAAAACAAACTATGTGTAAACTGCAATTTAAGATTTGAAACTGTACAAGGCTACTATAACGGTAATATTAGCAGAGTTGACCTTTATGTTCTTGCGTCCATTTGTAAAGAACTACATTGCAATGTTCAAGATATAATTGAATATGTAGGAGATTGATTGATACACACAACACATCTTTTGTCGATTGACTTTATATTGTGAAAATGTTATAGTATTCTAAAGGAAATAGGTGATATTATGAAGAAATGTGAATTTTGTGGCAAAGAAATTTCTTATTTTGATATGTACTGTCAGGATGAATGTCAAGAAAATGCCAACAAATTTTATGATTTAAGAGATAAATACGGCAAACTATTTGCATTTTTAGATGCTATATTTGTATTTTTAATTCCTATCGGAATTATGGCAGGTTCACTTTTTGGTGCTATTGGTGACAGTCTGATAGTTATTGGTTTTGGTGGTTTAGGAATTATGCTACTGCTACTTCCTTTCCCAACAGAAAGTATGATTAGAAAACATCAAATCAAAAAAGCAATACTTATGTGCAGAATTTTTGCATTGATACTTATTTTAATTGCAATTATAGGCATTTTTGTAATGTTCTAAAAATCAATAAAACTGAATATTTCTTATTTTTAGGTCAAAACTAATTTTGAAATCATTTATGGAGGTATATATATGATTGATAAAATAGCTTTGACCCTTTTAATTATTGGTGGTATTAACTGGGGTCTTGTGGGCATTTTTAAATTTGACCTTGTGGCTTTTTTGTGTGGTGGTCAGACCGGTGTTATCAGTAGAATTATTTACATCATTATTTGTCTATGTGCAATTTGGTGCATTACTTTGCTTTTCAAAGATACCACTAATGCAAATTCCATTACCGATAACAGTACAAAATAAATATTAATACTAAAATGAATACTAAACTAAAAAACGGCTGATACATAAGTACCGGCCGTTTTAGTTTGTTTAATATTAAGGCTCTATGTCAATAGTTGAGGTAAATACACTAAAATGAAATAGATTAGATAGACAAGTGATAGTATTAAGCTATCACTTGTTTTTGCACATTTCTCTAAATGTGCAATTCCGCTATCAAGTGCTGAATCTATCCATTCAGACATTCTTTTCTTAGCTTCTTCTCTGTCATTGCAATCAAGTATTTTGAGAAAATCTTCCTTAAACCAGTGTGCAATATTTAGGTTTGCTGATTTATACAACATAATATTTACTTGTTGCTTTTGTCCATCATTTAATTCATCAAATCGTTTTAATAAAAGCTTTCTTGAGTGTTTGAAATACTTTCTTTCACTCTTTGAAAACTTCTTCTGTTCCTCTTTTCGTTCTCTTTCAAATGCCCATATTATCTGCCTTATCCAATGGTATTTATCCACTACCTGTGTTGCATTTTTAAGCCAAGTTTCGGATACTTTAAAATATGTTTTCCACATATCACTTACAAATAACTCAACTTCCATCCTGTTTTCTTTAGGAAACTCCTTAAAATACTTGATTAAATCGTACATTTTTCTCGTTGGAAGTATATCTAATACGACCCTGTTTTCAGGGTCAGTAATAATACAGTTGTATTTTTCACCACCGGTATTACCCTTAAATTCATCTATTGCTACAGTTCTCGGTAATTAATTTAATGAGTAGAATATCATATCAAATATACGCATAACCTTGGTTACACTAGTATTATTTTCTCTTGCTATTTGAGTAAACGAAGTTGTATTCCTTAATAGTTCGATTATATATATGATAAATCTTGTTGTATATCTTTGGTATTTAGCAAGAAAATTATTATCTTCAGCAAACCTTTTTCCACATTTACAACGGTATCTTCTTTTACTCAGATGTATATACACGAACTTACCAAAGGATGGAATATCCTTAATTACTTGTACTCTGTAGTCATGAACACAATCTGTTACACAACCACAATTAGGACACTTATGGGGTTTTCTTTTCAGTTCACAATGAATATGGACCTCTTTTTCATTGCTTTCAATATTATTTATTATTATGCCTTGCAATCCTGTTAGTTTTTCGATAGAATAAGTGTAGAGCATAATTTTGACCTCTGTTCTGGTTTTTTGTCAATTCCATTTTAACGGATTTTTCAAATTTATGCTCTACTTTTTTATATTTTTTTCATAGGCTCTATTTTTCTTACCCAAACATTTATATAGAGCCACTAAATTTAGCTTAGAGGGAACTACCAACCACGCTTGAAGGTTACACATCAGAATTAAAGTATCTGATGAAATCCACTCGGGGACAACAGTACACTGTACTGTTGTCTAATCCCTCGCCTTCTCGCCCAGTTGGATTCTATGGGATAAACAAAAACAGAGTAGCTATTGCTACTCTGTTTCCGTTTGGCTCCCCCAACTGGGCTCGAACCAGTGACATTATGATTAACAGTCATGCAACAATGTACTAATAATGGCTTATTTACTGACTTTCAGAATTTAAAGGGTGAAATAAAGGTGTAATTTATTTTTTAAAAAAGTCTTGACATTATATACCTAATAAATAACATAGTTCCACAGAAGCATAGTTGCTACTGTGGAACTTTTAATTTTTTATTAATTACTATAATACTTTTATAACGAATCACATAAATATTATAAAACAACAGTTTCCTAATATTATCACTGGCGTTGACGGATTTGATTTCTAGTTTCAAGATTATTAGTTACATAACCTCTTTCACGCAATCCATTAATAACTTCAGAATAAATATCTGCTCCTTCAGAGTCTTTTATCGTTATTATTAGAACAAATTCTTGAGCAGGAACAGAAATTTCATTACGTGGATTCATATTGATACGAATTTTCCATCCATCGCCATTTTGTATTCCATTTCTTATCTTTCGATAATAAGATTTTATAGGGCTCCATTTGAAGCCATTTTCAACTCTTGACTTTTCAAATTTTTCATCCCAGGTTCTTTCCAATGGAACGCAACCAGAAAAATTGATTTTACCATTAACATCTGATTTATATATACCAAAACTCACATCAATATTAGTACGACAATATTCCTTTCCGTATTGATCATCCAATACTGGGTTATATGCAAGAGTCATTCCAATTTCACCAAAGCACTTACCATTTCGAATAAGTGATTTTGGATATGGAAAATCATACATTTCCAAATGTGACCCTTGAACTACTTTTTGTTTAAAAACAAGAGTAACCTCATTTGATTTACAATGTAGAATATCTTGAGCTGAGACAGATGGAATACCAAAGCCGTAATACTTTATATTATTTTGATTTTTATTTAATAAATCACGAGAATTCATTCGTGCTGAATGAATAAGCATCGCCTTTGCAAGCAACATATCTTTCTCAACCATCTCATCATAAATTGATGCATATTTTTGAACAATACGTGGTGTTGAATAACTTGTGCCATTTCCCTCCACAATATTTCCATGAATATCTAACCCTTTCATACCTAAACCTTCAATATGATGTGTTTTGGAACAATTTCCACCATAATCAACGACATCAGGTTTTACGATATAGTTTGCTCCAGGTCCTCTCCTGCTAAATGGTGATGGTTGCATTGCTTTAACAATAGAATCATCTGAATCATAAAGAGCTACTGACCCAACAGTTATAGCTCGTACAGAATCAGCAGGTGAAATAATTCTATCACGTTCACCAATTGATGATTGTGGAGGCCACATTCTTAATGGGGTTGAATTTAGATTCCCACTTGAAACAAAAATTTGTACTTTATATTTATCTTGAATGTAATCCAAGAAAATACCTAAATCTGACATAGAGTCATCACAAACTTTATTCTCGATTCCCAAAGAAAGGTTCCATATCTTTGTTGTACTAGAATATTTTTTCATAACTTCCTCTATAATTTCCATCAATTCATCTTCCATAATACAATCAATCGGTCCAACCGTATTATCCGAATTTGGTATAGCAACAATATCAACAAAAGAAAACCTATGTTTTTCGGTAGTATAAATTTCATTAAGTTCATTACCAAATTGAATAGTAGATGCTATAAATGTTGTATGACTATGATTTTGATATATCTTTGAAACATATTCTTCTCTTGCAACAATATATGGTTTCAAGAAACTATTGTCATCACTTATACCACCATCAATAATACCAATGGTAACATCACTAGTTGAATTATCGCTATCTATTAACTCTTGAAAATTAGCATTTACATTATCAACTGAAGGTAGTGAATATTCTTGAAAAAAATCAATAGATTTGACTCCATTTATCTCCGCAAGTTTAATAACATCATTGTATGATTTAACACTTACCTTTATAAATTTAATTTTTTCTCCATATGTTATTAATTCATAATCATCATCAAATCCTAATTTAGAAATTTTACTTAAAACATACTCCATTAATTGTATATTATCGAAGTCATCGTTAAAATCAAAAAGTTTTATTTTGATTTTTTCGCATATTTTATCAAAATCTCTTTTGCTAGAAATCAAACTTAAATCTTCTGATATTTTTTCATTCACAGTAATAGGTTCTATATCTATAATAGTAGTCATATTTGCCCGAAATTTTTCTGATGGAGGGTTTTGAATTAATTTTAAAGTATCTTCTATACTCTTTTTACTCACCTTAATATAAATTTCGTCCAAATTTTTACTTCCTATAATTGGACAATTACGACAAAAATCATTCGGTTTGTAAGATTTAGCAATAGCCTCTGGTCTAACTGTTATTTTACTAACAGCAGGAACTAATTCACTTTCTTGAAAAACATTTTCATAGTAAGATAAAACATCTTCAAATTTTTCACTTATGCTATTTTGTAATTCTTGTGTTACATCACAAAAAAACTTTATTCCACCTCCGGGTTGATTCTTTTGTATGTCAGAAGTTTTTTGCAAAACTAATTTAATCGGTAAATTGTTTTCATCCATTATATTCAGCCTCCTTCACTAATTTAGAAATAGTTGTCTTTGAGCTACCTAATATATCAGCAATTACTTGTAAACTAAAAACTTTCTCGTTGCATTTTCTTAGAAATTTTGCTTTAGTTTTTAATATTTGCCTTTCAGTATTGCAATTCTGAGGAATTATATTCTCAAAAGCAAATAGTTCCTCATAAAAATCTAATTTGCTAACCTGTGATTCATTTATCACTGCATTGCGTATTGCTTTAAGAATGATTTCTTCTATATTTGCACCACTAAGTCCAGTAAACGCAGTAGCTAGTTCACACTTTTCTTTTTGGGAAAGATTGTGATTACCCTTAGAAAACAAATCTATCATTTCTGTTATTGCGTTTGTATCTGGAAGTTCAATTCTTAATTTATATTCAAATCTACGCCAAACAGCTGTGTCTAATAAATTTTCATGATTTGTTGCAGCCACAAGCAGACTATCACTACTCATTGCATCTACATTTTGCAACAAACTATTTACAACACGCTTCAATTCCCCAAGTTCGTTACTATCATCACGTGCTTTTGCAATTGCATCAAATTCATCTAAAAAAAGAACACAAGGCATTTTTTGTGCAAATTCAAATAGCATACGAATATTTTTTGCTGTTGTACCAAGATATGAAGAAATGAGACTATCTAGTCTAGCAACCACTAAAGGAAGATTAAACTCTCGAGCTATAAAATATGCACACTGTGTTTTTCCACAACCCGGAGGTCCATATAAAAGCAGTGTGTTTGAAACTCCTATTCCAAGGGAATTTAATTTATCAGCATTTTTATAACTTAAAATAAATGATCTTAAATTTTCAGAATTTTGTTTTGACATTATTACATCTATGTTATTATCATCGGGATAAATAATATCAGCCAAAACTGCTCGAGATTCAGAATCAACCGGAGTAGATAGTTCTCTTTTGAGACCCATTGCAGATAAAGAAGTGGTACCTTGTTCTGTTAGCAATTTGCTAAATTTATTTGATGCACGTGTCTCATTATCTTCTTCAAGTTTCGTAATTAATCGCTTTGTGTAGTTAATCACCTTAACTTGATCATGTTTTAATGCACCTTCTACTATTTTTCCTATTTCAATAGAGTATTTCATTTTATATACCTCTCTTTTCCTAGTTTATTATATCAAAACAAACACTAAATGTCAAGAACATTTTATATAAATACAGGAACAAAATCAATATATAAAAAACGAAGATGTCAATATTCGGAACAAATTTATATATTGTGTAGCATTCTAATTATTTAATTTCTAATAGTTAATATTTTTCAACGGAGTGAATATATTTGATTTTAACAATGATTATAATTCCTAAGGTTCAATAAAGTAAGCCTTACCATTATGCTTATCATTAGAAATTAGCTTACCGTAATACCAACCTTTGTACTTACCACTCTCAATGGTACATACAATTCTGACACGATAGTCTTTCTTAATCTTGGTATTAGTATTAAACTTAGTTTCCTTAGCGTTAAGTCTATGAAACTTACTACCAGCTTTGAATGTCTTAATCTTGTATGTAGATAGTCCACTAATTGACTTGCAAATATGACTATTTGCAATATAGTAAACTTCATTCTTATACTTTACCTTAGACCAACCAAAACCATCATCAGACATCCAGGTTACTGATGTACCTCTCTTGATGTTCTTTGCCGGTACACTACTCTTGTCTACCGTGTCACGATAAGCTGACTTATATAGTGCTGCATTATGACTTACTTTAACAGTTTTAGATACAGTAACTTTATAGCCATTAGTTAAGTTAGTAGCAACATGGTATTTATCATTAAGTAAGATGTCACCTTCTAGCAGATAGTTATCTGATGTAAGATATTTACTATCAGTTAATACCTTAAAACCTACATCAGATAGTGCTTCTCTCATATTGCCGGTATAAGTACAAGTAATGGTTTGTAAGTTTTTGATGCCTAATAGATGACCAGCAGCTTTGATGTTAGCAATAACACCAGCTGAACAGTCAGCATCACATTTTCGGACAATTTTGCTAGGGTTGTAGTTCACTTTTTTAAGTTCGTTATAGTAACTATCTCTATTACTTTGATTGTAGCCGATGCGGTTATTATTTGCAGCTTTCCTTGCAAGGTCTGCAATTTTCTTTCTTACCCTTTCGTCTGGGTGACGAAGCACACAGTTCCATGGTCTTGAGTACCAAGGAATAATCCACCATTCTGTACCAGTCTGATCTCCAGCTTTGCCACCGGAAATATTGCCTCTTTCATCTCCACCACTATTGCTAATCATAATTATTTAACCTCCTAATTACTTTTTTTGATTTTGATTATTCATCAACTTCAGGAAGACCTGAAACTGATGTTAGAATTGATAGCACACCAGCAAGAACTGATGCAGATACAACTGCTACCCAATCAACTTCTGTTAGAAGTGCAGTAGCACCGATTGTAGCAACTGCAGTTTGAGCAGTTGTCTTGACTGCTCTTACAGCAGCAGCTTTCCACCACTTTTTCCAATTCCTCATATTCTCACCTCCTTTCCTATCATCCGTGGATAATAAATCCTAAGTAGTAGCCAACCAACCCTGTGGCAACTGCACCTAAAATAAGTCTTACCCAATATTTCCATGAATCTCTTTTACTTTGTTCAATCTTATCAATCTTCTCAGACTGTTCTTCGAGTTGTTTCGACTGAAATTTGATAGATTGAGCAAGTTCGTTTACGCTTATCGTTAAAGATTGAAGATTTTTACTCTGTTCCTCTAAATCTTTAATCCTGTGTTCTGCTGCTTTAATTTTAGTTTCGTGTTCAGTAATAGCCTTAACAACACTTTCAGCATCCATATTTACCACCATCCTAAAAAAGCACTACTTAAAAAAGTAGTGCTTTAACTTATTTCTTGTTTTTAAATCTGTAAATAACCTTACCGAATAGCCTGTAATATGGTACTGGCAGTTCATCAAACACATAGTAATTAATTGAATCAGCTAAAATTATTGCTACGAAAGAAACCAATATCCATAATAAACTGAATGGTAGGCATATAATACCATTTATATTCAATGGCATATTTGAGTAGTTCCACATTTGAGGTAAACCAAATACATTACATACTGTTCCTATGATAAATTCGCAACCAGTAATAGCACACGAACCTATAATGCACTGTACAAGAATATCAATATCCCAAGATATTTTGTTGTTGATACCATCAATCAAAATAAACAAGAGACCACCAGCAACTCCCATAGTTATATATGAGTAACCTCGATAACATACTTCAATGGTTATGTAAACGCAGAAACCAACAAGAAACATTATTAATTTTTTAAACATATCATCACCTCTGCTGAAGTAAAGCTTTTAATACTTCACTTTGATATTCTTCAGGAATATCTGTACCATATTCTATTGATGAAATTTCTTTAACATCTTCTAATGCTTCAATATATGCCTTTAGAGAGTTGAAATATGAAACATGATATATTTTAAACTGTGTTGCATAATTTGTAATACAAGCAATATCCTCAGCTGAATAGAACTTGCATAGTTCATTGTCTGCATGATATGCAATGCTTGTTTCACCTGATGAAACAAGACCAGTTAAAGTTATTAAATTCAGCTGGTCTTGAGTTGTCAATGAAAAATGATGTGACTTTCCATCTGATAATACTACATCAAAGCCGTTAGTAATTACCTTATTACAAGCCTTGCTCATCTCTGAAACCTTACTTGTTTTAACTAGTTCTAAAGTATTATCATCAACTTCTGGTTTGTCAGGTTCTGGACTTGGTTCAGGTTCAGGCTCAGGTTCAGGAGTTGGCTCATGGTCGGGTTCAATAGGTTTGCTCTCATCAAGAGCTTTACGAAGTATATTATAATCATCTTCTGTAATCTCTTTTAATGTTACTTCCTCGTATTGATAGTTGCAGTTACTTTGGAATTTAATCATATCTTCTGTACGATATAAATTAAGTAAATCATAAGATAGAAAACCTTGTGCTTCATCTTTGCTACAATTTACAAGCAATTTATTTCTTTGTTGAAATCTAACATAACTAATTTCTTCATCAATTAATACATCAACAATCTGTCTATCAGAGTTAATAATTTTATAATACTTCATTATTATTTTCCTCCTTTCTTGTTTAAAAGGGGAACAACCACCCTTAACTTTATGTTAAAGATGGCTGTTCATTATTTGATTGTGCTAATTAAATACAAAAGCCGAAAGCTACGCCTTTAGAACCATAAGTATTCTCATTGTAGTTGCCCCTTTCATCGATTGCAACGAATACATTAGAATTAGCTCTAGGGCTCCTACTCCACCACTTAGTATTTTCGCCTGTGCCTAAATATGGTCGTCTGACATTATTATTGTTATTAATAATATTGCTATATTTATTAATCTTTTTAACATTTCCTTTTTCATCTAGTTCAACTAAGCTACTCCACTTCGATAATTCATTAATATATGGTGCAACTGTTGCGCTCCATAATTCACCATAACAATCTAGGAATAATTTAGAAACCGATGTAACAGCAGTAGGGTCAAATACCTTAGAGCCATCAATTTCAACCATACCTTTTGAACTTCTAACTTTAACAGGACGAATAATTTGTTGCAATTTACTAGGTAAATAGCTAAATACACTTTTACCATTATTATAATTAGCAACACCATCATTGAGCCATTGGTTCATTTTACATTTATAATTTTGCGTATCATCACCCCAGCCAAGAGGGGCGTAATTTTCGGGGCTACCACTCATGTTGCGTTGTGTATCAATGATATGTCCATATTTTTTATTTGGGTCGCTAGTTGGTAAACTATCAGCAGATACCATTCTAAACCTAATATGAGCCATATATTGAATAATCTTATCTGATAATTCAGTACCACTCCAATGATATACATAACCATTCTTACTATTTAGATACAAGCCCTCTGATTTACCTTGTAATTCAAGCTCGTCACTAAATTTAGCTTCAATCTCTTGACCTGTATACTCGCCAAAATCATCATTATTTGCTAACTCATACACATTGAAACCAGCAACTTCAAAGATAATAGTGCCATAACCTTTACCGTATGGGTCGCCACCAATAACAGCCGTGCTATCAAGTTTAAATCTTATCTGGTCGCCTACTTGCATATGGCAGTGCTTAACACCTGTACTATCTACTTCATACTCTTTACTAAAGACATCAGACCTACAAATAGCATAAAACTCCTCAAAAGTATAACAAGATGTATATTCTGGGTCATTAGTATATAAATACTCATACTGTGGAACACCCACCTTGACGCCATCTACTTCTTCATATACACCTTCAGCAATACCTTGTTGTAACTTATCTTTGTTTAAGTACATTCTAGGCACTGATGGAACGGTACAAGCTGAATAAATAGGGAATACTTGTAAATCTTGAACTACATCGGTAGTTGTCTTATCCCAACTGTCAAATAGAAAATATGTACCCATACTCTCTAAATCTGTTCTTGTAGGTAAGTCTTTATCATATACACAATCACTATGAGCATCAACAGTATAACTAGCAATGACCTTGCCGTTATTAACTAAAGTGTTGTTATAGAAATCAACGGTATATTGTCTTGTAGTTTCAATAAATACAGGTCGAACAATAGTATCTGAAATAACACTAGTAGTAAAGTCAATAGACCACTTACTATAAGTGTAATTTTTCTCTACAGTTGATGGCTTCGTAGGTGTATCAATATAACCCATAACTACTGGGTCAGTCGCAGTTTTGAACTGTTCAACATATTCTACATAGATAGGTTTATCTTGATAGTCCACGAAAGTTACCGTAAATTCAGAAATTAACAAATCATAAACAATAGTTAAGTCTTTCCAAATTCGGTTATATTTCTTAACCAAAGAAGATTGAATTTTATTAATATGAACTTTACCTGTTAGAATGGATTGTTTAGTAGCAGAATTGTTATCACTAATACCACCTAAATCGGCTAATCTTTCAAGAACATCTGTACTATCTAAAGTCCAATCAATATTTTTCAATGTGACATTAGTTAGCTTACTGCATTTATTAACAATATCTAAACTGTCAATATTAGGAGTGTTGCTTAATACTAATGTTTGAATATTATCATAACTTGCAATAGTAAAATTACTTAACATTGTTTGCTCTTTGATAATAAGGGAAGTTATCGTATTTGGCAAAGAAAGAACCTTTAATCGTCCAGAATTAGGCAATGCAACAGAAGAAATTTTAGTATTATCAGCATAAATTTCTTCAATATTTTTGCACCCTTTGGCATTAATCTCGCCACTAAGATTAGTACAATTTCTAACATTAATTATCTTTAACTTAGTATTGTTACCCAGACCTAAGGTGGTTAAAAATTCATTGTAGTAACCTTCTTTATCACAACCAATAATAATATCTTCAAGATTAGTTGCACTAGCAATATTACAATATCCAATGTAAGCTGCACTTAAATCACCTAGAGATTTAATGCTTTCGGCATTATAGATATACAACGGAGTATCTCGAGGATTATCAAGTGTTGATGCAATATTCGTTACTTTGTTTGCATAACCTTTTTCTTGCTTGATAGTTTGACCGAAGCTGACATTCACATATGTTGATTTGTACGGTGTTATATGCATATCAGTTGATGGCTTTACAACTGATATAGTGGAAGTAGTAGGCTGTGATACTCTCAAAGTAATGTACTTATCTTTTGAACTACCAGTGTTGTACTTACTATTAATATACTGGAATCTGTCTCTTAACCAACAATCTCTTTGTGACTGCTTTGAACCTTGAGCCATATCAAGATATGCCAAAGTGCCTTCTGCTAAGTAAGGCTGAATATACTTTACTTCAGTATCTGCACAAAAAATAGCCTCAGACCAAGCACTTTGATGTGTATTAAAAGCATCTCTGACATATTCATAATTCAGCTTACCATTAGAAATAACCTGTTGTGCTATAGTCTTAATTTCATCAGTAAATACTTGTCTAACATTTTTCCATAGCACTGATTGCTGACCATTATAAACATCTTGACCGTTCACTTGGTCCGTATCTTCTAACCAATATCCAAATTTCAACTTACCAACATTGTCTATACCCAAAGCAGTATCACCATCATAAATAAGGAACATCCAATGTGTACCGTCATATGTAGTCAAAAACTGATTTTTTGCTCTTGAATCTACCATCAGGAATAATTCTGTATAGAAATAATAATAAAGCACATTGCTTTTGATAAAGTAGTTTTCAAATTCATTCTTGAATTTTGCTAGTCTAAACTCAACTGTGTCTTTGTTATAAACTACATCATCAAATGTTACAGGTGATGCTAAATTCTTATTTGTGGCTTGATTTGTATCTGTAGAAACAACCCAAGATATAACTCTCTTAAGGTTTGTAATATTCTCATTTCCATCAGGGTATCTTGCCTCAAAAGCTGACTTCCAGTTAGTGAAATCATCTCCACTAAATTCTGTTAAACTAAGTCCGTTGTCGAGGAATTCCCAGCTTTCGCATCCATCAGAAAAGCCAAAAGTATCTTGAGTACTCTTATCATTATTGAAATTGTACTTTCCTCTAAATGACAATTCACCAGTTTCAGAATTTTCCCAATAAATAACAATCGGTATTCCGTTGATAGCTTGTCTTATTCTCGTATCTTGTTTTTGCTTTTCAGTTTTGTACGGAGTTGTTTCTTCCCAAAGTTTCATAAGCATTGTGTTGTTAGCACCTTCGGAACTTGCTACATCAGCTTTAAAACAAAATGTTGATACAGGTAAGTCACTTTCTGTTAAAGCATATTTATCACTATGTCCACTACTAGTATTGAAACCATTTTTAAACTTGCCCTTAAAATTTTTTACATAGTAGCCAGCTGAACTAGTACCTTGAACATCAAACTCAGCTCCATCAAAAGTAAAACTTTTATCAGGATTTGCCTTGTCAACATATTCACCTGATACATTAGCCTTTTTGTCACCCTTATATTGTGGTAATTCAGGACATCTAATAATTAAGTAAGGAGTTTCAGGTGGTAACATATTGTAATCAACCATATTATCTTGGTTGAAAATATTGTTTCTTTTATTTCTTTCAATCATTTCATAGGGGTCTTTGGCATCAGCAATATAATTATCTAATACTTGATAACTTGAAAGTTCTACATTATAGAACCTTGCATTGTACACTTCGATAGTTGCATCATTTGAACCAATGTGAACCACATCTGAGTTAATCTGTGAGAAGTTGTCATTAGTTGAATACTTTAATACACCAGTAATAATACCATTTGCATATATATAAACAAGCTGTCTTTTGCCTTCTTCTACCTCGTTTCTTTTTGAAATGACAACAGAAATCTTAACATCTTCATTGTCTGAAAACTGTACATCAACAACATTGTTTGTACTGATTGCAAGTGAGCCATTATTAGCAGTAATAAAAATACCTTTATCATTAGCGAAACAAGAAATCACATTAGTATCATAATCATATACATCAGATACTTTAAAGTTGACTTCTATTGTTTTACCATTAACAGTATTAACATCATCTTCAAACGGTTTGTAATTGAAATCAATACTTGAACCTACCGGGATAAGAAGAGAATTTCCTGTCCATCCATCTAAGCCATCAATAAATTTTATGTTGTTGAATGCAACATCATATGTTTCGCCATCCTCATTCGTAAATGTATAATTAGCTGGATTTTCTTCTGAATTGCTCCTGTTTGCTGGGTTAAAATAAAATTTTAGTCCTGACTCTTCAGCTTTTGCAACATCAACTTCGTTTACATCTACTGTAAATTCTTTTGTAAGATTACCAAAAGATAATTTAAACTTATGTTTTCCAGCTTCTGTAAGTCTATATTTCCAAGTGCTTTTCTCTTCATTTACAGTAAGAGTTGTTACTTTCTTATCATCAACATAACAATCAACTTTGTGTTCGGCAGTTTGATTGTCATACACCATAAAATTAATTGGCAACTGTGAATACTGTAAAACCTTTTCTTCTGTAATAGGCTCTACTAATAGGATAGGTGTATCATTACCACTTTCGCAGTACATAACTGAAAATTGGAGTGCATTTGATACAACTTCCTCAGCATATCCATCAATTAATGTAGTCATATAGATTTTGATTATATGGCTTCCATGTGTCATAGAGAATGATTGAATTTGTTCTCTATTTGATATTGATGAACTTAGTGACTTTGTTGCTACTTCAACCTCATCAACTAAAAAATGAACTGTTTTAGTACCATATCCTACTGGAGTATAAGTAATATTTACTGTACTAGTTGCTTTAGATAAAGTAGGATAATTTGATACAAGTTTATTAACAGTTGTCATAACTGAATAGGATAGAGATTTTTTGTTGCCATCACTATCTGTTACTGTTACTTTAACAGTATTTGTAGTACCTTTTCGTAGATATTTACCTATATCGACACTAATATTGCCTTGTTGCACTGTCTCTGATAGTTTCTGAATACCATCAACTTCATATACAGCAGTACCACTACCAGTTTGTGTACCGTCACTATCAGTAGATGAAAAGCTATATTTCAAGATACAAGTAACATCAGCTTCTTCATCTGTGTAAGGAATAATAAGAGAATTACTACTCATTAAATTTCTTACTTTAAGTGTTGACATGACAGTACCACCACCTCCACCAGTTGCTGGAAGAGGAGTTGAAGCTATTTCTTTACCTGAACTATCATAAAACTTCATAATGTAAACATTAGTATCTTCATCATGTTCCACTTCAACAGATAAACCATCAATACCAGCTTTAATTGATAAAGGGTCACCGATTACCTTATCACCTGACATTAATTGCAATGTTCCATCCTCTAAGATAGCATATCCGGTTAGATAGTCTTTATTTTCAATAGTTTTGACTATGTTTTTATAATTGTCAAAAGTAGCAATTTCGCCGTCTAACTTCTTAATCACAAGTTTATTAGTGTCAGTTAAAAAAACCGGCTCACAAGGTTGCAACTTGCTAATATCCAAGTCAGCGCTATTTCCATGCTTTAGAATTAGATTTGCAAAAATTTTAGCCATATATTACTTCCTCCCAATAATCAAAACTATAGTGGCCAGAACCATGTCCACCAACATATCTAGCAACCCTATAATATAGTTTTTGTGATTTTAAGCAGTAAAGTATTTGGTACGGCTCACTGCTACCGTAAACTGTTCTCAAAATAATAGTGTCATCAACAAATGATATAATTTTATCGGATGTATTTTTTGTGTTTATATAGTCATCAACAACAGTTTCTTCCGATAATGAACCGTCTGACGCGAATAACTTTATTCCTTTTTCCTTAGGCTCTAAATTGCATTCAAATCTAGAGTATTGTGCAGAATATTGTGCACAATATTCTTCTGCATATTGCTTATTTGTTTCGATTGCATTGTCTATGTATCGTTTATCGTAGTAATTTTCTTCTAAGTAAGGCAGTGTTACTGCTACTTTATTATCAATAGCAATAGCAGTATCTGATGAATCAGCAACTTCAATATAGAAGTCTTGTAAAATCTTAACTGGTGAATAGCTACTTGCTGGAAAATAATCAGAGTAGCCTTTTTCTGCAACGATAATAAAATAAAGAATTTCTTCTGAATTCTCTGCGTTTTTATCTCTAGCGTAAAGTCCAATTTCATTGATGAAATACCCTTCTCCAAGATTATCATTGGATAATACAGCAGAAAGATTAACTACATTTTTCTGTTCTGATGAAACCTTCATAGAACTAATGCTAACAGACTGTTTCTGCTCTTTTAGTTCTATAATGTTAGGTGAAATGTCTTCATCAGACCATTCACCTGAACCAAAAACTGCTTTTGTAAATTCAATTTTTGCTTCGCCTGAGGTTGCTTTTGTCATTAGTTCTTGGCCTTTGCTTGTAATAATTGAAGCTTTATACTTTGCCATTTTGTCCTCCTTAATAATAATTATTGAAATCTATAGTCAACTCATTAATGGTAGCTAAGTTACCACCAACTAAGTCTGTATTGTTGACTATATCTAATGTGTTACCATCATAAATATTATAACTGGCACTGCAGCAGTTATATCTAGTAGATACTGATTTTACTGCTTGATAATATTTCAAATTCTTGCTTTTAGAAAGTGAAATATTATCAAGAATTGACCTAGCATTTTTAATGTTATTAATAACATTCTTAATCTTGTCTATACTTTCAAGGTTGATGTTATCGCCACTATTAATTCTAATGTAGAAGTGATAAGGTTCTCCACCATACTGATACCATTCCTTCAGCTGAACACCACTATAAATAGCAGATAGCACATCTTCGACTGACTTAGTAGTGCCATTGTGCATATACCATAATAATGTGCCTTTAATAATGCTTACTTTCTGCTCCCTGGTTAAGTCTGAACTGTAATATTGAGAACGAAGTTCGGCTGCTAGAACATCAAGTAATTCTTCGTCAAGATTGTCAATATTAGATGTAATAGCAACTCTATCTAGATTATTGTAAAGTTGTTCAATAACTTTGCTGAGAGAATAGCTTATACATTCACTTTCTACGTTCTGATAAGATTGAGGCAAAATACTGTATAAATCTGATTGCTTAATATACTGCATTTACTCAACTCCTTTGTAAACAACTGTTTTCTTAACTAGGCTAGCCACATTGCTAGCAGGAACAGTAAAGAATTTGAATGGATCTAATATTTCCACCCTAGAAGCACCGGCATTCATCATTTTTTGAATAAGCAGTGATGGATTAATGTCTTTTGCGATTTTTGAACTCTGTTCAAGCACATAGTCATCAACTGCTTTGGCAACTTTTGTTTTAATGATGCTTTCTTGATTTCTGTTATCAGATGATATGTAATAGTTACAATTAATCTGATAGTTAAGTGTTGTAGCACCTTGAACGATAACTCTATCTGTAAGAGGCTTTACATTACCTTCATCAAAAAATGTTTGTAAAGCTTTAATTTCATCATAAGTTGGCACTCTGCCATTAGTCATTAAAATAGTAATATATACAGTAGCAGAGCTATCTGTAAGTATTTCAATGTCTGATATGTCAGAGTTAAATGTTTTTGCGTGATAAATATAAGCATCAGCAGGACCTGCCACTGAATAAGAAGATGGTGCCAAATAAATTCGTTCTGCTAAGCTATCATCACTTTCTATTTCTGCACCACCAACTGAAGTAGATACATTTTCGACCGAATCTATGTAAGGAAGCTGGTCAACTAATACATTAATCTCACCTGCTAAAAAGCCATTTGACTTTTCTCCTGGTTCTGTGCAAGTAAGTTTTGCTTTAACATTTGTAGTTCCTACCGGTACAACTATGTCCTCTGTTGTTGACCAATAGCAAGTAAAATCACCGGTTGACACTCTAGTATCAGCTGGAATTGTTAAAATTTCATTTCTGGCTTGGCTTAGTTGAAATCTAACATCAACAGTTGACGGCTTAGCTTCCAATCTTTTAACACCTTTCAAAGCGCCGATATTGTCAAGGAAATTTCCATAACTATATTTAAGTAGGTTCTGCTTTCCTGCTCTATCTACAAGCTGGAAAGCTTGGAAAATTGGTAAAGCACAAGCATATAACATTAATCTAATAGGATTATCAGCTTCAAGTGTTGTTCTGCTACCGGTGACTTCTTCATATTTTGCTAGATAATTATTAACCATTGTAGTTTTTAAGTCTTCAACAGATAAGCTATCAACAAAACTTATGTCAGGCAATTCAGGCAATCTGTTACCACTCATAATCTACCTCCTCATCCAATTCATCAATAATGTCCTCTGCTTCTTCTTTTTCTATCAAGCGAACAAAAGCAAGCGAGTTAAAATCATTATCATTAGTAAATTCTACGCTATCAACAGTTACTTCATTTTCGTATTCATCTACTGCTTCCATCATTGCTACTGAATAAGAATTTTCTGCTGCTATCGTAGGCATATCAATTGCACCATAATCTACACCGTAGTTTCTTGCAAATGGCATTGTTCCCTTTGGCGTTGTCAAAAGTTTTGTTAATCTTTCTTTGATTTTTTCATTATTATAATTAATCGAAACATTCATAATCCTATAACCTACCTTGCATATTCAACAAATGTTAAGTTCATAGTCATTTTGCTAACTTTTCCGTTCTTATAAATTACATCCCATGTATCACTCATTTGTGAGACATAGAATTTGTTAGGACTTAATTTTCTGCCACCAATAACTAAATATTCTGTGCTACCATTATCAATGCAAGATTTAATTTTACTTCTCATTTTGATTGGTGATACTCCTAAACCAGCATCAACTACTATCGTCATAGTTATCTGCATAGATGAAGGGCCAAGGAACTCAGCCTGTGGTCTTCTGTACTGCACACTATGTTCTGACCATCTGCCGGATATAGTTTCGTTTAAATCTGAGAATGTTAAAACTTTTTTGCTTGATACCGAAAAAACTATTTGCTTACCGAAATTTCCTATTTTACTCATCTTGAATCAGCTCCACTTTCTTAGCTTTTATTGATAGTTTTCCACTTATTTTGTCATAAGATATATTAGTATCATCGTCAAAATAAAAGCCGAAAACATCTTTATTAAACTCTTCAGGAACTTCATCACCTTGACCTCCCCAAATTTTACCTAATACCAATTTGTTATTGCCGTCTGTAATTACTGCTACAATGTCATCCACATCCGGCACGCTAAAGATAGTACCTAAAGATAATAGTGGTAACTTGTCTGTAGTGTTGTTATCGCTTGTGTGCGAAAAATAAACGCTAACTGTACCTTCGTCATAATTGACTGACGATACTTTTCCAAATTCTAACTTGGCCATTAGTTACCACCTCTTCAATGCACTTAATCTTTGTTGTATCCTTCTTGCTTCAATTTCCATTGTGTAACCACTATCTGCATCATAATTGTGCGTCACTTTATTCACATAATATTTATCGTCTAATGCTCCAAAGCCATATAATCTTATGCAACTTGTAGCAATAATTCGTGTATTGCCAGGAATAGTAAAGGTTACTACTGTCATATTCTTGTTTGCTTCATTAACACTTGCTGCACCTTTAATGTGCCCTTCTTCAACGCTGTCACATTGCCCAATATCGTTCATAATTTCAGGTTTGGCAATAAATTTATTCCAATATTTTGTTGTCAAAGTAGTAGTTTTAGTTCTTTTTGATGACGAACTTTTGACTTTTTTCTTAGTCTCAATAGAAAATTTATAGCCAGTGTATTGCATAATGAGTTCTATGTCAGCATTAAAGGACTCATCAATAATCTTGTTTGGTCTGATTATTGCTACGGACTTTTTTGCTTCGTAAGTTGACTCTTCGAAGATAATTAATCTGTTAGAATATATCTTCATAGCCAAGCCGTATTCTTGGCATAAACTATATATATAACTGCAATCAGTAGAGCTGCTTTGTTCTGCTGACTTTATTTTTATAGTTTTTGCATGATAATATAATCTGATTTTATATCTCTTACATATTTGCTGAGCAATATTTTTGAGTGTTGTTTTTTTCCAATTTTTAGACCTTAAAGATTTTGCAAATTCAGAATTTTTAGGTGTAGAAATACCTTCAATGCTAAAAGTATTAACAGTACCGCTTGCTCCAAATTTATCAACATTGAATGACCCACAGTTGATATAATTCTGACTATTTGACTTATTTAAATTTTTGGTTCTAATCTTACATTCCATGCGGTCTTGCCTACCTGGATAATGGTCTGAAAGAAACCTACCATCATCAAACAGTTCAACTGATATTGTGTCACCTTCTCCGGTAGCAATATCTGTATAAGATAATGACTTAATAAATTTATCAAGCTTATATTTCTTATTAGTATTACTGTTGTGATATAAAACTGATACAGCAGTATTTCTTACTTTGCTATTCATTTTTAACCACCTTCAGTTCGCCAGTCGTAGTCTTCATCATAATTCTCTTCAACTTCTGATTGACTAGTAGGTAATTCAGGTATATTGAGAATAGTGCCAGCTTTAAAAACAAATATATCTAATAACTCAAAATTATTTTGCATTAAAAAATCAGTATATTTTTCATCACCATAAATTTTATATGCGATGCTATCCCAAGTATCACCTTGTATAGTCTTATATATATTCAAAAGCTTTCACCACCTTAAAAAGAACGCCTTTTCTTAGACTTTTCATATTTTTTCATCATTTTTTCAAAATCTGCTTGAGAAATTTCATTCGCTCTTTCAATATCTTTTTGACTTGCAGAACTGTGAATTTCGTAAGTTGGCGAAAAAATAATTGATGAATTATCGCTATTATTGTAGTTTGTAGTACCGGAATTAACTATGTTGCTTGCTTTATCACTAACACTAGGCTTGATATTATTGCTTTGCAACTTTAATTCAGATAACTGCTTAAGCATACCTGGAACATCAATAGACACAGTAGCGTTATTATCGCCTTGACGAAACTTACCATCTAATAATTCTTGTGTTTCATGAGCTGTAAACACATGACTGTCAGGAGCATTAACGATAAGTTCAGGACCATTTTCACCGGCTAGAAAAACATTAGCCGATCTTCTTGTACCTCTTGCATTTTTCTCACCGTTGCCGTTCTTGCTACCGTTAGTATTAGTAACATTAAGAATGCTCTTAGCGCCTGACATAGCAGTTTCTACTGAAGCTGTAACATTATCTTTGCCTGCTGCGATAGCTTCAGCATAAGCGTTAATGGTAGCAGTAGCTTTTTTCTTAGCTTTTTTAGATAAATCCATCTTATTGATAGTATTCTGCATCGTCTTCTTCATGTTGGCCATCTTCTTTGAGAAGTTGGTATCAAGTTCAGCGGTACTCTTAGCAGTAGTCTTCTGAGATTTTGTGAGAGTTTTATATTTATCTACTATTTGTTGCAACTCTGAATCTGAAGCACCAGCCATACCGGCTAAAGCTTTCGCACTGTCCTCAGAACCGTCATCCATTGAAGCAACCAAGTTTTTAATACCCTTGATATTTCTTGACGATACATTCTGAATATTTGCATTGTAATTAGTCCAATAACTAATCTGACTGTCCAGATTAGTTTTTATTGTTTCAGTAGATGTAGCAGAAATTTTTCCTACACTGTTCCAAAGCTTATACTGTCCTCGGAAAGAAGTCAGTGCTGAATTATAAGACTTGTCATAGCTCTTAGCAAGTTCTTGCATTTGACTTTCAACCGAAACTGCAGCTGCTGTAACACCTTGCTGAAGCTTATTGCTTGCATTGACTGCAATGTTGTTGCTTTTAGCATATGCTTCAGTCATTTTTTGCAAAGCTTCGGCTTGTTCTTTTTCGTTTTCATTTAATTCTGTAACTGCATCTGCATATTTTTTGTAAGCTTTTCCATACTCATTTCTTCTGTCTGCTAAGTTACCTCTTAAACTGGAAACCTGATTATTTTTATTTTGATCAAGAGCATTTGTTCCTTTTTCTAGATCTTTTAATCCGGCATTAAGTTTACTTTTTGCTGAAACCATTTTTTTGTAAGCAACATCTGATTCTGCTTTTGTATTAGTAATATCTTTCTGTAGATTTGATGAAGTATTCATCAAATTATTAAGTTCTTCCTTTGCTTCATCATATTCTTTAGTTGCAAATTCTTTATTTAATGCGCCTTGAATTGCATTTGCTGATGAGCTAATATCCTTGGCCACAGAATCATAAGTAAGTCCAAGAGACGGCATTTTTTCGTTCAAAACATCAATAATTGATGCCATCTCACTCTGATCACTAGCAGTAAGTTTACTTTGTTTTCCAAGTTGAGATAATCTAGTTACAAGATTTCTAGTAGATTCTTTTTCATCATCAATAGTTTGCATATTATTTTCATAACTTTTTCTAGCTTCTTTTGATGATTTAATTGAATTATCTACTTCTTGATAAAGTTCCTTAACACTCTTCTTATTTTGATCGTAAGAAGTTTTTAGTTTGTCTACTTTACTTTTAAGCAAAGTTGCCTGAACGGAATTCTTCCCATACTGCTTGCAAGCTCTATCGTATTCCTGCTGAGTTTTTTTGAGCTCTTTACGAGTATTTTCCGAAGTTGCAGAAAGTTTATCTTCTGCATCTTTTGCTTTGCCGATTTTCGCTGCAACAAATGTTGCTACACCCGCAAGTGCGGAAAGTGCTAATGTTACCCAACCAATAGGGCCTGACAAAGACTTAGTAACCGTATTAAATATCTTTACTACGGTTGTTGCAGCAGTAACCACGGCGATTACTGTTCCCATAGCAGTAACAAATACAGTAATATTTTGTACTGTCTCCGGATTTTGTTCAACAAATTCCTGCAACCATTCTAAGACTTCTGAACCTTTATCATATAGTTCTTCAAGTGCTGGAGAAATGTTCTCACCAATCGCTATTTTAAGATTTTCAGCAGAATTTTTAAATTTTTGCTCAGCAAATTCAGCAGTATCGGTCATCTTACTATATGCTTCATCAGTTAAACCTGCTGACTGTTGCATAGCTGTTAGTGTATCATTAAATTCATTAGCACCGGAATTAAATAATGATAGAGCAGTAGTTGCAGCCCTAGAATTACTCCACAAATTTCTAAAATCTGTTGAGTTCCCGTTGACAGAACCACTTAATATCTTAATGACATCGCCAAGAGATTTACCTGAATTCATCAGTTCGGCAAATGTCTTACCGGTCTTATTTTGAAGTGTATCTGCAACCTTAGAACCGGTCTTACCTAGTTCGTTTAGCATACCTTTAAGCCCGGTGCCAGCATTAGCAGTAGCAATACCATTCTTAGTTAGCTGAGCGTATGCAGCAGATACATTAGCCATATTAGTCTTATACGCAGCTGCGATTGGTATTACCTGACCTAAGCTTTGAGACAATTCATCTACTGTAGTTTTACCTAAGTTTTGAGTTTTGAGAAGCATATCGGAAATCTTACTTGTTTGATTTGCTTCTAAACCATAAGCATTTAGTACAGTAGTAAGAGTGTCAACTGCATTTGCAGTTTCTGTATAACCGGCAACTGCAAGCTTATTAGCATCTTTAGTGAAACTAACTGCATCAGCAGTTTTAACTGATGCAGAAATTGCTTGATATGTTGATTCAGATAAGTCTGCAACAGATTTACCGGTTTCTTGAGATAATTTTGAAATCTGATTTTTAATATCAGACATAGAAATTTCACTGTTATCCGCAATAGTACTTACTTTAGCAAGTGCAGTTTCATATTTATCTGCCGCCTTTGCGCAGTCAATAAACGCACTTGCGGTTTCTTTCAACGCGACAGCTATTCCAGCATTGACAAGTAAGTCTTGAACACCACCAAGAGATTTTTCAACCTGAGTCCCGAAGTTGGTTCCACTCTTACCTGCTGTTGTGAAATCTTTCCCAACATTTCTAGAATTATTCATCATTTTGCCCATCTGCTTATTTGCAGCAGATACGGTACTGTTAAATGATGAGTCTATTTTACCTGAAATCTTAATTGCGATTTCATTATTATTCTTTGACAATGTTGCTCACTTCCTCAATTATTTCATTCAACTCTGTTAATGTAATCTCAAAAAAATATCCCATATCGGTATAAGTAAATCTGGCTAAATAAATAGCAATCCTAGTTAATTGTTTTAAATCCTTTGAGTTTCTGAAACCTAGATTAGCAAAAAATTTCTTGTGTACACTTCTAAGGCAGTCCAATCTTTTGCTTTTAGTGACTCAAAAAGTTCGATAGGCTTTGAAGTTGCTCTTGCCAGAACCATTTGCAAATAGAGTACATCAAATTCCTTAGTAATCGCCGGATTAAACTGTTTTTGTCTATATTGAGTGTCAAGTTCTCTCATATCCTTACCGGTTAAGTCTTCTAAACCGGATAAATCAATTTCTTTGATTTCTTTGCCTTCAAATGTAATAGGTCTTTTTAGTTCATAAATTCCTTTGTTAGCCATAATTTTCATTCTCCTTTTTACGAAAATATAAAAATTTTAGGCACCTTTCTAGTGAAAAATGCCTTATTTTTTAACACTGTTTTGTGATTTTACTGATTTGGTCTGAACCATTAAGTTCATATACACAATTAAGCTTATCAAGCTTAACAAGTGTTTTGTTATTGGCAGTAATATGGAGATAATTGACTTCGATACCAAGAGATGATTCCATCGTATCTGCAACTTTATATCTGCCTGCTGCAATCTTCTTAAGATAGCCCTTAACAGAAACTCTTGCCGGCTGGAATTCGATATTACCGGTAGAACTGTTAGTTACCTGAAGTGAGCCTCTTAAAATGATATAAACCATTTTGCCGACAGCCATAACGGAACTGTTACCTTCAGTAAGGTTTTTAAATGGAAGGTCAAGCTCCAAAGAGTCAAAATGGCCAAGAACCGGAACATCAATGGAACCTAACATACCGGCACCGGTTAAACTAGATGTAACAGAAGTTAAATCAGGAAGTGTAACTTCATCACCAACGCCAATTAACTTTTCGCTGTTGTTACCGTTATAAACATTAAAATTATTAAGTACCTGAGGAATTAGCATTACTTATTACCTCCAATCTCTTCTGATAATGCATTCTTTAGTAACTCTGTATCAAAGTCGAATGTATTAGTAATTGACTCGGCTGGAGTAAATGGTGCTAAATGCTGACGAATAGCAATCTTACCTTCGATAAGATCAGGAACACCATTTTCATCAATGGAATAATCAACATACGCACCGGCACACTTACCATCAGCGACTAGAGAGCTACAAAATACATTTTCTGATTCAACAAGTGTTTCGATAATTCTGTAATTTGCAGAACTATCAACTTTGGAAATGTATTCATTGATAAAGCGATTTTCCATCCAAGTGAAAAATCTTCTGCAAGCAATCCAGCGATCCTTAGGGTCGGTGCTGATTGGATAAATTGCAGTGTTATTACCCCAAGTTTTCCAGCCATTAAAATTAATTGCTGTAACAATACCTACTGCATTTAGCGTATTAGCTTGTGTGACATCTAAAATAATTTCCTTGCCTTCTGAATCGCAAAGACCAGAAATTGGAATTGACTTATTTGATGGTGACATACTTGGAACATCATCATTTTGAATGTCATTATAAAGCATACATGCAGCAATAATTGTTGACATATTATAAGCTACATCATCAACAGTAGCCTTTGGCCACACTGCGATTGCGTGCTCAGAAATAATTGCGTCATCAGCTTTAACCTTTTCACAGTCAGAATACTTCTTTGCTCTTGATGTATCAATGTCAATAATAGTTTCGCACTTAAAGATACCATTAATTTCTTCAGTTTTTGCCTGAAGTACAGCAGTAACTTTCTTACTTGTGTATCCTGGTGCTAAAATTAGCGAAATATGTTGAGAAAATGTAGGATAAACATCTCTGATAACTTCAATGCCTTTATTGATACCATTTTCGCTATCATATCCACCGATAATATCTTCATCTTTAACTGCACTAGGGTCAATCTTACTTGCAGTTACTTTGATATTTTCAGGTACTGATTCATTCATGATTAGTGTAATAACCACATTACCTTCATCATCAAATGACAAGATATAATCCTTATTAACTGTAAGAGGGCTACTATCGTTTTCGACAGTTACTGTGTCTAGTAGAACACCATGTTCTAGTAATTTTGCTTGCTTATTAGTAACAGCAAGCAGAGTTTCCGCTACTTCTTGTTTGTGCTTTTTTGCATCTAGCACATTGATAAATACTACCGGTGCAACATTAAACAAATTAAAATAAGTCGAAATTGCTTCAGAAATATTATAGTTACTATAATCTTTTGAAAAGCCAAACTTATCAACTGCATCATCATATGAACTGCAAAGAATCGGCTTATTAGTAACACCATATGGGTCTTTAGCAGTATTGACTGGTGCAACACCGATAATGACATGAAGACCTGAAGCACTCTGATTTAAGTTTATAACCTCAGTAGCCTTCTCATTAACAGTAATACCATGGGAATATGCCATTAATAATCACCTTCCTTAATTTTTTTGTAGGTAGCGTAGTAACTACCTTCTCGTCTTTTAATGCTATTCATAGCATTGTGTAATTCTTCAGCTTCAACTAGCAAAGATTTAACAACCGGATGTTCATCAAAAAAAGTTTTAAAAGGCTCTGGGACTTCGCCCTTAAATACTAAACCTTTACAAACTTTATTTTTGATAGTTGGGCCACAATAACAAAATAACTTTGACTTTTCTTCTATTGCTGTAGATACTGCCTTTTTAGCAGTAACTTTTGCTTTAGTTGGTGCTGAAGACTTATTGTTTTCACTCATGAATAAAGGTCCTTTCTTATAACTTTTGGCATTGCGAATGACATTTCTACTCCTGCAAAATAATAAGGATAAGTATCTTCTTCAGCAAGTGTCCACTTTAGCGGATAACTTTCTGAAGTTAGCCTATTGTACTTACATTTCAACAACGGAAATTCTTCAAAATGATTTTTAATCTTTTCAATAGCATTCATTAAATCTGAATATCCTTGATTTTGAATATTATCGTCGTATATCCCGACCATCAATAAAACTCTTACCACTTCCGCTTTGTTTGGGGCAGTAGTTCCACCATCAACAGTGCGAACTACTATGTAAGGAAACGGTTCCGGTTCTTCTTCTGATGATGGGATCGGCAATGCTTGCTTATATACTGAAATAGTCTTCAGTTTATCATCTATCGTTTTAAATTTAGCCTCAGTAAATAAATCTTGAAGTTCTGAAACTAAATCATCAACAAAGGTTTCAATTACCATAATTAATTACCTTTTTCGGCTTTCTCTTTCGATAACTTTTTGTAAATTGATTTGAACTTGCTTGTCGAATAAATCTTGAATTTGGTCTTTGACTTCGTTAAAAACTAATTCTTCATTACCAACCATTCTAGGAATACTAGTTGAATATAGCACTCTGATTGGTAATCTTTTTTTAGTCTTTCTTTGAGCAACAGAAACATGACCACTTTTAAATTCAGCGACAAAGGCTTTAATTCCTTTGTATTCCAATTTTTTCATCGGACTTGACGAATAAACCTTTGCTTTAGTTGTTGAACTTTTTCGCTGAACTGTTGGAGGCTTCGCCGGTGAAACCTTAAATGATTTAAGTTCTAATGGCTTGCCCTTAGCAATAACGGTTGCTTCCAACTTATAGTTAGTTGCTTTTTTAATAGTCATTGCTTTGTTCATGTTACTAATCTTGGCAGTGTAAGTCTTTCTAGCTTTGTCAGTTATTATTTTTCTTGCTGACCTTGCAGTTGCATTAACTGCATTTTTAAGAACATTTTTTCTTGCTTGAAATGGCAAGTCACTCATTTTTTCGCAAAATGTTCTTATTGCTAACTTATCAATTTCAAATTCAATCATAAGTTTGCCTCAATCGTAATACTGTGAACACCATACTCTGATGCAGCATCAACTACTCTATATATCTTTCCGTCAAGTTTAAATAAGGAACCAATAGAAGGTAATGACCCAAACTGCTGTTCAGATACATAAATCAGTTTTTGCTTCTTATAAACATCAGTATTCTGATTAAATCTAATCTGCCTATCCATAACTTCATTTTCGTCAATCTGAATAGTCATAGATTTTCCGTTCACAGTATGAATGTCCGAAAATTCATCAAGATTCAGAAAGACACTATCAATATCTTTCTGAATCTGATTCTTGAATGATGTACCCATTTTAACCCATCAGCTTAACAAGTACAGTAGTATCTGTTGCTGATGAAGCCTGAATGGCATAGCCAACCGGCACATTTGAGTCTTCTTTTTCCTCTGTTTGTGCAAGTACAATACCTGTACCGTCATAACAGACTTTAGTGCCAAGTGCAATAACAGTATCTGCGGATGTTTTAACTAGTGAATATACACCTTCAGTAGCAAGTGAACCTTTTTCGCCGGGCTTAATTTCACAACCGGCAACTGCAATTCTACTTGTAAGTGATACAACTTCGCCAGGCTGAATCACATTTGTTGTTGGATTGATGTAATCAATAAATTCACCAGGCTGTACATATGTAGCAATCATTTATTTCACTCTCCTTAAATATAAATATTATTAAAGCTTACTGTCTAGCTTAATGCCAGGGTTTTTAATAGCTCCACGGAAGTCCATAACTGTGATGCCCCAATCAAGGAAGATGTCCCAAGTGAAACCGAGTACACCGGCTTGTTCCATTCTTCTGATGTTAGGAATTTCATTACCATTTAGATAATCGACTTCAATAAAGTCTGTATCGTCTTTATTGCCAATTAACCACCAAGGCATTACTTTGCCGAAACCACCTGAAAGAGCATTAATAGTTGGATCTTCAATAATTTCAATGCTATCTTTATATTGGAATAGTGGATTTACTGCCTGAGTGTTGCCTTCAGTGTTAATTGTAGGACTATAAAAAATAGTGTACATATCGAAAGCAAGGCCAGCAGGAACCACTAATGCTGCAGGGCGAATAACAGTTGGTTCACCGAATTCGTCTGTCTGAGTATTCATAGCAAGAATCATGCTCTTAAGTGACTCTGCTGTAATGCCAGTACCGGTAGTAACAAGGTTGCCATGTTCTTTACAGAACAGTTTCTTATTATCATAGATATTGTCATTACCCATCAAAATTTGGAATACTTGCTTGTTGATAGTCTTTCTTGCAGATTTCGCGTATTTAGCAGGAAGACTTGTAACGAATGAAATATCGTCATTAATAAATGCTTGTCTAGTCATAGAGAACTGACGGCCATATGTCTTAAGCTGTCTCTGTGGTCTATGCTTATCTTCGAACATTGATGCTTTTAGTTCGCCACCTTCAGGAACTTCCAAGAACTCGGCAGCTGGACCTGATAGATAGTAATTATCGTGCTTTTTGAAATCTCGTAGTGTGCCTTTCTTTGTGAATCTATCAAAAGTAACCGGTGCAGTCTTGTGACCTTCAATGTAAGCCTTTTCAATTGCCTGATCCATGATTGAAGGAAATGCTGAAGTTGGATTATAAAAACTTCTTTTCATAACCATGTCAAAGATTTCGTCATTGCTCTTACGAGATAAACTCTTTTCTGATGTTTCTCTTGATAGAACATCAATAGCTAAGTCTCTAAGTGACATCTGAGAAAGGCTTCTTGCTTCATTAACTGAAGCTGAACTACCTTCACTAACATTCTGACTAAGAATGTTGCCTCTCATTAATAGACCATCGACTGCTGCATCTCTATACTTATCAACACTATCTTCACCAATTTCAATGTGAGAACCCTGAGGTGCTGGTGCATGCTCTTCACGCAAATGATCTAGAACTTCACTTCTAACTTCGTCGATTGAAGTTCCATTCTCGATAAAGCTTCTGATTTGAGCTTCATCAATTCCAAAATCTCTACACATTGAATTGATACTATCAATTCTCTGTCTTTCTTCTCTGATGATGAGTTCTCTCTGAGCGTTATTATCAGCATTTGACTGAGGTGTTGTTTTTGAGGCAGAGTTTTGACTGCTTCTTACTTCATCAATCTGTCTCTGTAACTTATCAAATTCAGTCTTTTCTTCTTCTGATAAGTCTCTGTTTTCCGCTTTCGCAACATCAAGTAATCTCTGCTGCTTAGCAATTAATTCTTGTAAATTCATAAAACTATATCCTCCTTAGTAGTTTTTATTAATTTGAATTTGCCTTTCAGCAAAGTCTAAATTTGTTAAATTATCGTTGGTTTCTAGCATTCTGCCTACACCGACGGTTTCATCAGCTGGAACACTAACGATAGAAATTTCATATGGGAACCAACTTCTTGCAATCTGGCAAGGACCTGCAAAACCATCAGTTGAAGTTTTGCCTGGAAGTACCTCTTCCCAAGCATCGACCGAATAGCCAACGGACACACCAGTTAATGTTTTAGTATCAACTTTATTCTTAATTTTTTGAGAAAAATCGTCATCGTCGAAAGATATTTCTGCATAGCCTTTGCCATTGTCAACCCAAGCTTTATGAATTCTTCCGATAACATCATCTCGATGATGGTTGAATAACACGCAACCTATTGAATTTAATCTGTCCAAATTGACGGCTTTTTCTGAATGGTCAAGAATCTCATTGCCAAACCAACGCATATAAGGTTGTTCAGAACTAAAACTTAGCAAATATATTCCTTCTCCACTTTCTTCTGACCTAGTCAGAGATATTGAACCGTCGAAAGTTCTATTCAGATGACTGCTCTTTTCCTGATTCATTTTTATTGTTGAATTTGTACTCACTATTCTCACCACCAATCTGCACACCTTTCTGGTTTGCGTATTCTTGAACTTCTGCCATATCATCAATAGCCTTTTTCCAGTCAACGCCATTCTCAGCACATATGTCTTTGAATGTTTTCTGCTTGGTTTCAATAGCTATCTTATTGGCACTTGCTTCTTTCGCTGGGTCAATCCAAGGCTTTGGAGCCTTAACCCAAGAATGCTTAAAATATTTTAATTTGTTATTATCAATCCAAAAATCAGAAGCGCTAATTTTACCTGCAAGCACACAAGAAATAACAAAAGTTTCATAAATTTCATCCATTAAAGATGTAATTAGTTCTTCATCTTCTGCAAATGTTTCGCCGTCTTCAATCATGCCTTGTCTAGCAGAAGCATAGTTTGTTTGACTCATATCTCTTGAAGTAACTTCATAAGATAAGCCTTGTCCGGCACCAATTAGTCTCTGCTGTAATTTAGTGTAGCTTTCTGCATCTGAACTTTGACCAGACGGATTAACAACTTGAACTTCATCACCGGCATTAAGTTCTTTAATCATACCGGGTGATAATGTCTTGCCTTGATAATCATGCTTACCTTCAGAATTAACAGTAGTTCTACCAATACCACCGGTAATGGGCAATGCCTTCTTGATGAATACAGACAAGCAAGCCATTATTCTTTCCTTGACAGATACTGCATTCATAAATTCATTGACATCTCTGATTCTAGTGATAACCGGTGCAACCTCTGACATTTCTCTGACTTGACTTGGACGATTTTTCTTGAATTTAAAAATTACATCTTTCGCTTTATAATAAGTTGATTCATTCATAAGTTCGAAACCATCAAGAGAGTATTTTTTGATGTAGAAACCAACCGGTCTGTTATATTCGTTATATTCAATGCCACCAACAACTTTGTTTTTAGAGTTATTTGGTGCAGTTCTTGAAGTATCAAGTTCGTCAACTTCTATTGCTTGAAGTTGGAATGGAACTATACCATTATTTGTGTAAGTCTTCAAAAATAGAATGCCACCATCAACTTTCATTCTTTTAATTGACATCCTAAGCATTTGAGTGAAGCTTTGAGTATTAGTAACATCACAATTCTTAGCCTTGCACCATTCATTCCACAAATCTTCTAACTGGTCATTAAGCTTAGATTTATTTGTTTGTGCTTGGAGATTGTAGCCTTTGCCAACGACATTTCTAGTAAATGCTGAGATAATTGAATTCATCATATCGCTATTGCGTTCAAGGTCTCTTGCTCTAGCTCTTACAATATCTCTGCTATATCTATCTGTATATTCTGCTGATGTGTTGCCAATTCGCCAGTTAGCGTTTATTCTTCTGTTGTCTCCGGCATCGTAATAATAATTTCTTTCGAATTCATTTAAAGCTTGACGATATGCAGCTCTTTCAGCTCCAGCCTTTGGTGAAAAAAATGAAACTATATTATCAATGAAATTCATTCAATCACCTTCCATCAAAATAGGCTACATATGTACCTTCGAGCAAATTACTGTTGTTGTTTTCTGAAGCAAGTTCAGTTTCGAGCTCTGCTCTCATATTTTTTAATTCTGTTAAATTAGCTCTAGTCAATGTTCTTGAACCAATTTTATAAGACTGGCCACCAACTAAAACTGCATTAATTGCATTATTAACTTCAATTAATAATTCTTTTTTTGACAATTCTTCTGACATTATGATAACCACCCTTCATTCTGATAAATCCACTGTTCCTCTTTACTGTCAGTTGTCGCCGGTTCATCAGCGACAACTTCTTGCTGTTCGTCATATAAGTGTGCAGTTCTGATACCCATAATATCAGCAGCTGCCATTGCGTACACTTCTGTATCAAGATAATGGTTGTCAGCGTGTGATGTTTTTAGCTTCCACACTTGACGAGTTCTACCATTACCAGTTTTTTCGTTTACTTTCTGTTCTGCTGTAACTTGTTCGGCATATTCTCTGTCACAGCCTTTATATACCATCCAAGAACCATTGTTGGTTCCATTTTTCTTTCTCATTCTTCCAGCAATCATATCTTTATACTTATTAGTATCTAAAATTGCTAGATTCATTCCATATGCTTTTGACTCTGACTTATTAACCTTACTTAATTTATAGTGAGACATTAGTTCAGCTGATGAACCCTTGCAAGGCACCGCCCAATCTGAGTTATCAGCACAGAAATCATATGTTGCATCAGCTTCGTAACCGCTATCAATCAGACATAAAGCTACTTGCATTGTTTCACCATTTTCCTTTTTGTATGGCAAATTCATAATTTGCTCAACCTCAGAAAACGAAAAAACTTGCTGATGATATATATTTTGACTTGTGATATGGTTACCAAATGCTCTGATTGACAGATACAAGCTGTTCTCTTGGACATCCACACCACCGGTTAAAATTTTAGTCCATTCTGGAACAACAAGTTCCGGAAGATTAGTTTGCCTTTCAAGGACCAAGTCAGCATTAGTCTTTAATTTGGTGTCTTCCCAGGGTTCTGCTAACCAAGAGTTTACGAAATTCTGCAATTTCTCACTATCTTTTTTTGAAGACAAAAATTCTTTTGCAACTTCAGAAAATCTAACAAATGGACTGTATAAAGTATTAAGGAAAAACACAACTTTCCTTGCAGATTGAGTTCTTCTCGTCACTATCTTCCATTTGCCTTGCCTTAGCATTTGCATTTTGTTGCTATCGTTAATAAGGCAGCTGCACTCTTGACATACATAATTCGCAGTTTCTGCTCTATCTGCAATAGATAATGATTTATCATCTGAAAATCTAAGATTAGAAAACTTAAATTCAATTTCCTTACCGCAATGAGGACAAGGCATAAAGAAGTGCTTCTCTATATCTGCTGATTCTTTAGCAGCCCAGATATGATTATTTTTAAGCGTTGGTGTTGATGCCATCACTATTTTTCTATTGTGAAAAGTTTTTGTTCTTTCTCTAGCAAGTGAAACCGGGTCAGCCTCTTTCTTGCTTGCACCAGGGTATTTATCTGTTTCATCCATAAACAGATATTTAATAGGCTTAGAAGCCAAACCTGATGCGGAGTTAGAACCTACTAAAGATAAATACATATCGTCAAACTGCATTTCTAATGCTGATGATTCATTAATTTTATATTTTTCCTTTAAAGTTGGAGAATTAAGTATCATTGGCTCAAGTCTATTCTTAGATACTGACTTGGCCAATTCATCAGTTGGATAAACTACCATTGCAGGTGATGGATCTTGGTCAATTACATAG
>ERZ773224.1115-NODE-1115-length-34817-cov-9.407111_pt1 | contig 34817 bp, 30 predicted proteins | sample MGYA00580526_ERZ773224 | MGnify/ENA primary metagenome ERZ773224 (study PRJEB29015, sample SAMEA2737743) | human gut metagenome | biome: human gut; feature: human-associated habitat; material: faeces | place: China | collected 2012 ... | reverse complement strand
CCAGCGCGGCACCCTGGCGGCCGTTGGCGGCGATGACTTCCATCACGGCCTCAGCCTGGGTCAACGACATGCGGCCATGCTCCAGCGCGCGGCGGGTGAACTCACCCGGCCCTGCCGGGGCTGTGCCCGCGGTGATAAGGGCTTCCAGCAAGCCGTCCGCCATAGCGGTACCGCCGTGGACCGAAAGCTCGATGACATCCTCGCCGGTATAGGAGTGGGGGGCGCGGAAGAAGAGGGCGATAGTCTCGTCCATTTCCTGCCCGTGCAGCAGGTAGTGGCCCAGCATGGCGGTGTAGCCCTTGGCCTCGGCCACCTTGCGTCCCACGTGGAGCGGGACGAAGATCTTTTCCACCATGGGGTAGGCGTCCGGCCCTGATACCCGCACCACGGCAATGCCGCCGGTGCCGGGGGGCGTTGCCAGTGCACAGATTGTCTGCTGTAAGCGATCCACTGCGATACCTCCGAGAAGTAAAGTTTCTAACACTTTATCATACCACGAATTTTTTCTTTTTCCTACCTTTTTTCTGCGGTTTTTTGAAAAATAAAAAGTTGCATTCTTATTTCACCAGCAAAAAGCGAGTTGATCCACACAACAGGGGCAAATAAAGCACCCTGGAAATCGCCCGCGAGTATAACGCCAACCTGGCTGCTTTCCTGCACCAAGGTTCAGGCTGTCCACCGTTCCGAGGATTATATAACTGCGACGACTGCTGAGTAATTTTCAACAGCTTGTTGAAAACTGACCATTCCTTTCCTATACTGAAAATGCACCTGTGGTTGGGAACTGCCGGGCAGGTACATTTTATAAATTATAGATTAGTTGTTTCTAACTTTTCGTATTTACCAGGATGGGTTTGGATGTCTGCAAAATATGCGATTCTGAAAAAAGCGGCATGAATCATCAATTTCCAAAAGATCATGGCACAGCCCTACAGCAAACTGCTGGAGACATTCAAAACGGCTTCTGCGGTGCCGAAGATCCCGGCGCACAGGATCCGAATCTTACCTTTGAAACGCAGACGCTCTGCGGCCAGCCGGTGTTGTACGTTAAGCACAAGCAACCCGTGCAGAAAGTGTGCATCTACGTGGTGGGCGACGACCTGGGGGATGTAGGTTTTGATTTTGAGGATCTCCGCATCCGAAAGGAAATGATGGGTCGTGCAGACGGAATCTTCCCAGACGGATACCAAAGCATCCAACAGGGATTTCGATTTTAGATTTCGTATAGTTTCATGTTTTCCACAGACTTGTTTAAAACTTTTGGGATTGCTTGTTTGCGGGCCGATGACGAACAACAGCCCCTGCAATCAAACCGTAAGATTCTACACAAAAAGGGAGACGCCGTGTTACCGGTGCCTCCCTCTTTTTATTTAGGATAATTAAAAGTTCTCTTTCCTACTTTTCTTGAAAGAAAAGTAAGCAAAAGAACTTTCAATATTCTTTCCCGGGAACGGGTTACAGCGAGAGGCTGCAGCATGGGGTTTGACCTTGTGCGGCAGCCTTTTTTGTGGTATAATCAGCGGTAAGAGGTCTTATATTTTAATTTCAGGAGGGTTATCCGTATGAACAGCAAGGTTTCAAAAGGCATTGCACTGCTTCTCTTTGGCATCCTGCTCTGCGCAGGCAGTGGGGAAATCAACACCACGATTCTGTACAATTTCGGTGATTTCCCGTTTGCCGCGATAGGCGTCATTGTAGGGGCCGTGGGGCTGTATATGGTGTTCTCTGATATGGCGGAGTAAGCGGCGCGGGCGGCATGTATGCCGCCGTTTGTAGGGAGTGGTCTTGACCGCTCCGGGCAGGCTGCGGCAGCCGCCAGGTTCCTGCGGAGGGGTCAAGACCCCTCCCTACAGAGCAGACCATAAATAGGATGTCGGCGTAAACTCGCGGGCCGGGCATGCCCGGCCCCTACAGTGCAAGCAAATTAAAAAGGGAGCCTGCTGATTCACGGCAGACTCCCTTTTCTTGTTTTATTTATTTGGAATTTCTTCGGTTCCTTCTTTGCAAAGAAGGAACAAAACCCCCGTAATCACTGCTGGGCGGCCTCGGCGCGCTTCTTGGCGATGGCGGCGATGGCGTCCTTGCGGGACAGGTTGATGCGGCCCTGCTGGTCGATGTCGGTGACCATGACAAAGATGGGATCGCCGACGGCAACGACATCCTCAACGTGCTCGACGCGGTGGTCGTCCAGCTTGGAGATGTGGACAAGACCCTCCTTGCCGGGGGCGATCTCAACAAAGGCACCGAAGTTCATCAGGCGGGTCACGCGGCCCTTGTAGATGGCACCGATCTCGGGGTCCTCGACAATCGTCTTGATGGTCGCAATGGCGCGCTTGGCATCGTCCTGATCGACAGCGGAGATAAAGACGTGGCCGTCCTCCTCAATGTCGATCTTGCAGTTGAAGTTGGCGCACATCTCCTGAATGACCTTGCCGCCCTTGCCGATGACGTCCTTGATCTTGTCAACGGGGATCATCATGCTGAACATCTTGGGCGCATACTTGGACAGCTCGGCGCGCGGCTCGGCGATGACCGGCTTGATGATCTGGTCAAGGATGTACAGACGGCCCTTGCGGCACTTCTCGAGGGCTTCCTCAACGATCTCATAGGTCAGGCCATCGACCTTAATATCCATCTGGATGGCGGTGATGCCGCGGCGGGTACCGCCGACCTTGAAGTCCATGTCGCCGTGGAAGTCCTCGACGCCCTGAATGTCGAGCATCGTCATCCAGCGGCCGCCGTGCAGCGGGTCACCATCGGTGATAAGGCCGCAGGAAATACCGGCAACGGGTGCCTTGATGGGCACACCGGCATCCATCAGAGCCAGCGTGGAGCCGCAGATAGACGCCTGGGAGGTGGAGCCGTTGGAGGACAGGACCTCGGAGACGCAGCGGATGGTATACGGGAACTCGGCCTGATCGGGCAGGACGGGAATCAGCGCGCGCTCGGCCAGGTTGCCGTGGCCGATCTCGCGGCGGCCCGGGCTGCGGGGTGCGCGGGCCTCGCCGACGGAGTACGGCGGGAAGTTGTAGTGGTGGATGTAGCGCTTGTACGGCGTATCAGACAGGTCGTCCATGAGCTGGGCGTCCTTGGTGGAGCCAAGGGTGCAGATGGTCAGGACCTGGGTCTGGCCGCGGGTGAACATGCCGGAGCCGTGCACACGGGGCAGCAGACCGACCTCGGCGGCCAGCGGGCGGATCTCGTTGATGCCGCGGCCATCGACGCGCTTGCCGTCCTCCAGCAGCCAGGTGCGGACGACCTTCTTCTGCAGCTTGTAGCTGATGAGATCGAGGTCGGCGGCGGTCAGCTCGGGATGCTCGGCGGCGATGGCATCCATAATGGGCAGCATCGCGGCGTCGCGGACGTTCTTGTCGTCGGTGTTCATCGCGGCCTTAACGTCCTCGAGGTGGTTGGCGTAAACGTCAGCCAGCAGGGCGTGGTCGAGCTCCACGGGGGTGAAGCTCTTTTTCGGCTTGCCGATCTCGGCGACGATGCTGTTGATGAACGCCAGCATCTTCCGGATCTCCTCGTGACCGGCGCGGATGGCCTTCATCATGGTCTCCTCGTCGACCTCGTTGGCACCGGCCTCGATCATGACGATCTTTTCCTCGCTGGCGGCCAGCGTCAGGGAGAGGTCGCTGTGCTCGCGCTGCTCCTTCGTGGGGTTCAGCACGATCTCGCCGTCCACCAGACCGACAAACACACCGGCAATAGGGCCGTTCCAGGGAATATCAGACATGGCGATGGCCAGGGACGCACCGTTCATGCCGGAAATTTCGGCAGAGCAGTCGGGGTCCTGGCTCATGACGGTCATGGTCACGCAGACATCGTTGCGCATATCCTTGGGGAACAGCGGGCGGATGGGGCGGTCCACAACGCGGGAGGACAGGATGGCGTGCTCGCCGGGGCGGCCCTCGCGGCGCATGAAGCTGCCGGGGATGCGGCCTGCGGCGTAGAGCTTCTCCTCAAACTCGACGCTCAGGGGGAAGAAATCGACGCCGTCGCGGGGCTTGTCGCTCATCGTGACGTTGCAGAGCACGCAGGTCTCGCCGTAGCGGATCATGGCGCTGCCGTTGGACAGACCGCACATTTTGCCGGTCTCGACCACAAACGGGCGGCCCGCAAAGGTCGTCTCGAACTTGCGGTAGTTGGGGAAGGTTTCCAGTCTGGATGCGAATTCGTAAGCCATAGGGATTCTCCTTCTTTGGTAGATTTTTACTTTCAGCGCTTCCCTGCCCCGGTTCTGTACAATAAAGCCAGCAGCCAAGCCTGTTGCTTGGGTGCTCGATTTACTGCACAAAACGCGGCGGGGGCGGCTGTAAAATACAGGTGCAGTGGATTTTTGTGATGCGCCGCGTTGTAGGGGGCGGCAGCACACATGTATAAAAAATCGGGCAGAGTGCAAATGCACCCTGCCCGTTTTTGCGAAAATTACTTACGCAGACCCAGCTCAGCGATCAGGGCACGGTAACGGTTGATGTCCTTCTTCTGCAGATAGGCCAGCAGATTACGGCGGCGGCCGACCATCTTGAACAGGCCGCGGCGGCTGTGGTTGTCATGCTTGTTGGTCTTGAGGTGCTCGGTCAGGTGGTTGATACGAGCGGTCAGCAGAGCAACCTGGACCTCCGGAGAACCGGTGTCACCCTCGTGGATGGCTGCCTTGGCGATGATGGGCTGCTTATCGATAGCGGATTTCTGGCTCATGGGTATATACCTCTTTCATAAAAATGTATTGGCCGTCGGCGCAGTAAGGGGTAGTTGGAACCGTTGAGGCATACGCCCCATACCGGGCCGCGGTAACAAGAATTAGTATACCACAACATTTTGCGGAATACAAGAGCATTTGCGGCATTTCCGCAATTATTTTGCACCGTTCAGGGCCGCAAAATACGCCTTGCTCTCGTCGGCGGCGTGGTGGATCAGCGCGGCCAGCTCGTCCATCGAATTGAACTTGCGCACCGGGCAGAAATATTTGTGAAATTCCAACACCGGCTGCTGACCGTAGACATTGCCGGAGAAGTCCGGCACAAACGTCTCGCAGGTCACGGCGGCGTTTTCACTGCTGTCCACCGTGGGGCGCTTGCCGATGCCGGTGGCTGCGGGCCGCCACCGGCCGTCCAGATAAATGCGGGTCAGGTAGACGCCCGCGCAGGGCTGCAGGGCCGCGGCGGGGTAGTTCTGGTTCAGCGTCGGCGTGCCGAGCTTTCCGCTGCCGATGCCCTTGCCGTGGACAACGGGCCAGTCGATGGCGTAGGGTGTGCCGAGCATGGCGTTGGCGTCGTCGAGACGGCCCTCCTCCAGCGCGGCGCGGATGCGGGTCGACGAGACGGTCTGCCCGCCGTACTGCGCCATCGGCACGATATGCACGCCGATGCCGAGGGGCGCGCAGAGCTCCCGCAGACGCTCCACGTTACCGGCGGCGCGGGCTCCAAACGTAAAGTTGTCGCCGCAGAACAGCTGCTTTGCGTTAAAGCAGTCCACCAGCACCTTTTGCACAAAATCCTCCGGCGTCAGCGCACGGAACTCGTCAAACGGTGCCTCCTGGTATTCCTCGATGCCTAAGCTTGCAACGCGGGCGTGCTTCTGCGGCAGCGAGAGGATGCGCCCGCCCTTCAGCGTACTGCTGCCGGGCAGCTCAAACGTGAAGGCCGCAGCGGTCAGGCCGCCGGCCCGGGCGCATTCGACGGCTGCCCCCAGCACGGCGCGGTGGCCGCAGTGGACGCCGTCAAAATAGCCGAGCGCCACAGCACTGCCCTGCGGGGCGTGGATGGGCGTCAGACTTTGATAAATTTGCATTGGGCAGTCAGCCCCTTTCGCAAAATAGTTTTTCGACCTTGAGCACACCGCCCTCGACGTTGGCCAGACCCAGAAACGCGCCGGTCTCATCGTAGGTGCGGTAGCGGCCATCGGCGGCAGCGTAATGGCTCGTCGGGCAGCCGTTGAGCAGGTGCGCCTTGACGCCGCTGTTGACGTGCAGGGCGGGCAGCGGCGCAAAGACTGACTCGATCGGCAGTACCCAGCCGTTGGTTTCGAGTTCTCCGCTCTCGGCGGCGGCTAAAATTTCCGGCAGCGTGTGGCACTGGGCCAGACTGAACACACCGGCCTGCGTGCGGCGCAGGGCGGACAGCGTGGCGGGCACGCCGAGGGCGTCGCCGATCTCCTCGGCCAGCACGCGGATGTAGGTGCCCTTGGAGCAGGCGACGCGGACGGTGTATTCGTCGGGCGCGGGGCTGCCGAGGTATTCGATGTCATAGATCGTGATGGGGCGGGGCGTGCGCTCAACGGTCTGGCCCTTGCGGGCCGCCTTATACAGCGGTTGGCCGTTGATCTTCACCGCGCTGTACATCGGCGGCAGCTGCATACGGTCCCCGCGGAACTGCGGCAGCACGGCGCGCAGCTCGGCCTCCCCCACCGTGACAGGGGCAGTTTCCAGCGTCGTGCCGGTCACGTCGCCGGTGTCGGTGCGCAGACCCAGACGCAGCGTAGCTTCGTAGGTTTTATCGTGGTCAAGCTGGCGGTCAGCGGCGGAGGTCGCCTTGCCGATAAACACCGCGAGCACACCGGTGGCCATAGGGTCCAGTGTGCCCGAGTGTCCCAGCTTGCGTGTGCCCAGTGCGCCGCGCAGCTTGGCCAGCACATCAAAGCTGGTCCAGCCTGCGGGCTTATCGACGGGCAGAATGCCGTTTGGCGTTTGCATAGCAGGGTTCCTTTTCTGTTGTTAGGGTTTAAAAGGCTTCCCCCTAGGGGAGGAAGCTGTCACCGAAGGTGACTGATGAGGGGCAAGTCTGCCATTGCAAACCGTTTACGGGTTGTTACGGGCAGGTTCGCCCCTCATCCGGCCTTGCTTCGCGCGGCCACCTTCCCCCTCTGGGGAAGGCTTTATTGCGCTTCTTTCTCCGCGTCGGCGCGGTCCAGTTCCTTTTTGACTTCCTCGAGGATCGCGTGCTTGGCGTTGTCCGGGTTGCCGCTGATCTCGCAGCCGGCAGCGCGGGGATGCCCGCCGCCGCCCAGACGCCGCGCAATGTTGCAGGCGTTGGTGTCGTGCCCGGTGCGCACACTGATCTTGAAGCTGCCGTCCTTCTGCTGGCGCAGGGTCAGACCGACCTCGACGCCCTCAATGGAGCGCGGCAGGCTCGTCAGATCCTCCAGCTCGGCCCCGGCCACACCTGCGGCCTGGATCTGGTCCCAGGTCAGGCAGATGAGCGCACAGCGGTCATCGTAGTAAAACTCCAGGCTTTCTAAAGCCATGCGTTCCGCGATGACCCGCGCGTGGGAGCGGCTCTCGAACAGGCGCTCGTTCAGCCTTTCCACGTCGGCTCCGGCCTCGATCAGAGCCGCTGCCGCCTTGTGGGTCTCCGCCGTCGTGTTGCTGAACCGGAAGCAGCCGGTATCCGTTGCCACACCCGTATACAGGCAGGAGGCAATTTCCGGCGTGATCTTCGCGCCCATCTCGGGGATGAGCGTCGTCAGCAGCTCGGCAGCTGCGGCAGCCCCGGCGTCCACCAGCGTCTCATAGGCATAGCCGCTGTTCGAGCCGTGGTGGTCGATGCACAGATTGACATGCTCGGCGTATTCCTGAATGTTGTTGCGCTCGCCAAAAAGCTGAATGCCCGCAACATCCACCGCCACCACAAACGCGGGGCGGAAGCTGCCGTCAAACACCGTGATGGGCATGTAGTCGTACATGGCAGGGATCGGATCACTGCACAGCACGGCGGCATTTTTGCCCAGCTGCTGAAGCGCCAGGCAGAGCGCCGTGCCCGAGCCGATGGTGTCACCGTCGGGGTTTTTATGGCACAAAATCAGGATGTCATCTGCAGCAAGCAGACGCGAAACAACCGTCTCGCGATCTACGTTCTGAGTCATAGGTTCCTCTTTTCTAACTGGGGTGCTTTACTCTGCGTCAGAGTCAGGCTCAATGTCCAGCTCACCCAGCAGCTTGTTGATGTGCGCGGCATAGGCTGCGCCTTCATCTTTGACGAATACAAAGCGCGGCGCCTTGCGGATGTGCATCCGGCGGCTGACCTCGGTGCGGACATGGCCGGACGCCTTGTTCAGCGCCTTGACCACCGGCTCCGGGCCGCCCTCACGGCCCATGACGCTGATGTAGACCTTGGCCTGATCGAGGTCGGGGGTCACATCCAGACGGGTCACGGTCAGCAGACCGCCCGTCACGCGGGGGTCCTTCATCTCGCCGATGATGGCGATCAGCTCACGCTTCATATCCTGGGCCATACGGCCATGGTTTTTGGTTGGCATTTACTTTACCTCTGCAATCAATCGCGGTACTCCTCCATCTTGAAGCACTCAAAGACGTCGCCTTCCTTGATGTCCTGGAACTTGGCCAGGGTGATGCCGCACTCAAAGCCCGCGGCAACCTCCTTGGCGTCATCCTTGAAGCGCTTCAGGCTGGCGATGGAATCCTCGCAGATGACGATGCCGTCACGGACCAGACGCAGCTGGGCGTCGCGGGTGATCTTGCCGTCGGTAACGCGGCAGCCTGCGACGGTACCGACGCTGGAGATCTTGTAGACCTGGCGGACCTGGGCCTCGCCCAGGGCGACCTCGCGGACCTTCGGGGCCAGCATGCCCTTCATAGCGTCGGAGACATCGTTGATGGCGTCGTAGATGACACGGTACATACGCATCTCAACGCCGGTCTGCTCGGCCTCGGCCTTGGCGACGGCGTCGGGACGGACGTTGAAGCCGATGATGATGGCGTTGGACGCATCGGCCAGAGAGACGTCGGACTTGGAGATGGCACCGACACCCGCATGGATGACGCGGACGCGGACCTCGTCGTTGGAGATCTTCTCGAGGCTCTGCTTGACGGCCTCGGCGGAGCCCTGGACGTCCGCTTTGACGATGATGGGCAGCTCCTTCATATCGTTGGCAGCCATCTGGTCAAACAGGTTATCCAGTGTGACCTTGGTGTAGGCGGCAAACTGCTTCTCCTTGGCCTCGGCGGTGCGCTTGTCAGCCAGCTCACGGGCGAGGCGCTCGTCCTCGACAGCCTCGAACAGCTCGCCGGCCTCGGGGACCTCGGTCAAGCCGGTGATCTCAACAGGCGTGGACGGGCCGGCCTCGGTGATTTCCTGGCCCTTGTCGTTGCGCATCGTGCGGACGCGGCCCACAGCGGTACCGGCGATCAGGCAGTCGCCCTTGTGCAGGGTGCCGTTCTGGACCAGCAGAGTTGCGATGGGGCCCTGGCCCTTGTCCAGACGGGCCTCGACGACAGCGCCCTTGCCGCGGCGGCTCGGGTTGGCCTTCAGCTCCATGACCTCGGCCTCGAGAACGATACGCTCGAGCAGGTCGCTGATGCCCATGCCGGTGACGGCGGACACAGGGATGCAGGCGACGTCGCCGCCCCAGTCCTCGGGCACGATCTCGTACTTGGTCAGCTGCTCCTTGACGCGCTCCGGGTTGGCGGTGGGCTTATCCATCTTGTTGATGGCGACGATCAGCTTGACGTTGGCGGCCTTGGCGTGGTTGATGGACTCGATGGTCTGGGGCATGATGCCGTCATCGGCCGCGACGACCAGGACCGCAATGTCGGTCATGTTCGCGCCGCGGGCACGCATCGAGGTGAACGCCTCATGGCCCGGGGTGTCCAGGAAGGTGATGACGCTGTCATTGCTCTTGACCTGGTACGCGCCGATGGCCTGGGTGATGCCGCCGGCCTCACCCTTGGTGACATTGGTCTTGCGGATGGCGTCCAGAATGGAGGTCTTGCCGTGGTCGACGTGGCCCATGACAACGACAACGGGCGGGCGCTCGACCAGATCGGCGGCGTTGTCCTCCTCCTGCACGAACAGGCGCTCCTCGATGGAGACGTGGACCTCATGCTCGACCTTGGCGTGGAACTCCTCGGCGATCAGGGCGGCGGTGTCGAAATCAACAACGTCGGAGATGGCGTGCATCTCGCCCATCTGCATGAACTTGGCCACGACCTTGGCGGCGCTCTGCTTCAGGCGGGTGGCCAGCTCGCCGACGGTGATCTCGTCGGGGATGGAGATCTTGAGCTGCGCGTTGCGGGCCTTTTCCAGCTGGATGCGCTGCAGGCGCTCGGCCTCGGTCTCGCGGCGGCGGCCAAACTGCTGGCCGCGGCGGTTGTTGCGGTTGTTGAACTTTTCCTTCTTGCCGGTGGGCTGGTTCTTGCGCTTGCTGGGCATGTTGCGGCTGTCGGCCAGGTCGTCATAGCGGGCGTTGAACTTGTCAACGTTCACATCGACGGTGCGGGTGTCAACGGAGACCTGCACGCGGTTGACCTGGACCTGCTCGGTCTTGACAGGCTCTTTAATGCCGGTATCGGCGGCCAGCTCCTGCAGGGTGACGCGCTTCTCGCTGCGCTTTTCCGCCGGCTTCTCGGGCTTGCGGCTGTCTTTCTTCTGCTCGGGCTTCGGCTCCTGCTTGGCGGCGGGCTTGGGCTGCTCCGCAGGCTTGGGCTTGGCAGCGGGCTTCTGGGCCGCGGCGGGCTGCTTCTTCGGCTCGGGTTTCTTTTCTGCCTTCGGGGCCGGGGCGGGCTCCTTGCCGCTGGCAAGGTAGGCGTCGAGGCTGTCCTCGGCGTTCTCGCGGGTCAGGGTCTCCAGCAGGACGTTGAGCTCTTTTTCCTCAAACGTGCCGGCGGTCTTATAGGCTTCGCCGGTCACGCCGGAAACGGTCTCGACGACCTTTTTGGCGGGCATGCCGAACTCCTTGGCAACATCAGCGATCTTGTATTTAAAATCCATATAGTGTGGTCCTCCTCATCAAAGGTATTTTGCGCACAGCTGTGCAAGGTGTTCGTCGGTCACGCCGAACACGGCGGCGGGCTTGGGGGTAAGCATGGCCAGGTCAGCGCTGGTCAGAGGCATCTGCTCACAGGCGACGATGCCGTCGCAGGCGTCCTTCATATGGCTGACCGTGCGCTCACTGGCGTCCGAGGTAAGCAGCACCAGGGCCACTTTGCCGCGCAGTGCGTTTTCCTGTACGCGGTCATACCCGTGCAGCAGCTTGCCGGCCTTGCGGCACAGCCCCAGTGCACCCAGCAGCGGGTGCTGATCGTTATTCATGGCTCGCCGCCTCCTTTGCACTTTGCTCCGCACAGGCGATCTCCTCGGTCAGGCGGTCATAGATACCGTCCGGGATGGGGACCTCAAATGTGCGTTCGAGCCGCTTGGCCTTGCGCGCCTTGGCAAGGCAGGCAGCCGAGGGGCACAGATACGCGCCGCGTCCCGGTGCCTTGCCGCGCAGATCAATACTGATCTCGCCCTCGGGGCTGCGCACGACGCGCACCAGTTCGCGCTTGGGGCGCTGGGCATTACAGCCCACGCACCGGCGCACGGGGATCTTTTTTTGCTTTAGCTGCTGCAACTGGCAGACCTCATTTCTAGAGAATAGATAAGAGATAAAAGATAAAAAATATAGTGGACCGCGGCGCTGCACGCCGCTCGAAATTGCTCTGCCGCCGTAGGGGCGCATTCTATATGCGCCCGTGCTGCCTTACGGGAGCGGGCCGGGCGGATATGGAATCCGCCCCTACGGTTTTGGCCCTGCTAAAACTCCACATTTTATATTATCTTTTATCTATTATCTTTTATCTTTATTATTTACTCCTCGTCCTCGCCGTAGTAGCCGGACTCGGGGCGGATGTCAATATTATAGCCGGTCAGATGGGCGCACAGGCGCACATTCTGGCCCTTGTTGCCGATAGCCAGGCTCAGCTGGTGGTCGGGCACGGTCACGCGGCAGCTCTTGGTCTCGCCGGGCAGCAGTTCGACCTTGACGACCTTGGCCGGGGACAGGGCCGCGGAGATAAACTCGGTGATGTCCTCGCTCCAGCGGATGACATCGATCTTCTCGCCGTTCAGCTCCTGGACGATCTTCTCGACGCGGACGCCGCGGGCACCGATGCAGGCACCGACGGGGTCGACATCGGGGTTCTTGCTCCAGACAGCCAGCTTGGTGCGGGCACCGGCCTCACGGGCGATGGCCTTGACCTCAACGGTGCCGTCGTAGATTTCGGGGACCTCCAGCTCAAACATGCGCTTGACCAGGCCGGGATGGGTGCGGCTGATGGTGACGCGGGGGCCGCGGTCCGTTGCCAGTACATCCACGACATAGACCTGCACGGTCTGGCCCTCGGTGAAGGTCTCGCCGGGGACCTGCTCGTTGCGGGGCAGCACAGCGCTGCCGCCCTTGCCCAGATCCAGCACAACGTTGCCGCGCTCGGGGTCGATGGAGACGACGGTGGCGGCGATCAGCTCATGTGCGCGGGACTGCATCTCGCTGCACTGCAGGTTGCGCTCACCCTCGCGCAGGCCCTGACGGATGACGTGCTTTGCGGTCTGGGCAGCAATGCGGCCAAATTCCTTGGTCTTGAGGGGCGTGACCATGCGCTGGCCGACCTTGTAGCTCTTGCGGACCTTCTGGGCATCCTCCAGGCTGACCTGGGTGTGGGGGTTCTCAACCTCCTCCACGATGTCACGCAGCAGGCTGGCACGGAACGCGCCGAGCTCGGGGTCAATGTCCACAACGACATTGTCGTCCTCGACCTCGTAGTCCTTCTTGACCGCAATGACGATGGCCGCCTTGATCTTGTCGATCAGGTAGTCCTCGGGCAGGCCGCGCTCCTTTTCCAGTGCAGAAAGGGCCTCAAAAAATTCGTTGTTCGCAGTAGCCATGTTTCTGGTTTCCTCCCAATTATATTTCAAGTACACGCAATACAGTAGTTACAATCGCTCTCTTGCCTTCCCTTTAAAGGGTTTGCCTCCGTAGGGGCCGGACATGTCCGGCCCTGCACAGAAGGGCAAAATCGAGTTTGCGGGAAAGCCGCGGGCCGGGCATGCCCGGCCCCTACAAGCCAGCCCCGCAGGTCAAATCAGCCGAACAGATCCTCGTCGTCGCAGAGCTTGACGTAGCCGGCGCTCTTGACGGGGAAGGCGTAGGTCTCCTCCCCGTCGGTCAGGGTCACATTGCCGTCGGCATCCAGCCCCTGCAGGATGCCCGCATAGTCGCGGCGGCCCTGCTCGTCGGGGCGGATCAGATGCGCCGCGCACTTCTGGCCCTTGAGCTGCTCGTAGTGCTCGGGGCGGGTCAGGCGGCGGCCCAGGCCCGGGCTGCCGACCTCGAGGTAGTAGCTCTGTTCAATGGGGTCTGCCTCGTCCAGCAGCGGATCAATGGCGCGGGAGACAGCCTCGCAGGTGTCGGTGTCCAGCGGCTCATCGCGGTCGATCAGCACGCGCAGGAACCAGTCCGGGCCTTCCTTTTCAAAGCGGACATCCCACAGGCGCAGGTCCATCCCCTCAACAACAGGGCGGACGAGCGCTTCGACGACCTTGACCGCGCTGCCCTGCTGCGGTTTACCGGGTTTTGCCATAAAAATGCTCCAATCATAAAAAGAAAGCGGACCTTGCGGCCCACTTTCAGTAAAATCATCATCGAACACTAAGACTATACCACATCCGTGCGCAAAATGCAAGCCCCCGCCGGGCAGATTTGCCTTCTAGCGGGCTTTTTCAGCGTGCATTTTTTGCGCAGTTTTCTTGAAATGCCGCGCAGCGGGCTTTTCAATGAGATAGTAGGCCGCTATGCTCACTGCCAGCGCCGCCAGCCAGTACAAGGCCTCCGCCTGCTGCATCCAAACGGTGTCGCCCAACTGGTTCGGCGGGGTGTCACTGCTCCACGCGGGCAGGTGCAGGTCGTATTTCAGGAAAACCGCCAGCATCTGATGCCAGAGGTAGAAGCTGTAGCTCAGCGCCGCGAGCCAGCTCAGCACCCGGCGCACCGGGCGGGGCAGCGTCAGCCCCAGCCCGAAGCCGACGAGCATCGCTGCTGCGGCCAGCGCCAGCGGCATCCGGTTGATGAGCTGGAACTGCTGGTACTCCGCCGCCCACGCCTGCAGCCGCATACAACGGTCAAGCCAGACGAAGGCCGCAACGCCCAGCGCCGTGCAGGCTGCGCGCGGGGCGAACCGTACTGTCCAGCTGCCATGCGCCAGCTCGGCAAAGATGAGCGCCGCCGCCATGCCGACGGCCAGCACCCCGCAGAACGCCGGGAACTGATTAAAAAGCAGCGCGTACTCCCCCGTGCCGTACTGGTGCAGCGCCCACTGGCTGTAGCCCGCCTGCACAAGGCAGAGCGCACCCACCGTGGGCAGCGGGTGCTTGGCGCAGAGCGGCGCCAGCAGCGGAAACACGAGGTAAAATAGCGCAAAGACCGTCAGCGTCCAAGTGACGCCGTTGAGCAGCGTGCCTATGTAGCTGCGGGGAAAGAGCTGCTGGGTCAGCGTCAGGTGCGCGGCCAAATCGAGTTCCAGCGCACGGCTCCAACCGTGGCGCTTGAGGGCGATCAAAAAGCTGACCAGCAGGTTCGCGTAGTAGGCAGGCAGCAGCCGCGCGGCGCGGCGGCGGTAGAAATCTGCCGGGCGGCAGCTGGGCAGCGGCTCGCCCCGCTGGCGGGCGTTCGCCCACGGCAGAAACAGGCAGAACGCCGACAGCATCACAAGCAGGTCGACCCCGATGCTGCCCGCCCGCTGCCAGTGGTCTGACCCCAGCGAGAACCAGCTCTGCTGCCAGATGTGAAACGCACCGACAGCCCAGGCCGCCAGCACCCGCAGAAGGTCCGCAGCCGCCGGGCGGTCCGCGTCAATGGGCGCGGGCGTGCGGTTCAGAACGCCCATTCGCCGTTTTCAAAGATCGTGACTTCTTCCCCGCGCTTCGTGATGCCGGTGACATGGGTATCCGCCGCACCGATCATGACATCCTCATGGATGGCGGAGTTGTTCAGGCCCTTCTTCATCAGGTCGTCGCGGGTCATGGCAGAGCCGCCCCTGATGTTCGTCGGGTAACCCGCGCCGAACGCAATGTGGCAGGCGGCATTCTCATCAAACAGGGTGTTGTAGAACAGCACGCCGCTGCGGTTGATGGGGCTGGAGGCGGGCACGAGGGCGATCTCGCCGATGCGGTTCGAATTCTCGTCGGTGGAGAGCAGCTCGGCCAGCAGGTCGGCATTCTTCTCGGCACCGTGCTCCACGACAACACCGTCCTTGAAGGTGACATGCCAGCCCTCGATCAGCTGGCCGTTGTAGGCGTAGGGCTTCGTGCCGTAGACGATGCCGTTTGTGCGCTCGCGGTGGGGCGCACAGAAAACCTCCTCGGTGGGAACGTTGGCGATGAACTCAATGCCGTCCTCGGTCTTGCTAGACGCGCCCTCCCAAGTGGCGTCGTCGGCCAGACCGACGGTCAGGTCTGTGCCGTTCGAGCTGGTCATGTGGATGCGGTCCAGCTCCAGCGCGTTCATGCGGTCGCGGCGGGCCTTGGTCACGGCGACATGCTTCTGCCACGCGCCGACGGGGTCACCGGTGGAGACACGGCAGACGTCAAAGATCAGCGCCCAGAGCTTTTCGACAGCCTCGTCGAGCGGCAGCTCCGGGAACACCTTGGCGGCCCAGCCCGGAGCGGGCACAGCCGCCACGCACCACTGGACGCGGTCATTCATCGTGTACTCCTGCCAGGGCTTCATAAAGGTACGGCGCGCGAGGTTGACGCGGTTCAGCTTGCCCGCATCAAGGCCCGCCAGTGCCTCGGGATCTTCGGCATGGATGGCCAGCGTGCAGCAGCCGTCCGGGTCCTCGGCGTAGTCGAGGTAGCTGCGCAGCTCATAGGGCTTCATGGCAGTCAGGTCCTTTTCGTCGGCCAGCTCCATGTTCAGGCGGGTGAGCTTATCGTCCTCCCAGCGGACAACGACGGTCTTGGCCCCGGCCTCATAGCCCGCGCGGACGCAGGCATGGGCGAAGTCGGGCATCGTGACCGGGCAGCGGACGATAAAATTCTGGCGCGGACGCACATTGACGCCCACCTTGACGATAAAATCAGCGTAGAGCTGGAGGTAATGTTGGTTCATTGCGAGTGGCTCCTTTTATAATATATTTGGTTGTATTGTACCATAAAGTGGGCGGTAATGGCAAGGCTGCGTGCCTTCCCCCGAGGGGGGGGAAGGTGGCCGAGGCCCCGCCCGAGGTCGGATGAGGGGCGGCCCTCCGGGGGTTGCCCGTTCACTGGCTGCCGCAGCGGACCTTGCCCTCATCAGTCAGCGAGCGGGGTCGCTGACAGCTTCCCCCGAGGGGGGGAAGCCACTCTACCAAAAAACAGGCCGCCCGCCCGGGCAGCCTGTCGCAAAGCTTATTTTTCGACCATCATATCCGCGGCCTTGTACAGATCGCCGCAGCTCATGCAGACGACGAGGTCGCCCTTTTTGGCGTTCTGCCTGACCCAGGCAGCGGCACCCTCGAGGCCGTCCACCACGACACTGCCGGGCAGCTTGGCGGCCAGATCCTCGCTCCTGACACTGCCGTCGTCCTTCTCGCGGCCGCCCATGATGGGCAGCAGCACGACCTGATCGGCGGCACGCAGCACCTTGGCGAAGTCGTCCATCAGCATCTTGGTGCGGCTGTAGGTGAACGGCTGATGCACGGCAATGACGCGGTCATAGCCCATCTCCTTGGCCGTCGCCAGCGTGGCGGCCAGCTCGGTGGGATGGTGGGCGTAGTCATCGACGATGACCGCGCCGTTGCACTCGCCCTTGATCTCAAAGCGGCGGCCCGTGCCGTGGAACTGCTCGGCTGCGCGGACGGCGTCCTCGGGCTTGAGGCCCAGCGGGCGCACGCAGCAGCACATGGCCAGCGCATTGTAAATGTTGTGGTAGCCGGGCACGCCCAGCTTGATGTGGGCGAAGTGCTCACCGAGTTCGAGGACATCGAACTCAAAGAAGCCGGGCTTGTACTCGCCGATGTTGACGGCGCGGAAACGGGCCTCCTCCTCGATGCCGAAGCTCAGGACCGGACGGTCAATGGAGTTCACGACGTCCATCGTGTTCTTGTCGTCCATGTTAAAGACGACGGTGCGGGACAGCAGCGCAAACTTCTGGAACGCCAGCTTGAGCTTGCCCATCGTGCCGTAATATTCCAGATGGTCGTTGTCAATGTTCAGGATGACGCCCACCGCGCAGGTCAGATGCAGGAAGGTCTCGTGGTACTCACAGGCTTCGATGACAACGCTCTGGCCGCTGCCGGCCTTGCCGTAGCCGCCGATCAGGGGCAGCTTGCCGCCGATGACCGCCGCCGGGTCCCTGCCCGCCAGCTCCAGCATTGTGGTGATCATGCCGGTGGTCGTCGTCTTGCCGTGGGTGCCGGCCACGCCGATGCTCTGGGCATGGGTACGGCTGATGTAGCCCAGCATGACGCTGCGCTCAACGGCTTTGATGCCGCGGGCGCGGGCAGCCTGCAGCTCGGGGTTATCGTCATGGATGGCGGCGCTGTAGACCACAAGATCCGCGTTGCCGACGTTGGCAGCGTCATGCCCGATGCAGACGCGCACGCCGAGGGCACGCTCGGCCTCGGTGTTTTTGGTTTCCTCGACGTCAGAGCCGGTGATGGCATAGCCGCGGCTGTGCAGGATCTGGATCAGCGGATAGGTGCCGGAGCCGCCGCAGCCGATGAAATGGATCGTGCGGACGCCTTCGAGCAGCTTGGGGTCATACATACTAAAAACCATAACAGTGGTCACCTCAAAATTTATCCGCTGCCGTAGGGGATGGCACGCGGTATACTTAACTATATTACGGAGTAATTATACTATTTTTCTGCAACAAAATAAACACTTTTTTTGAAATTGCAGCCTGACCGACCAATTTTTGGGTAAAAGGCACAAATTCAGGGAGCCAAAACACAGCAATACGTCGAGGGTGCCGCTTGCGCCGCGGCCTTGGCGGCACAAAAAACTTTTTACGGTACGATAAACGCCGCCCTTGCTCTGTGATTTTTCTGGCTTTTTCCGGCGCCGCCTGTTATAATGAAGAAAACCGCAGGAGGGATGCAGAATGGCAAAGCTGATTTGGGGCATTGACCCGCTGGCCGTGTCACGGCTGGGACGCACGGCGAAAAAGCCGCCGTTCACGAAAAAGGAGCTGGCGCGCATCGGCATTCCGGCGCACAAGATCCCCCGCGTGCAGGAGGAGCTGGCGCGATTGACGGCAGATAAGCCCCTGACCCGGGAGGAATTGGGGAGACTGGCGGAGGAAATCAGCTGGCTTTTGCTGTGAGCTTGCCTTCCCCCTCGGGGGAAGGTGGCCGAGGCCCCGCCCGAGGCCGGATGAGGGCGAAGTCGCCGCCATTGCTCCATAAACTGGCAGCCTCGGCAAGGTTTGCCCTCATCAGTCAGCGGGCGGGGCCGCTGACAGCTTCCCCCTCGGGGGAAGCCTTTTTTCGCAAACTGCCCTTGTTCCCTCCCGCAACCTATGCTATAATAAGCGTATCGTGCCAAATTCATCCGGCGCGGTGGGAAAAACGCTTTGTGTGGCAGCCAGCCATGCGGAAGGAGTAACGTAATGAAGAACAGTGAAAAGACCCTTGACATGATCGTGAACCTGTGCAAAAACCGCGGGTTCATCTATCCGGGCAGCGAAATCTACGGCGGCCTGGCCAACAGCTGGGACTACGGCCCTCTGGGTGTCGAGTTCAAGAACAACGTCAAAAAGGCATGGATGAAGAAATTCGTGCAGGAAAGCCCCTACAACGTCGGGCTGGACGCTGCCATCCTGATGAACCCCCAGACCTGGGTGACCACCGGCCACGTGTCCAGCTTCTCGGACCCGCTGCTGGACTGCCGCGCCTGCAAGAGCCGCCACCGCGCGGACAAGCTCATCTCCGAGTGTGAGCAGGGCAAGGGCGTGGACGTCGATGCCATGACCTTTGACGAGATGGACGAGTTCATCGCCACCCACCCCGAGGTCGTCTGCCCCGTCTGCGGCAAGCATGACTTCACCCCCATCCGCAAGTTCAACCTGATGTTCAAGACCGCCATCGGCGTGACCGAGGATTCCTCCTCCACCTGCTACCTGCGCCCCGAGACCGCGCAGGGCATCTTCGTCAACTTTGCGAACATCCAGCGCACGACCCGCCGCAAGCTGCCCTTCGGCGTCTGCCAGGTCGGCAAGGCGTTCCGCAACGAGATCACCCCGGGCAACTTCACCTTCCGTACCCGCGAGTTTGAGCAGATGGAGTGCGAGTTCTTCTGCAAGCCCAACACCGACCTGGAGTGGTTCGCCTACTGGAAGGACTACTGCAAGAACTGGCTGCTGAGCCTTGGCATCAAGGAGGAAAATCTGCGCCTGCGCGACCACGAGCCCGCCGAGCTGGCCTTCTACAGCCGCGCCACCACCGACATCGAGTACGCCTTCCCGTTCACCGACTGGGGCGAGCTGTGGGGCATTGCAGACCGCACCAACTACGACCTGAGCCGCCATCAGGAGGCGTCCGGCAAGAGCCTCGAATACTTCGACCCCGAGACGAACGAGCATTACATCCCCTACGTCATCGAGCCGTCTCTGGGCTGTGACCGTGTGGCGCTGGCCTTCCTGTGCGAGGCCTACGACGAGCAGCACCTCGTGGACGCCAAGGGCAAGGAGGATGTGCGCACCGTGCTGCACCTGCACCCCTATCTGGCACCGTTCAAGTGCGCCGTGCTGCCCCTGTCCAAGAAGCTGGGCGACAAGGCGATGGAGATCCGCAACGAGCTGGCCAAGGACTTCATGGTCGACTACGACGATGCCGGTTCCATCGGCAAGCGCTACCGCCGTCAGGACGAGATCGGCACCCCGCTGTGCATCACCGTGGACTTCCAGACTGTCGGCGACGACAAGGTCGAGGCCGACGGCTGCGTGACCGTCCGTGACCGCGACACGATGGAGCAGATCCGTATGCCCATCAGCGAGCTGCGCGACTACGTGGCCAAGAAGGTTGCGTTCTGATTTAGCAGCGTTATAAAGTAAAAACCCTGTCTGCACTGATTGTGCAGACAGGATTTTTTTGTTTGTGGAAAACGGTAAACAGCCGGATGTGAGAACCGAACCGGTTTACCCTACCTTCTCCACCGTCACACTGTTGACGGTGACATTGGCGTCGTCCAGCGTGTGGACGGCGGTGCGCCAGTAGTGGAGCATCTCGGTGGCCGTAAACTCAAAGGTCATTTCGTTCGGGTCGATGCCGGTGAAGTCGATGTCCAGCTTGTAGGTTTCCTGATTGATGAGGCCGTACCGGGCGTAAATATAGCTGTGGTCAAAGCCGCTGCCGGTCAGCGTCACACGGTAGCGCCCGGGGAACAGCGTCCACTCCTCGGTCATCATCTCACCGTTCATGCCCAGAACAATGCCATCCGCCGCCAGAAAGAGCGGGTCAACATCCGACTTCGTCAAATCCATCGTGTGGGCGGGCACTTCGGGCGCAGGCTCCTCCTCGATGCCGTCGATGGGCTCGACGCTGCCGATCAGGATGCCATCCAGCCGGTAATAGTGCAGGTCGTAACTGTTCCGCGCCAGCTCGTCCTCGTCGATGAAGGCATAGAGCGTGTCAGCGGAAAGCTCGTTCAGCTCGCCCGGCAGCGTGACCGCCGCAAGGTTGCCGTCCATATGCGCCATGTAGAAGCTATTGGAGGTCCAGCCGTGGTCGGCGGCAAAGTCGACCAGATCCCAGAACTCGTCATGCTCAAAGTCAAATGTGGCAAAGGCCAGATGGCTGTACTTGCCGCTGGCGGCGATCTGCTCCCACACAGGGTCGGTCAGCAGGGTCTTATTCTCGTAGCGGAAGCCGTAGTAGTGATAGTCCGTCCAGCGGTTGAACAGCTCCGACCGCTGGCCACAGCCCTGCGCCACGGCGCAGACTGCCAGCATCAGGGCGGGCGCGACACCGTTATCCCAAAAGCGCAGCACCAACCCGCAGCCAACGGCAGCCAGCAGCATACCTGCCAACCACGCCAGCCGCGCGCAGGAGGAAAACATCGCCCAGAAGTTCATCAGAAACTGCGGGATGGGCACGGTGAACAGCGTTTTTCCGTTCACCGTGATGGCGTTTCCGCCCGCGGCAATCAAATCCAGCACCAGCACCACAGCGCCGGCAATGAGCCAGTCGCGGTGGGCGGCAAAGAATTTTTCCGCCTTGCGGGCGTTGCAGACTATGCCGAACACCGCCAGCACCACGGCCAGCGACGTTCCGATGCCTGCATAAACATTCTGCTCCCAGCTTTGCGCCAGCCACGGCACAAACAGGCCGAAGTAATCCGCGCCGCTGAGGTAGCCATTGGAGTAGCCTGCAAAGTTAACAGCGAACGCCCCCAACAGCACCAACTCCGCCAGCGCCGCAGCGCAGAACGCTGCAATTGGTGCCAGCACAGCCGCCGGGCCGCGTTTTTGCAGGGTGCGGCGCACAGCGTAGCCCACCAGCACAAGACCGACCATCGGCAGATAATAGAGGTGGATGCCTGCGCACAGCAGCCCCATGCCGCCCCAAATAAGGCAGGCGCGTCGGGTCGTGGGCATGAGCTCGTCACTGCGCAGCCAGAGGTAGAGGGCCAGCAGCACAAGCCAGTTGGCTGCGAGTGCCGTGTGGGCAAACATGCGCATTGTCAGCGCCGGGAACAGCACAAGTAATCCTGCACCCGCCACGCTGCCCCACAGTTTGGCGGTCTGGCCGGGGCTCACGATAACGCCGATGGCCGCCTTGCTCTTGTCGTTTCGGCCAAATGTGGGCTGCACGCCCGCAATGCGGGCAATGACCGCCTGCGCCAGGCCGCCCTGCAGGGCATAGCAGAGCAGACCCCACCAGCCGAAATACTGGAACCGCGTGGGCAGAATCCCGCCTAGCAGCTTAAAGAACAGCGCCGCCAGCGGCAGAGAGTCCGTGAACAGCACACTGGTGCGGAACGGGTAGACCGCGTTGTAATTCGCGCCGATGTAGGGCAGATGCACCGGGCTGCGGCGGAAAAGCTCCCACCCCAGATAGTGCTGGATCGGGTCGGGGCTGAGGCTGTTCAGGATCCAGTCAACGCTCGTCGGGTCAAGCACCCGCACGCCGTAAACAGCCAGAAAGACCAGCACCCCCAGCAGTGCGCCGGTCAGCGGCCAGCGGTATTTTTTCAATGCTTTCATCTGACTTTCAGCGGACAAAGGTCGTGGACAGCGTGGTGGACCAGCTCTCGCCCTTCTTCAGGATCGCGGCGCAGGGGCGCTGCTCCCAGTCGATGGGGCCGTTTTCCTCGCCGGGCAGGCTGTGCCACGGCTCAATGCAGATAAAGTGCAGCGGCTTCTTGGGCGCGGACCAGATCAGGGTGTACGGGAAGTCGGAGACATCGCAGATGACGCTGCGGCCCGTGTCCTTTTCGATGACAGAAACATGCGCACTGCGCAGGTTGACCATGGCATGGCTGTCGCTGTCAAACAGGTCATCCGTCAGAGGGATGGCCTCGACGTTGCGGGCCAGGTAGTAGCTCTGGCCGTTGAGCAGACCGTTGGGCTGAGCACTGACGCAGAGCGGCGACTCGACGCCGTCAAACCGGATCTCGTAGTCCTCGGTGACGTGGCGGTCATCGAAGGGCAGCGCAAAAGCCGGATGGTAGCCGATGCCGAAGCAGAGCTTGTCCTCGACGGGGTTCTCGACGGTCAGCGTGTGGTGGACGGTCTCCCCCTCCAGCGTGAAGGTGGAGCGCAGCACGAAGGCATACGGCCACTTGGGCAGCGTCTCGGCGTTCGCGTGCAGCTCAAACTCCAGCAGATTGTCGGCGTGATGGGTCATCGTGTGCTCGACATCGCGGGCAAAGCCGTGCTGACCGCCTGCGTACTCCACACCCTTGGCCAGCATTTTGCCGCCGGTCAGCTTGCCTGTGTACGGAAAAAGAATCGGCGCATGACGTTTCCAGACCGCAGGGTCGGCCTGCCAGAGCAGCTCGGCCCCGGTGGGCTTATGGATGACACTGACCGGCTCGGCACCGTGGGAGTCGACAGTCAGGCGCAGAATGTCGTTTTCAATACTGTATTGCATGGGGAGTCCTCCTTTTTAAATATACAAATTGTATAGTATACAGACTGGAGATGCTAAAAAGCCTTCCCCCGCGGGGGAAGGTGCTGAACAAAGTGAAGCGGATGAGGGGCAAGTGTGCCGCAGCGACTCGTGAACGGATGGTGTTGGGAGGCCTGGCCCTCATCAGTCAGCGGGCGGGGCCGCTGACAGCTTCCCCCGGAGGGAAGCCTTTTTGTATCAAAGCGGCAGCAGCTGCAGCAGCATACCCGTCGCAGCGCCGACGGCCCAGAGCAGGCCGGTCATGAAAAGATTCTGCTTCCAGCTGGGGTTGACGCGCCAGAGCACAGCCAGGCCGACGCCCGCACCGGCGGTCAGGCCGGCGAACAGGCTGCCGAAGCTGATGGCTCCCTGCACGTAGAGCTGGGCCAGCAGCACGCTGACCGCGCAGTTGGGCACCAGGCCGACCAGCGCCGTCAGCATCGGCTGGAAGATGCCCATGCCGGACAGTGCCGCCGTGATGGGCTCCTCGCCGAAGCCCTCAAACAGCAGACTGATGATAAAGCTGAACAGCAGGATGAACACGAAGATTTCCAGCGTGTGGCGCAGTGCCGCCATAAAAATGCTGCTCGATTCCTCATGTTCCTCGTGGCAGTCGACGTCGTCGGCATGGCCCTCGTAGCCGCCGTAGAGGGAGTGCGGCAGAACGTGGCGCAGCGGGATGTCCAGCAGCCAGCCGCCCACGATGGCAAACGCCACCTTGCAGGCCAGCAGCAGCACGAGCGTGACCCACTGGGACGGCTCTGCCGCCAGCAGCGGGATGGCCTCGTCGCTGGTCGCGATGAACACCGCCAGCAGCGTACCGGGCGTGATGACCCGGCTTGCGTACAGGTTGGAGGCCACCGCACTGAAGCCGCACTGCGGCACACAGCCCAGCAGCGCACCGGGGATGAACCCCCAGCGCCCGCCGCCTGCGAGGGCCCCCTCGATGCTCTCACCGTGATGGCGTTCGAGCCACTCGATCAGCAGGTAGGCCAGATACAAAAACGGCAGCATTTTCACGCCGTCGATCAATGCGTCCAGAAGTGCGTCTAAAAACAATTCCATGAATACCTCTCTATATAAATGGGTCACTGAAAGCTGCGCAGCAGGCGGACCGCCGGGCGCACAGCCTTATCCGGAATGCGGGCGCGGAACCGCGCCACCGTGCGGGACGAGAACGGCACCGCGTCGGTGAAGCTCTCGAACCCCAAAAAATATTGCAGGTAGGGGCTTTCCTGCACCAGCGCCACGACCTCGCGGTCCGACGCCGCATAGTGCAGCTGGATGATCCGGCAGCCCAGCGCCACGCGGGCGGGCAGCGCCACCTTGCCGCCGGGGGCAAACAGCGCACTGTAGGCTTTTTCAAAGCCATCCCAGTCGATGGCGGCAGCCAGCCGCACCCAGCGGTTGGCGTTGCACAGCTCGCCGTGGTAGGGCGGCAGATAGTCGTAGATCGACATCTGTTTTTCGCGTGCACGGTACATTGGGGATCCCCTTTCCTAACATCATTCTGTGCTGCCTTAACGCTGCATCAGCGGGAAGAACAGCGTAATGACCAGCCAAGCGGCCTGATACAGCACAATGCCGATCAGCGGCAGCGCGACAATGCCGCCTGTCAGCGTCATCAGCACACCCACCGCGGTGCTGGCCAGCACCGAGAGGGTCAGCGCGTAGGAGGCGTACTTCTCGCCCTGGGCGGCCCCTGCGGCAGCGACCAGGCCGCCGACCAGACTGCGGAAGCTGCCCAGATGCAGCATACTGCCCTCACTCTCGGGCAGCCAGGCCACCGCCGGGGCAACAGCCTCGTGCTCGGCGCCGGACAGCACCTTGACCGAGCCGGTGGGCAGGCCGTAGGCAGTCTCCAGCAGCCGGACATCACAGTTGAAGTCGTCGCAGTCCACAACAAGGTACATTCCCGTGCGGTGCACGAGCTCCAGATCCGCGGCGATCTTGGGATCGCTCTGGTACGCAATGCGGAACATGGCGTACAGCTTGCCCGCCACCGCCATATACACGATGCGGCGCTGGTTCAGCGTGTAGTGCTGCTCATACTCCTGGCTGGGCACCTTGATGCCGTAGTCCATCATCATGGCGCGGTTGCCCAGGATCACGCGCTCCTTGCGGATCCAGCCCATATAGCCCTTGCCGGGCACAGCCTGACGATCCGTGACCTTTTCCAGCAGGCTCTTGCTGGCGACCATGCCGGTAAAGAGCTTGTTCAGCGTCGAGTCCGTATCGGCCAGCATCGAGGCCGCATAGATAATAGCGGTGTCAATGTGCTCCATCTTGACGGGATGGATGTCCCGCAGCGTGACGCACCCCTCCGGGAAGAGCTGGCGCGACGTGGCCTGCACAACATTGATGCGGCCCAGCTGACGGATGTCCCGCCAGCCGGGGATGACCGCGCCGACCTTGTAGGCGCGCTGCTGCATCATGCGGGCCGGCACCGCCGACATCAGCGTACCGGCCAGCGGCGCGGCCAGGCAGAACAGGCTGGTCATGGCCGTGGCCGCCGTGGCTGCGCTTTTGGACGTGATAAGCGTGAACAGGAAGGCCGCCAGACCACAGCCGCCCAGCAGCCAGACAAACTGCTGCTGGTTCTTATCGCTGGTGCCGTGGGCGGCACTGTTGGTCAGAAAGCTGCGGAAGATCTGGGTCGGGCGGGTGACGAGCACGCAGGGATGCGGCTCGGACAGCCCCTGCGAGATCGCACGCAGGGCTCCGGCGTCCTTCAGGCGGTAGGCAACGGCGTAGCCATCCTGCCCGCTGACGCTCTCAAAGGCATCGCAGACCGTGGCCGCGTTCAGGGCGTGGCCCGCCGCATTCATGCAGAGCATCAGCGCTGCCGGACCGGCCAGCATCAGCGTGCCGTCGGTGTAACCGCCGGTGGCCAGAACGGCCAGGCACTGCACTGCAGCACCCAGCGCCGGTAAAATCGAAAGGCTGTCCGGCGAGGGGGTCTTGCCCAGTCCCCTGAAGCCGTCCAGAAAAGTCCGCCAGTTGACGGCGCAGCTGACCAGCAGCAGCACGAGCAGCGCCGCCGGGTAGACCATGGGGTCGTTCAGGGCGGCAGGGCGCACCGGCAGCAGTGCCAGCACGATCATGACAAGAGACATCGCACCCGAGACGATGCAGGCGATGCCTGCCCGGGCACGCTTTTTCGCCAGCAGAGCGCGGATCGCCGGGGCGTCCTCGGCACGCTCATACTCGCGGCTGTGGGGCACGGGGATCTCCGCTGTGTCAAACGGGGAGGCGGCGTTGTCCTCTGTCTCGTCGTCGGCGCGGCCCGTCAGGCGGGCAGCGGCCTTTTTGACCTCTGCCGCCGTCGGGATGCGGGCGCGGGTACGGGTGGCTGCGGGGTCATCCGCCAGCGAGTCCGTCAGCCGCGCCGCAGCGCTGTCATAATCGCGCGTATCCCCTGCCGGCTGCTGCGTGTTGATGGCCGCGGCGATGCCGTTGACAAAGGAGGCCGTATCCGGCGCGGCGGATGCCTGTTGGTTCAGGTTCTGGGTGTAGCCGCTGTGGGCGGGCTGCGCCGGGGCCGGGGCTGGGTCCAGCCTTTGGGTAAAGCCGGTGTGGGCAGGCGCGGGGGCCTGACTGCCCGCGTTGGCCGGACTGCCGGGCGCAGGTGCGGCGGGCATATCGATGCGCTGCGTAAAGCCGCTGTGCGCCGGGGCGGACGGGGCCGTCCCGGAGGCACTGTTTTGGGTATAGCCGGAATGCTCCGGGGCCGTCGGCGTCAGGTGGATGTTCCCGGTCAACGTGTTGACCAGCGTGTCCACGTCGTCCCACTGGCGGGGCACAGGCCACTGGCCGGTGCCGTCGTGCTTCGCCCAGGAGGGCTCATCAACGGCAGCCGACTCGTCATAGGCATCCGCCGCGGGGGGCGTCTGCACGGGCGCAGCGGGCTGCACCGGCGCGGGAGCCGGGCGGCGCTGCGGGCGCACGGCGTTGTAGGCGGCCATAAAGTCCTGCGTGCTGTCCACGGGGACGGCGTCCAGCCCGCCGATCTGCATCGTGTAGCCGGTGGACGTCTGGCCGCGGGGCGTCTCGATGGGCTCGCCCACAGGCTCCCCGCTGCGCTGCGGCACAGGCTGCGGCGGCGGGGCCTTCTGGATCTTCTGGCCGGGGGTGAACTCCACGGTGTTCTTCTTTTTGCGGTAGATCGTGCCGGTCATGCCGGAGGGCGACGGCGCGGACGGGTGGTTTTTGGCATAGCCCACCGTGCCCTGGATGATCTCCACGGTATGGCCGCTCTCCTCGGCGGCGCGGCGGGCCGGGCGGGTGTACTTGCTGCGCCAGACCTCCTGCGTGGAGGTTTCCTCCTGTGCAGGCGGCACGGGCGGCTCCGGCTGCACAGGCACAGCTGCCGCAGAGGGCGTCTGCACGGGCTGCTGCGGAGGCACGGCAGCTCCCGGGCGGTACGGGGAAGGCTCCTCGGCGCGCTCCTCGGGGATCATCAGCTCCTCGGTCTCCTCCTCGCGGTCAAACAGGTTGCCGAAGAAGCCGTGCTTTTTCGCAGAGCGGGCGGGCTGGGCCGGGGTCGGCTCAAGCTCGGCATCGGGGTAGTACTCCTCCTCGGGCTTCTCCTGCCCGACGGCTCTGCCGCCGCCCATCGTGACGTTGATAGGCTCAAAGGCACCCGTATCCTCGGCGTGCTTTAAGCCGAACAGGCTGCGTTTCTTCTTGCCGGGCTCGTGCAGGCGTCCGTTTTCATCGGGCACGACGGCCACCGAGGTTCTGAAGAATCGCTTGAACTCGTTCTTGCCCTGGTCCAGCGACTCGGCATCGCCGCCGGGGGCCATCTTACCGAGAAAGCCCTTGATGATGCCGGTGCCGGTGGTGTCCCCGCTGAAGGTCTGCGTGCCGGTCTTGTCCACCGTCGGCAGCGGCTGCTCCGGCGGGCGGGTCGTCCGTGCGTCGGGCTGCACCGGCTGCGGGTCAGGCTGCTGCACCGGGGTATACGGGCGCGGCTGTGCCGGGGCGGGCGCAGGCTGCGACACCGGCTTTTGCAGCAGGTCGTCCAGCGCGTCTCCCTCCGGGAAGGCGAGTTTGTCCTCGGGCAGCGGCTCGTCAGGCAGCGATAAAATGCCGACGCTGCGCAGGATCTCATCGACCTGGTGGTCGGTGACGCTGTCCCGCAGACCGGCCTGCGCCTGCTCCATATTCAGTTCTTCCAGGATCCGGTCAACCGAATCATTGGTACGTTTGCTTGGCATGTTGATTCCTCTTTAGTAAAAGGACGGCTTTCCTGCCCCGCTCTCCGGGGGCCAGGTGGAATTTACTTCTTGGCAAGGCGGCGGCGCATGACATCATAGCACAGGATGCCCGCTGCAACGCTGACGTTGTAGCTGTCAACGCCGGTAGCCTGGCCGGGGGCCATCTCCAGCGTGACGGCAGCGTCACACAGCTTGCGGGTCAGCGCGCCGGGGCCGCCGCCCTCACTGCCCAGGACCAGCGCCACCGGGCCGGAGAGGTCCGTTTTTGCCAGCGGGGCACCGCCGAGGTCCGCGCAGTAGACGAAGATATTGTGCTCCTTGATCGTGCGGATAGCCTGGGCCAGGTTGGACACGCGGGCAATGGGCAGACGGGCCGCAGCACCGGCACTGGCCTTCATGACCGTGCCGGTCACGCCGACGCCGCCGCGCTTGGGGATGACCACGCCGTGCGCACCGCACAAGTAGGCGGAGCGCACGATGGCCCCCAGATTGTGCGGGTCCTCGACGCCGTCGCACAGCACCAGAAAGGGCTGCTCGCCCCTGGCCTCGGCGGCGCGGAACAGATCGTCCAGCGCGGCGTACTCGACCTCGGCTGCGCGGGCGGCCACCCCCTGGTGGTCCGGCGTGCCGCACATTTTCTGCAGCTTATTGCCCGGCACCCGCTTGACCACCGCGCCGCTCTCCTTGGCCAGGGCTGTGTAGTAGCCCGCCACGGCCTGGGGCATCGTGTCCGTCAGGTAGACCGTATCCACCGCGCCGCCGCTCTTGAGCAGCTCTGTCACGGCATTCTTGCCCCACACAAGGGTATCGGTGCGCTCGGCGCGCTCAGGCGCCTGCTCGCGGGCGAATCTTTCCATAGCATCCTCCATCTGGCTTGTAAAATCGGCCATAAGCCGACAGTAACCGACTATGCTTTATAATCAGATAACAGTATAACACAAGACAGGGGCATTTGTCATCTTTTTTTACAGCTTTTGGGCGCATGCGGCGGCAATTTTACAAGTTTGCCGGGCAAAATGCGCCAAAAGTGCAAATGCCTTTTGCACCTTGTCGAAACAGCGCTGTTTATACAAAGCGTAGAGGTCGCACCGCTTTTCCACCTGTTGAAAACTCTGTGGAAAGTGTGCAAAACCTGCTTTGTGATGGGCTTTTCCACCGTTTCCACAGAGTTTTCAACAGCCGTTGTGGAGAAATTTTCCACATAACAGCCCGGATAAACCGCGCTGTCAATCTGGAATAATGCCGATTTTGGCTGCTTATCCGCCCTGTTCCCTGACAGAATTTACAAATTTGCCACAAATTCCGCAGGTTTTGCCCCATGGTGACAAAAGTACATCCTCCGCAGCGAAAAAACCTGTTGATTTTTTGTCAAAGTCGGGTTATAATAAGCTTGATGGCGCACCGGACCTCGGTACGTCAACCACTGATAACGTTTTACGTGGAGGTATGAACTATGCTGGTAAATGCTACCAATATGCTGCTGAAAGCGCGCGATGGCCACTATGCAGTCGGTCAGTTCAACATCAACAACCTGGAGTGGACCAAGAGCATCCTGCTCACTGCGCAGGAGATGAACTCCCCTGTCATCCTCGGTGTCTCTGAGGGCGCAGGCAAATATATGACGGGCTTCAAGACCGTGGCTGCCATGGTCAAGGCCATGGACGAGAGCCTGGGCATCACCGTTCCCGTTGCCCTGCATCTGGATCACGGCACCTATGAGGGTGCCAAGGCCTGCGTTGCCGCCGGCTTCACCTCCATCATGTTCGATGGCAGCCACTACTCCATCGACGAGAACGTCGCCAAGACCACCGAGCTGGTCGCCCTGGCCCATGACCACGGTCTGTCCATTGAGGCCGAGGTCGGCTCCATCGGCGGCGAGGAGGACGGCGTCATCGGCATGGGCGAGGTCGCTGACCCCGCTGAGTGCGCCAAGATCGCCGCTCTGGGCATCGACTTCCTGGCTGCCGGCATCGGCAACATCCATGGCAAGTACCCCGCCAACTGGAAGGGCCTGGACTTTGTCGCGCTGGACAAGATCCACAACGCCACCGACAACATTCCTCTGGTCCTGCACGGCGGCACGGGCATCCCTGACGAGATGATCAAGAAGGCCATCTCCCTGGGCGTCTCCAAGATCAACGTCAATACCGAGTGCCAGCTGAGCTTTGCCGATGCTACCCGCAAGTACATCGAGGCCGGCAAGGATCTCGAGGGCAAGGGCTTTGACCCCCGCAAGCTGCTCGCTCCCGGCGCCGAGGCCATCAAGGCTACCGTCCGCGAGAAGATCGAGCTGTTCGGCTCTGCCAACAAAGCCTGATTTCCTAGCTGCTGCTTAAAATAAACACCACCGCCCGCAGGTATGGTTTAGCACCACGCCTGCGGGCGGTTTTTTATTTAAATTCATCTTTGTGGCTCTGGAAAAATTCCCACGTTGCCCGCACGTTTTCCAGTTCCGTCCAACGCTTTGTTGCGATAGGCTCGCTGTCCAAATCGTAAATCCGCGCCCCCGGCATGGCCAGTAAAAACGGCGAGTGTGTCGCCATGATAAATTGGCAGTTGTAAAACCGCGCCGAATCATGCAAAAACCGTGCAAGCTCCAGCTGCCGCTCGGGTGAAAGACTGTTTTCAGGCTCATCCAGCAAATACAGTGCGTCCTCACGAATGCGCTCGCTGAACACGGCCAATGCGCTCTCTCCATTGGAGCGGGTGCGCACATTGGCAGGCAGCGTGCGGCGTGCCATCTGGGATTGGCTGTATCGCCGCGCGGCGCTTACCTGCTTGAGCCGGTCATAGTCCTTCATGCCGTGCATCTGAAACTTTTCCCGCCGAAGGTCGTTGTAATCCGCAAACATCTGCTCACGCCGCATGTCCACGCCATCGTTCAGCGCCCGCAGATCGAGCATATAGTCAAACACATCGTCACTTGTCAAAATCATGCTGCCCGTGGGTATGGGGCGCATAGTCCGCGGCTCACACAGTCGCGCATAATCGTCAAAAAAAGGCGTGCGATTATACTCTGCGCGGCGGTAAAGCCGCAGGGCATCGGCCATTACATTTAATAAGGTCGTCTTGCCGCTGCCATTGCCGCCGTACAGGATCGTGATTTCAAGAAAATCCATCTCGGGCAGCGTGCGGCCCTCGAACAATCCAAACGGATAGTACGAGTCATAACAGGTCTGCCTCGCGCGCGGACTGAACGCCATGTAGTTCGCTTCTTGTGCCCGGTCTGGGAACCGGAACCCGGAAAGATATACCATAATCGCTCCTCCTGCCCCCATTGTAACACAGTTGTGCGCGTTTGCATAGCGTGGGGCAGGAGGTGTTTTTATATGTCCAAAGGCAGTATACTGATCTATACCTCTGCTGCCGGGCAGGCCGCGCCGCTGCCCGGCGTGACCCTGACCGTAACGGATGCGGGCGGCAGCGTCCGCGCCCGGCTCGTCACCGATGCGGACGGCTTTGCCGAAGCCGCCGACCTGCCCGCCCCCGATGCCGCCTACAGTCTGGACGCCGCCAACACGACGGTGCAGCCCTACGCACTCTACCGCATTGAAGCTGCATTGGACGGCTGGCAGCCCCTTGTGCTGAACGGCGTGCAGGTCTTTGACGCCCAGCAGACCGTGGCGCGGCTGAACCTGCTGCCCGCAGGGGCGGCCCCCGCTTCCGCCGTCAGCCGCACGGGAGAGGTCGAGACCGACATCGTCACGATCCCGCCGCACACCCTTTTTGCCGGGAACGGCGGCAGCGGCCCTGCGCCGGAGGAACTGCTGCCCGGCAGCGTACTGTCCCGCATCGTTGTGCCGAAGAAGATCACAGTACACCTGGGCAAGCCGTCGGCCAACGTCCGCAACGTAACGGTCAGCTTCCAGTCCTATATCGCCAACGTCGCGTCGAGTGAGGTCTACCCTACCTGGGATAGCGCACCCGGCACACGGCGCACTTCTATTTAAAAGCTCCACCGCAGCTCTATACGGCGTGTGCCGTCCTGCGGCGGGTAAACGGTAATGCTTTGCAGCAGGGCCGCGGCCTGGTCCTGCGTCAGCTGCCCCGGCGCAGCGGCATAGCGGGACAACTGCTTTTCGACAAGCGCCTCGGCGTCGCACCGCGGCCAGTAGGGCTGGCCCGGGCAGGCGGTCTTGCTCCGGCGCGCCGTGCGGCAGCGGAAGTACCGCCGCGCCGCCGTGCCGGTCAGCTCCATCTTGCCTCCGCAGACACCACACCGGACAAGCCCGGCCAGCGGGTGGCGCGCTGCCGCTGTCTGTCCGCCATGCGCCGCCAGCCGCGCCTGCACCGCTGCAAAATCCGCCCGGCCGATGAGCGGCACGTGGGTGCCGGGTACGATGATCCAATCCTCCCGCGGCAGGCGGATGACTCTGCGGGACTTGTAATTCAGCTTGCGCACGCGGCCCTGCTCCAAATCGCCCGCGTAGGTCTGCGTGGACAGAATACGCCGCACCGTTGCCTTGCACCACAGCGGCGCGGGCGTGGGGCGCGGCTGGCCAGCACTGACCGCGCGGTAGGCGGACGGCGGCGGCACACCCTGTGCGTTGAGGGTCTGGGCGATCCTGCCCGCGCCGTTTCCCTGCAGATACAGCGCAAATATCTGCCGCACGACCTGCGCGGCGGGTTCGTCCGGGAGCAGACGGCTGTGATTCTTCGGGTCCTTCCGGTAGCCGTAGAGCGCAAAGCTCGCAATGTAGCTCCCGCTGCGCCGCTTGTGGTCCAGCACAGCCCGCACATTCCCGGACAGATCCTCCAGGTACCACTCATTGATAAGTCCGTTGATTTGGCGTGCCTTTTTGCCTGCCGGGTCGCAGGTATCCACATGGTCCAGCACCGCGATGAATCGCACGCCCCATTCCGGGAACAGTCCGTGCAGATATTTTTCTACCAACTCCATGTCACGGGTGAACCGCGACTGCGTTTTTGCCAGAATGACCTCAAATTTGCCCGCCCGCGCGTCGGCCAGCATCGCGTTGAAGCCGGGCCGCGCACGGTCAATGCCGGAGTAGTCCTCGTCGGTGTATACCCTATAAATGCGGTAGCCGTGCTCCGCAGCCCAGGCCAGCAGCAGCGCCCGCTGGTTGCGGATGCTCTCGGACTCGCGCGCGGTCTTTTCCTCGTCCTCCTTGCTCAGGCGGCAGTAGACCGCCGCCCAGCCCTTACGCGGGGGCATCGGTGCCGCCGTCCTTTGGGCCGTTTATCAGCCGCAGCTGTTGTAAAAGGCGTTCAAGGTTTCGCCGCCGCTCCTTCTCGGTTTCCGACTGGAAAAATTCGATAACGGTATACTGCATTCTCACCCCTCCCCTGCTGCATTGTACGCCGTATCCTGCCCAGGCAGCACAAAAGCGGCACAGCCTTCGCCGTGCCGCTTTTTTATATCGAATCCGACGCATTACGCCATATAAGGCGCAATAAAATCAAACACCGTATCCCAGTAGCTGTCCCCCAGCGCGTACATGGCCTCACCGTGGCCCGCGCCCTCAGCGGTCAGCTCGGCCTTGTTGTCGCCGGGCTTGGCATTGTACAGTGTATCCATCATCTCGTAGGGGATGAAGTCATCCGCCGTGCCGTGGATAAAAAGCATAGGCTTTTCGCAGCGCGCTACCTGCGCAAGGGCGCTCGCCTCGGTGAAGCTGTACCCTGCGCGCAGCCTGGCGACACCGCTGGCCGTATACAAAATCGGGAACTCCGGCAGCCCGAACCGCAGCTGCAGCTCACTGGAAAAAATATCCCACACACTGGTGTAGCCGCAGTCCTCCACGAAGGCTTTCACATTGTCGGGTGTGCTCTCCCCTGCCGTCATCATCGTTGTAGCCGCTCCCATTGAGATGCCGTGGATAACAATTTTCGCCTGCGGGTCGTCCGCAAGGATGAAATCGATCCAGCGCAGTATGTCCTCGCGGTCCAGCCACCCCATGCCTACATAGTCGCCCTCGCTCTCGCCGCAGGCCCGCAGGTCGGGTGCGATCACCTGATAGCCAGCTTCATAATAGGGCGCTGCCAACTGCAGGGCACCTGTGTAGTCACTGCGGTATCCGTGCAGTACAAGGGCCCAACGGTGCGTGTCAGCGGTCTCTGCATTGGCGTAGTAAACGCCGTGCAAGGTCAGGCCGTCGTCCGCGGTCAGGGTCACATCCCGGCCAGGGTGTTCCTTCGTGAAAGTATCGATCTTACTTTTATATGCCGCGCGGTTGTCCTCCATGACCGCCTCAACACTGTCCGCCGGTGCATCCACCTCCAGTGCCACCTCTCGGTCACCACCGTTGCCGCTGCGGCCAATCGCATAATTGACCAGATAATTACTGATAAATATCAGCGCCGCAGCCAACGCAACGACCACTACGCCCGCTGCGATTAGAAGTTTCTTTTTCGTGTTTGCTTTCGTTTTCACTTTGCTTTCCCTTTCTACCATTGCATGATTGCTCAACAATAGTTGCCAGTATACTGCAAAGTTCTTGATTTGTCAACAGCATAAATAAAAAAGTAAAGCTGGGCGCTCTTGCAGGCGTATCGTTTCCTTCCTCCGGCTGCTGTACCCGCTTGCGGCAGTAACAGGCTTTCCGAAGAATCCCTGTAGGGCCGGACATGTCCGGCCCGCCGCCTTCCTCTATCGTCCTTTTCCGTTTCCGGCATTCTGCATAAACAAAAAAGCCCTGCTCAAATCTGAGCAGGGCTTAAAGAGAAGCCGGCATCTACCTATTTTCACAGGCCGTTTCCAGCCAACTATCTTC
>ERZ773224.1106-NODE-1106-length-34963-cov-7.471325_pt1 | contig 34963 bp, 26 predicted proteins | sample MGYA00580526_ERZ773224 | MGnify/ENA primary metagenome ERZ773224 (study PRJEB29015, sample SAMEA2737743) | human gut metagenome | biome: human gut; feature: human-associated habitat; material: faeces | place: China | collected 2012 ... | reverse complement strand
CCTTTTGGCCCACCATAAATGTAGCAGTATCTGAAAAGATGCTGTTTTTTTGTTTTTCATTTTTTATTTATATAAATATGAATAATGTTCTTGCACTTGAGTTCTAATCTTATTATTATCTGTAAGATCGTTGGTAAACATTTCTCTTATATTTTCAGGGAATATTCTTTTTATTGATTTTAGATATTCAGTGCCATCATCAGGAATTTTATAATCAACAATTTCATTGTTCTTTATTATAAATTTATATGGTATTGAATAACCACTATTTGTTATTAGTGTGTTATCTTGTACATAATAGCTTTCTACTAAAGCCCATACATAAACGTAAGTTTCGTCGCCCTTTTCAGTTATTCCAAGTTTTGCAATGTCTGTAAATACTTGAAAATCACTTATGTTATAGTTTGGTTCATCGTACTTTTCTTTTACCACATACTCAGGCTTTTCCTGTGCAATTAGATATTTTTCTACTTTATCATATAGTTCTTCTTTTCCGCTTACTGATATTTCTTCTGGCTGTTGTTTTGTTGCAACAAATACGGCAACTAGTAGTATTAAAATCAATGCAATTAAAATTGTTACAATTACTTTTACATTCTTTTTCATATAATACCTCCTTCTGCTTAAAATTATACTTATTTTATCAGTACAAATCAAGTGGATACTTATAAATATTTGTAACTTAGCTTCTCTAAAATTAAATGTACTTTTAACTTAGTTAAAACGCTCAAGAATTATAGACATATTTGAAATAATACTATAAAATAATTAATAGAAAATATTTGAATCCCAAAATCTAGGAGCTATCTATGGAACGATATAATCATTTAAATACTTATTTTAAGCAAATTTTTGGAGAACGCACTTTAAAAATTTGCATTGATGGAAATTTTACATGCCCTAACAGAGACGGAAAATGCGGTACAGGTGGCTGTATTTTTTGCAGTAGCAAAGGTAGTGGCGAACTTATAAAGTCCGCTCCTAACATTTCTAGCCAGGTTAAGCAATATTTTGAGAGTTACCGTGCAAAACGTGCCAACAAATTCATTGCTTATTTTCAGAATTTCACAAATACTTATGACACTATTCAAAATTTGAAGGAAAAATACGACTCTGCTTTAGTTGATGATAGAATTGTCGGATTAGACATTGCCACTAGGCCGGATTGTATAACTGATGATGTTGCAAGACTGATAAGTTCATATATGCCTAAATATAAAGTGTTTGTTGAGCTTGGGCTTCAAACTTCTAATGATGTCACTGGTAGGTTAATAAATAGAGGATATTCATCTTCTAAGTTCACTGATGCTGTTGAAATTTTAAATAAATACAATATTCCTGTTATTTGTCACATAATGATCGGATTGCCTATTGAAAACAAAACAAAAGCTTCCTTGGTTTCAGTTCAAGAAGTTCTTAATAATAAAATCTATAATTTCACGGTTTTCAGTGATATAATTGAGACTGTTAAATTCATAAATAAACACAATATTTCTGGAATAAAAATACACTCTACTTATGTAGTGAAAAATACAAGGCTTTGTAATATGTATGAAACAGGGAAATACATTCCGATTACTTATGACGAATATATGGATAATCTAGTTTATATAATTACACATATTAATCCAGACATTGTTGTTCATAGAATTTCTGCTGACCCACCCAAAGATTTGCTTGTGGCTCCTGAATGGTGTTTACACAAGAAGTGGGTTACAAATAATATAGATAAATTATTAGAAGAGCAAGATTTAGTACAAGGAATGTTTTTTTAATAATGCTTAAATTCTCTTATTCATTACGAATTTTTTCCGTTTACGGAACTTTTTCGTAATGCTATATCAGATTAATTTCAAACTCATTTATACTTTTCAACAAAAAAGTAGCTATTCTGGTTTTTTCCATAATAACTACTTTTATTTTCAATAATATACTTTTTCTCTTTCCTAATTGAATCGGTACAATTTTTCCTCCGTCCCCAATTTGTACTAGCTTCTGTAGAATGCTTCGTATCCTTTGTAAGCTTGATATACGTCGAATTTGCTTGTTACCTCATAAGGTGCATGCATTGAAAGTACTGGAACACCACAGTCTAGTACTTCTACTCCTTTATTTGCTAGAATGTAAGCTATTGTTCCGCCGCCGCCTAGGTCTACTCTTCCAAGTTCTGCTATTTGGTATATTACATCATTTGACTCAAATATATTTCTTACATGTGCTACAAATTCTGCATTAGCGTCTGAACCGTTTGCTTTTCCTGCAACTCCAGTATATTTTGCTATTCCAACACCTTTATTTAAGAATGATGCATTGTGTAAATCTGATACAGATGCATAAATTGGATCGAATCCTGCATCAACATCTGCAGATAGCATTTTTGAGTTGCAGAACATTTTATCTAATAAGTTTGGTCTGTTTACTCCAAGTTTATTTAGTATTTCTGACATGAATGTTGAGAATACATTTGATTCCATTCCTGTATTTCCCATGCTTCCTATTTCTTCTTTGTCTACTAACATACATACTGCTGTTTTTGTTGGATTTTCTATGTTTAGTATTGCTGTTAATGAAGTGTAAACAGATACCTTATCATCTTGTCCATATCCAGCAATTAAACTTTGATCAAATCCCAAACTTCTGCATTTGAACGCAGGAACTAGTTCAAGCTCGGCACTTAGAAAGTCTCTTTCTGTAACTCCATATTTTTGGTTTAATATGTTTAATATGTTTAATTTTATTTTCTCAGAAACTTTTTCATCATTGTAAGGAATGCTTCCTATTAATAGGTTTAAGTTTTCTCCTTCTACCCCATCTTTTAGCTTCTTTTGCATTTGTTCTTGTGCTAAGTGTGGTAATAAATCTGTAATTGTAAATATTGGTTCATCATCTTTTTCTCCAATATTTATTTCAACTTTTTCTCCGCTTGCTTTAACAATTACTCCATGTATAGCAAGAGGTATTGTTGTCCATTGATATTTTTTTATTCCACCATAGTAATGTGTTTTAAAATAAGCAAATCCTTTGTCTTCGTATATTGGATTTGGCTTTAGGTCTAGTCTTGGTGAATCAGCATGTGCACCAATTATATTGATTCCGTTTTCAATATTTTCACTTCCAATTACGGCTAAGAATATATTTTTATCTCTGTTTACAAAATATACCTTATCTCCAGTTTTTAGAGTTTCGTATTCATCAATAGATTTAAATCCATTTTCTCTTGCGATTCTTGTTGAATTTCTTACTATTTCTCTTTCTGTTTTTGATTCATTTAAATATTTAATGTATCCATCACAATATTCAAAGATTTGTTTTCCGATGTCTTGTGACGTCTTTTCCCATCCATTCTTTTTGCAATCAAAAAGTCTTTCTTTTAGCATTTCTCCTTCTGTTTTTTCTGCCATATTCATCATCCTTTCTCTATCGGCAAATCTGTTGCCTAGTTTATTCTTTCACAGTATAACATTTAAATTATTTTTTTTCTAGTATTATTCTCCTTAAATTGCAATTTTATGTAATAAATTTCAGAGTTGATTTTAGAATAATTTAAAAAAGTATGAATATTCTTTACAAAAACATTTTTTTATAGTTTAATATATTTAAATTAAATAAGAGGTTTATACAATGAATGAAGAAAAAATTTTAAGTACCGATAATAGCACTAATAAAGAAAATACTAACGATACTAATGTTGAAGTTAAAAATCCGGAACTATCCTCTAATTTACCATCTGAGGGTCAAAAACTTTTGGAAGATGCAGAAAATATTATTGCTAAAAATGACCAACTTATAAAAAAACATTCTCATAAGAAGCTTGTTGTTTTTATTGTTATTTTTGCAATTTTGGCATTATTTATACTCGCATTTTCCACAGTTTTTGCACTTACCAACATTAATAATGATAAGATAATAAATGGTATTCAAATTCAGGGAATTGATGTTTCTAATCTTACAGCAGAGGAAGCAACAGAAAAAGTATCTGCAATTATGAATAGCTTTTTAGACCACGAAATCACAATTAAACACGATGATTTTACTGCAGTGCTTATTCCGAAACAATTTGGAGTTAGCTTTGACGTTGATAAAGCAATTACTGATGCCTACAGCATTGGAAGGTCTGGAAATATTTTTAAAAATAATTTTGAGATATTAAATTCTTTACTAAAGAATAACTCTATATTTATTGATGTTAATTATGACGAGTCAATTTTTTCATCTAATATAAATGAGATAAATGGCTTGCTTCCAGACAAAGTTGTAAATTCTGATTACTATGTTGATGGAACCACACTTTATCTTACAAGAGGTAAAGACGGAGTTGCAGTTGATGAGGAAAAATTTAAGAAAGACGTTCTTTCAAATTTAGAAATGCTAAATTTAAAGACTTCTGATATTGATATTCCAGTTGTAAATAAAAAGGCAACTCAAATAGACATTGATGCAATTTACAAAGAGGTACATAAAGATCCTGTTGACGCATATTACACAACAAATCCTTATGTGGTATACCCTTCTTCTACAGGTTTGGATTTTGATATTTCCTTGGACGAAGCAAAGCAAATACTTTCAGAAGAAAAAGATGAATATGAAATCCCATTAAAAGTACTATACCCAAGTGTTTCAACTAACGACATAGGCAATGAAGCATTCCCTGATATGTTATCAAAGTTTAGTACATCATTCACAAGTAGTAATAGCAATCGCTCTACTAATATTCGTTTAGCAGCTCAAAAGATTAATGGCACGGTTTTGATGCCGGGCGAAACCTTCTCATACAATCAAGTAGTTGGAAAAAGAACCGCTGCTGCAGGATTTAAACCTGCTCCCGCTTACTTTGGTGGCAAAGTTGTTCAAGAATACGGCGGAGGAATTTGCCAAGTTTCTTCAACTCTATACAATGCAGTTTTATATGCAAACTTAGAAATAACTGAAAGAACAAACCATGGATTTAAGCCATCTTATGTTACACCGGGTCTTGATGCAACAGTTTCTTGGGGAGGTCCAGACTTCAAATTTACAAATAACAGAGATTATCCAGTTAGAATTTCTTGCGACACTTCAGGAAAAATTCTTAAAATTTACATATATGGATTAAAACGTGATACAGATTACAAAGTTGTATTAGAATCTAAATATGTATCTACTGTTTATGCAAAGACCACCTACAAAACTGACCCATCACTTGCAAGTGGCGAAACCAAAGTAATACAAAGTGGTTCAAATGGTTGCAAAACAGTTGCTTACAAATATTTATATGATTCAAACGGGACATTGGTATCTACCGAATGCCTTTCACGAGATACTTATAATCCACATAACAAGGTTATTGCGGTAGGCCCATAGCAAAAATCTCTGCATGAACTTTTATGAATTTAAATTTTTATGATTTTTCTTAATGAAAAATTGCAAATATATAAAAAATTTTCGCTAAGGTTTAAAGTTTTTAATTTACGTTTAGTCAATCAATATAAAAAAGAATGTCTTTATAAATACTTAATTGTATTTTAAGACATTCTTTTAATCTATAATATCCGCATTATTTTTAACCTTATAATTTTCTTTTATCATTCGGTTCAGCTTATTTTCATCTATAATTTCTTTATACTCTTCCCCATCTTTTATTGCAAAATAAATTTTATTTTTATCTTTATTTCTAAATTCAGAGTATATTTCACCTTCAAAATTTATCTCTTTGGTTTTTATGAATTCTATTCCTTTTATATTTAAGAGCTCTACTATATTACCATCTTCACTTCTGTAGCTTGGTTTCATCTAGTTTTCTCCTTTAACTAAAAAAATAGTTGGTGCACCAGGAGGAATTCGAATCCCCGACCTCTCGGTTCGTAGCCGAGTGCTCTATCCAGCTAAGCTACTGGTGCATAACATATATTATTATATATGTTTTTTTTAGTTTTTTCAATAGTTTTTGATTATTTTGTATTGATAATTTTCTTATTGTATGAAATAATTGTATTATACTTAATGTTTTCCAAAATTTACAAAAGGGGATTTGTTTTATGAAGAAGACTCTAAAAATCTTATTTTTTACACTGTTTGCTTTTATTCTACTTTCAATTTCTAAAACCGTAGAAGCAAATTCTATAAACAGTATCTCAATGGATATATTTATAGATGATGATGGAAATGCGCAGGTCGAAGAAATTTGGAATTGTAGTACATCAAGTGGAACAGAAGTATATCATCCATATTACAATCTTGGTAATTCTGTTATTTCAGATTTAACAGTGAGCGATGGCAGCACTGTTTACGAGACTTTATCAAGTTGGAATACTTCTGGAACATTGTCTAGTAAAGCAAATAAATGTGGTATCAATAGAATTTCAAATGGTGTTGAACTTTGTTGGGGCATTAGTTCTTATGGTTCACACACTTATTCAGTAAAGTATAACATTTCAAACTTCGTATCTGAGCTAGAAGACTCTCAGATGATTTACTGGACACTTATACCTTATGATTTTTCCAATAGCATTGGAAAAGTTTCAATTAACATTCGTGCAAACTTTTCTATTCCTGATTCAGTAGGTGTTTGGGGCTATGGAAACTATGGTGGTACAGCTTATGTATATGATGGTCAAATAGAAATGGCTTCAGATGGAAGATTAAGCACAAGCGAATATATGACAATCTTAGTTCAATTTCCTTTAGAAAGCTTTAATTGTTCAAATAAATTAAATTATAATTTTCAACATTATTTAGACATGGCTGAAGAAGGTGCTGAACATTACAATGATGGTAATTCTGACTACACTTCAACATATAAACCATCGCCAATCTTACTAGTTCTTGGATTTCTAGTTTCTATAATATTTAATCCATTTACTGTCTTTTTGATAATAGTAGTTATCCTTATAGTAGCATCAAAAAAGAACTCTTTCGACTTCGGTCCAGATGGCAAAAAGATTTCGAAAGATGTTCCATATTTCAGAGATATTCCCTGTGGTAACTTATACAGAGCTTATTTCATTGGCTATCAATATGGAATACTAAAAAATAAAACTGATATTCTAGGCGCTATAATATTGAAATGGTTAAAAGAAGGTCGAATAAAAGTTGAACAACGCGAAACAGGAAAATTGTTCAAAAAAGAAGCTTCAGTTATCATTCTAAGTGGTGAAAACACTTCAGCACTTCAAGATGAAAAAGAACAAGAACTTTTTGGTATGCTTGTTTCTGCAAGCAAAGACAGAGTATTAGAAAATAAGGAATTTGAAAAATGGTGTAGTAATCATTATAGTAAAATTCTAGATTGGTTTGACTCTTTAATTACACGAGAAAAAGACAAATTAGTTAGTGAAGGTCTTATTGTTAGTTCTCAGAAAAAAGCATTTAAATTATTTAAATATACTTGCTACTCTGCAACTACCGAATTAAGAAACGAAGCTTTAAAATTAGCAGGATTAAAAAGATATTTGCTAGACTACACTTTAATAAAAGATAGAGAAGCAATTGAGGTAACTCTTTTTGAAGATTACCTAATATATGCTCAGATGATGGGAATTGCTAAGAAAGTAGCCGAAGAATTTAAAGAACTATATCCAAATATCATTGAGCAATCTTCTTTCTATTCTTATGATAATGTATTTTTAATAAATATGTATGCTGCTCAAGGTATATCTCATGCAAATTCAGCCAAGGCAAGAGCCGAAAGTTATAGCTCTGGTGGAGGAGGATTCTCTTCCGGCGGAGGCGGTGGAGGTTCCTTCGGTGGCGGAGGTGGCGGAGGCGGATTCCGTTAAACCTAAATTAAAGTATAATAAATATTATAAAATTCAATTATGAAAATACAAAATACAGTAATATATGAATACAAAAATAGAAAAGTCATCATAACTTTTCTATTTTATAATAAAGAACCAGTTTTGAACTTACTTAAAGTATTGTTCAATCTGGTTCTTTTATATGAAGTTAATTCTATATAAAGTAAATTTTCTATAATTATAAAGTTTTGGGTTCTTTATTAAAATAGTTTACACATTTAACTTTCATTTAGTGAAATCTTTACATTCCTGAATATGATGGGTCTGTGTAACCGCAAATCGAACATCTGCCTGTTGAATCATATGTGTGCATACATGTCATTCCACAAATAGAACATCTTCCATCCACTCACATATGAGAGCATTCCATTCCACAGTTTGAACATCTTCCATTATACCAATATGATGTATCTGTATTATGAGGGCATTGCATTCCACATATTGTACATTCTCCTGAACTATTATATATATGTTCCGCTATGTATCCACAACCACTGCATCTATGTGAAGTTTCATTGTAATACTCAAACGTATGATCATAAAATCCTCCATATTCACTACATGTATGCGAATTTGAGCCACATTCTTGGAAGGTATGACTTGCATAGTCTCCACAGGTTGAGCAGCTATGTCTTGACGAATCTTCGTTTTTATTATAATTATGTTTCTCACTGTATCCGCAAAGTTCACAGTAGTGTTTATCACCTTGAACTTTCCATCCGCTTGTGTGTAAGCATATATTTGTTACAACAAAGCTTGATACTACTTCTTTATCTTCTGCCGCATTATATAATCTTGCCCAAATTGTTGTATTTTCAGTAATGTTTACCTCTGATGTGTAATTCTTCCAGTTCTTGCTATTAACAGTTGAATCAACTTGATATTGCAATACATATCCTGGGAAGTTTGCTGAAGGAGCAATTTTTACATTCAACGAAGTTGTTGGTGCAACTGTTGATGGTGTAAATATTATATCCTTAGCACTTGGCGCTGCTAGTAATTTGTATGGTCCAAATTTTTGAGAAGTACTCTTTCCATTTATACTAGCCTTTATCCATAAATAATAATCTCCTGAAGTAGTTACAGTATAAACAGTTTCACTGTTCATTGTTTTTTCATCTTTATTTTCTACTGATAAATTAGTTCCATTTGACAAACCTACTGGTTCATTATCTGAATCATCTGTTGTCCATAATATTTTTACTGAATTATCTGTTATCGTTTCTCTACTGCTCTTTACAGTTATTAAAACTTGTTGTTTGTAACTTTCTGTTTCGTTACTTGAAGGATCAACTTCTATTGAAATTTTATTTTCAACCAGCTTACCATCACTAGTAGTATTTTCTATGTCACCAGTTGAAGGATCCACTAAAAATTCATGTTCACATTTTACAATTTTAACTTTAATTTTGTTGTTTTCAACAATTTCACATTCTGCATCTTTTCCATCATATGTTAGTTGCTCTTGTAAATCTTGAGCTGTCACTACTTTATCATACAAGTGATATACTGTCGAATATGCTATTTGAATTGCTTCTTTATCTGATTGCATACAACTTTGATTTTTTGCAAATTTTGTCTTTTGAATGATTCCATCGCTTCCTAATGTAAGTTCAATTGTTATACCAGCCAAAATAAGCAGAATTACTATTGTAACAACTAAAGCAACTAATGTTATACCTTTGTTTCCATTACCCATACTTTTTATTTTTTCGAGGGCTTTTCTTTTTAGTTCTTTATTTTGCATTACATTCTCCTTTTATTTTTATTGTTCTGTAATAATATAATTTGCTATATCTTGTGGTGCATCCCACATTCTCGCAGTTACTTGTGTTATTTCTCCTGCCTCAATTTTTTCAACATAGACTTCAACTTCACCTAATTTTTCTCCTGATTTATTCAAGAATTCAACTTTAAGTTTATTAGCTGGTAACTGCTTTCCACTTACATTTTTTATGTCTGCTGAAAAAGTGGTTATTTCAGATTTTGTTGAAACGTTTCCGTTTAAGATTTTGTAATTTTCTGTATTCTTAACTTCTAACATTGTGTTTTGTTGTATTTGAGCTTTTTGCTCTGGATTTTTCTTTCCAAAAGCAATAGCACAAACTACGCAAACAATAATTAAAAGTAAAATAACAATAATTAGTAATTTTCTGTCTTTTTTCACTAGGTTAACCTCCTTTCCTAATTTTGTAACATAATACCCCAAAATTATATACTACTATCTTAATAGTAGCAGATTTCGACACTTTATTCATTGAATAAAGTGTTACATTTATGTTACAAATTATTACAGATTGTTATATTAATGAGATTGATAAATCATAGAAGATCCTATAAAAAATTAACTAAAATTAATATTTGAGCAAAAAAAAATAAAGGCTGTAAAGCCTTTTTCTGGTCGAGGTGTTGCTACGACACCTCGAGCTATTTTCTATGATATTTAGCGACTTCTAGCGATTTAAACTTGCTTTGCGGAACACTTTTACGGAACATTTTGTATCTTTAATTCCTTGAAATTCCGTACAATTCTTTCGTTTTTTCATTAATGTTTTTCGCTATGAATTGCTAATTACTTTGCATATTCAAATATATTTTTATTAATTAGATAATCGACAACATTTTGATTCTCTGATTCAATAAAATCAGTATCAATATCAATATAATATTTCATTGTAACTGCTGTATCAGAATGACCAAGTATTTCTTTTAATACATTTGGATCAATCTTTGCTTCAGCACATCTTGTTGCAAAAGTACCTCTAAGCATGTGTGTATGTAAATCTGTTCTTGTAACTTTCTTTCCACTAGAATTTGTTTCTTCATATATTCCAATATTTAGCTTTAATCCTGCTCTTTTTAATGCAGAATTTATACTTGCCTCTTCATATAATCCATATTTCTTATTAGTTGAATTATAGAATAATAAGTGAAATTTATTCGGAATAATATGTTTTACAGCTTCTTCTAGTGCCATTTTACTTATAGCATTTAGATTAATAATTCGTTGACCTGAAAAAGTTTTAGTTGAATCTCCAATTCTAGATTTTCCTGAAGTATCTTTAGTTTGTGTTCTTCTAACAAATAGAATTCCTTTTTCTAAATCAATATCCTTTGTATAATCTAATACCAATGCTTCTCCTATTCTCATTCCAGTACTTATTAGTAGCAAGAATAAATATTTATGCTTGAATTTAGAATATTCAACATCATTTAAGAATTGTATAAGTGCTTTTTGTTCTTCAATTGTTAGTGCTATTCTGTGATGCCCTACATATTCACTTTTAGGCTTTTTAATTCTTTTATAACCTGCCATAAAGTTTTCTCCTATAATTCCTTGATGATATGCTTCTCCAAATCCCATACATAATAATTCATAATTCTGCTTTATTGTTGTCTTAGAATAAGATTTTAGCTTTGATAGATAATTTACAACATCATCTCTACCAATTTTTGCAATAGGCTTATTTGCAAATGCAGTCTTTTGTAGTTGTTTCAATGTATCTAATTTCCTTTTATATGTAGATTCCTTAATTTGTCCAAGTTTGAATTGTTCTTCTATCATAGGTTCTACAAGTTCTTTTAATGTTTTATTTGTTTTAGTTACTATTCTTGGTCCACCTTCTTCATCTAGCTTAAGTTTACTTTGAAGAGCTTTGCTAAATGCTTCTTCTTCGGTTTCTCCAATAAAAGTCTTTCTTTTTACTTTACCTGTTGTTTGGTCTCTTCCAATAGTAAGTAGAGCTTTGCAACTTTTAGATACATAGAATTTATCACAAGCTTTGCAAATATTATATTGTTTTTCATTGTCAATGTTCTCTTTACCAGATTTGTTTAATTCACATTCGGTACATATAGATTTACTATATTTCTTATTACTTCCAGGAATTTTCTTTTCTCTTTTATCGTAATATGTACCACATGTTATTCCTTTAAAATTCATCGTTTTACCTCCTTAAATAAATTTCAAAGGAAGGTTAATCTGATATAAATTTTATACATGACAATTATACCAATTTTATAATCAGATATCAATAGCCTTCCTTTAGTTTGTACTAAATTTCAGAGTTAATCGAAGGTTTAATTTTATATACATTTTTATTTAGTTATTAACTCTTCTAGTACTAAAATATTCCTTAAAGTTTTCTTCTGAAATCTTAAATGCTCGTCCAACTTTTACACAAGGAAAGTCTGCTCTGTGGAATAAATCTAAACAAGCTCTATTTCCAATCTTAAGTATTTTCATTACATCTGCTGTTGTATAAAATTTTGGATATGTATCAATTACTCTCTCTTCCATATTGTTTCCCTCCTTTCAAATGTTTCCTCACTTAGAAGCAAAATTACAACCTGTTTCACTAAAATATTTTGTAGTTTTAACCTTCTATGTATAAAAAGCTGAAAATTTTATAAAAACACTACAAATATTTTTGAATTTTCCTAACTTTTTAAACCTTCTAATAAGAACAGCACTAAAAATTTGAAAAAGATGACATTTAATTTCAATTTTTTTATGCTCCTACTAATAAAGGCAAAATGAAAATCAAAAATCTTAACAAATTTTGAAAAGTTTTTAAGAATTTTTTTCTCTGCATATAAAATCTCCTTCTACTTGTTTCCTCACAAAATAGTAGAAAGTTAAGTCTATTTATTAAAATTCTTAAACCTTCTATATATAAAAGCTGAAAATTTAGAAAAAACCGGACAAATATTTTTAAATTATTTTTAATATCCAAAATTAAATATTGAGGCAAAATAATAAAAATATTTAATTAATGAACAAAAAGAAGCAATACTACGCTATTTCAAGTAATTATGCTGGAATGAAGTGTATTGATAAATTTTGCTTTTTATGATATAAAATATAATTAGAAGAAAAGAGGTCTTAATATGAAAATACTTAGCTTGTTCAGTGGATGTGGAGGATTGGATCTAGGCTTCGAGAAAGCAGGATTTGATATTCCTATCGCTAATGAATTTGATAAAAATATATGGAAAACATTTGAAGTAAATCATCCTCAAACTAAACTGTTGAAAGAAGATATAAGGAAAATAGATGCCAAAACTCTTCCTAAGGATATTGATGGAATTATTGGTGGGCCTCCTTGTCAATCTTGGTCAGAGGCAGGTTCCTTAAAAGGAATAGAAGATGATAGAGGAAAACTTTTTTTTGAATATATACGTATTCTTAAAAGTATACAACCTAAGTTTTTCTTGGCTGAAAATGTTAGTGGAATGTTAGCAGATAGACATTCTGAGGCAGTTAAAAACATTATAAAAATGTTTGAAGAATGTGGGTATGATGTTTCTCTTACTTTAGTTAATGCAAAAGATTATGGTGTTGCACAAGAAAGAAAAAGAGTTTTTTACATTGGTTTTAGAAAAGACTTAAATATAAAATTTGATTTTCCAAAAGGTTCAACAGAAGATGATAATAATAAAATAACTCTAAGAGATATCATTTGGGATTTACAAGATTCAGCAGTTCCAGCTGGAGAAAAGAATCAGCATAATCCTAATGCAATCAATAATAATGAATATTTTATAGGAAGTTATTCGCCTATTTTTATGAGTCGTAACAGAGTAAAAAGTTGGGATGAGCAAGCATTTACAGTACAAGCTTCAGGAAGACAATGTCAGATTCATCCTCAAGCACCAAAAATGATAAAAGTAGATAAAAATGATTGCAGATTTGTTGAAGGAAAAGAAAATTTATATAGAAGAATGACTATAAGAGAAGTAGCGAGAGTACAAGGATTTCCAGATAATTTTAAATTTGTATATAACAACACTAATGATGCATATAAAATGATAGGAAATGCTGTACCTGTTAATTTAGCATACGAAGTTGCATGTGCTATTAAAAAAGTATTAGTATAAAAGGAGATGTTGTTTTATGAGTAATCAAAGCAATGTATTTGGAAGAGCTTATGAATATATTTGTATTGAAACTCTAAATACTGAAATAAATAAACATAGAAAATCTATCATAGAAGATAGTTCTACATACGAAATAGCAAAAGAGTGCTGGAATATTATAGATAAAGAAACCAAAGAGACTTTTGAGCAAAGTGCATTAACAGCTGTATATTCAATTTTTGACTTAGAACCTATGATAACAGAAAAAGATGATGATTGTTTAGTATTAAAAATGCAGAAAGATCAAGAAGGCAAAACTGGAGATGTTAGAGACATTGTAATTATTAGAAATGAAGAAAAATGGGAAATAGGATTAAGTATAAAGCATAATCATTTTGCAGTAAAACATAGTAGATTAGGTTCTAAGCTTGATTTTGGAGAAAGATGGTATGGAATTAAATGCTCAAATGATTATTGGAATGATATTGCTCCAATATTTGAATTAATTAATTCTAAAAAGGAACAAGGACTAAAATGGAGTGACTTGGAAAATAAAGATAAAGATGTATATATTCCTTTATTAAATGCATTTATGAACGAAATTAAAAGAAATGCTGATAAACATCCAGATTTACCTAAAAAACTAGTTGAATACTTGTTAGGTGAATTTGATTTTTATAAGGTAATTAGTATTGATAATAAAAAAATTACACAAATACAATCGTATAATTTAAGAGGAACATTAAATAAAGCTAGCAAAAAAGAAAAACCTAAAACTATAATTCCTATTGCTAAGTTACCAACTAGAATTGTAAATATAGGCTTTAAACCTGAAAGTAGCAATACTATTGAATTATATATATATGGATGAAGGATGGCAATTTAGTTTTAGAATTCATAATGCATCCACATATGTTGAAAATAGTTTAAAATTTGATATTCAAATTGTTGGAATGCCAGCATCAATTATTTCTATAGATTGTAAGTGGACAGGATGTTAATATTATTATAAAATCATATATTCAACATAATTAACGCTCGACTTTTACAAAAAGTCGAGCGTTAATTGTTGACATTTATAAAAATAAGATGTATAATAATTCCATAATTATAAAAGGAGGTAATTATATGGGAAATTTAAAGTTTATAAAAGATAGAATAAAAGAATATAATTCAAATTACTTTATAAATGAACTTTTTATGGCATCAAAAAGTCTAGGAATTTTAGAAGAAAAAATTAAATCCTATAAATTTGATAACATACTAATGCCACTTTTAAACACAAAAGAAGCAATATCTTCAATGTATTTAGAAGGTACTCAAACAACAATGTCAGCTGTGTTAGAAGATGTAATAAATGAAGATAAGGAAAAGAAAAATGAAAAAATTTATAAGGAAGCTACAAATCACACAAAAGCATTACATTATGGAGCCACATATCTAAGTCAAAATAATTTTAATCATACTTTTATTAAAGAATTACATAGAATGATGCTTAATGGTATTATAGCTGAAAATAAAGAACATACATTAGGAAAATATAAAGAAGTAGATAATTTTATTGTTAATAGTGTTGGAACTGTTGTATTTAATCCACCACATTATACTGAAACAAAAAAATACATGGACGAATTAATAGACTTTATGAATGATACAAAAATAGATATCAATCCTCTAATAAAAACGGCTATAATACATTCACAATTTGAATCAATTCACCCTTTTGATGATGGTAATGGACGTGTAGGCAGATTGTTAATTAGTTTATGTTTGTATAAGTTTAATGTAATAAAAGTTCCATTTTTCTATGTTAGTGAAGCTATTAGCCAAAATAAAATTATTTATTATAACAAATTGACTGATTCTAGAAAAAATGACTACACAGAATGGATTAAGTTCTTTTTAAAGATGTGTACAGTACAAGCAGAAAAACATATAAAATATATTGATTCGTTAGATTCAATATATGATAAAACATCAGAAAAAATAAGAAAAATTATTAATTCCCAAAAATACGAGAATATAATTGAATGTATTTTTTCACAACCAATCATTAGTTCTTCATACTTAGAAAAGACTATAAATATTAGTCCTTCGCAAGCCAGAAAATACATATCAACATTAGAGGAAGCAGGTGTGTTGTCAGGCGACGATAGAATTAGAAATAGAAAATATTACTTTCTTGAGTTAATAACATTATTAGAAAACACATAAAAAAAAGCTACCAAACGGCTTGAAAGTTTGGTAACTATTGCATAGCTAAACGCCAATTTAGCTAAAAAGAAAAACCATATGCGTTACATATAGTCTTAATTAATCGTATTAAAATTATATCATATGAAAATTTTCTTTGCAATAGTTGTATGAAAAAAAGGAGAATATCATATGACAAAAGAGTATTATATATTTGTGAAAAGCTATAGACATCCTAAAACAGGTAAAATTATGCATGCATCAGAATATGGAAAAAAGGCTTTTCGATTACTGATAAGAAAATAGAAGAATAATTAAATACAAACACTATAAGATTTTTAGTAACGGAAAATCTTAGTTCTAATAATTTAGTAGGTAGGAGGAATAAAAAATGAATAAAAAAGTAGAAGAAGCATGGAATAACGCTCACAAAATTAGAGGAAAAAATCCAGAAGTTTATAGAAGAGATGATTATGGTAATACCATTTTTAAATCTTCATATGGAAAACAAAGTGATATGGGATGGGAAGTTGATCATAGACACCCTGTATCAAAAGGAGGAACAGATTCACCTAAGAATTTGCAAGCAGTACAATGGAAAGAAAATCGAATAAAAAGTGATAAGTATCCATATAAAGGATAGAAAGGAGTAAATTACTATGGAATGGCTATATAATAAAAATGGACAAGCTGAGTTATTTAAATATGATGATAGACTTATAAGTAAAACTGGTAAAAATCTAGCTTGGATTTACAATGGAAATATATATAATATAAAAAATGGTAAGCACATTGGTTGGTATGAAAATGGCGTTTTATATGATTCAAAAAATAAAGCTCTTGCATTTAAATTAAATTACACTGGATATTTACCATATCAACCAGGAATTGGTGGAACTCCTGGAACACCAGGTATACCTGGCACACCAGGAAGACCAGGATTTAGTGGGACTCCTGGTAGACCTGGTTATGGTGGATGGTCTAGCAGTAATATAGAAGATTATTTTGAAGTATAAAAAGATAAAGTGTGAAAGAAAATTGTATCTTTCACACTTTTAATAATTTATATATGACCACAACCTCTAATTAATTCTATCCCATCAACAAATCCATTCCTATAATATTTTTCATTCCAATAACCTAAGTAATCCATAAAATTTTTATCTAGCTCATTTAATTGCTTTTCAACATATTTCTTATTTTGTTTAGGAACATTTTTCAAAATCTTTTCAGATATTTCATCAATAAATAATCCATGTTTTTTATCTTCTTCATTAAGATAGCATAAAATAGTTTCTTCTCTAAATTCTAACCATTCTTTTAATATATCATCGTTTACTTCTCTTAAATTTTTTCATTTTCTATTCTCCTCTCACTCAAATTTTTATAAAAGGGCTTGGGACTTGTCCCATTGAACAGAATGGGGAGCAAGCAGAATTCGTGTGAACGAATTCATTGCTTGCTGAGACAGAAAATGATTTTTTCGGTCTCCCACATTCATTGCTTGCTAGGACAAGAAATGGATTTATAAAATAATTTATTGCACCTATTTTTGTACCTTGCGTTGCACTTTATGTGATACTTATTTTTAATTTATAGTACCTTTATTTGGACTTTTCTAGGTACATAAATTTATTTTATAGATTATTATTTAATCCCCTTTTTGTACTTTTAATTTCTCTTTGAATAATTTTTTAGTAATCAATTTTATACATAAATAAGTTCTTTAAGTACAATTTCTTCAGCTCTGTTCTTTATATTATTCATACATCTTACCCATTCCATTTGGTCTTTAGCTTTCAATTCTTCATTGACATTTTCCTCATCTGCTAGTTGTTTTATTATCTTTTTTACTCTTTCATTTGCAGCAGAATCTATATTCCTTAATTCAAATGGAACTGATCCATTAATCATAAGAAAAGTATAATAACCTTTCTTATGTTCTTTCAGATACTCTAATCTTAATAGTCCATATTTGCCTATATTATCTAATTTATCATCTTCAGCAGGTAAAGTTACCTTTGGAAGATAAAAGTCTCCTATTTTTTGATATTCTAATTCTTTTCTACTCATAATTTATTCACTCCTTATATTTTCTTTTAGTATGTAATAAATATTAATTAATTAATTTATTTATATTATATTTAATATTATTACATCGTAATTTTTCCGTTTCTAGAATCGTAAAATTTCCTTATCATGAGTCGTACTTTTTACGAATCATAAATTTCAACATGATTAATCTTTCCTACATAGATAATGTTATTTTTCTTAAAACCTGTCCTAATTTCACGAATTAATTTGACATTCTTTAACTCTTTGAATGCTTTTGTAACAGTCTTATCTGAAAGATTAAGCTTTAATCCAGCTTCTTTTCTTGAATATACTATATAAATATCTCCCTTATCATCAGTCCAATTATTCTTTATAGATATTGACAATCTATCTAGTAATAATCCATATAATACCTTACTTGCAAGGCTTAAACTCATATAATATGGATTATTAAATAGTTCTTTTGGTACTTGATAGAAACTATTTTCAAGATATTCATTAGCTTTATATGGTATAAAATTCATATCATTAGCCCTCCTTTTAGTGTTATTCGTTCAACACTCAAAGTAGCTAAATATCAATGATTTTTGCTTCACGGAACATTCCGGAACATCTTATTTTTGAATTTTTAATCTTACGGAACACTTTTTGGAACAAAAAATTAGAATTTTTTAGAATTTTTAGACATTTTTTGGAATAAATAAAAAAATGCTATTTTCTAAAAACTCTTAGAAAATAGCTTACTTAAAATCATTTGACTGTTTTTGAATTCTAATGAATTTTCCTCAAAAACTAGTCTTTTTTGGTCGAGGTGACAGGGATCGAACCTGCGACCTCATGGTCCCAAACCACGCGCGCTACCAACTGCGCTACACCTCGATAAATATTTTTCTTGTAAAGTACTTTATTAATATAACACAAAAATATTTATTTTGCAATAGATTTGGCAAATTTTTTTAAAATTGTTGCAAATTTACATAAAGTGTGCTATAATGAAATGTATGGTTGATTCAACCAATTTTACATTATTTTCCTAGACTAATGCGAACGGAATTCGCTTAGCAAATAATTATTAAGGAGAGTATTAAAATGGCAAAAGTAACGTTTATTGGAGCAGATCACTACAGCACTAACGGGATTGTTTTAATCCCTGGGAGAAATTATGAAATCAAGAATCGATTTCATGTTGGTTTCCTGAACATGCTGGAACTTGTTGGGTTACCCGGCAGTTTCGATGCAAAGGCTTTTCGAGAAATCACAGTTTAACTCCAAGCTTATTTCTCTAATCTTTTCCAAAGAGCTTAGTAAGTTCAAAAGCGTTAAGGTAACCAAAAAAACGCCCAAATAAAAGGTTGTTTCCTGTCTCACATTAAAGTGAGGCAGTTTTTTTATGCATTTTTAGTTTCAAACAATTTTAGTTTTTAGCCTTATTTATTTTTTCAGGTTTTATTTTTTTTCAGTATGATGTCTTCTTGAAATTCTTTATTATTTCTTACGTATTTTATTCTTATACTGTCCCCCACATTCTTCTCATATATATATGTTCTAAGTTCAGACATCTTACTTAATTCTTTTCCATCAACTTGAATGATTACATCTCCCACCTTCATTTGAGCCTTGTCAGCTGGCGAATTTCTTATAACCGCAGTAACATATATTCCATTTTCTAATTTGTAATTACTTCCTAACTCAGAATTTATATATGGAATTACATTTTTATCATAAGCATATACTCCTAGGGTTGCAGCAGTGAATTCTCCTGTATTTACGAGTTTATTGATTATTGGTTTTATTATATTTATTGGAATTGCAAATCCAATCCCTTCTGCCGAAGTAATTTTTACTGAGTTTACTCCTATTACTTTTCCTTGTTTATCTATTAAGGGCCCTCCACTGTTTCCAGGATTAATTGTTGCATCTGTTTGAATTAAATCTTCCATGTAGTATGTTTTTTTCTCTTCTTCGACTTTTAGTGTCCTATTTAGTCCACTTATTATTCCTGATGTTACACTACGTTGAAATTCAAAACCTATTGGGTTTCCTATTGCATACACTTGTTGTGCAATTTTCACCTCATCCGAATTTCCTAAGTCCAGATATCTTAGATTGTTAGTTTTTATTTTTATAATGCTCAAGTCTAAATCTTCGTCGGCCCAAACCACACTCGCATCGAAACTTCTTCCGTCTTCAAGTGTAACATAGCACACAGAATTTTTTTGTCCTGATACATGTTGATTGGTTACAATATAACCATTTTCAGATACAATGAAACCTGTTCCTAGCCCCAAATTTTTAGCTCCATTCTGGAGGAATATTGTATTTCCTTTATTCTTTATTTTCGATATTCCCACAATAGAATTGTTTACTTTTTCTATCGTTTCGGTTATATCCAAATTTTCATCTATAATATTATCCTGCTCTGCACTAACATTGGCTTGTGTTCTTTCAACATTGAATTCTTGTGCATACACTTTTTCCTGTTCCAACGATATGTAAATACAATATGCTAAGACTAAAAATGATGCGATAAGTATTGTTATTGCAATTATTTCCAATATTTTTATAAATTTACTTTTCTCTTTCATACATTCTCCTTTTTTCTTAAATTCTCTTTTATCAATATTTTTCTTTGATTATTATTTCCACTATTTTGTAATTTAAACTTATATTTTTTCCATATTAATACATTTGCATTTTCGACATTTTTTCTTGTTTATCCCATTAAAAAAAAGCCTAATTTAGCTATTGCAAAAGCTGTAATATAATGGTAAAATAGAGAATAGGTGGTATTAAAATGAAGAAAAATAAAATTTATGAAGAATTTACATGTAGAAATTTTAGAGAATTAGTCAGTTCTTGTACCACTCGTTTTGGTAATAGACCTGCATTCTCTGTAAAAGATAAAAATAAAGTTATTCACGACATTTCTTTTGTTGAGTTTGAAAACAATATTAAAGAACTTGGTTCTTCCCTTTTAGATTTAGGACTAGAAAATAAAAAAATTGCAATCATTTCACCAGATAGATACGAGTGGTGTTGTAGTTATTTTGCGGTAACTACTTCTAATTGCATTGCAGTTCCTTTAGATTTCATGCTTCCTGAAGTTGAGCAGTTACGATTAATAATTGAAAGTCAAGTAGATGCAATTATTTTTGCAAAGAAGCATTTAAATCTTATAAAATCTGTCATGGCAAATAAAGAATCAAATGTAAAATATTTTATTTGTATGGATTACGAAGAAAATGGTGAAGGTATTCTATCTTTTTCAAAATTATTGGAAGATGGAAAAAAACTTATAGTAGAAAATGATTCTAGATATGATAATATCGTTATCGATAAAGATAAACTATCAGTTTTGATTTATACTTCTGGAACAACAAGTAATCCAAAAGCAGTTATGCTTTCTCAATACAATATTTGTTCAAATGTATCTGCTATGACAACTTTAATTAATTATAAAAAGGATGATAGCATTCTTGTATTTTTACCACTGCATCATACCTTAGCATGTACTGCAAGTTTCTTGTTCTGTTACTACATTGGTTTCAGACTTTGTTTTGCAGATAGCATAAAGGATATTGGAAAAAATATGGTAGAATACAAAATCAGTGGTTTGGTTTGTGTTCCAGCCGTACTAGATATAATGTATAGACAGATTATCAGAGGTGTAAAAAAATCTGGAAAGTATGCTGCATTTAAGTTTTTATGTGCATTGTCAAATTTCTTAATGTTTTTCCATATTGATTTAAGAAGAAAACTATTTAAGCAAGTCTTAGATAATTTTGGTGGAAAGATGAGAACTATAATTTATGGTTCTGCCTCTTCAGATAAGAAAGTTATTCATTTGTTTAATACTATCGGTATAGATATGTTACAGGGTTATGGATTAACCGAAACAGCTCCTGTTATTTCTTGTGAAAGTGACAAATACCACTTTGAAACAGGTTCTTCTGGATACCCATTATATAATGAACAAGTTACCATAGATAATCCTGATGAAACAGGCACAGGAGAAATTTTAGTTAAAGGTCCAAACATAATGCTTGGCTATTATAATAATGAAGAAGCAACAAAGGCTGCATTTAAAGATGGATGGTTTTGCACCGGAGATTTAGGAAGGTTTGGCAAAGATGGATCTCTTTTTGTAACAGGCAGAAAAAAAGATTTAATAGTGCTTTCAAATGGAAAAAAGGTTTTCCCTGAGGAAATTGAGGCATTAATTAATAAAATAGATGTTGTTTCTGAATCTATGGTTTATGAATGTAATGACAAAATATGTGCAAAAATTGTGTATTCTAAAGAAATAGTGGAGAATAAAAAGCTTTCTTTAGATGATGTTCACACCGAAGTTGATAAAAATATAAAAATCATAAATAAGGATTTACCAGTTTATAAATACATAAGAGAGTTTTCTTTAACAGATGAGCCTCTAATAAAAACTACTACTCAAAAAATCAAAAGACATGAAGAAATGAAGAAGATTAAGATTTCAAAGTAAAAGGTGATTATAAATATGGAATTATATGATTTAACAAACCCACAAAAATCAATCTGGGTCATGGAACAATTTTATAAAGGAACTGCCGTAAATAATATTTGTGGAACAGTTCTAATTCATGAACCAGTTAATTTTTCTAAACTTTATGAAGCTATTTGTACTTTTGTAAAAAGCAACAATAGCTTCAGGATAAAATTATGTTTTAATGAGCAAAATGAAATTTCTCAATATTTTGATGATAATTTTGAGATTGACACAAATGTTAAAATTTTAAGTAATGATATAGAATTACACACTCTTGAAAAGGAGCTTGTTTCAGTACCTTTTCAACTGTTAAATTCTCAACTTTTTAAATTTCAACTTTTTAAATTTTCTAATAACCATGGTGGTTTTGTACTTAATACTCACCATTTAATTTCCGACGCTTGTACTGCTAGTCTTGTAGCTAATCAAATTATTTCTGTATATTCATCTTTACAAAAAGAAGAAACTCCAGAAGATATTACTCACTCTTATCTTGACTATATAAATTCAGAAAAAGAATATATAAACAGTGATAAATTCATAAAAGATAAAACTTATTGGAATGATTTATTTAATGTAATGCCAGATATGGCTACTCTATCTAGCAATAGTAGCACTGACATAACTCATAATTGTGCGGCCAAAAGAGCTAATTATAAAATAGATAACAATTTACTAAACAAAATAAATGATTATTGTAAAGAATACAAGATTTCTATATTTAATTTCTTTATGGCTGTATATTCTATTTATATTGGTAAGATTCAAAATTTAAATAATTTTGTTATTGGTACACCTATATTGAATAGAACTACATTCAAAGAGAAAAACACACCCGGAATGTTTATTAGTACAGTTCCTTTTAAAATAGATTTAACAACAGATTTAACATTTAAGGATTTTGTTGCTAATATAGCTCTTCAAACTTTAGGAATGTTTAGACATCAAAAGTATCCTTACCAGTCTTTACTAGCTGATATTCGTACTAATAATAACTCTATTCCTAATTTATATAATATAATGATTTCTTATCAAAATACAAAAACAAATCGAAACTCTAGCGATATTAATTATGATGTTCGTTGGATTCATAGCGATTTTACATCTGATGAATTAGATGTTCACCTTTTTGATATGAATGATACAGGAGAATTAAATATATCTTATGATTATCAAACAGAAAGATATTCTGATGAAGATATTCATGATATACATCAAAGAATTTTATTTATAATTAATCAAATTCTTTCTAATAATGATATATCAATTTCTTCCTTAGAGCTTGTTCTTCCTGAAGAAAAAACTTATATGTTAAAAGCTTATAATACAAGCAAATACACTAATATAAATAAGACTATTATAGATTTATTTCTAGAACAATGTCAAATACATCCAGATAGTATTGCGATATCCGATAAAACAACATCCTTAACTTATGGACAGTTAAATGCATTGTCTGATAATATAAAATATTATTTATTTAAAAATAATATTCGTCCAAAAGATAAAATATGTTTGTTTTTTCCTAATTCCATTAATTTAGTTGCTAGTATATTAGCTGTTTTAAAATTAGGAGCTTGTTACATTCCAGTTGACGTAACCTATCCAATCGATAGAATTGAATATATTGTACATAATAGTTCTAGCAAACATATTTTAACAGACTCTGAAAATATTGAAAAACTTGGAATATTGCGTAGTCTATCTTTAAACATAAATTTCAAAAATTTTTCAAATAGCGAAACTGTACAAGATATAAATGAGGATATGCTTCCTTCACCTAAAGATTTGGCTTACATCATTTATACATCTGGTTCTACAGGCAATCCTAAAGGTGTAAAAATTGCTCATGAAAGCTTATATAATTATATATCTTGGGCTAAAAGTGTATATGTAAAAAACGAAGTTACAAACTTTCCCTTATACTCTTCAATCTCATTTGATTTGACAGTAACATCTATTTATACACCTTTAATAAGTGGAAACGCTATATATATTTACAATAATTCCAACCCTCAGTTATTATTGCAGGATATATTAACTGACAACAAAGTGCAGATTATAAAATTAACACCAGCACATTTATCTTTACTATTAGAATGTATACCTAATCCTAATGTAAAAAAACTTATTGTTGGAGGAGACATTTTAAGTATAGAAATTTGCAAGCAGATATCTAGCTTGTTTGCAAACAGCATTCACATTTACAATGAATACGGTCCGACTGAAGCAACTGTTGGTTGTATGATATATGAATATTCTAATACAGACAAAGACAACTATGCTTCTGTACCAATTGGAATTCCAGCTGCCAACACAAAACTATATGTATTAAATGATGATTTAAATTTAGTACCATTTGGGCATATTGGTCAGTTATATATTTGTGGCAAGTGCTTATCAAAAGGTTATGTAAAATTACGAAACACGAATTCAGAACGTTTTATACAATCACCATTCAATAGTAATGAAAAAATATATAAAACTGGTGATTTGGTAAAATTACATAAAAACGGAATAATGGAATATATTGGACGCTCAGACTTCCAAATAAAAATAAATGGTTATAGAATTGAAATTGGAGAAATCCAATCAAAGATACTAAATTATCCTGGTATTAAAGATTGCTTTATAAATGTAATTGAAAAAGATAAAACTAAGTTATTATGTGCTTATTATGTTTGCAAAAAACCTATAAATTTAAAATATTTAAAGGATCATCTAAGTCGTTCCTTGCCAAGCTACATGATTCCAAAGCACTTTATACTATTAGATGAATTACCTCTTACGAATAATGGAAAGGTAGATAAAAAACTTTTACCACTTCCTACAGAATCTGGCCATGATGTTTTTATAGGTCCTGAGACACTAACAGAACAGAAAATACATTCTATTTTTTGCAAATTATTAAATATTGATAAAATGAGTGTTACTGCAAATATATTTGATTATTATGTGGACTCTTTAATTATAATAAAAGCCCAAACCATTTTATATAGTCAAGGATATGACATAAGCTCTCAAACATTTTATGAACATCCTAGTATCCGTAGTTTAGCTGAATATTTAGATAATTATTCTACTTCTAATAAACCTATAAAAGAAGAAAATATATCTTTAATAAAAACTATAGACTCTATCTCTTTGCCTAACAATTGTATATCTAATAAATACCAAAATATCTTACTATTTGGTGTTACTGGATTTTTAGGCATACATATTTTATATGAACTATTAACAACTACAAGTTCTACTATATATTGCATAATTAGAGAAAAGGATAATTTAAATGCAATTCAAAGATTTCATAATAAATTTGAATTTTATTTTGGTAAAGAAATATTTAGAAAATATGAAGATAGAATTATACCTATAACAGGTAACCTGCTAAAAGATAATCTGGGTCTATATGACGAAGTATATTTACATTTAGGTCAAATTATAGATTGCGTAATTTCTACTGCTGCAATTGTTAAACACTACGGAAATTATGATGAATTTAATGCAACTAATGTATTAGGCACAGACAGAATCATAGATTTTTGTTTAAAATACAATATTTCAATGCATTATATTTCTACAATGTCTGTATCAGGCTATGGGTTAGTAAAAACACCTAAGGAAACTTTTACAGAAAATGATTGCTATATTGGTCAAAATTTTGAGGATAATGTTTATGTAAAAAGTAAATTTGTTGCAGAACAACATATTCTTGAATCTTGCAAAAGTAAAGGTCTTCATTGTTCTATTTACCGTATTGGAAATATTACAAATAGATTTTCTGATGGTTTCTTCCAACAGAATTACGGAGATAATGCCTTTTTGAATAGAATAATCTCTATTATAAAATTAAAAAGTATCCCAGAAAATCTGGAAAACTTAGAAATTGAACTTACTCCTGTTGACTATTGTGCAAAATTTATAGTAAAATTATTGCATACTACACCTAATAATATTAATGTATATCACATATATAATGATAACCAAGTTAAATTGTCTCACTTCATTGATATTTTAGAAAAGTATAACATTCATATTTCTAAGATTCCATTTGAAGATTTTGAAAATAAAATATTAAATTCAGATGATAACTATTTTGGCATAACAAATTATATTTCAGCAATTACAAGTCCTACATTTAATAATTTAAGATTATCAAATGTTAAGACAAATAATATACTAAAAGAAAATGGGTTAAATTGGCCAGATATAACAGATGATTACATAAATAAAATTATTGATTATTTAATAAGAAACGGATTAATGGTGATATAATGAAAAAAGATAAAAAAATGAAAATAAATTCAGGAATTAAACTTGCTTTAGTAAATACGGGAATTGGTATAATCTTGGCATTCATTTTGTATTGGATTTTACCATATATTCTAAATTATCCTACAAACACAATTAATAATGACTTTCAGGTTCAAATGGTTGGTATTACTTATACTTTACAATATTGTATTTTAGTATTTTTATTAGCAATTTTTATATTTACTACATTCTCGATCTCATACAGAAAACTAAATTTCTCAATCGATGTTACTAGTAAAAAAGGGGAAAAATATTACTCTGAATTAAGAAAGAAATTATTTAATTATCCTTATATAACATTAATAGTGCAAACTATTGTTCCAACTATCGTATGTGCTATTTTGCTTACAGTTTTTAAAACTAATTTTGAGTTATTAATGCGTATATGTATTGTAATACTTTCCATATCAGCTATATTTGCAATAACCTCATATATGATAAACAGAAATTTCTTTATAAGAAAATTAATAGATACTTCAAATCTTGTAAAAACGCCTGTATCTGGCCTAAACCTGAGAATATTTAAAAAGTTATTAATACTTACATTTCCATTATTTCTTTACACTTCTGTACTTTTATTATTAATCACATCAAGTGTAATGACAACAGAAAAAGGAGATTTACTTTATAGAATATATCATCAAGAATTAGTAAATGATTTTTCTACTTCTGAAGTATATACTCTTCCACAAGCTAAAGAATCTTTAGAAAAACTTGCTCTAAATTCTGATAATGATTATATTATAATGTTTTCGGCTACTGATGGAGCACCATACTATTCAGGCGGTGAATTAAAAGATTTCTTAGTACAATATACTTTACGCTATTATAATCAAATGAATGGACAATGTTTTGAATATTATGGACAGGATTCTCAGGCCTCTGTAATTAAAATTAATACAACAGATGGCGAATACTATGTAGGAATTCATTTTTCAGTATTCAATTCAAATATCTTTGTGCCATTCTTTATAGTAGCAATTATTACAATTTTATTTAATACTTTCTATATTTACTATATTGGAAAAGGGATTTCAACAGACTTAAACACTGTTATAAATGGTTTAAAAAGAGTTTCTACCTTGGATAATGTTTTAGAGGCTGATAATCTTCCTGTTACCTCTAATGACGAAATTGGAGAATTAACAGTTCAATTTAATAAGATTCAGGACTTGACAAAACAACACGTTAATCAAATCAAGAACAACCAGGATACTCTTATGGAAAAAGAACGTTTAGCCTCTCTTGGACAGTTAATTGGAGGAATTTCTCATAACTTGAAAACTCCTATAATGTCTATATCTGGTGCAGCTGAAGGATTAACAGACTTAATAAATGAATATGATACATCCATTGGCGATCCGGAAGTTACAAACGATGACCACCATGCTATAGCAAATGACATGAGAGATTGGATAACAAAGATTCATTCATACACCTCTTACATGTCAGACATAATTACAGCAGTTAAGGGTCAAGCCGTAAATCTATCGGAAAATGAATCTGATGAATTTACAATTGATGAAATGATAAAAAGAGTTACAATTTTAATGAAACATGAAATTAGAAATGCATCATTAACATTAAATACTCAGATAAACGTTCCTTCTACTACTTCTTTACATGGAGACGTTAACAGTTTAGTTCAAGTTATAAATAACCTTATAACAAACGCTATACAATCTTATAATGGTAAAAAAGATAATACAATAGATTTATCAGTAAATCTAGATGGAAAAAATGTTGTTATATCTGTTGCAGATCACGGCTGTGGTATGACAAAAGAAGTCCAGGATAAATTATTTAAATCGATGATTACAACTAAAGGAAAGAATGGAACTGGACTTGGTATGTTTATGTCTTACTCAACAATAAAAGGTCATTTTAATGGTGATATAACCTTTGAAACAGAGATTGGAAAAGGAACAAAATTTAATGTTATAATTCCTTTATAAAATTTCTAATGTAGTGACTCTGTAAAATTTAATTTTTAAAACCGATAAAAATGTGTTTTTATATAGACAAGGCTCTATAAGTCTTGTCTATATTTTTTTCTGCAAAATTCGACATTCCCTAAATTTATAAAATATTTATACATAATATATTGCTTTTTTAAATTTTTATTATTATAATAAGGTTGCAATATTTATTTTTAGATATGGAGTTTATGTTATGAGAAAAAACATGGTAAATCATGAATCAAACGGATACAGGGTTATCGTTGTAGATGATGAACAAGGTATCGTTGATTCTCTTTCAATCTTTCTAAAGCGTTCGGGATATGACTTTACAGGATTAACAAATCCTCTTGAAGCTATTGAGCGTGTTAGGCATGAACATTTCGATATGATGATTCTAGACTTTATGATGGATCCAATACATGGTGATGAGGTCGTTGAAGAAATAAGAAAATTCAACAAAGACCTTTACATATTATTGCTTACAGGTCATAAGGATTTGGCTCCACCTCTTGAAACAATAAAAAGATTAGATATTCAAGGTTATTGCGAAAAAAGCGATAAATTTGATCAACTGTTATTATTGATCGAATCTGGAATAAAATCTATTGAGCAAATGAAAACAATCAGACAGATAAACGAGGAATTACATGATAAAAACGATGAACTTGAAAAAGCTTATTTAGATACTATTGGAATCTTAAGGCAAACTGTTGAAGCTAAGGACCCTTATACAAGAGGTCATTCAGACAGAGTTTCGGAATATTCTGTTTTAATCGGTAAAAAATTAGGATTAGATGAAAATACCCTTCACATTCTTAAAATTGGAGGTCTATTCCATGACATCGGAAAAATTGGAATTCCAGATAGTATCTTGTTGAAAGAATCAAAATTAAATGATGAAGAATATTCTCAAATAAAGAACCACCCAATGATTGGTGTTCATATTCTTGGAGGAGTTAAGTTATTTGAAGATATTATTCCTATCGTAAAATATCATCATGAAAGATTTGATGGCAGAGGTTATCCTTCACAATTATCTGGTACGGATATTCCTTATGTTGCGAGAATTGCAGCTGTTGCAGATACATTTGACGCAATGACATCAAAGAGATCTTATAGAAATGCTTTGCCTATTGATGTGGTAAGAGCTGAAATAGAAAAATGTTCAGGAACTCAGTTTGATCCTGATATTGCAAAGGCTTTCCTTGAGATATTAGATAACGATTATAATTCAATACTTGAAATTCAAGAAAAATATAAAAGTTAATTAATATATAAATAGTAAAAAAGTGCAAATTTCGTGCACTTTTTTCTTAGTTCTTTTATTTTAATATTTGATCTTTTTTATAATTTTGACTCTTGTGATATTATTCTTAAATTTTCATATTATTTATTCTATTTTTTACTATTTATCCTTTTCATACTATTGTTTGATTTTCATTGACAGTTTTACCTTTTGTCTGTCTTTGTCTATTCCAATAACCTGAACTTTTACAATATCCCCTACTGATACAACTTCTGATGGATTTTTTATAAATTTGTCACTCATTTCTGAAATGTGAACTAGTCCGTCATGTTTAACACCAACATCTACAAATGCTCCAAAATCAGTTACATTTCTAACTGTTCCAGTAAGAATCATTCCGTCTCGTAAATCATCAAAAGATAATACGTCAGACCTTAAAATTGGCTTAGGCATGTCTTCTCTTGGGTCTCTACCAGGCTTAATTAATTCATTTATAATGTCTTTCAAAGTTGGTTCTCCAATGTTAAATTTGCTTGCCAATGTTTTAATGTCTTTTTCATTATTAACTTCAGATAGTTTAGCTTTTACATCTTTTATTTTTTCTTTGTCTGTTAAGTCTTTTGTGTCAAATCCGAATTCCTTTAATAGATTTTTAGCAACATCGTAACTTTCTGGGTGAACTCCAGTAATTTCAAGTGGATTCTTTCCACCAGGAACTCTTATGAAGCCCGCACATTGCTCATAGGCAACCTTTCCTAGTTTAGGAACCTTTAGTAATTCTTTACGTTCACAAACTTTTCCGTTTTCTTCCCTATATTTTACAATGTTTTTGGCTATAGTCTTATTAACTCCTGAAACATAAGATAAAAGCGAAGGTGTAGCAGTATTTATATCTACTCCAACCGAATTTACCGCATCCTCAACAACTCCTGTTAAACTCTCTTCTAATTGTTTTTGATTTACATCATGTTGATATTGTCCAACTCCTATTGCCTTTGGCTCGATTTTTACAAGCTCTGCAAGTGGATCTTGAAGTCTTCTTGCAATTGATATAGCTCCTCTTAAAGAAACGTTAATATCAGGATATTCTTCTGTTGCAAGTTTTGAAGCAGAATATACTGAAGCTCCTGCTTCTGAAACAATAACATAAACTAAATCCTTATTATACTTTTCCTTAATCTCTTTTATTAGGGACGCAACGAATTGCTCAGATTCCCTTGAAGCCGTACCGTTTCCGATTGCAAACATTTGTACATTGTCTTTTAATATAAGCTTTGTAAGCTCTGCTTTAGCACCCTCGACATCATTTTGTGGTTCAGTTGGATATACTGTTGTAGTGTCTAAAACCTTTCCTGTTTCGTCAATTACTGCAATCTTACAACCAGTTCTATAGGCTGGATCAAATCCAATTACTGTCTTTCCCTTTATAGGACTTGCTAAAAGTAATTGTTTGGCATTCTTACCAAAAACTTTTATAGCTTGCTCGTCTGCTTTTTCAGTCAAATCAGCCCTTATTTCTCTATCAATAGAAGGTTCAATCAATCTTGAAAAACTATCCGCAATACAATTTTTTAGCAATTCGGTATATTGACTATGCTCATCTTTAATTATATCTTTTTCAATACTAGCTAAAATCTTTTCTTCTGGCTTATCTATTTTAACCTTTAAAAATTCCTCTTTTTCTCCCCTATTAATTGCGAGAATTCTATGGCTAGGAATTCTATTAACTTTTTCTGAAAATTCATAATACATGTCATAACTAGATTTCTCTTCAGGTTTAGTTGCCTTTGTTGTAATCATACCTTCTAAGTAGCACGTTCTCTTAATTTGCTTTCTATATTTTGCGTTATCAGATATATTTTCAGCAATTATATCTAAGGCTCCTGCAATAGCATCTTCTGCTGTTCTTACATCTTTCTCTTCGTTTATATACTTATTTGCAATTTCATAAATATTATTTTTATCTTTTTGCTCTATAATAGTATTTGCAAGTTCTTCAAGGCCTTTCTCTTTTGCAATAGTTGCTCTAGTTCTCTTCTTTTGTTTATATGGTCTATAAATGTCTTCAACCTCAGCAAGAGTAGTACTCTTTTCCAACTCACTCTTTATTTCATCTGTAAGTTTTCCTTGAGATTCTATTGACTTTAAAACATCTTGTTTTCTTTCTTCTAAATTTCTTAAATATGTAAGTCTTTCGCCAAGATTTCTTAACTGCTCGTCTGAAAGACCTCCTGTCGCTTCTTTTCTATATCTTGCAATGAACGGAATTGTATTTCCATCATCAATTAACTTAATAGTACTATCAACCTGGCTTTTTCTAACTCCCAATTCATTTGCTATAATTTCTGATATTTTATCCATTATTTTACCTCTTTCTTAATCAAGTTTCTCCTAATATATCACAATATTCTCTAAAATTAAAGCGAACAATAATAAAATGAACCAAAATTGTTCACACAATAAGGTCCATTTTTATATTTATTTTCAAAGCATTGCTCAATTTTCAAGTATTATTCAATACATAATCATTACTCAATTCCTAAATATTCATCATAAGATACTTCTCTATCAACAATTTTATCCTTTTGAATATCTATTATTCTATTTGCAACTGTTTGCATTAATTGATGGTCATGTGATGTAAATAGCATATTTCCTGTGAACTTCTTCATTCCTTCGTTCAAAGCCGTAATGCTCTCCATGTCTAGGTGGTTTGTTGGCTCATCGAAAATCAAGAAATTAGCTCCAGAAAGCATCATCTTAGAAAGAACACATCTTACCTTTTCTCCTCCAGACAATACATTTACTCCCTTTAATGCCTCTTCACCAGAGAACAACATTCTTCCTAAGAAACTTCTAACATATGTTTCATCTGGATCCTTTGAATACTGTCTTAACCAATCTGTAATAGACAATTCACTTTGGAACAAATAGCTATTATCCTTAGGGAAATAGTTACTTGTAATTGTAGTTCCCCATACAATTTTCCCCTCGTCAGGTTGCATCTCTCCAGCAATAATTTGGAATAAAACAGTCTTTGCAATCTCGTTATCTGCTAAGAAAGCAATCTTATCGTTTGGCTTAACCGTAAACGAAATATTATCTAATACCTTTTCTCCATTTATAGTCTTAGAAACATTTTTTACCTGTAAAATCTCATTTCCTGGAAGTCTATCAGGTTTAAAATCTATATAAGGATACTTTCTATTAGAGGGAGTAATTTCATCAAGCTGAATCTTTTCCAAAGACTTCTTTCTAGAAGTAGCTTGTTTAGATTTAGAAGCATTTGCACTAAATCTAGCAATAAAAGCTTGTAACTCTTTAATCTTCTCTTCCTTCTTCTTATTCTGCTCTCTCATCTGCTTTTGAAGTAATTGGCTAGATTCATACCAGAAATCGTAGTTTCCTGGATAAACCTTAATCTTTCCATAATCAACATCACAAATATTAGTACAAACCTTATTTAAGAAATATCTATCATGAGAAACAACAATTACAGTATTTTCAAAATTAATTAAGAATTCCTCTAACCAACTTATAGTCTTTAAATCTAGGTCATTTGTAGGCTCATCTAACAATAAAATATCAGGATTTCCAAAAAGAGCCTGTGCTAAAAGAACCTTAACCTTCTCTCTTGCTTCAAGTTCCTTCATATATTTATAATGTTTTTCAGGCTCTATTCCTAAATCATTAAGCAAAATTGCTGCATCAGATTCAGCATTCCAACCATCAAGCTCTGCAAACTTTTCTTCAAGCTTTGCAGCCTTCATTCCGTCTTCCTCTGAGAAATCAGGTTTTGCATAAATAGCCTCTTTCTCTTTCATGATTTTATAAAGCTCATCATTACCCATTATAACTGTATCCATAACAGTATTTTCTTCGTAAGCAAAGTGATCCTGCTTTAATACAGATAGTCTCTCTGTTTTCTCCTTTGTAACCTCTCCTTTACTAGGCTCTAATTCTCCTGACAAAACTTTAAGAAATGTTGATTTTCCAGCACCATTTGCTCCTATAATGCCATAACAACATCCCTTATTAAACTTTATATTAACATCTTCAAACAAAGTTCTTTTACCAAATCTTATTGTAACTCCTGTTGCAGTTAACATTATTATTCCTCCTTATTAAAATTTTTAATCTAACATTCCTTTTTTCTTTAGCCATAATAAAGCTGTTATACCTATTAATATTGATATTAGTACAATAACTATAAATCCAAAAACATTATTTTGCATTGGAACTGGAACATTCATTCCCCAATAGCTTGCAATCATTGTTGGTATAGCTAAAATAATAGTTATAGATGTTAAATATTTCATTACACCATTTAAATTGTTTGAAATTATTGATGCATACGCATCCATTGTACCTGTCAGTATATCTCTATAAATTTTCGCCATTTCTATTGCTTGTTTATTTTCAATAATTGCATCTTCTAATATGTCTTCATCTTCATCATACAATTTTATTAAATTACCCCTCATTGTTCTTTCCATTACAACTTCATTTGATTTGAGTGAAGTTGTAAAATATACAAGACCTTTCTCCAAACTTAATAATTTTAGAAGTTCTTTGTTTTTCATTGAATTTTTTAATACATTTTCTGCAATTTCAGTTTCTTTATTTAATTTTTTTAATAAATGCAAAAACATTTCTGAGTTTGAATAAAACAATTGTAGTAGCATTCTACTTTTTTTATATGTTACAATATTTCTTAATTTCTTCTTTGCAAACTCTTCTAAAATCGGGTTTTTGTTGTGTGATACAGTTATAATATAATCATCTCTTACAAAAATAACTCCAATCGGCATAGTACTGTATACCTTTGCACCAGATTCTATCTCTATTATTGGTGTATCTATTATAAACAATATTGTATTATCATCATCTTCAATAACTGTAAGGTCGCCCTCTTTTCTGTCTGAAGAAGCAATCCAGTCTGCACATGCTTCCTCAATATTGCTCTTCTTAGTTTCTGTAACTAAGGAAGCTGCATCATCCGCATAAGTATCATCGCCTGCTTCTGCGAATTTCCTGC
>ERZ773224.1078-NODE-1078-length-35454-cov-5.999011_pt1 | contig 35454 bp, 33 predicted proteins | sample MGYA00580526_ERZ773224 | MGnify/ENA primary metagenome ERZ773224 (study PRJEB29015, sample SAMEA2737743) | human gut metagenome | biome: human gut; feature: human-associated habitat; material: faeces | place: China | collected 2012 ... | reverse complement strand
GCTCCGAAGAACTGCATTTCCTTACCTGTCTGTGTAGCAGATACACAACAGCAGATTGAATAATCATCTCCCCATGTTACCTTCATAACATCATCGTTCTCATACTGGATAGAAGATGTTGTAACTGAGATATGAGCAGCATACTTCTTGAAGTTCTCAGGAAGTCTTGATGAATATAATACTGTAAGGTTTGGTTCTGGTGAAGGTCCCATGTTCTCAAGAGTATGAAGGAATCTGTAATCGTTCTTAGTAACCATAGAACGTCCATCGATACCTGTACCACCAACCTCAAGAGTAGCCCATGTAGGATCTCCTGAGAATAATTCATTGTATGATGTAATTCTTGCGAACTTAACCATTCTGCACTTCATAACAAAATGATCGATAAGTTCCTGTGCCTCAGCCTCTGTAATCTTACCAGCTTCAAGATCCTTATTGATATAGATATCAAGGAATGTAGAAACACGACCTACTGACATAGCAGCACCGTTCTGTGTCTTGATAGCAGCAAGGTAACCAAAGTATAACCACTGAACAGCTTCCTTAGCTGTTGTAGCTGGCTCAGAAATATCATAGCCATATGCAGCAGCCATAGCCTTCATTCCCTTAAGAGCATTAATCTGATCTGTAAGCTCTTCTCTTAACTGGATAACATCGTTAGTCATAACTCCGCATCCACAGTTAGCCTTATCCTCTTCCTTGCACTTAATAAGATAATCAATACCATAAAGAGCAACTCTTCTGTAATCACCTACGATACGTCCACGACCATATGTGTCTGGAAGACCTGTGATGATATGAGATCTTCTTGCAGCTCTCATCTCTGGTGTATAAGCATCAAATACACCCTGGTTATGTGTCTTATGATATTCTGTGAAAACCTTGTGTAATTCAGGATCTGGTGTATAACCATAGTTCTCGCAAGATTCCTCAGCCATCTTAATACCACCATATGGCATAAATGCTCTCTTGAGTGGCTTATCTGTCTGAAGACCTACTACCTGCTCGAGATCCTTCATTGATTCATCTATATATCCTGGGCCATAAGCTGTAAGACCTGTAACTACCTTAGTTTCCATGTCTAAAACTCCGCCCTTAGCTCTCTCTTCCTTCTGAAGCTCCTGTAATTTTCCCCAAAGCTTATTAGTTGCTTCTGTTGGACCTGCAAGGAAACTCTCATCTCCATCATAAGGTGTGTAATTGTTCTGAATGAAATCTCTTACATTGATTTCTTCTTTCCAAAGTCTTCCCTTGAATCCAGCCCACTGTGTCTTCTCAACCATTTGAATTGATCCTCCTTAAATATAATATATTTCAATGTACATTTTAAGAAAAATGTATTTCTTTTTGTACACTGTATACAATCTTAGTCAAAATAAAAATTGCCATGCATTATAGGATACTTGTTGTTCCTATAAATATACATTGACAAATCCATAACAATTTGACCATGATTACTCTAACATGCTTCTGATAATAAATCAATAGGTTTAACAAGAGTATTTAATTTTGTACAATTTAAGGGGAATATCGTGAAATATTCCCCCTTTATAAATGCAGTATTCATCAGTACTTCAGGCTGTATTAATGTTATTTACCAATAAATTCCATTACCTGTCCTTCACTTATAAAACCAACACTCTTTGCCACACACTCACCACTCTTAAATAAAAGTAATGTAGGGATTGACATAATATTATATTTCTCTGCAACTGATGATTCCTCATCCACATTAATCTTTACAATCTGAACATCATCCACCTTAGCTGCAACCTGTTCAAGAACTGGTCCTAACATCTTGCATGGTCCGCACCAGTCTGCCCAGAAATCCACAAGCACTGGCTTGTCTGACTTAAGCACCTCATTATTGAATTCACTTGCTTTTACATGTTTAATTTCCATAGTAAATCTCCTTATGTTTAATAATTATTATTTCGTGATTTCATCACTCAATCACTTCGCCGTTCGTGATGAACATGCTGGCATGTTCCCCCTCACTAACACTCATTATTTCATATTTCTCCGCATATATTCAAATCTTTCTCTTCTCATTTCTACAAGCATCTGTCTGATATTCCATTTCTTATTAGTATCAGTAAGCACTGCCTTAAATGTAACATCCAGATTCTTCTGCCTTATTTCAAAGAGAAGCTTATCCATATGCTTATCTGTTACATCACAAAATATAACAAGACTTTCTTTATTATCTGGCGAATGAAATTCTGCTGCATCTGATAATGATATTCCTCTTACACCTGATGCAAGCTCTGCCAGTGTCTTGTCGGCATCTGACTCATTAATAAATCCGCATACAATTCTCATATTAGATGCCATCTTAATAATATCCTGTGGGTTCTTAACATTATACAATAATAGCTTTTCCAACTCACACCTCTGTATAATTAATATTCATTAAAATAATGTATATTAATTATCCTTCTTTACCTTTCTGCTAGCAATAATTTCTTTGATTTCATTAATAGAATCTTTATGTACTCTTGAAACAGCATTTGGATTTCTCTTAATAATACTTGCAATATGGCTGTATCTTCTATCAGCTTTCTCTGATAACTGTCGTCTTTCCTCAGCCACAGCTGCCATAAACTGTTCCTTCTTCTTATTAAATTCATCTTCTGCAAATGTAGCTGTAATCTCCATTCTTCTGGCATACATCTGAAGCTGCTCATTCTCTTTAGTGAATTTTTCAAGTGTAGCCTTAAGATCCATAGCCTCATTAATAGAAACAGCAAAGTCTGCTGCCATGTATATTGCCATCACTACCGCAATAATATCAGCGATAGTCTTTGGTATCATAAGTACTGCGGCTTCAATAGGTTTGTGTATTACACATACCAGCAGAATTGAAAAAGCTCCCCATGCAAGAGATATAAAGAAACATATATGTCCTTTAAAATTTAATGGAAGATTACTGTAATCCCAATATCGTACACCAAAAAGCTTTTCCATACAACAGCCCGTACATAATTCAAGTATGGTGGATGAAACCATTCCAAATACAAAAACCAATGGTACAATATCTTTTACGGCAATAGTACTAATCAATATAACAATTGCTCCCGAACCATATATAGGAAGGAATGGTCCATGTAAAAAACCTCTGTTTACCCATTTTCTCTTTCGTACAGACACATAGCAGCATTCCCATATCCATCCTAAAAAACAGTATATAAAGAAAAATATCAGCCACTGTGATACCGTATAATATCTCATGCACAAACCTCCATTTCCGTCTCGACAGAATGAAATAACAAGCCTCACAATTACTTAACAGCTTCAAAGAACTTATCCATAATAATATTTCTTCTACTTCTGCTTATTTCAATATAATTACCATCTGCAAATTTAACACAATTATTCTTTATGTTAGTAATCTGATAAAAATTAACAACTACTGACTTATTAACATATTCAAAGCCCTCATCATAAAGCAAATCATATATTTCCGACAGTGTTCCATATATTGCCACAGCTTCGACATCCCGTGAATACATTATAATCTTTCTTCCCGTTCTCTCAAAATAAGTAATATCTGAAACTCTCTTCTTACATATCTGGCGTGATGAATGATATAAAAAATAGCTTTCTCCACTTTTCCTAACAAGCTTTATCTCCAAGTAAATATTCTCCTCTCACACATAATTAATATTCATTAACCTCACATGCTAATTATATATGATATAAAAAATATTTCAATGGAATAATTACGTATATCTATACGCAATTAGGTCAAAAAAGATTACGCTTGATAAACAATCTTTCCTGAACATATAGTATAATGCACTTTTCCCGGAAGCTCCCATCCAATAAATGGACTGTTAGATGCCTTTGATGCAAAATCTTCCTTATTGACTGTCCACAATTCATTTTCTCCGAAAACAACAATGTCTGCCGGTGAACCTTTTGTTATGCTTCCCGGTACCATTCTGTAAAACTCTGCCGGATTCTTACTCATGAGTTCCATAAGTTTCATTAATGATATGTGTCCCGGTTCAACAAGCGACTTTATACCAAGTGCAAGAGAAGTCTCTAATCCTGTTATTCCACTTGGTGCATTCTCTAATGGTTTTGCTTTTTCTTCTTCACTATGAGGGGCATGATCTGTTACTATCATATCAATTGTTCCATCTTTAATTCCCTCTATTATCTTTGCTCTGTCATCCTCTGTTCTTAATGGAGGATTCATCCTTGCATTAGTACCATACTTAAGTACTGCATCCTCAGTAAGTGTAAAATGATGAGGAGTAGCCTCTGCATGTACATCAGCACCAAGTTTCTTTGCAAGTCTAACCAGTTCTACAGAATTGCCTGAACTTATATGCTGAATACATACGGATGCTCCTGTATTTAATGCGAGCATACAATCTCTGGCAACCATTACATCCTCTGCTGTTGCAGATGCACCTCCATAGCCAAGTTGCTCAGATACTTTTCCCTGATTAACTCCCGGTCGTACAATAAATTCAGGATCTTCTTCATGCAGGCTTATAGGCAAATCCAATTCCGCTGCCTTTTTCATAGCTTCAACAAGAACATGTTCATCCATAATAGGAATTCCATCGTCTGTAAATCCTGCTGCGCCTGCATCAGCAAGTCCCTCCATATCTACAAGCTCTGTTCCCTTAAGATCCTTTGTAACAGTAACAGTCTGCATAACATGAATTCCCGTTGTTTCACCCTTTTTCTGGATATACTGAAGCGTCTCTTCATTATCTACTGCCGGTTTGGTATTAGCCATACACACAACAGTTGTAAATCCTCCTCTGGCTGCTGCTGCCGCACCTGTAACAATATCTTCTTTATAAGTAAATCCCGGATCTCTGAAATGCACATGTGTATCGACAAGACCAGGGGCAACAATCATCCCATCTGCATCAATAATCTTAATACTATCCGAATCATCAGGATTTAAGTCATCCACATTAATGTCATGTCCGATTTCTTCAATAGTATTATTTCTAATAAAAACATCAATAACTTCATCAGTACCAGACACAGGATCTACAACATGACCATTCTTAATAAGAATACCTGTATCCGTTTTCTGTTCCTCTGTCTCCTTCTCAGACTCGGTTTCCGGTTCATTTTCCAGTTCACTTTCTGGAATTTTATATTCATCCATCCTAATTCCACATCCTGCGCAAAATACAGAATCGGAACTATTAACAAATCTACAAGCCGGACATATTTTCTGTTCAGGTTCGGCAACTGGTTCATTATTATTTTCTGCAATAAGTCTGCTTCCGCAATTACAACAGAACACCGCATCTACCAACACATTATATGTTCCACATACCGGACATGTCTTTCCTGCATTACCACTATTCACCGGTTGAACAGGAGTTATTACTGGAGCAGAATATGAATCAGGCTGCATCTGTGGTACAACTGGCTGTATCTGCTGAACCGATGGAACTGGTGGAACCTGCTGAGCCTGTGATACTGGCTGCACCTGTGGCATAACAGGAATGATAACCTTTATTGAATCCGCATATTCCTTGAGAGCATCCCACGACATGCTGTCTGGATGCTTTAACATATCATTAAGTCTTCCAATATATGACATATCCGCATCCGATGGTGTCATCAGCATACTGATAATATCACCAAGAAAATCATTAAAGAACTTTCCATTATTATATCCATATACCGGATAATACAAATACATTGCTCTTCCTGTTCTTGATTCAATAAGTACAGTATCAAGTGAAACTAAAACATTGCCATATTCCATATTATATGCTGACATTCCTGCTAAAGCTTTAACACTGCTATCCATGAAATTATAAAATGTATTCTGATCTATTACCCTGTTTTTAAAGAATTCCTTTGCTGTCTCAAATCCAGCCGCACCATACTCTGCTGTAAACCCTTCAGCATCAGTAACTATATAAAAAGGCAGAAAGCCCTCAACATTAACACTAGAAAGGTAGGCAGCCATATTCTGATTGAGTTGCTCACCATTAGAACTTCTGATTTGAACTTTAACCTGATTATTCTTTGATGTAACCTTTACTTTTCCCATAATAAACTCCTCTCTTTATTCAGATATAATAAAAGATATATATAAATCATTCGAAAGTCAATATCATTGCATGCCTGTTTACGAGTCCATTCCTGTATATAAGCACATGTTCTTTATATGTAATTGAATCCTTTGAATACATAAACGGCTCTTCTCTGTATAATATTCCCCTGAAGCCTCTCTTTTCATACTCTTCCAGCTTCTTTTCTGCTATAATATGAATGCTCTTGTGTTCTCTGTTTTCATCCTCTGAAAATATTCTGTCATCATATATAGATGCTGCATCCCTTAAATCCTTAATTAATGCATCTACAAAATCTGCATGCTTCTTAGTATGAAGCATTACACCTAAAAGAAAACTGTTGTATCCTGACGGTTTCTTCCCATATTTTCTTATTATCATTGCCATAGAACAGTCATTAACCTGTTGTGCAATACTTAAAAGATAATCAATCGTCTCCTGATACACACAATCAGGATAAGGCACATAATACCTGTCGGGAACAGACTTATATCTTTTAATAGGAGGAAAATCTGCCAGCTTCATAAGCTGCATTTCTTTCTCGCTGCAATATTCATCGCCAAGATATCTGTACTTATCTCTTATGTCTGCAAGCTGATACTCAAGCTGCCTTAAATACTCATATCCTTTAACCCAGAAATGTCCCATACACCCATAATTAAACAAATGTGTTCTTAACATCAGTTCCGTAAATCTGATTGTAAATACGTTCTCTCCACCCTGATTAACAATGAGCATATATCCATCATCAAGCTTATCAATACTTGCAGTCTGCTCCACATCAATATCGCAATAATCACCAGTCATGACGGAATCCCTGAATATAAGAAAACTCTCAACCGCATCATTCATAAGATATGCAACTGCTATATCCTTGTCACCAGGTACATGAATGGGACAAAACACATTAAGTTCAAATATCTGTTCCAGCTTTACAAATGCATCATTTTCACTATAGTATATTTCATCAAACATATTTCAATAAAAAACTAATCCTTTAATATACTGTGTATTAATGAAACTCCGTTACATGCTTACGCATCCATAATGGCATAAGATTTCTCTGACACTTTTCATTATTTCTCTGCTTAATAGCAATAGCTTCAAAAAAGGCTTTCCACATATCAGTATACTCATCATTAACCGCCTCTGTTCCAGACAAAACTTTCATCTCATTATCTGCTAAATATCTGATATACATCTCGCCATCTATAGGATGTATAACTGCCTTGCTACGGTTATCATCAATTATAAGCCAGTTCTCTGACGGCATCCTGTCTGCGAAATACTGTGCTACTTCATATATCACATCGCTCTTCGGTTCAAGGTGACATACATATACCTTTCCATCAACAGAATTAAACCTCGCAAATTCCCTGAAATATCTGGCCTCATTAATAACCCTTCTGCGGATATCCTTAATTCTCATAACAGACGGTTCTGTCCGCATATAAGTAACCGCAGCACCCGCCTTAAATCCTGTTACAAGAAATCTGTATGCAGCATCCAGTGCATCCTCTTCTGACGAAAGACATGCATAATATACACATGCATATGCATCATTAGAAATCTTCTGCTTTATAGAACGGACAACCTTATTATACTCATCCTCATTAAAATCTACATGAATATATTCATCAAATAAAGACGGTTGTTCACTTCCACACCTCTCAAGTCTAACACATCCGTGTCCTACTTTCAAAGCCTTCTCCCATGCCTCATATATGCAGCACATCATATCTTCAAATCTGTCTTCACAAACAAATATATACATACTACATCCTCCATCCTAACAGTTATATGCATCAGTTCATCTAAAATAATGATAATTGCTGGTATTGCTGGTTCTGATGCTTTATCTCCCAATTCTCCTTGTGGTTATCTTCTGTAAGACACGCTGTTATATAATTCTCGTCTATTGGTATTCTATACATCATCTTTCCATTACATGTAATAAAATAATGTGCCCTCTTAAGTACTACTCCCATCTTCTTCAGCACATCAAAATCAAGCTTTGCATATCTTCTTGTCTGTACAATCCTTTTGGCAGACTTAGGTCCTACTCCCGGAATCCGCAACAACATATCATATGATGCGGTCTGTATCTCAACCGGAAATTGTCCCAGATGCCTTACTGCCCAGTCGCACTTTGGATCAAGATACTCGTTAAAATTCGGTCTGCTTTCAGATAAAAGTTCATCCGCCTGAAATCCATAATACCTTAAAAGCCAGTCTGCCTGATAAAGCCTGTGTTCCCTGAGAAGAGGAACCTGTGCATCCAATGCAGGCAATGCTGAATCTTCATTAAGAGGTATATATGCTGAATAAAAGACTCTCTTCAAATCATAATTCTGATAAAGGTGCTGGGTTGTCCTTATCAGTGTAAGATCCGTCTCCGGTGTAGCTCCTATTATCATCTGGGTACTCTGACCTGCAGGTGCAAAAGCCCTGTTAATACCTGCATTTCCAGAAACAGCTGGCAAAGACAGCTTATCTCCTGATTCAAGTGCCGTCCTGTTCTTTCCGGATAATGCACCATATTTTCCATAATTAACCGAATTAAATATACTTCCTGTAAGATATTTGTTAATGCTGCTTCTTTCCATTCTTGCATCCTTACCCACAGACAGCCTGTTAGCTGCTATAGTACCTGTTATCTTTTCCATAGGCTCAAGTATATTCTTAAAATTCTTGTTCGGTGCAAGCTTAGACAGACTTTCTGATGTCGGTAATTCAAGATTAACACTTACCCTGTCAGCAAGATAACCTGACCTTGATAAGAGTTCATCCGGTGCTCCTGGAATCGCTTTCACATGAATATATCCATTAAATCTATACTTAGTCCTTAAAAGCAGCAGAGTCTCACATATCTTCTCCATCGTATAAGCAGGATTCTTAAGTACACCGGAGCTTAAAAATAATCCTTCAATATAATTTCTTTTATAAAATTCAATAACAAGCTGGCACAATTCGTCCGGCGCAAAAGTCGCTCTTGGAATATCATTGGAACACCTGTTCATACAATACTTACAATCATAGACACAATGATTAGTCATCAAAACTTTCAGAAGAGAAATGCATCTGCCATCAGCACCAAAACTATGACACACACCGCATGCCTCGCTGTTTCCAAGGAATCCTTTCTTTCCCTTCCTGTCTACTCCACTTGATGTACATGCGACATCATATTTAGCTGCATCCGCCAGAATCTCCAGCTTTTCCTTTGTTGTTAAATCAGAACTTATTTCGAACATGTGTTCATTATAAAAACATTTGTTCGAAAAGTCAATATGTAAATGCTGGAAATAAATAAAACCCTTTACCGGATTTCTCTGATAAAGGGTTTTATGCATATATTCCTGTCTTTTTTATTATAAATGCATCAACTATTCTTTTTATTGTTTCTAACTCTTCTGAATCACACATTTTAAGTTCATCAATCAGATCACTGCTTGCTTTATTGCCTCTCATGTGACCTAAAATCAGATAATCGGGAGTAACATTCAGAATACAGCATATATCAGTAAGCAAAGGCAGACTGCAATTAATTCTTCCTGCTTCAACATTAGATAAAAATGCCTGTGAAACACCTAACTGCTTTGCCATATCAATCTGCTTAATATGCATTTCTTTTCTTCTCTGTTTAAGTCTCGTTCCAATATTAACTATCTGTTTCTCCATAACTTCCTCACACGAACTGTTTAAGATTATCTATAAACTTTATAATCAAATCCTGTTCCCTGATTTCCATACTGTCATATATGTTATCAAGCATTTCTATTCTTACATCATATAAATCAAGATACATTGTTGGCAGATATCCATATAACTCATACAATCTTATAAGAACCATTGCATCAGGATATTCTTTGTTATTCTCAATCTTGCTGTATTTATATCTTGAAATTCCTAAATCTTCAGAAATCATCAGCTGGTCAGTTATGCCGTTAATATCCCTGACACATTTAAGCATAGAGCCTGTATTTTTTGATGATATATTATCAAATGCTTTAAGAATTCTGATATTTTTCAGAACATTTTCTGTAAAATCATCCAAATGCTGTTCACACAGATATAATACATACTCAGTTACAACACCTTTAACATATTCTATTTCTGCAGCATTATTAAATGCCATAATTTTCCGCATTAAAATCTGACAATTAACATTTCTTTCAACATTAACCAGTAATTTGTCGATATCCATTCCTATATTGTATATTTTCTTTAAATCAGTTCCAGTAATCATTGTACGGCCTGATTCTTTATTTGCGTATTCATCTCTGGTCATATCCAAATCAGATGCCATCCTCACCTGATCATACCCCAACAACTTTCTGGATATCTTCAATCTTTCACAAAATGCTCTATAACTATCTGTATACTCCATAGCAACCCCTATACATTAGTATGATTACTATTAAATTTTAGTATACGCGCAAGTTACACATATATAACGCATATTGCGAATTTAGTTATTGATAGTATTTATATAAAATCTTTGATATTTATTATATATCAGCTATTGTCGTTCAATAGTATTCTTATATGTAATATTATTCTTATAAGTTATAAAATATGGCAAATATTTCCATATAAATACATTTAAGCCTTTGATTTTCACAGTTACGACAAATGCCATTTAATATTTTTAAATATTGAATATAATTAAAACATCAATTGTTAAGGAGGAATTGCGGATGAAAAAGATTATTAAATCTACTTTAGGCAAGGGTGTAACAGCTGTTCTTAACCGTACACTTACATCTAGTGCTAATGCTTCTTCAAGCTTTGTATTTAGTCAGCCTGTTGAGCCTGTAGAATTAAAGAACTTTAAAAAAGCCAAATAATGCTTGAAAAAGTTTCAAGGCACATTGCCTTACGGTTAATTAAATCAGGCATACTTAAAGATGATAGCATTGATTTATACAGTTATGCAATTCAATATTTATTATTGATTATTATTCCGACAATTAACTTCACTGCATACTGTATAGCCACTCAGAAAATATTAATTGGACTAATTGAATTATTTTCTTTTCTGCTCATAAGAAAGTACAGTGGTGGATATCATTGTGAATCATCTTCAGTATGCTTGGTTTTTTCAACCATAATACTTATATTTATGGCATGGCTCTCATATTTTATTCAACCTTCCTTAATACAAATAATAATTTTATTAATATGTGAAATAGAATTACTTATAAAAGGACCTATAATTTCTGTTAATCATAATGTATCCTCTTTAGAAAGAAAAAAATATCACATTTATATATTTATAATATTATTCATTTATAATTTAATATATATTACATTTAGATATCTTCATATCGATCATTATTCTAATTGCATTATGATTGTTATATCTTGTTGCTCTATCTCACATATTACTTGCTTATTCGGAAAAAATAAGGAACTGTACTATTAGTTACAGTTCCTTATTGATTAAAACAAAAATTGACAATGTAAATTCATTATTATTCTCGTCATATAATTCAGCATGGTACCCATTATATTTTTCAACAACTTTATATATACTTTTCATACCATAACCATGTCTTTTTTCTTTATCAGTTTTAGTTGTTATATAATTTCCATCACGATAAACTGGTTTATTTTCACATGAATTACATGCTTTAATTAAAACGACATTTCTACTTCTTTTTACGACCATATCTATATATGACTTCGATTTACATTTTTCAGCAGATTCAAATGCATTAGATAAAATATTTCCAAACATAGAAACAATATCAGTTGGCAGCATGTTTTCTATTGTGTCTGGTCTTATATCTACTGTAAAATTTACTCCTGCTTCTTGACACTTTTTCATATATTGACTAACAAGTCCATTCAAAACATTACTATTAGAAAAAGATGTTTTATTACCTATACTATATATATTCATCATATCCATTATATAATTTTTTATTTTTTCATCATCCCCAATATCAAGCATCGCATTTAAATGATTCCTTATGTCATGTCTAAAAATTTCAAAACTCTCATTTTTCTCATTTTCCAATTTGTAATATTCTGCATCTGCCCTTTCTTTTTCCAATTCAACTTTTATCCTCTGACTTTCTTCACTCTTTTTATTATTCGTTATGTTAACCCATAAAACAATAATATCATTTAACACAAGAACAATCATACCCAAAATCATCCATATAGTTTCTCGTGTTTGTAATTGCCATTTCATTCCAATAATGTAAAACGCAATAAATACAATTACTGATGATATAAGAACCATCATAAGTAAGAAAAATGAAATATCCTGATAATCTAAATTTTTACCATGAGAATTTTTATTTATTATCCATACTTCTATTTCAACCATAATAAAATATAAAATCTTACATAAGCAAACGACTATCAATATAATTAAAGTATTTTCTTGTTTTACATTCTTTACTCCAACAACGTATTGTATACAATAAAATACCATTAATTCACTTAATGCCATCATAGCTATATATAATAATGAACAAAAAATTGTAGTTTTAAAATTTAATTTGTATAGACTTTTTATCAAAATGATATATATCGTTGTATTCACAATAGTAATAAAGTATATATTCCCCATAAGAAATACTGCAAACATTACAGCATGACCAATCATTATTATTGTTCCGGTAAGCCATTGTTTATATCTGTGTTCATACATTTGTGACATACTCATCCATAAGATGACGGCTTCTATAATATGCGCAAATGCATAACTTAAAACTATTCCCATATTCTTACTCCTGTCCAGCCAGATACATTAATAATTTCTGCTTGAACTCATTTCTTCTGTCTCGTGCAATATCTATTGTTCCTTCAACATTCTCAAGCTTAACATATGTATTAGAAAACTCTTTAACCTTCTTTATATTAATAATAGTGGACTTATTAACATGACAAAATGTTTCCTTACCCAGTATATTTTTCCAATATGTCAGACTTTCTGTACTTATATACTCTCCCGACTCTGTATAAATGTGCCTCTTTCTTAATAATGATTCAATATACAAAATAGAATCCTGTTCTATAATAATATTGGCATTAGCACTTTCAATCACAATCTTTCTGCTTTGCTTCTTGTAACATAAATCAACTGCTTTCTGCAGACCTCTGAATATTGTAATCTTTTCAATCGGTTTGTTAATGTATCTGAATACGCCCTCATCCATTGCATCATCAAGATAACCCATGTATGATGTAATAATAAAAACAATTATATCCTTATTATTCTTTCTGAGTATTGTGCTTGCCTCTATACCATTGATGCCATTCATCTCAACATCAAGAAATGCAATATCAATCTTTTCATTATTCTTAGCTGCTTCATCACCACTGTTATATTCATAAACCTTATAATCCGTTATCTTATGCTCAGCAAAGAATTCATCCACATATTTTCTTATCATATCAATATAAAGCTTATCATCATCACATATTAATATATTCATGCATTATCCTCTTCACTTAACTAATTAATAATTCAATTATATCTTGACAATACATGACATGCAATATCAATAATCTCTTTGACATCTGTGCATAATTTAATGAAAATACTTATTTTCTAATGTTTTAACATAATCATATAATGCACTGTTATGTTTTTTTACCGCATACCAGACATAGTCATATTGTATTCTGTCTTTACAAACCTCCAGCTTGTGAGATACGCCATTCTCATCACTAAATGTAATATAGCTTGACCAGCCCTGTGTTGGCTCGAAATTTTTTTGTTTTACCTTTGTATCATTTAATTTTTCAATAATATTATTACATTCTTCTTTTGATATATCATACACATTTCCGGTACTTCCTGAGGTTATTGTATATTTGGAAGTGCTTTCATACTTTAAATCCAGCGATTTGTATGAATTATTGTTAATCACCATATACAACACGATTCCTATAATGACAATTCCTATAACACATGACACTGTTATTATAATTTTATTTATCTTTTTACTCTTCATTCAAATACCCCCTTATTCTTCTGTTATTCACGAATCTGTTTCTTTAATTTAACTATACAGAAATAGATATATTTTTGCAATACATTTTTCAAGTATAATTAACGCAAAAAAACGGCAGAAATCTCATTCTGCCGTTTCACTAACATATATTATCACCCTAAGAAGCCTGCTCAAACTGTGAATTATAAAGGTCAGCATAGAAACCGTTCCTCGCAAGAAGCTCATCATGAGTTCCCTGCTCAACGATATCTCCATCCTTCATAACAAGTATCACATCAGCATCTTTGATGGTTGAAAGTCTGTGTGCAATAACAAAGCTTGTTCTGCCCTTCATCAGATTATCCATAGCCTTCTGGATTCTCTCCTCTGTTCTTGTATCAACAGAAGATGTTGCTTCATCAAGGATAAGGATTGGATTATCTGCAAGGATTGCTCTTGCAATTGTAAGAAGCTGCTTCTGTCCCTGTGAGACATTGCTTGCGTCCTCGTTAAGCTCACAATCGTAACCGCCCGGAAGAGTCTCAATAAAGTGATGGGCGTTAGCTGCCTTGGCTGCTGCAATAACTTCCTCATCAGTTGCATCAAGCTTTCCGTATCTGATATTCTCCATAATTGTACCCTTATAGAGCCATGTATCCTGAAGAACCATTCCAAATGCGTCTCTTAGTTCTCTTCTGTTGAAATCCTTAACATTATGTCCATCAACAAGAATAGCTCCATCATTAACATCATAGAATCTCATAAGCAGTTTAACAATAGTGGTCTTACCTGCACCTGTCGGTCCAACGATAGCAACCTTCTGTCCAGGCTTAACATTTACGCTGAAATTCTTGATGATAGTCTGATTCTCATTATATCCGAATCTTACATGCTCGAAATCAACCTCGCCCTTAATTCCATCTGTAGAAACAGGATTCTTAACAGTCTGGTCTTCCTCTTCTTCATCAAGAAATTCAAATACTCTCTCAGAAGCTGCTGCCATAGACTGTACCTGATTGATAACCTGGGCAATCTGCTGGATTGGCTGCGTGAAATTCTTCACATACTGGATAAATGCCTGAATATCACCGATTGTTATAACATTTTTAATGGCAAGAAGACCGCCGGTTAATGCGACGCATGCGTAACCTAAGTTACCTACAAACATCATGATTGGCTGCATCATTCCTGAAAGAAACTGTGACTTCCATGCTGAACCATAGAGGACATCATTAGTCTTGTTAAATGAATCAACCATATCCTTTTCTTTATTAAATGACTTAACAATCATGTGTCCGCCATAAGTCTCCTCAATCTGTCCGTTAATATGTCCAAGATACTCCTGCTGTGTTTTGAAATATCCCTGTGACTTCTTAACAACAAATGAAACAAGTCCGACTGATATTGGCAGAATTATAATTGCAATAAGTGTCATAAGTGGTGAAATACTTAACATCATGACAAGAACACCAATCATAGTAGTTAAAGATGTAATGATTGTTGTAATACTCTGGTTAAGTCCCATTCCAAGCGTATCAACATCGTTAGTAATTCTTGATAACACTTCACCATATGTCCTGCTCTCGAAATACTTCATTGGCATACGGTTGATTTTCTCACTGATTTCTTTTCTCAATCTGTAGCAGACCTTCTGTGTAATGCCTGTCATTATCCAGCCCTGTACAAAGTTAAATACTGCACTTGCGGCATACAGACAAAGCACGAATATAAGAATTGTTCCAATCTTTCCAAAGTCAATTCCGCCAGTTCCGCCGATTTTCTTCACAAGACCTTCTGACAAAGCTGTTGTCGCCTTACCAAGAACCTTCGGACCTACAACAGAAAATACTGTTGAGCATACAGCCATAACTGCAACAAATATTATCGCAATCTTATAGCTTCCAATATATCTTATAAGCTTTCCTATTGATCCTTTGAAATCCTTGGCTTTCTCAACAGGTGCCATTCCTCTTCCCGGAGGTCCCATTCTTCTTTTCGGTGGCATTTTGATATTTTTATTATCTTCCATACTGACTAGGCCTCCTTTCCAAGCTCTTTAGCAGAAAGCTGTGAACTTGCAATCTGCTGATATGTCTCACATGTCTTCATAAGTTCTTCATGCGTTCCCTTGCCAACAATCTTACCATCATCCATAACAAGAATCTGATCTGCATGAAGGATTGTGCTGATTCGCTGAGCTACAATAATAACAGTGGCATCAGACACATTTGCAGCAAGCTCCTTACGAAGAATTGCGTCAGTCTTTAAATCAAGTGCTGAAAAACTGTCATCAAATATAAACACTCTTGGGTGCTTTGCTATTGCTCTTGCAATCGAAAGTCTCTGCTTCTGACCACCTGAAACATTAGTACCGCCCTGTGCTATAGGACTGTCATACTTCTCAGCCTTATTATCAATGAACTCAGTTGCCTGTGCAATCTGTGCTGCCTTAACGACATCTTCATCGCTTGCATCAGGATTACCGAATCTTAAATTACTTGCAATAGTACCAGAGAAAAGCATTCCCTTCTGAGGCACGTAACCAAGCTCACTTCTTAAGTCATGCATAGAGATATTTCTTATATCATGACCATCAATAGTAATGCTTCCTCCTGTAACATCATACAATCTTGGAATAAGATTAACGAGCGTTGACTTTCCACAGCCCGTACTTCCTATAATTGCTGTAGTCTTACCCGGCTCTGCTTTAAATGTAATATCCTCAAGTGCGTTCGCTTTAGCACCCGGATACATGAAATTGACATGATTAAACTCAACTACACCCTTTGCAGACTCAATTGTCTCAGGATTCTCAGAGTCTTCTATTGAAGAATGTGTATTAATAACTTCATCTATACGGTCAGCTGCAACCATCGCTCTTGGGAGCATTACAGACATCATTGTAAGCATAAGGAATGACATAACTATGAGCATCGAATATGTTATAAATGCAGTCATAGAACCTACCTGCATAACTCCGGCATCAATTCTGTGTGCGGCAACCCACACGATAAGAACTGACAAACCATTCATGATAAACATCATGCTTGGCATCATGAATGTCATTGTTCTGTTAGTAAAGAGCATTGTCTTAGTAAGCTTCTTATTAGCTTCGTCAAATCTTTCCTCTTCCTTCTTCTCTCTTCCAAAGGCTCTTATTACGGAAAGGCCTGTAAGAATCTCTCTGGATACAAGATTGACATTATCTACCAGCTTCTGCATAAGCTTAAACTTAGGCATCGCAATTACCATAAGAAGCATTACAAATGCAATGATAACCGCAACAGCCATAACTATAACCCAGCCCATGCCGGCTCCCGTTCCAACAACCTTTATAATTCCTCCAACACCAAGAATTGGTGCATACAGAATCATTCTCAGCATAATAACCGTAACCATCTGAACCTGCTGTACATCATTAGTTGTTCTTGTGATAAGTGATGCTGTAGAGAATTTGTCCATCTCAGCATTAGAGAATCCCATGACATTAGAATACAGTTTTCCTCTCATATCTCTTGCAACGCCTGCACCAACTCTTGATGCAAGGAAGCCTATACATACAGAAGTAACCGCCATAAGAAGTGCCATGGCAACCATCTTAAGACCAGCTGCCCACAGATACTTAGTCTGGATAGAATCCATGTCCATTCCTGCCTTGGCATCCATGCTCTTTGCATAAGCAACACCCATAGACGAAACAAGAGTCTTTCCCATAGTATCAATAGTCTTCTGGAATTCACTTCTCATAGAAAGGATATCATCCTTACTCATAGCCCCTGCACTATACATTGCCTTCACTATCTGTCTCATATCCACACATGTAGTTTCAACCTCATTACCATCCGAATCTTCCATCATCTGTGTAAATGTAGTGAGTTCCACGCCCATAGACTTTCCAATATCTTCTACCGAAACATTGGCAAGCTGTTCTTCACTTACATGCATCTGCTCTGCCATACGGCTCTTGAATGCACTTTCGGTCACTGAAGACATCTGGTTGTTAATTATAAGTGCTGTAAAAAGTGTGTCGTCTAAATCAATCTTGTTCTTAGAACCTTTGACACTTAATTCATAGACATTATCATCTTCATTATAAGAATACGACTGTTCCCACAGCTGTGCTTCTTCCTCTGTCATAAAAAGCTTCGCAGTGTCAAATTCTTCCTTAGTAATCTTTTCTGGCACAGTATGCTCTATGCCTCCATTCTGTATACCTGTATCAATGATATCTGAAGTATACGCAGGAAGCGACAAGTCACACACTGCCTGAACAATAAGCAGTGCAAATACCAGCACTATCGACTTCCAGTATGGCAGCACATTTTTAATAATTCTGCTCATAAACACTCTCCCATCTTTATTGATAAATATTTTCAAAAATCTGCTTTCAATAATAAATAAGCGTTTCTTATATTAACACCGATTTTCATCATAGTAAATTAATGTCAAATGTATTTTTATAAATAATTTATAAAGAATGTTTGAATAATAACAATATATGTGTTATTATACGCGCGAACGTCATCCGTTTTTCGGAGATGTATCTTAACAAGCCGGAAGGGCTGCATACCTTTCCGCAAAGGAGACAATATGAATACTATTAATGCAACTCGAACTTCTGCAACGAAGTTCAACACTAAGTACATGGTGGAGCTGGCACTTATGGTTGCGGTCATACTCGTTATGTCACTGACCCCATTAGGCTACATCCGTACCCCTGGACTTTCTATCACCCTTTTAACTGTTCCTGTAGCTGTAGGTGCTATCATCTTAGGACCTGTCGGCGGTTTAATCTGTGGTCTGGCATTCGGACTTACAAGCTTTTATCAGTGCTTTGTTGGAGGCGCAATGGGAACTGTTCTTCTCGGAATTAATCCATTTGGTACATTTGTGACAACAGTAGTAACAAGAACTCTTGAAGGCTTCCTTACAGGACTTATATTCAAGGGACTTCATAGTATTAAGGGGGTTAAGAAATTTTCTTATTATATAGCAAGTCTTTGCTGTCCTTTACTTAATACTTTATTATTCATGAGTTCACTTGTTCTCTTCTTCTATAATACAGATTATGTGCAGGCCTTCGTTACTGCACTCGGAGCTAAGAACCCACTTATATTCGTAGTATTATTTGTTGGTGTTCAGGGACTTATTGAGGCAGGAATCTGCTTTATTGTTGCTAGTGTGGTTTCCCGTGCATTATATGCTGCACTTAAGCTTAACCAGAATTAATCAGTCACTTTGATTGAATAAATCGGACATTAATCAACGGAGGATTAGTTTTGTTTACAGAGATTTCAGTTAATGATATTAATGATTTTAGATTAGGTCATGCTTCCAATAAGGAAGCTGGCACTGGTGTAACTGTTATATATTTTCCAGACGGAGCTACAGCAGGCTGTGACATTAGCGGTGGCGGTCCGGCATCAAGAGAAACACCTCTTACTATGCCTATGACTGCTGACAATCCCATTAATGCCATCGTGCTGTCAGGCGGTTCAGCATACGGTCTTGCCGCATCTGACGGAGTTATGACATGTCTTGAAGAACATGGTATAGGATATAACACAGGCGTTTCACTTGTTCCACTTGTATGCCAGTCATGCATATTTGATCTTGGCTATGGAAGCTCTAAAGTACGCCCGGACAGTACTATGGGATATGAGGCCTGCATTCAGGCACTTATGAAGGCCGGTGTTGTCAATACTGATGCTTCCACCGCTGCCAATTCGAATAGCAACGACCCCGTTCAGGGCTGTATCGGTGCCGGAACAGGTGCGACTGTCGGAAAGATTATGGGAATGAAGCAGGCTGAAAAGTCAGGACTTGGAATATATTCAGTTAAGACAGGCACATTTACAATGACAGCAATTGTTGTTGTAAATGCACTTGGAGATATATCAGATTATGAAACCGGTAAAAAGCTTGCCGGACTTAAGAATTCTGACAGAACAGAATATATCAGTTGCGAAGAAACGCTCTATCAGTTCATGGCACCTCGCGATATGTTCACAGGCAACACAACAATCGGTGCGGTTATAACCAACGCTGCATTTAACAAGGCTGAACTTAACAAAATTGCATCTATGGCAAGAAATGCGTATGCACGCTGCATTAATCCAGTCGGCACAATGGCAGACGGAGATACAATATATGCTGCAAGCACTGCAAAACGAGGTGACAGCGAAGCAGTACGTGTTGATATCAACTTCGCAGGAACACTTGCTGCCCGCGTTATGTCCACTGCAATTAAGAATGCTGTAATGAATTCTAAGATATCTGATGAAGAATTTTTAAGCATGGTAAAGTAACACATGAAATAATCCCCGATAAGCTGCTGTTATGGCAGTCTTACCGGGGATTTTTATATTATATTTATTTTTACATTTTAATTATTCACAAAGCTTAGAAAATGCATCCGCAACAAACTGTACCTTAGTTCCTATAATAACCTGTACAGATGTCTTTCCAGGTTTCATAACACCAGCAACACCAGCTGATTTAATAACCTTATCATTAACAAGTGTAATATCCTTTACTTCAAGTCTCAGTCTTGTAATACAATTATCTATGCTTGCAATATTCTCTTTTCCGCCACAGCCTTCAAGAATTGTCTTTGCAATTGTTGTATAATCGTCACTTGCAAGTTCAACTTTCTTTTCTGCTTCTATATCATCATCTTCTCTGCCAGGAGTCTTTAAATCCCATTTCTTAATGGCAAATAAGAATACGAAATAGAATACGAAGAATGCTGCTATACCAAGAGGAATTATCAACCATGTCTTCTGTGCTGCCGGAAGAGATGATGAGAATAACAGGTCAGTAGCACCTGCTGAGAAACTAAATCCTGCTCTGAAGCCTAATGCAACTGTAATCATTGTAAATATACCATAAAGAAGTGCATAGATAACATAGAGTCCAGGAGCAAGGAACATGAAACCAAATTCAAATGGTTCTGTAACACCACAGATAAATGCACATAATGCTGCAGAAGCAACAAGTCCTATAGCTACTTTTTTCTTAGCTGGCTTTGCACATTTAATCATAGCTAAAGCTGCACCTGGAATACCAAACATCATACATGGGAAGAAGCCTGACATATACATTCCAAGACTCCATGAAACATCACTTGATGTTTGTCCTGCCCAGAAGTGCTGTAAATCTCCAAGTCCGATAGTATCAAACCAGAATACGTTGTTCAACGCATGATGTAATCCGGTAGGAATTAACAATCTGTTCAAGAATGCATAGATACCTGCACCAACAATATCAAGCTTTACAATTGCCTTACCAACGCTTACTAATGCGCCGAACAGTAATGGCCATACAAATAATAAAACAACAGATACAAGAATTGATACTACTCCTGAAACAATTGCTACGCATCGTTTTCCACTAAAGAAAGATAACCAGTTTGGTAATTTTGTATCTTTAAACTTGTTATAACACATAGCACCGATTATACCAGCAAGAATACCAATAAATGGATTCTCAATCTTGTTAAATGCAAGAGTTTTAGTTGCACTGTCTGCTATAGAAGGTATAATTACTGTAACAAACTTTGTAGAAAGAAGTGTTGTCATCATAAGCCACGAAGCAAGTGCCGCAATTCCTCCGGTACCATCATTTTTATCTGACATACCTACACCGACACCAATTACAAAAAGGATTGCCATGTTATCAATTAAAGCTCCACCAGCTTTTACAAGAAACAGACCAATCATATCAGCTGCGCCCTTAATATCTCCACCCTGCATAGTTTCTGGACACAGCATATAACCGATACCCATAAGGATACCACATATAGGCAGTACTGCCACAGGAAGCATTAACGCTTTTCCCAGTTTTTGAAGAAATTTCATACTTTTCTCCTCCTTTATATCATTATTAATCGGGGTAATCCCAATCACGCACATTGTGAAATCCTGAGTAATTATGATATTTTCAGAACTTCATCATCAATAGATACCTCACCCTCCTTTATTAGATTAATTTTACTATAATCGTCGGTATTGCATATAAGGACCGGTGTAATCGTATCCAATCCTGCCGACTTTATTTTTTCAAGATCAGCCTCTAAAAGTAAATCACCCTTTTTTACCTGCTGACCACCTGAAACATGTGAAATAAATGGTTCTCCCTTGAGCGTTACCGTATCCAGCCCAATATGTATCAATAATTCCGTTCCCTGACTGGTTGTCATTGTCACAGCATGAAGAGTATCAAACACCATTGAAATCTCACCATCTGCCGGAGCATATATCTTTCCTTCAGAAGGAATTACTGCAAATCCATCTCCAAGAACCTTTTCTGAAAATGTTGGATCTGAAACTTCAGTAATTGGCACCACTTTTCCTTTACATGGAGAATATATAATATTATCCTTTGACTTTCCTTTGAAAAAACCTAGCATATTATCTCCTTTCCATCAATATATACTCTCTTAATATTCAATTCATCATCAATAAGCACGAAATCTGCTTGTTTTCCTACAGAAATGCTTCCGACTTTATCATATATACCAATTTCCTTTGCCGGATTCTCTGTTGCACACATAACAGCTGTTTCTAATGAAATCCCTGCTTTTTTAACGACATATCGAAGACAATCCATTAAATTAGTTGCTGAGCCGGCAATTGTTCCATCATGTAAGGTTGCCAGATTACCTTTTACCACTACAGGCTGTCCTCCAAGAGTATATTCGCCATCCTCTAATCCTGTTGCTCTCATGCTGTCACTGATTAGTATTATGCGTCCCGCACCCAACATAGCAAATGTTGCCCGTATTACTGATGGATGAATATGAACTCCATCACATATCAGTTCTGCATGACATTGATATGAATCTCTTATTGCACCTATAACACCAGGCTTTCTATGATTCATAGGGGGCATTGCATTGTATAAATGTGTTGCATGAGTTACACCATGTTGAATTGCCTCCATCGCAGTATCATAATCCGCTGCAGTATGTGCAATCGAAACCACAACATTATCTTTTACTTTATCTATGAAATCCATTGCCACCGGCTCTTCAGGTGCAATATCAACAATCTTAATTAAATCATGTGCAGCGTTCTGAAGTTCACAGAAATACTCATAATTACAATGCATAATATTCTCTGCTGCCTGTGCACCCTTTTTTTGTGGACTTATAAAAGGTCCCTCCATATTAATTCCTACCAGATGGGCTCCACCATTATATGAATACTCTCCGGCATTCTTCATAACTTCAACGAGTTCTTCCTTAGCTATCGTCATGGTTGCCGGACATATACTCGTCACCCCGACAGAAGCCTCATACCGGGAAATTATATCAAGTGCCTCTTTAGTTCCATCACACATATCTGCACCCTTGCATCCATGAAAATGAATATCAACAAGTCCGGGAATCATCTTAAGTCCTGTAGCATCTACAACTTCATTGTCAACATAATCAGGGGCTTCCAGCACTTTGGTGAATGTGCCGTTATCTACAGCGACATCTCCCTTAACAAATACATTATCCTGTGTATAAACATCAACATTCTTTATAATCATATCTTCACAACCTTCTATTCCCCAAGTTAATATGCTTTAATAAATCTTACTAAGAGCTGCTTCATCTGCTACCAGTGTTACATCATTATGCAGCTGCAGAACTGATGCAGGAACATATGGTGTAATATGTCCAAAAAAAGCTTCTTTCACAATCTGTGCTTTATCTTCCCCACTTGCAACAACCAGAATCTTCTTTGCCTGCATTATTGTCTTGATTCCCATTGTGTATGCCTGTCTTGGAACATCTTCTGCTGATTCAAAAAACCTCTTATTAGCTTCTATTGTAGATTCTGTTAAATCAACACAATGAACCTGTTTTTCAAATGAATCTGATGGTTCATTAAATCCTATGTGTCCATTATGACCTATTCCAAGAAGTTGTAAATCAATACCACCAAGAGATTTAATCAGTTCAGAATATCTGTTACATTCTTTTTCCGAATCCTGTTCCATTCCATTAGGAATATGAGTATTATCATCTGATATATTCACATTATCAAATAAATTCTTATGCATAAAATAATAATAACTCTGATCATTGTCCTGACTGAGTCCCTTATACTCATCAAGATTAACAGTCTTAACTGCTGAAAAATCCAAGTCACCTTTCTTATACCATTCTACTAACTGCTTATATAACCCAACCGGCGTTGAACCGGTTGCAAGTCCAAGTACACATTCCGGCTTCATAATAATCTGTGCTGATATAATATTAGCTGCCTTTCTGCTCATATCAGCATAATCTTTTGCTTTATATATTTTCATCACTTATCACCCCATTTCACATATTCTGCTACGAACACCAAGTACCATTGATGGCGATACACTAAGCTCATCTATACCCATCTTAATAAATCTCTCTGTAAGAGTAGTATCTGCTCCAAGTTCTCCACAGATTCCTACCCATTTACCATGCTTATGTGCACCCTGTACGGTCATCTCAATCATTCTGAGAACTGCCTCGTGATGCGGATTATAAAATCTGTCCAGTCTGTTATTCTGCCTGTCAATTGCAAGTGTATACTGTGTAAGGTCATTGGTACCTATACTAAAGAAATCTACAAGCTCTGCCAGTTCCTCACTTAGCATAACTGCCGCCGGTGTCTCTATCATAATTCCCTGCTCTGGAATCTCATATGGAATATTCTCATTCTCCAGTTCCTCTGCCACCTCAGCAACAATCTTCTTAATACTTACAACTTCTTCTACAGAAATAATCATTGGATACATTATAGATAAATTACCATATTTAGCAGCTCTTAATAATGCTCTCAACTGTGTTTTGAATATATCCGGCTGCTCCAGACATATTCTTATGGCACGATAACCCAACGCAGGATTATCTTCCTTGCCAAGTCCAAGATAATCTGCTTTTTTATCTGCCCCAATATCAAGTGTACGAATAACTACTTTTTTATCTGCCATCATCTGTAATACCTGACGATATGCATTAAACTGTTCTGTTTCGTCCGGAAGTTCATCTCTTCCAAGATACAGAAACTCACTTCTGAATAATCCTATTCCTTCAGCATCATTTTCTAATACATAAGCAACATCAGATACATTTCCAATGTTCGCATAAAGGTTAATCTTTCTGCCACTCTTTGTGACTGACTCTCTTCCTTTATAATTAGCAAGCAGCTTTTTCTGTTCCTGTTCCTTCTGCTGGGCTTCCTTAGCCTGTGCTATCTGATTCTCATCCGGATTCAGGTAGAAAATTCCATTCTGACCGTCTACAATTGCATTAACTCCATTGGGTAAGGATTCTAACTCAATTGGTACACCAATTAATGCCGGAATATTCATCATTCTTGCAAGAATTGCTGTATGGGAATTAGCCGAACCATGTACAAGCACAAATGCTAAAATCTTATTCTTATCCATTTGTACAGTTTCACTCGGTGTCAAATCATCTGCCACAATAATTGATGGCTCTGTGTTTTCCCAGTCAGGCTGCTCTTCACCGCTCAAATTGCTCACCAGACGATTAGATATATCCTTTACATCCGCTGAACGTGCCCTCATATAATCATCATCCATATTAGCAAACATGTCAGCAAAATTATCTCCTGTTATTGACACCGCATATTCTGCATTAACATTCTCATTGCATATCATATTATGAATAGCATCCTGATAATCTTCATCTTCAAGCATTATCTGATGCACTTCAAATATCTCTGCATTGACTTTACCAACCTCCTTTAATGCCTTATCATACAGTCTGGCAAGCTGTTGAAGCGTCTTTTCTTTAGCTTTGTCCAGACGTCTTAATTCTTCATCAACATTCTCAACATGTACACGCTTAATCAGACTTTCACTTTTCTTTAGAACATTAACTGGTCCGATAGCAGTACCCTTATATACTGATTTTCCAATATATTTCTCCATATTCTACCCTCTCAGATTCTAATAATAAACATTCCCAAGATATACAAATATTTATTATATTAACTAAAATGTACTGATTTCCATGTATTAAATTGTCGTTCGCTTTATTATGTTTACATATTAACAATTTTTTAACAATATGTCCAGCATTATTTGTCACATTTTAATAAATTATGTATTTTTATTAAAACATTGCAGATAAAAGGCAATAAAAAAGACTAACCAGCCAGTGTAATTTATAATACAACGCTGATTAGTCCATATTAGTATTTCTATCTGTCCGCATTTTTCAACTTATGATTAACAGCCATCGCAACCACACCAAGTAACACAATGAAAAGAGAGATAAACTGCGATGTAGAGAATATTCCGACCTCACCTCTGTAATCGTTTCTTAAGAACTCAATTGCAAATCTTCCAAGTCCGTAAGTTATGCAATATAAGAATCCAATATTACCTGCTGCCATATGCTTTCCGGTAGTTTCCTTACCGTCAGCCTTGCGCTTCATAACAGCAGTATAAGAAAACTTAGCTGCTATTATCATAAGAAACGCCATATTAAGAAAATCTGCCCCCGATGATATAAGCTGTGTAGGAATCAGTTTAACTCCTGATGGTGCAAGTGAACCAGCCGGGAAAACAACTCCCCAGGCTGCATCTATCTGTCTTCCGTAACAGCACCCTGCAAGGAAACAGCCGATTCGCCCAAAGCCCTGTGCCAGCGCTATCTCCGGCATTACCAGGTCAAAATATTCAAGGAATGATAACTTCTTAATCTTTACATATATAAGGTTGCACAGTACACCTGCAATAAGTCCGCCATATACAACGAATCCCGATGAGCCAAGCACACCTATAGGATCTTCTATAAAATCCTTAAAGCTCACTATTATATACAACAGCTTTGCTCCGAGAAATCCCGATACTCCCGCAATTATCGCAATATCAATAAGAGCCTCCTCTTTCATTCCCATTTTCTTAGCCCTGTACTCACCAACAAGCAGTGCCAGCACAAAACCTATGCCAATCATCAGTCCATAACCGTGAATTACGAACTTTCCTATATGAAATAAATCTGTCTTCATAAAATCAATCTTCCTTTCTGTCACCTGTGAACCAATCCTACATCAGTCCCAGCTTTTCCTTAGCCATCGCAAGTCTTCTGTCAAATTCTGCATAAAATGCCTTATCATCAGCACATCCGGCATATGTCGTCATATAGAACACTCTTAGGTTAAATGTATTAAGAATCTTCACATTATCCTCTGAAAGTCCCGGTAGTGCCGCCTGAAGCTGCTTCACATACTCATGCCATCTGACAATATAAGAATCATACTCCGCAAGTCCCTCGATGCCAAGCCATTTTTTCAGTTTAATCTTCGATAGATTATACTTATTACACTCGCCCTTCTGCACAATATATTTAAAATGTGTCTCATCCTCCCAGTATCTTCCAAGTGGGAACATTCTGCATATTCCCGGTCTTATCGTATGTATATTGCACAGATTATCTTCACGAAGAAAAGCACATCTTCCGTCTGATTTCTGCATTTTTAAATTAGGCATAATAATACCATCCACAACATTTAACTCAAGCTCGTTCATCGTAAGCTGTTCAAATGTTTTGCCCAATCCGGTTGTGAGCTTGTAACAGTCATATGGGTCAATCACAATCGTACTTCCCATATTCTGGCAGCATACAGTCTGACAGCCCTTACACGAGTTAGTATCAACACGCACAAGGTCATTCTCAGTATACAGTCTGCCATCCGATATATCTTCTAATGAAACATTTCTTAACATTATTCAATCCTTTCAAACGTGTACAAAAGATTATAAATCTTCACGCACATATTTACTTCACATGTAACTATAGTAAAAAATATGTATCAAATCAAGAACATTTTACTCCCATTTTTCGCCATAATGTGCTAAAATACATTCTTGTATATTTATTTTAGGAAATCAGATATTGAGAAAGGATTAAGAAAAATGAAAGATAAGATTGTTACATTTGGTGAAATTATGCTTCGTCTCTCTCCTGAGAACAACGCAAGATTTACTCAGTGCAATGCATTTGAGGCTGTTTATGGAGGTGGAGAAGCCAATACTGCTGTGTCCCTTGCTAACTTTGATGTTGATGCTAATTATGTAACAAAGCTTCCAAAACATATAATCGGACAGGCTGCAATCAACTCACTCCGTCAGTACGGCGTAGGCGTAGACCATATCGTGCGTGGCGGCGACCAGATTGGTATCTACTTCCTTGAGAAGAAGACAAGCCAGCGTCCAACTAACGTTATCTATAACAGAGCAGGTTCTGCATTTGCGCTTGCTACTGCTGATGACTTTAATTGGGACGAAATATTTGACGGTGCAACATGGTTCCATTTTTCAGGAATCACACCTGCAATCTCTGATGAGATGACTAACATCTGTATCACAGCCTGCCAGAAGGCTAAGGAAAAAGGCATGACTGTAAGCTGTGACTTAAACTACAGAAGCAAGCTCTGGTCAAGTGAAAAGGCTTGTGAGGCAATGTCTCGTATCTGCCAGTATGTTGATGTATGTATCGCTAACGAAGATGACGCTATCGGTATCTTCTCTATGAATCCTGCCGACGCTAATGGCGAGGAGAAAAATGCTTACATTGCCAGGGAACTTATGAAGAAATTCCCATTCAAAATGGTTGCATCTGTATGGAGAACAGAAACATCTATCACAACATTTAAGCTCCAGTCTATGATTTACACAGAAGGCAAGGCTTACTACAGCAAAGAATTCTTTATGCACATTCTTGACTATATCGGTGCCGGAGATGCTTACTGCGCTGGTCTTATCTACAGCCTTATTAACAACTTTGATCCTCAGAAAGCCGTTGAATTTTCTAATGCTGCAAGCTGCTTAAAGCATACAGTAAGCGGAGATTACAACTTAGTTACAGTAGATGAAGTTATGAAGCTCGCTTTCTCTGATGCTGGTAATGAAGTTCAGAGATAATTTTATTATTCATATAAAAAACTTAAAGGCAGTTAATCCCTTATATAAGAATTAACTGCCTTAGTTTTTAAGTCCATTTCATAATCACTCTTTTTCCCCGGCAACAATCCTGCCCTCATAAATCTCAATTATCTCATCTGACAGCATTTCAAGTTCTTCCTTGTCATGGCAGGCAATTATAATAAGTGCTCCTCTCTTTTTCTGCTCCTCAAGTATCTTGTGAACCTGTTTTGCACCCGCTTCATCGAGCGCATTTATAGGCTCATCAAGAATTATGATATCAGGTTTTTCCATAAATGCCGCTGCTATTCCAAGCTTCTGCTTCATTCCAAGTGAATATTTTTTATAGGTTCTCTTATCGCCAGGATCCAGTCCCACCTGCTCCATTGCATGTCTTATATCTTCAATTTCAATCTTATTCTTAATACATGCCAGCATCTCAAGGTTCTTCAATCCCGTATATTCCGCCACAAACGAAGGATTCTCTATAAGAATTCCTATGCTTGGTGGAAATGTAAAATCTTTTCCCAGTATTTTCCCATCAATCTCAATTTCACCCTTCACTTTTATAAGCCCACTTATAGCACGCATAAGCATGGTTTTTCCAGAACCGTTCTTTCCCTTAAAACCATATACCATGCCACTTTCAAGTTCAAGATTAACATTATCAAGAACTCTTGCTCCTTTTATATCTTTACACACATTTCTTAATACAACCCTCATACACTATATCTCCTTTGCATTTAATATATCCATCCTGCTGACATATATATATACTGCTATTATGGATATAAGTATTATTACAACATCAGCAATCATCATATGAATACTGTCTGTTCCTCCAGCAGTATATATATTATTTCTCATACACATAAGACCATTGAATACCAGTAATACATTTCCTGAAAATATCGTTATTATCATTCCTGTTGATATAAGTAAAAGTGCTATTACAGACGAACATATCATTGATAAAAACATCTGCACCAGTGCTATGGCAAATAATGAAAGCAACGGAAGAACCAGACTCATAACCACTATTTTACCTGCTGCCACATTTGTTACATTCTCTGGATATCCATATATACGAAGCACTTCCATATGCACATCCAGTCCTGGTTCATATCCATGAATTACACTTATAATTACAATTAATATATCCGTCAACGCTGTCATATATAAAGCACTTGCAAAACACCACATAACTTTACCTGCAAACCATTTGCCAATGCTTCCACATCTGATTATTATCTGCATACCCACACTGCCAAAATCCCTGACGCAATAGTTTCCTACAATAAATGCAATGCCAAGAACCATAAACAGATACTGTTCTGATATATAAAATTCTGCCATATTGTCTGGTTTAATTATTCTGCTGCCCCTGTAAAACACCTGAAACAAATCCCCCACTGATACATGACCTGTATATCCATGTGAACCGGTTTTTCTTCCCAGACTCATATCAGCAATAATTACCAGTGCAGCTATTACAACAGTCGATATTATGTATAAATATTTTCTTTTAAATATCCCACGCGCTATATCATTTTTTAAAATATTCCAAAACATCATCGATTTCTCCTTAAACTGTCACATTTTCCCATCAATAATATAACCATAAGCAGTACAGCCACTATCACAGCCATATACACAAGACTGCTGTATCTCCATCCATTCTGGTATACCCTGTATGTTATAAATGTTTTCAGCACTCTGGCATTTCCCTGCTCAACCAGCATATACAGATTAAGTACTATGCATATAAAATATCCGGCAATCCAGCTATGTATATATCTGTGTATTATCATCAGCATTTCCATGTTTATAATCATCATTAAAATTAATGTTATGAAAATTCCTGAAAACACTGTGATAAACTTTGTGTCTGTAAGATATGCTCCATAAACTCTCTTTGCCATCGCATTTTTTGACTGCCAGTTGTCAATAATTCCATGTGTCGATACAACACCGCCTATAAACATCCAGACGGTCATAATAACTACATATAATACAATCCTGCCAATTCCCCCACCAATTACAGAAATGTAAAAATTTCTTATATTAACATACCGCACCATTCTGTTATCATCATACATTCTTCTAAAATACGATATTAAAAGAACCATAATAACAGGAATTGCTATATAAGGAACAACCCTGTAATTATATGTAATAATAAAATCTTTCACGCATGTGACGCCCTTTGCCTTTCTTGCTGCAAATGCAAATTCACACACAAATAATGAAACTAAAATAACAACAGCATACAATGATATCTTTTTCCACTCCGGTGGTCTTTTCCAGATTCTCCACTTCATAAAATCCCCCTTTATTAATTATTCAATAGAAAATACCATTCTTCTCTCTAATGGATACTGTGACATAACTATGTAAACATCAGACTCTGCATATCTCTGTCTGCTATTAACCATCCATGCATCCTTATACTTTATGTTGGTTACAAATTGTACTCTCTGTGTTTCACCTGATGCCACTGTCTTAATATCAGTATTCATCCTTTCCAGAGAGTTGCTGTCACCATTAAATTCTGTACAATAGATAAATAATGATGCCAGACGGTTTATGCTTACAGCCTCCTGTCCGTTATTTTTTATATCAACAGTAAATACAAGATAATCTGAATCGTCTTTTCCTTCTGAAAATATTCCAAGCTGTTCTTTTGTGTAATCTTTTAAAATACCTGCCCTGTCATACATTTTGCATGATACCGGTGAGGTACTCACATCTACTGTAATAATATCCGCTATGTCAGGTGTATAATTAATCCATTCTCCATATCCGCATTTTTCAATCTTTTTGGATGGAAAAATCGTATTAATTCTGATTGTAAGCATAAGCCATACTGCCAGAACAACTACTGCACATACTATCAATGCAATTTTCTGCTTTCTTTCCTTTCCCGATAATCTGTCATTATAAAACATCCATTTTCACGCCCCTTACCATAAAATGCACATATCCGCATAAAACAAGCACAACAAACAATATGCATAAAGAAACTAATGTTGTTGGCGAACTCTGTGGAACATAAAACACCTTCTGTATTGCAAGCCCTCTTATAACCGGATTACCCGAATATGCGACCAGCCTTCCCGATACTATACATATAAGAAAAGGCAGCGATAATACAACAAATCTGTTATTAGCATATAATGACAGTGATAATGCCAGTCCCGCTATAAGTCCTGCAAATACAAATATCAGTGCCATATATACAATGCAATATGCAATCACATTTTTAACAGCAAGATTCATAAACAATGCCTTATAATTCGGCAGCTGGTACCAGTCATAATTAATTACCGGAAACATTGTCATTGTAAGCATAAGATTAAGTAACAACGGAAATACTGCTGAAACCCCGGCAGTCATAAACACCGCTACAGATTTGGCTGCCAGATATTCTCTTTTTTCACCTCTTACAGCTATATTCTTAAGTATTCCGGCCTTCCTGTCTGTGTAAAATGATGCTGCATACGGAATAGTTATTAATAAAAATACCACCATCTGGTATATATTAATCTCTGGATTAATCATTCCACCCATCCAGCTTTCCGTAACATTTCCAACAACAGAAGACGCAATATCCGGATGATATCCGTCAAATATATGACTGACTGATGGTATAACTTCTAATACAAAATGTGCCAGTCCCAGCAACCCTCCTAATAACATTGCAGTTTTAAGTTCTTTCCCATGAAAAGCTCTGTAAAGTTCTATTCTTATCATTCGCCCCATATACATCACCTTCTTACTCAATATTAAACTTTATAAAGTTTTCCCCGTTAGCGACCTGCTGAACCCCTAAAAGGCTTAACCTCAGATAAATATTGTCATAATTAATATCGTCAGTGTCTGTCGCAACATTTCTGCCATTCTCATTTCTATAATATTTTTTTACTATCTTGTCCGGCTCAACCATACATAAAACTATATTGCGGTGTTCCCCAGCCTTAAGTGTCATATTCCCATAATCTGCACCTGTTGATTCTGCATAATCATAAAATATTGATTCACATATACTCAATCTGGTAATCTCCCCATTCTCCCTGTCCAGACTATATGGCTTTATTCCAGCAATATTAATTGCAGCTTCTGAATCTGAGTTATTAACAAGTTCTGCCGATATCATAAAAATCTTAGTACCAACTCCATCATATCTGCTGTCAAATGTCCCGTCTGCTTCATTGTATGTGTTAGTAAATCCTGCTTCTCTTGAATTAACCTTTTTTATCCATTCTATAAAATCACTGTCTGTACCACCAATTTCTTTATACACATCCATATTATCAGCCAGTATAGCCTTATTAACCTTTATACTAATATTATAGTTTAAGTGTGGACTTGTAAGAATTGTTCCCTCTTTAGAATAATCATCTATAATTACTGCATCTGATGGCAACTTCATAACATCCTCTTCCATAATATATTCACGATTCGTCTCAATTCCACCAGTCTGCTCAGTTTCAGTCTCCGTCTGCTGTATATCCATATAATCTTTATAAGAAACTCCACAACCTGATATACATGTCATACTTATCAATGCTACAAATATGCCAACAAACCATTTCTTTCTCATAAAACCCCTCCCTTTTTTTTAATCGCACTTGCTTTTCTATATTTATATACGAAATCATGCGGAAAAAAGTTTGACAGTTTTATCAGTTATAACTGATAAAATATTTTTAATTTTGCATTCTATAAGTTATAACTGATAAAAATCAAAAAAGGATTGGAGACTTCTCACAATCTCCAATCCTTCTAAATCATCATATATTCATTTTCTAAGGCTTATCCCCATACTTCTTCAGCAATTTCCTTGACAAGCTTTAACTTAGCCCACTGCTCTTCCTCAGTAAGCTTATTTCCAATCTCGCAAGAAGCAAATCCACACTGTGGGCTCAGATACAGTCTGTCAAGAGGAACATATTTTGCTGCCTCATGAATTCTGTTTATAACAAGCTCCTTATTCTCAAGTGCTGGCGTCTTGGTTGTAACAAGTCCGAGAACAACCTTCTTATCCCCAGATACCTTTGCTAACGGTGCAAATCCGCCTGAACGCTCATCATCATATTCCAGATAATATGCATTAACATTTTCTTCACCGAAAAGCAGGTCTGCAACACTGTCATATGCTCCAGAACTGAAGAATGTTGAATGATAATTGCCTCTGCACACATGTGTATTGATAAGCAGGTCTTCTGGCGCAGCCGCAGCAACCTCGTTGTTTAACTTAAGCATGAGTTTCTTATAATCTTCAAGCGCCTCGCCGCTTCTTCCTGTAAGTGCAACAGCAAGTTTGGGATTAACCATTCCGCCCCATACGCAGTCGTCAAACTGAAGATTTCTGCATCCTGCCGCATATATCTCTGCAACAAATTCATTGTAAGCCTTGATTACATCTTCTGCAAATGCTTCCTCTGTTCCGTAGATTGCAAGTGTATCTGCTAAAAGCTCTGCGCCTGTAAAATATGCATAGAACTGTCCCGGTGAAGGAATTGTCTGCTTCGCAACAGTGTTCTCGTCCTCTAATGCCTTAACGAACTTAAAATGTTCAACAAACGGATGGTTCTTTACTGATATTTTACCAACCATATATGTATCATCAATCATTGCTGCTTCTGCGTCAAATGTTGTATTACCATCAACTGTCTTTCTATGCTCAACGCCATTGAAGCCCCACATGAAATCAAGATGCCATGTAGACCTTCTGAACTCTCCATCAGTAATAACATGATAACCAAGTTCCTTAACCTTTGCTACAAGCTCTCTTATGCAGTCGTCTTCAACTGCTGTAAGCTCTGCCTTGTTAATCTTTCCGCTCTCATAATCAGCTCTTGCTTTCTTTAATCTTTCTGGTCTTAAAAAGCTTCCCACATAATCATATCTGAAAGGTGTATGTAATTTACTCATATGTATCCTCCTGTTATAAATCAATTGTGAGGATAATTGTATCAGATGTGATTTGATATTTATAATACATTTTAATTGTGGTTAGCCATAGTTTTAAGCTATGATTAGTGCTGTGCCAAAACTAATTCCAAATTCTTAAAGCATTTCATTACCTCCGCCAGATTCCGATTATCTTAATTCTATAAACTTCAATTTACCAGTCACTTTTTATAATTCCAACGAATCTGCATTTAGTAAAAATTCATACACATTCATGATTAAAATACCCTGCTCATTATAAAATGGTTTTGGTGTATCAGATGTAATTACAATCTTCTTAAATGAATCATTTATTTTCAAAAAAGGGCGGATTTCCTGTGTCATTTTTGCTTCCGTCTCCAGCATGTACGCTGACTGAATATAGTACTTTTTAGAACCTTTACTGCAGATAAAATCGACTTCCAGTTGTTTTTTTATCGGTTTTGCATCCTTCCCCTTTTCAACAACAGTCAAATTACCAACATCAACATGAAAGCCTCTCATTCTTAATTCATTGTAAATTACATTCTCCATAGAATGTGTCACTTCCA
>ERZ773224.1071-NODE-1071-length-35628-cov-10.502628_pt1 | contig 35628 bp, 36 predicted proteins | sample MGYA00580526_ERZ773224 | MGnify/ENA primary metagenome ERZ773224 (study PRJEB29015, sample SAMEA2737743) | human gut metagenome | biome: human gut; feature: human-associated habitat; material: faeces | place: China | collected 2012 ... | reverse complement strand
TTAACTCATATCTTCCTATATAAAATCCTTTATATTTTTCTAAACTTGCAATCATCTCTTCATAGTCGCTTTTCATAGTCTCTGCCATATTTGCTAAACTACTAAATCCTGCTGTTGCATAATTAGCATAATCGTAACTAGCTCCATCGCTTCCAACTACTATATCTGGCTCTCTATAAATTGTACTTCCAGGCAAGCCTCTTGCTGTTCCATTTATTATAGCTGAATTTGTATATTTTGTAGTTTTTACTCCTGTACTTCCTGAAAGTGCTACCCCTGCATCTACTGTTGTGTATAATCTACTTGGTGTTTCTACTGGCACCCACACCCATTGGTTTCCTGCTAAATCTCTTCTTACATTTTCTTTTCCTTTGTCTAATTCCTTATCTGCTACATTATCTGAAATAACAAGTCCCTTTGCTTTTGTACCTCCAACATAGTAATAACCATTTGGGATTGGCACTCCTTCTACTGTACTTCCTGTACTTCCAGAACCTCCTGAACCTGAATTGTTATTTCTATTTGCACCTAGTTGCCTTCTCAGTTCTGAAGATAAATCATTCAATCCACTTTCGTCATTAGCTTGTGCCTGCTCATACTGGTCTTTTGCTTCTTTAGCATTTTCTATTACACCGTTGTTATCTATTGCAAGTTTAATGCTAACCCCTGCTAATATTAGCATTATTATAATAGTAACAACCAATGCAATAAGTGTAATTCCTTTTTCTTGTTTATTCTTTAATTTTTTGTTCATCTTTCTTTTTTTCCTCCTTCGTATTTTTCTTAGTTCATTCTACCATTACATTTTTTCATTTGCAACTGTTTTTTCATTTATTTCCAAATTCACTTTCAATTCATTTCCAATTGTTATTGTCAAAAGTTGTAACAAAATCATAACCACGGTTTTACCCATGTTTGCTTTAAGTGACAAAAAAGAACCCAATTATTAAATTCAATTTTAATAATTAGATTCTTCTATTATTTATATTTTATTATTTTGCTTTTTTTGCAATTTCAACAACTTTTGTGAAAGCTGCTGGATCTGTTACAGCCATTTCAGCAAGCATTTTTCTGTTTATTACAACATTTGCTTTCTTTAATCCATTGATTAATTCGCTGTATGTAATTCCATTCATTCTTGCTGCAGCATTGATTCTTGCTATCCATAATTTTCTGAAGTTAGACTTTTTGTCTTTTCTTCCTGTGAATGCATAGTTTCCAGATTTCATAACTTGTTGTTTTGCAGTTCTGAATCTGTAGTGTTTTGCACCATAGTATCCTTTTGCTCTTTTTAATATTTTGTTATGCTTTTTACGTGTAATTATTGCTGTTTTTACTCTTGCCATTTTCTATTCACCTTCCCTATTTCTTTATTCCTATTTGTTACCATAAGGTAATAATTTTTTAATTCCTGCTTCACAAGTTTTGTCTGCGTAAGCATCTAGAACGCTTCCTCTAGCTTTTGCTCTTGATGTCTTGTTTGCAAGTAAGTGTCTTCTATTTGACTTTGTTCTTTTTACTTTTCCAGTTGCTGTATAGCTATATCTTTTCTTAGCAGCTTTGTTTGTTTTTAACTTTGGCATAATAATTTCCTCCTTATTGTTTTGCTTGTTTAGGATTTGTCCTAATTATATATAAATAGCATTTTAGCTATTAATAATCTAAATTATTTTTCAACTTTTTTTGTAAGTATTATAAACATGTTTTTTCCTTCTAACAAAGGTTTCTTTTCAACTGTTGCTATGTCTGATAAATTTTCGATAAACTCGTTTAATGTTTCTTCTCCCATTTTTACGTAGTTTAGCTCTCTTCCTCTAAATCTAACAGTTATTTTAACTTTGTTTCCGTCTTCTATGAATTTTCTAACATTTTTTGCTTTAAATTCAAAATCATGTTTTTCAATGTTTGGTGTAACTCTAATTTCTTTTAAGTCAAAAGTTTTTTGATTTTTTCTTGACTCTTTTTCTTTCTTTGCTTGTTCAAATTTATATTTACCATAGTTCATAAGCTTACAAACTGGTGGTTTTGCTGCTGGCGAAACTAGCACTAAATCTAATTTTGCTTCATAAGCTTTGTCTAAAGCTTCTTCTAATGAAACAACTCCTAGCTTTTCTCCATTAGCTCCTATTAATTGAACTTCTTTTGCTCTAATTTTTTCATTTATTAGTAATTCTTGTTTTATATTAAAACACCTCCGAAAAAAAAATTGACTTTTTATTCAAAAGCCAACCCACACACATTTTACTATATGTTTTCCACATATAATTCACTTAATGTATATTAAATTCTACCTTTTGCAACTAACTGCTAGGGTGAGAAGTGGATTGCTTCTTCTTGAACACTATTATTTTACTACAAACAAGGTTGCTTTGTCAAGTATTTTTTTACATTTTCAATTATCTGTGCCAAATTATATTTAATATTCCAAATATTATAAAAAATTTAGATAGTATCCGTTTTCGTAATAGATACCATCTAAAATTTTAATCTTATTTTTTTATAAATTGCTATTATAATTATTAATTTTTTTTATTATTAATATACCAACATGTATAAAGTATCACCTTCTAGAATTATTTGTTCCTCTGAAAATTCCTTATAATCAATTTTCTTAAATCTTTCTCTTATCTCATTAGGCATATATGTATATTTTAAATCTTTATTGCAATAAAAGTTTACAGCTGCCTTGATACACCATGAACAAGCAAATTTTCTTTCTGTTAAAGACTGCATTGGTTTTATTCCTACAGCATATTGTTGTGGATTTCTGTCATACATAAATGAAAATCTAGTTACAGTATTTCCTGTTTCTTCTTCATACTTTTTTACTAAATAATTAATAGTAGCCCCTGTATTTTCATCAACTCTATTTGCAGCAATATGTTCAGTAATATTTTGCATTATAAAAATACTATTTATTAAAAATGATACTATTGCATAAGTATATATAATTTTTGAGATAATCTTTTTTTCTGGTTTCTCACTTATTAAAGTCAATAATACAATTATTGATACACCCCATAACATCGTCAAAGGTACATTTACTCTTCCACACACACCTGTGTTAAACATAAACATAGGAACAATACATATTGAAAATGCCATAATTAGTATCAATATATATTGTAAAAAATATTCTTTTTTAGGTCTTAAAGCAATTATTAGTAATGTACTAATTATAAGAACTATTGTATTTGTATGCTTTGGTAACATTGCCATACATTCATTCCATAATTCATTCATATATTCCATTACTGTTTCGCCTCTTAGTCTTACGGCTTCAATAGTCATTAAATGCATTCTTCTATCCTGTTCACTATTTAAAGCTTTCGTTCCAATCTTTACAAGAGCTATGCAAATTCCTAATGCCATTAATACAAGTATTGCAAGCTTAATCATATCTATAAAAAATTCTTTTTCCTTAACCTTATATGGTCTTTCATCTTTTATTTCTTTTACCAAATAAAATAATATTGCAAGAGTAGGAAATATATTTAATAATCCTTGGTATGATATTCCTGCTGTTAATAAGCATATAAATATTTTTAAATATTTATGCTTAGGATTTTCTATCATAATTCTTATTGCTTGTATTATCATAAAGAGTCCCATACACATTATTGCTGACTCTGGAAATAATAGGTATTCAAGTGTAAACTGATTTAGTATTAGTAAAAAACTAGCACATATTATTGATAGTTTTAAGATATTGCTTTTAGGTTTTATTAACTTTTCTAATAATTTTACTACTGTACATATTGATAAGCCTACAAATATTATTCCTATAAAATCCATACCAATTATGTATGCTTTTATTGGTATATTTAATATTCCAGCCAAATAGCAAACGACTGTTGATATTAATCTGCCATCTAATAAAAAGTATTTAGAGGGATATTCCATATATCCCAATGAATACAATACATAAGTGTCTGAGGAATAATGCATTTGTAAAAAGTTCTGGCATAGAAGCAAGGTTGCAACCATTATTATTATATATTTTATCCAATCTTCTTTCGGTATGTTTTTTAATTTATGTATCATTTTACTCTCCTGTATAATTCCAATTTATTGTTACATTAGATGCTCCCCATGGAGCACCGGATATTGAATCGTTATCTCCTTCTATATTTATTACTAAATTATAAACAGCATCAAAAGTCATATTGTTAATTTGTGTGACACTTTTTGGTATTTTTATAGTTTTTAGTTTACTAAAACCAAAAACAAATCCGTTTCCTATTGCTTTTAAATTATTAGATAACCTTACGCTTTCAAGATTATGACTACTAAAAGTATTTTCTCCACCAATGTAAAGAACAGAGTCTGGATATTCTTTTTTCTTAATATTACTTGTATAGCTTCTTATACTACTTACATAATTCAAATCATAAGTTTCATTTACCTTTGCACTTACTTTCATTGTATCTTCTGCGACAATTTTACATCTGCTTGGATATCTTACTATTGGATAATTACTAATACTTTCTTTATAACCAATTATTGTATTATACCCATCTTCTCCTGGAGTATCACTTTCCCAATAAAATACATCTTCTGGTACTGCTGTTTTATCCCATTCTTTCTTTTCAGTAGCTGTCATATATTCTTTATTTAATTCACTACCATCACTATTCCATATTATAGTCGCTCCATTTGCTCCCCATGGTGCTCCCTCAATAGAATTTTCTTTTTTATTGATACATATAATCGGTACATCTCCATAATAATTGTCATAATATACATCTTTCGTGGACATAAAAGCATATTTTTCTATAGTTTCTACATTTTCTGGAATGCTTATTTCAATCAGATTATTAAGATATGAAAAAGCATAATCTCCTATTTTTTTTAAACTTTTGGGTAATTTTATTTTTTTAACACTGCCAAATTTAAACTCTTCTCCACTAATTTCTGTAACTGTTTCAGGATATTCTTTTACTTTTATATTTGAAGTTAAATTTCTTATTGCTACTATTCCCAAACTGCCTTCATAGTCATTTTTTAGTTTAACTAGCGTTTTACATGAATCTTCTCTTATTATTTTGCATCTACTTGGATATCTAAGTATTGGATAATTATCTATTGTAGATTTATATCCTATAATTGTATTATATCCTTCATCATTAGGATCATCGCTTTCCCATACAAATACACTTTCTGGTACTGCAGTTTTATCCCACTCAACTGGATCGAAAGGAGTATTTTCATCATCCTTACCTATTTTAAGGTCATCGTCTACAGAATATGAAAAGCCTCTGTAAATAATATCTAATTTTGATTCATTAATGGTTACAGTTGAATCCTTATCTATTTTTTTCAAATCATCTTCAAGATATTTTCGACTTTCTTCTGCAGTCATATCTCTAACTACTTTTTCCATTTTCAAATTGCTAACAGCTAATTCAACTTCATCATCTGCCGTTGCTTTTATTGTACTATTTTTTGCATTTTTACTTTTCTGTATTATACCATTTTCTCCAAATGTCATTACTATTGTTACTGCTGCTAATATTAGCAAAACTACGATTGTAACAACCAATGCAATTAGTGTAATTCCTTTTTCATGTTTGTTCCTATTTTTTGTTTTCATTTTTTATTTTTCCCCCTTTATTCTCTTGTGCGTTTTAAATACTTTTGTTTACAGTCTTATAATAGCATACCGATTTTTTATTTTCAACTATTATTTAAAATTTATAAAATTTTTACAGAAATTTTTACGATGCTTTTTTGAATTATATTAATTTCTTCACTTATCTACTTTTAAATTCTCCTTTATATTTTCCTTAAATCATTGTAATTTATCAAAAGTTACTATATAATGTTGGTAATGAGGTGAAACAAATGATAATTTTTGATAATGCATTCTTAGAGAAGCTAAAAGATGCAATAGTAAAATCTAATATTAATAAATCGCTAATTTCAAATCTTAAAGACATTTCAAGTTCTTCTTCAAATCCAGATTCAAATAAGAATAAAAATAGCAATTCAATTAATAATACTGACTCTTTTTCTTCTAACCTAGACGCACTTTCTAGTAATAACAAGGATATTGAACAGTTTTTGTTTTCGATTATTCCTTTAGTCGAAAAATATATTCAAAATGAAATTACAAGAAAAGTTCAAGATACAACTGAAAATACATCTTTCTCAAAAGATTCACACAACCATTCTGGTTCAGGAAAAGTAGTTACAGATTTGGTTCTAAATAAAGATAATATTGTTGAAAATACATTGATAATTTCAGAGATACAGCAAAGCGTTATTTTACCATATTATGTTTCTGACCTAGAAGAAATAAGTAGCTATAATAATAACATGGCTTTTGATGAAATAATTAAGCAAAAGTATACTCTTCCTATCTCAATGTTTAAATCTTTGGTCTTTTCAAGATTTAGAGAAGCTTTTAAATTAGCAAGAAATAAGGAGAAAAAATCTCTTAAATTTTCTTTTGATTTAGGTTTAGAATTGCTATTTAATTATAATTTGCATCCAGCAATAATTGCAGCATGCAGAAATTTAGATGAACTTGATATATATTTAGATTGTCTTGATTCAGGTGAGACAGATAAGTTCCAATGTTTTAATATAAAATTTGAAGTACCACCTGTTGTCATAAAAAAATAAAAATTTACCGAAAGCAATTAAATTTTTCGGTAAATTTTTATTTTTGTTTTAGAATTAATGTTAAGTTTCTCTCTTTTATAGCTTCATTTGTAAATAATTTCAAACATTTAACCTCTTTGCTTTAATCATGAGAAGCTTCTATCTTTAAATTTATAGTATAGTATCTATCATCAGATGTTCCTATTTCTGTATCTAACTTATCATCGTCTTCCCAATACCATTCCAAAGTAAATATATTTACAGAATCTTTTGGTACAGTAATATCGGTTATGCCTAGTTGTTCTATTGAAGTATAACTATTTTCACTTCCTTTTATGAAAATATTGTCTATTTTTAGTGTATACTTCATATTAACAATTTTTTTCATCTCATCTTCAAAGCTTATATTATATCTCATGTCTTGATTTGACTTATTTTTTATATAAAATTTGTATGTACCTTTTGAATGTGGTGCTATAATCTTCTCTCCATTAAATTTCTCATTGTTGAATATATTTAATTTTGTATTCTTTTCAATTCCAATATCATTTTCTGTAACTTCAATTCCATTGGTATATACTTTACCAGAAGTAGGTCTTTCGTCAATTCCAATTCTTCCTACTTTCCACACTAAAAGTAGTATTAAAACTAGTATTATAATTATTAGCACATAAATTATTTTCTTTAAATTTTTTCTAGAAATTTGCCTCTTCTGTTCCAATTTTTCCCTCCATATACTAGAAATGTACTCACAAAAATCTTCAAACTTTTGTCAATATATTTCAATAAAAGCTCTATTGCTTAATTAAATAGAGCTTTTACAATATCTATTAATCTGCTTGTTCAACATCTATTTTAGCTGTTAAAGTAACAGTTGGTGTTGTTGTTCCAAGTGTTGTATCAGATGTATCTCTTGCTGTATCTTTTGTGAATGCCCATCTCCAGTATACAGTGGCTGTAGTTGCAGTAGCATCCGTAGCAAGTGACTCATTGCTAACATTTATAGCAGTGAAATCAGATTTCCAAGAACTTTCATCGTCCTTGTTTGTTGTGAATTCTAATGGCACACCGCTTTCATTTGCTAAAGTATAAGTTACATTATATTTAGCATTTACTTCTGATTCATTCTTTAATGATGCAAGAGTAAAGCTCCCCATTGTACCAGGTGCAATTAAAGTTCCATCTGTTTTCTTTACATTTTTTTCTTCAGAACCATCAGTATTTGTAATAGTACTAAATAAGTCAATTGTAAAAGTCTTTTCTGTAGATTTAGCAATATCTTCATTACCTAATTTAATAGACCATTTTGCAACTGTTGCAGTGTCTGAACCTGTAGCAGATGTAGTATATTTTGCATAAGTTCCTGATACTAATATTATCGCCAATATAGTAACAAACAATACTAGAGCCATAAATTTTACCGTTTTGTTATTTTTCATTTGAATCCTCCTTTCTTTTGTTTTATATTTAATCTTATAATAAGTTTTATTTTCTTATTATAAAGCTAAAAACAATGTTATTTTTTCATAAACTCTTCATTTTGTTTCTTTAGTTTTTCAATTTCTTCTTCCATTTTGTTTTGATTATTAAGTCTTGCAATTAGTTCTTCTTTTTCTTTCTTAGAATTTGCCGCTTGCAACAATACTATAATAATAACTGGTATAGATAAGCATACTATCATTCCAAGAGGAGTTTGTATAAACATCGCTAAATTACCTAGTCGAGCAACCTTAAATTGATACACTCCTTCAACCTGTTCTGGTAATACATATCCAATATCTTGTGTATTGTTATTATCTCCCTTTGTTATATACTTCACATTTCCATCTTCAATTATTACCTCATCAATTCTATGTGTAATAACAATGTCGCCTTCTTTAAAAGCAATAATATCGCCTTTCTTTAAATTTTGTGTTTCTGTTTCTTTAACAACTACAACATCTCCAGCCGATATCTGCGTCTCCATCGAGCCTGATAAAACAATAAATGGTTTCCATCCAAAAAAAAATGGTACCTTATCAGGATGTGCATATGAATCGATTAGTATGGTTGCACTCACAAATAATATTGGAAGCAAAATTATTATTACTACTATGCTTATAATTCTCTTAAAAATTTGCATTATTCTATTCCTTTCGACATAATCTAATTCGATTAGATTATGTTTATATCAGCTTTTCATCTAAATAATGCAAATTTAACACTATTGTAATATTTTTGTAACAAAAGTATATACAAACCAAAAAAGAAACCCTTTGGTAATCCATTGGGTTTCTTTATATTCTTCATATTCGAATTTTCTTTCGATACCGAAATATTATCTCTTTGAGAATTGTGGTGCTTTTCTTGCTTTTTTAAGACCATATTTCTTTCTTTCTTTTGCACGTGAATCTCTTGTTAAGAATCCGTTTGATTTTAGATCTGGTCTATATTCAAGATTTGCGGCATTTAATGCTCTTGCTATTCCATGACGAACTGCTCCTGCTTGGCCTGAAAATCCGCCACCTTTTACTGTTGCAATTACATCATATTTATCTAGAGTATCTGTAACTGTTAAAGGTTGTCTAACGATAACTTTTAATGTTTCTTCTCCGAAATACTCATCTAATGATTTTCCATTAACTGTGATATTTCCTTTTCCACTCATTATTCTTACTCTAGCAATTGAACTTTTTCTTCTTCCTGTACCATTAAAAACTTCTTGTTCTTTTTTTGCTTTAGGCATTTTAATTATCCTCCTATTTTAAATCTTATTATAAATTAGAAATTCCATACTTCTGGTTTTTGAGCCATGTTCTCATGTTCGCTACCAGCATATACTCTTAATTTTTTAGCCATTTGTCTTCCTAAGCTATTGTGAGGAAGCATTCCTGTTACAGCTAATGTCATCATTTTTTCTGGTTTGTTTGCAAGCATATCTTTAGCTTGGATTTCTTTCATTCCACCGATGTAAGAAGAATGATGTCTATAAATTTTTTGTGTTAATTTATTTCCTGTTAAAACTACTTGGTTGCAGTTTAATATAATAACGTGATCTCCGCAATCTAGGTTAGGAGTGTAAGTTGGTTTGTGTTTTCCTCTAAGTAATTTAGCAGCTTCAGCAGCAACTCTTCCTAATGGCTTATTTGCAGCGTCAATTATATACCATTTGCTTTCAATTTCATCTTTTTTAATACTATAAGTTGTATTGTTCATGGTAAAAAATACCCTCCATTTCAAAATTTAGTTTCTATATAAATATATATGAAATCATATTATCTGCTACCGGGGAGAAGCACAATAATATGCCATACTCATTAATTGCTTATCTATTTTATTACAAAAAGAAAAAAAAGTCAAGCAAAAATCAACATTTTGCATTGAATCCGCCTGATTTTTATTTTATAATGAACTTTTTTATACTTTTTACTGTACTCTACAAAAATTTCTTAGTCTATCAATCTTACACTGTCTCCTTGAACGTCCTTTGTTACCAAGTTGTAATAAGAGTCTGGCACATTTCCAACTATTACAGATTCTGCAATAAGCACCTGATTGTCTATCTTTTGCTTTATTGTGCTATATGGTGTTAATATTGTTACTTCACAAGTTAAAACTAAGTATAGTCTGTGTAAGGTTTGGTTTATTCCTTCCGATACAAATTCTGATTCTAGTTTTGTATCCACATTTCCAACATTGGCAATTTTAATATTCATTTTTGGTCCTCTTGCTGAAAAATATTTCATTCCTAGAACACTACCCAAATATATTGTTATGTTTGATCTTTCGCTTTCTTCAAATTTGTTTACTATTTTTGTTGGTATGGCTGACATAATCTGATTTACACTTTTTGTGTTTGTTTGAAGCATTTTTACGTTTCCATCTCCATCTTTTATTATTGTTATTAAATCATTGTATGTATATTTGTCCATTATTACTGTTGCTTCTTCATTTGATATGATTGTTGCTATGTTTTTTGCTTTGTCCATACACATTTCATTTATTATTGGATTTAATGCTTTAGTTATGGCAGTGTATGTTATGATTGCTACAATTAAAATTATTACAGCACTAAAAAAGGCATTCGAGCCTTTTTTAGTATTTCTATTTCTTGTTTTTTTACCGAATTTATCAAATATTTCTTCAAAGCAAAATCTCGTTCTTGAATATATTTTTGATTCTTTTCCTGTATTCATAATTTAAACCTTTCAAAAAAGTTATTGCTCATATATTATATGCTAGGTTTAATATTTCTGACATTTATCTTGGAATAAATAGTTGCTCTCCAGGCATTATTACATCAGGATTTTCTATTTCATTTATTTTAACTATTTCAGCAACCGTACTTCCAAATCTTTTTGCTATGTTCCACAATGTGTCTCCAGGTTTTGTATAATATATTACTATACTAAAAGCACTTGAATCTTTTGCTCTTGTTTCTTCTATATCATCAATTACATTTATGGTTGCTTCTTTTACGATGTTTAGTTTAAAGCTCATGTCTATTTTTATGTCTAGATTTCCATCCGGCATTAATACAAAATCTTTTTTGGTTATTTCGATATTTGTCTGCATTTTATCTTTTATTTCTATTTCAGAATTGCTCATGCTAAATTCAAATGGTTCTACTATATCTTTCACATTTAATCTCTGAGATTCTTCTATATATATAAGCTTTAAATTTATTTCTCCTTTATATGATATTCTTCCCTTGTCTGTTGAAGAGCTTATGATATTAGGTTTTACTTCTACATCTAAAATCTTTCCTCTTCCTATTTCTTGTACTTGTTCTGTTTTTCTAAAATTGAATGTCTCATCTATGTAGTTTTTTTCTTTCATTATATTTATGTCTTTTTGTGAATATTTTAATTCCATGGTTCTACTGTACAAATCTTGTATCATGCTTATTTCTTGCTTTTTATATACGAAGCATAGTATTTCAATCTCGGCCTCAACTTGCACAGAATGTTCTTCTACATTTGATGGTTTTACTAGAATATTTCTAAGTGTATATGATACATCGCATAGATTATCATCTGCAATGTCTGCTATATCTATGAATCCCATTATCGGAACCGTTGAAGTGCAGGTATTTATTCTCTCGTCATCTGTTAAGTACATTATTTTGAATACTGCATCTGCCTTTGTAAGAACTTTGTTGTAGCTAATCTTATTTTCCTTGTTTACAAGATTCATTTCTGCTTTCATTATTTCAGATAAATTGTCTGTACTTTCTATTTGAACTGTGTCTTTTGCGTACACCTTTGTAGTTCCGCTTCCAACCAATGTATTAATACTCATCTGTTTTCTTAGTAGTTCTAGGTTTTTCTTGTCTTCTATGTCTGATATATAATCAATGTTTTGACAATCATATGCCATAAGGGTTAATTGCATATTTGCCTTAAGACTAATTTTTCTTCCATTTAATATTCTACAATCTATGCTCTCTAAATCAGTTTTACATTCGATTTGAGTTTCAGTTTTTATATCTTTCATTTCAATTGTTCTAGAAAAATCTATTGTTGTGTTCAAGGCTCTCAAACTAGATTTTTCGTCATCAGCAATATAAGTTACATATATGTTTACACAGCCGTCTATTTTTACTTTTCTAGTATTTGCAGATGAACTTCCCTCCAATATTTCTTTCTTATATATGCATATACTACCATTTGTTGATACTACACTCAATATATCTGGTTTTACGTCTGGTACAATTTCATCTCCTTCAGCCGAAAATCTTTCTGTTTTTTGTGCAATTATCTGATTTATGCATAATTTATTTTTTAATAATTTTATTCCCATTACTTTACCTCCAATTTTAATAAATTATTTACACTATTTAGAATAATTCTAATTAATTTATATTCTGAGGCCAAAAAAAAATTCCTAAATTAGGAACTTTTTTGTTTTAGTTATTAATATTTTAGCCTATATCGTAGGCTTTTCTTTTTTTCTTTGTTTCTATCTGTGGTGGAAGTATTGGACTATATTCTTGACCGTTAAAGACTTGTAGCTCAACTGTTCTTGTTAATATGTCCGTGTAACTGTATGTTACGTTTCTTTGGTTTTCATCATATTTTACAACAAAAATACTTGGATAAACTTTTTCTAGTGTTGCTTCTTTTTCAAATGGTCTATTTCTCCCTAAAGAGCCTTTGACGATTATCTTTTGTCCCACTTTTTCCTCAATATCAGTCTTTAGACTTGAAATGTCGTTTGGATAAATCATGCTTATATCACCACTCCTTTAAGATGCCCTTATTATATCATCTTGTGCAAAATAAGTCAAAATGTGTCAGTTGTTGGTGTTTGGCTGTTTCCGTTGTCAGAGTAGTGTTCTATGTGTTTTATTTCATTTATTACATTTTTATTACATTTTTTGTTATCTCATTATTTCATATACAATTATTTAACATTTATCGTCTCGTAATTTTTCTATACACTTGCTCATATTTCCGTCTATCATTGTAATCTATTTCTATTTATTTCTTTCATTAATTTATTCTCTTTTTTCCAATTGTTCCAATTCCACTTACACCATTTTCTCCATCTCTCAATTCATCTTTAATTTCGTTTATTGTAAGATATCTGTTACTTGGTGTAATCGCTATTTTTTCTGCGACTATCAGAGGATCTTTAAAATCTATTAATATTCTAGCAGGTGACGATGCAAAGTTTGCACCTGCTTCCATTATTGCCTCATAGTAGCTTTGACAGGCTCCTGCAAATATTGCCATTTTATTTTTTCCTCTTTCCCATGCTCTCGCTCGTATTACAGATTCCACAAAGTATCTAGAATTTCTATAATTGTATATGTCTGCAAAATTATGTCCTTTTTTTATCATTCCATCATGCCCGTGTAATTACTAATATATCGGGATTATATTTGCTTAATAAGCCATATATCATCTGTGGCTGTTTTCTTTCGGGAATATTTTTTACTACCACATCTAGTCCCATACTTCTATAAAATCTCTGTGATTTTTCACTGTATTTTTTATCTCCGTCTAAGTGTAATATGCTCCCATAACGGTCACTATATTTTCTTTGCATAGCTTGATTTTCTAATAAAATGCTTTTAGAAGATTTCATTTTTTTCTTTCTTGCATCAATTTCAAGCTCAAACTTTCTTAAAAGTTCCATAACCCTTTTTTCTTCTATTAATTCTAAATCTTCAATAGGACTGTCTGCCTCTATTCTTGTTATCAACCCTTTTAAAATAGCATACGTTCTGTTATTTACTTTTATAATATCACTTATTACAAATATAATATCTTTGTTATATGATAGTCTTCCAACTATGTCTCCTTTTTTCAATCTCATACTTCTTCACCTTGTATATTATATGTCGAATTTTGTAATACGTGAGTACTTTGTAACTAGTATATTACATAGATAATTTATTCTATTATCACATACCTCATGGCTTAATGCTTTCATGTAAATATTTTGTTCTATTCTTTATTTGACAGGAATAGTATTAAACAAAAAGATGCAATGGAGGTTTCCTAATGATTGGATTATCAATTGAAGAAAGAGCTATCGTTTTAGCCCGTTATATTATAGATTCTAAAGATACAGTTCGAGGTGCCGCTAAAAAATATGGAATTTCAAAGTCGACTGTTCACAAGGACGTAAGCGAACGTCTTTTAAAAATAAATCCTGCACTAGCTTCTCAGGTTAGAATAATTCTAGATGAAAATAAGGCAGAACGTCACATTCGTGGAGGTCAAGCAACAAAATTGAAATACTATAATGAACACATAAAAAAAGAAGCAATGTAATTAAAATCAATATAGAATGACTTTTACGAATCTAAAAATAAATATTAAAATTCGCGTATAGAACATGTTGTTAAAATGTATATTAATTTTTACATATAAGGACACAAACCTTGTGCACTTTTTCCAAATTTTACATTGACAATTTATATAAATGACTGTATAATAATTTTAGGAAATGGAGAAACCACAAACGTGGCTTGACACCTTTTGATGAAAAAACACATCGCAATGGTCAAATTACAGATGTGTTTTTTATTTGTCTATTTGCTTAAATATAAAACAGTTATAATTAAGGCAAATACTATAATAGTTTCGACAATTAAAGCGAATAAAAGTAAATATATTATTTCTAATAAAAATGCTTCTATCATAGCACCACCTCCATTTCTAAAGGCTAAGCCTTTGTATGTATAGGTGGCAAACCACATCTGCTTATTCTCATTTCCTATAACAACTAGTATAATATATTTTTTATAGTTTGTCTATGTATTCTTAAGATTTTTCCAAACAACTTTTCGACATTTTTCTCTACATAATTGTTTAATTTATCACAAGTAATAATTGATAAATCTATGTAACACGTATATAATAATTGTGTAAATGAGAGCTACAGAAATGTGTGATATCACATATTTTATGTTTTAACACCACACAGCTTTGCCAAGCATAATGTGGTGTTTTTTTATTATTTTGAGCAAATAATAACTTAATTAATTTTTTTAGCAACAACAACAAACCTTCCATTTTCTTGTGAATATTCACATGTTGATAATGTTATTAATTGTTCTCCATAATTAGCTTCTATATTAGTAGAATATAAAGATATTTTCTTCATTCCTTCTATATATTTATCATATTCATCCTTGTTTCTTATCTTAGCAAAATTATAGTATTTAAAAATATCAGTTTCATCTTGATAATATACCTTAGTTTTTACTACTAAAAAAATCATATATTTCTCATCTGTTGATTCTGTTGTAAATCTAATTATAGGATTTTCTTTCCAAAATTCCATATCTTCATATTTTATTAAATCTTCGAACATAAGTCCATATTTATTTCTATGTCCATAGATAAGCAAATTTTGTTCTTGTTCATTAATAGAATCTCTCATATCCAAAAACAGCGAACCATTTTTATTTTTTTCATTTTTATATGTATGGTTTAAATAGTACTCATTATCTTTTGTCTGACATACTGGATAATTTATTTTTGTTCCACTAATATCAAGCCATCCTACAACTTCTGGCCACTCTTTTCTTAATTTTGCAATTTCTAAACATCTATCATTATTTTCCTCAGCCATATTTTCAAACACGTCTGAAATTTCTTTCACCTGTTTATTCGCTGTACTATCTGTTATAACTCTTTCTATAATAATTATTAATGAACTAATAATAATAATAAATAATACTATTATAATTATTTTTTTCATTTTGATTTTTTTATAATGCTTTGCCATTTTTTCTCTTTTCTATTATAAATAACATTTCTATTTCATTCTTTTTACTATTATTATTCCACTCGTAGATAATACTGTTAATATTAGACTCATAGTAACAATTATTTCATTATTTCCCGTCTTTGGAGTGTTATCTAGTTTATGTTCTATCTTTTCTTCCGTATTCTCTATATTATTTTCTTCTTTTTGTTCTACATTATTTTCTTCTTTTCTTTCTCCTAAAACATAAGTCATAAAATGATTTGTTATAAATATGGCAAATCCATCATTTATTTCTACACTATACTCTTGAATTTTTTCACCATCTATTCCATACACTACCAAATTTTTATCACTATTTAAATCAGATACCGGTAAACTGACTTTTACATTTCCATTTGGTTGTATTTCTACATTGTTTCTTATTAGCGAAATATTATATCCTTTAAATTTTACAATTTTTTCTTCTAACATTTTCTTAATATTCTTAAGTTCTTTTTCATCCATAACTTGCTTTACTACAAGTTCCGTATCTTCTGGAATAGAGTCGACAGTTATTTCTATCTTTATTTTTGTATCTTCATCAATTAAAGTTATCTTTGTATTCTTCCTTACAATTATATAACTATCTAATCCTACTGAAGATTTTACTGTATACCCGTCATCAATGCTTAAATCTCCTGTTCCTTTTGAAATTTCATATATATTTTTACCAAAATCAGGATAATATTTTTTTATTTCATTAATTATATATTCATTTATTCCTTCTTCATTTATTGTACTTGGAACATTTATAACTGGTATAAAAAGCTTAATTTCCAAACATCTTATATCATATAAAATATCATTTTTAAAAATTCCTACGTATAAAATATTTCCATCTACACCAAGATTCAAATAACCTTCTGGCCCTGCAGCACCAATTTCAACCTTGATCTTTACCTCTTTGTCATCTATCTGTTTTTCATATTCTTCTGCTATTTCTTTCCATAAGTTAGAATAATCAGATTTTAAATAATTTAAACCTACTTCATAATATTTATTACTTGTAATTTTTAGTTTCTTTATATATTCTTCGTCTTGTTTATTAAATTGCTTTGTATTATTGTAAACAACATTTATATTCTTATTACTTTTGCTAACATTTCTACCATTGTATTCAATATAGATTTCTGCAGATTTTACTCCATTTTTTAAATATAATGGATGAATAAAAGAATGAACTTCTATATTATTTTTTTCTAAATCTTCTTGCTCTATTTTATTAACTTTTAAAATTTTTTTATTTCGTTTCCAAGCAATTCATTAGAATTTTCGTAATTATCATATTCAATTTCTGGAATATCTATATTTATGTTCTCAGGTATTATTTCTAAAATTTTTTCAATCAAATCACATGTATGTTCTACACTAATTGCTTTCTGTTGCAAGTAAGCATCTTGATCTTTCTTTTTTATCCCAATTAGTACACTCCAATAATTATCTGTTGATAATATTTTTATTTCATACTCTTCCGGAATTTGGATTTCATTTATTTTTTCTTCTATATTTTCTGATTTTGAATCGTTAATTTCAATTGTATTTGGTATACTATTCATAATATCATCAAGTTGATTATCTGTAGCATATACCCTTATATTAAATAAAAACAGGATACAGCTCATTATTGCCAAAAATATCACATACTTTATTTTTCTCATATTGAATTCTCCTTTTCTATATTTAATTTGCCAACCTCCACCATACAAAAATTATTTTCCCCCTTTCCTTCCAAAAGTATATCACACATTTTTATTTTTGTACACATTTTTGTACACTTATTTTATTATTATTTTTGTGTACACTATATTTAGGTGATTAATATGAATAAATTTAAAATTTCTAAAAGCTCTAAATCTAATGATACAATAACTAGAACTATTAGAATTAATGGAACAACATTCGATAAAATAAATGAATTAGCTGAAAAAAATGGACTAAGCTTTAATAATGTCATAAATCAAATAATAGAATATGGACTTGAAAATCTAGATGATTAGCAAAAAAGAAGAAATTACATTTTCGTAACTTCTTCTTTTTTGTTTTATGACTTTTTTCTATGCAGTCTTTATTTCTAGCCTTAACTTGTCAGCTATCATTGCTATAAATTCCGAATTCGTTGGTTTTCCCTTGCTTGCAGATACTGTATAACCAAATATGTTTTCTACAACTGCTGGTTCTCCTCTGCCCCACGCAACTTCTATAGCATGGCGAATCGCACGCTCTACACGGCTTGGCGTAGTGTGGTATTTCTTGGCTATATCTGGATACAGTTGTTTTGTTATTTGGTTTATTATATCAATATCATTTACAACCATCATTATGGCTTCTCTTAAATATTGATATCCTTTAATATGTGCTGGTACACCAACTTCATGGATTATATTTGTAACTAAAGCTTCTAATCCATCTTCACTCTTTTTGTCAATTTGTTGTGGTATATCTATGTACTGGGATTTCGTTTCTTTCACAATAAAGCTTCCTCTGTTTGTAGAAGGCTGATAATATTTCAATTCTTTTATTCTTTTTATTAATACTTCTATGTCGAATGGTTTTACAACATAATATTGAGCCCCTAAAGTTATTGCTTTTTGTGTTATTTTGTCTTGACCTACTGCTGAAAGCATTATGCATATTGGCCTTTTTTCTAGTCTCATTGAACTTAATCTTTCTAAGACTCCTAACCCATCTAAATGTGGCATAATAACATCTAATAGTACAACATCTGGTTTTAAAGTAGATATAATGCTTAGTGCTTCCTCTCCGTCTTTTGCCATGCCAACAACCTGCATGTCCTCATCCTTTTCTAGATAGTTTGCTAAAGTTGTTGCAAATTCATTATTGTCGTCAGAAATCAAAACTGTTATTTTTTCATTCACTCTTTCGTTCCCCCTATTCTTATTTACATAGTTGTAAATCTTTTACAACGTGTATTATATACGCATATTTTGGTTTTTGCAATAGTTTTTGGGAAACTTTTCCATTTTTCTTCATACATTATTGTGCTTTTTCAATGAATTTTCGACATAATATACCGATTTCTTTTATTTTGAATGGTAACTGCCTATTAATTTCCATATTTTTTGATATCAATTTATTATATTCTTCTTCATTTAATTCTATTTTTTGAATTATATTTTCAGAATATTTTGTTTCTACAATTTTTATATTGTTTTTTTCACAATAATATTTAAATTTTTCATTTTCCGAATATTCTATCTCTAGTCTTGCTTGTAATCCATTTTCAACTTCTATTATTTTTCCATTTTCTATTGATTCCAATGCAGTATTTGAATACGCTCTTGTAAGTCCTCCTGTTCCTAATAATATTCCACCAAAATATCTTGTTACAACAATAAGAACATTATTCAGGTTATTTTTTCTTATAACATTTAAAATTGGAGCTCCTGCAGTTCCAGATGGTTCTCCATCATCACTGCTCTTTTCTAATAAGTTTCCATCTTTATCAACGATACTAAACGCAAAACAGTTGTGCTTTGCGTCATAGTATTTCTTTTTTATTAAATTGATTTTTTCTTCCGCTTCTTCTTTACTCTCTATATGGCAGCTATTTGCAATAAATCGAGATTTTTTCTCCACAATCTCTGCAGTAGAAGCCTCCTTTAAAGTACAAAACTTCAATTCATTTTCCTTTCTAGCATTCTGAGCCTGCCGTAAATCCTGTAGAATATGCAATTTGCAAGTTAAATCCACCAGTATATGCGTCTACATCTATTATTTCTCCTGCAAAATACAGTCCATTAACTATCTTTGATTCCATTGTTTTTGGATTTATTTCTTTTACATTTATTCCACCAGAAGTTACAATTCCTTCTTCTATGGGTCTAAATCCAGATATTGTAATAGTAAAGTTTTTTAGGAGTTTTACTAGGTTCATTCTTTCTTCTCTTGTAATCTCGTTTACTTTTTTATATGGATTTATTTTTGATAATTCAACTACCGTATCAATCATTTTTTGTGGCAATAAATTGTTTAAACAATTTTTGAATTCTTTGTTCTTTCCTTCTAAAAAGTCTCTTTGTATTCTGTTATCAAGTTTTTCTTGTTGTAATGCTGGTTTTAAATCTATTACAAGCTGTATTTTTCCTTCTTTTAAGAGGTTTTCTACATTTTTATATCTTAGTAAATGTGCTGATGAACTCAATATTGTTGGTCCAGATACTCCAAAATGTGTAAATAGCATTTCTCCAAAATCTTCATATATTGTCTTGTTTTTGTTTGTATCAATCAATTTTATTTGAACATTTCTTAGGCTTAAGCCTTGCATTTGTTTACAAATATTTAAAGATTTGCCTTCTGCTGTTAATGGAACAAGTGATGGTTTTACAGGCACTATTGTATGTCCTAATTTTTGAGCAATTTCATATCCGTCTCCAGTAGAACCTGTTGCAGAATATGTTTTTCCACCAGTTGCAAGAATTACTTTGTTTGCTAAAATTTTCTTTTGCCCACCATTCTCATCTTCGTACATTACACTTACTACTTTATTTTCTTTTGTCTCTATTCCCACAACTCTGGTATTAAATTTTATTTTTACTCTTTTATTTTTTAGCTCAGTTTCAAAAGCCTTTAACACATCGAGTGATTTATCTGAAGTCGGAAATATTCTATTTCCTCTTTCTTCTTTTACACTAACACCGTGCTCTTTTAAGAAATTGATTATATCTAAATTCGTATAATTATCAAAAGCACTATACAAAAATCTGCCATTTCCCGGAACATTCTGTATGAAATCCTTTATATCCAGACTACTTGTAATGTTACATCTGCCTTTACCTGTAATAAGTAACTTCTTACCTAATCTATCATTTTTTTCTAGCAAATAAACTTCATTTCCATTTTTGCTAGCAGTTATCGCAGCCATCATTCCAGCTGGACCACCACCAATTACTACAACCTTCATTAAAAATCCTTTCTTTTCGCCCAAAAAGGGGCGTCCCTATTGGGCGATTGCTTTTATTAATCCTAATTTTCCATATTCGTATGTTAATGCACCTTGTTGGAATCCAACAAATGGAGCTCTTAGCGGTCCATCGCAAGATAGCTCTATTGAAGAACCTTGTGTGAAACTTCCAGATGCCATTATTATTTGGTCTTGGTACCCTGGGGTATCACATGGTTCTGGCAAAGAGTCTGAATCTACTGGTGAACCAGCTTGTATTCCTTGGCAGTATTTTATTAATTTTTCTCTGTCACCAAATTCTATAGTTTGAACTATGTCTACTCTTTCTGCATCAAATCTTGGTTCTACTTTGTAGCCCAACATTTCCATTACTTTGCTGGTTAATATTGCTGTTTTTATGCTTGCTTTTACAACACTTGGTGCTAAAAATAATCCTTGCAAAAGACTTCTGTTTATGCCTAAAGTTGGACCAACACCTTTTCCTTCTCCTGGAACTGTTAATCTTTCTGCTGCAAGCTCTACTAAGTCTTTTCTACCTGCTATGTATGCACCATTTGGAGCAATTCCTCCACCTAGGTTTTTTATAAGTGAACCTACTATTACATCGGCTCCTACTTCTAATGGCTCTCTTTTTGATACAAATTCGCAATAGCAGTTGTCTATCATTATTATTACATCTTTGTCTACTTCTCTTATTGCTTTAATTACTCTTTCAACCTTATCTAATGAAATACTCTTTCTTAAAGCATAACCTTTTGAGCGTTGAATTTCTATTAATTTTACTTTTGATTGTTTTAATCTCTCTGTTATTTTTTCATAATCAAAGTCGTCATTTATTAAATCGATTTGTTCATACTTTACCCCAAATGATTTTAATGAACTTGGATTTTCTGCAATTCCAATTACTTCATCTAGTGTATCATATGGCTTACCATTTATGCTTAGCATTGTATCTCCAGGTCTTAAAAAAGCAAATAATGCAACTGTTAAAGCATGTGTTCCAGATATAAATTGGCCTCTTACGATACAATCCTCTGCCTTTAAAACATCAGCAAAAACCTTTTCTATTTTTTCTCTTCCAATATCTCCATAACCATAACCTGTAGTACTTCCAAAATCCGCTTCATTTACTCTATTTTCTTGAAAAGCTTTTAATACTTTTTCACTATTAAATTCACATATTTCTTCAGCCTTTTCAAACTCTTTTGATAACTCTTTTTCAGCTGAATTTATAAGTTCCCTGGCACTTTCTAAATTATAATTTTCCATTTTCATCCTCCATTTATTTTTACTAATCCATAATTATTTATATCTCATTTGTAAAATATGCCACCTCATACAAACTACTTACCTCATAATATTCGCCTATAAAGTTTGGTGCATATTCATTTAATTCATATGTTGGTGCTTTTACTTCGTTTCCTTTAGAATCCACTACGCCCCATCTTCCATTTTGCTTAACAGCTCCAAAGCCATATTCATTAAGGTCTATTGCCATATCATATTTAAAATCTACAACTGTATTTCCATTTTTGTCAACATATCCCCATTTGCCATTTTGTTCTTTTGCAAATATTTCGTTGTTTGTGAATATGTCTTTTGCATCTTTTTTGTTTCCGTCATAGTCTAAATAAGCTATTCCATTTGCTGATGTTACTTTTAAATAATTGTCTTTTATATAAACACGAATGTCTGTTAATTCTAATACTTTTTCCATTTTTTTGTTATATATTTCAGAAGTTTTTGTGTTTGAATCTATTATTTGTACTATGTTTGTTCCTTTTATGTTTTGAATTGTATCTTTTTCCAGTGGTATTACTGTATTGCCACTAACATCTAGCACACCAGATTTTCTACCATTTGATACTATAAAGTAATCTCCAAATGCATATGAAATGTTTGAATATTTATTTTCTATTACTGATATTTTGTTTTGATCTATTACCCCATATTGATTGTTTCTATCTATTGTTATACTATATTTTCCATTTGCAACTTTTTCTACACTCTTATAGCTATCATCGCTCTGCAAAGTTCCTGCAACATCAAATACCAATAGTTTCCCGTCTTTTTCTGCGTTTAGATAGCTTCCTGCAAATGTAATATTTTCATATTGAATTGGCAATATCATGCTTCCATCTAAATCGTATACTCCTTGTTTTGCATTTTGTTGCAATACAAATATTTTGTTTTCACTATCAAAGTCAATGTCTTCATATTGATTATCTATAAGTGTTTGGCCGTTTTTTAATACTCCAGCCATTCCATTTTTATATGTTATTAAATATACTGTTTCATCATCTTTCAAAGAAGTTATTCTTTTTACATTTGTGTAAATTGTATCTAGTGTTTGTCTATTCTTATAATTTATATAACCATATCTATAGCCATTGTCTGTTCTTACATTTACAATATAGCCTGCTTTTTCATATTTTGTTTCTTCATTATAGTACCCATCTGTTGTAATCGAATTGTATTCTGGTTTTACAATTTCTTCTCCATTTATGTCTATAAGTCCATATTTGCCATCTTTTTGAACTCTTAATACTCCGTCTTTATATTCTAAGGTTTCTATACTATCATAAATTGCCGATGTTATTTCTTTACCATCAATGCTAACCAATCCATACTTTTCTCCATCTTGATATTTCAAAATTTGAGTTTGATACGTATTAGAAATTGATGTATTATTGTTTGGAATGGCTTGTACATTTTTGTATTTTGTTAAAACTTCCTTGTTATTTGCATTTAATACCTTTGTTGTTCCATCTTTGTTCATACAAATAAATATTGCCTTAGAAGGGTTTGGAATCTGAACAGAATCATATTGTGGCTCTATTACTGTCTTTCCAGTCTTGTCTATTACTCCCGCTTTTTCTCCAATAAGCGTAGAAAAATAATTATATTCTGTTACTTCTTCTAATTTTATCTTTTTGTTTTTACTAATATTCTTAGCAACCATAACAATTACTACTATTACAACTATTAAAAGTAACAGTCTAGTTAAAGCTTTTTTGTTAGCTTTTTTTCTTTTATTTTTTCCATTCTTTACTGTTTTTCTTAAATCATCTGGATTATTAACTTGATTTCTACTCATTACAACTTCTCCCTTTCATTTTTTCACATATGTTTAACATTGGTTCTCTTTACTCTCTAGATTGGAAAATTGTAATTATTTTTCAATCCCTGCATCTGTCTGAATATCAAAGTAAAACTCAATGCCATTTTCTCTATTTACTGCACCATATTTAGAATTGTAGTTATTCATTATTGCTTTAACAAGTGCAAGCCCTATTCCTGTACCACCATCTGCTCTATTTCTAGATTCATCAACTTTGTAAAATCTTCCCCAAATTCTTTCTAGATTTTCTTCTGACAATGTGTCTCCTGTATTAAATACCGATATTTTTACTTTATGTTTTTCTTTATCTTCTTTTAATTTTATTTCTATATATTTTTCACCATTTACTTCTTTTGTATGCTTAATTGCATTTGTAAAATAATTTGTAAACGCTTGCTCTATGTAGAATTCGTCAGCATACACATTTACCTTTTTGTCTGCTTCAAATCTTACTTCTTTTATACCCTTTTCTTCTAGCATAACATTACATTTTCTTATTACTTCCTGTATTAGCTCGCATATATTAAAAGTGTCGTTGTTAAACTCTCTTTTTCCATATTCTAGCTTCATAAGTTCTAGTAGTTGTCTTACCAGTTTATCCATTTTATTAGACTCATCTAAAATAACTTCTGCATAGTATTTTCTAGATTCATCATCAGCATTTACATTTTCAACTAATCCCTCTGCATAGCCTTGTATCAATGCAATCGGCGTTTTCAACTCGTGTGATACATCAGAAATAAATTGTTTTCTCATTTCATCTATTTTAGACTTTTCTTCTATGTCTCTTTCTAGTTCTATATTACTACTACGTAGTTGTTTTATTGTTCCTTCCAACTTTTGAGACATCAAATTTATACTTTTTCCAAGCTCATCTATCTCATCATTAGACCCTGTTGGTTCATATTTTTTGCTAAAATCTAATTTAGACATCTTATTTGCAATAACATTCAATTCTAGTATTGGGTTGGTAAACCTTCTAGAAACGTACGAAACTGCAATTCCTGCTATTACAATAGCAATTACTCCAATTATCAACAACAAATTATTAGAAATTCTAACGCTCTCCTCTATTGCGGAAATTGGAATTTGAATATAAATTTTATAGCCATTATCTAATTCACCAGATAACAATATGCTATTTAGACTAGACGTCGTTACTTTTTTTATTTCCATATTGTTATTCGAATATAAAACTCTTTCTCTTTTTCCAAACAATTTCAGCCTATTATTTTCTAAGTTTTGACTAATCATATTGGAAAAATTTTCGTTAGTAGAAAATACTAGCATATAATCTTCATTTTCTACCATTATATCAAAATTATTAGCCAAAGCATCATTTCTTATCTTTAAGAGAATTGAACTTTCATTATTATTATACATATCGTTAATTTTATTGTACTCTTTTTTTACAGAATTAATTTTAGAAACCATGTAAAAAGTCTCTAATACCATGCTGTTCATTATAACCAGCAATGCAACAATAAATATTACTATGACACTGAGTGTAATAAAAAGCTTTACACGAACGGACTTAAATCTTGTTTTTTTCACTCTTAAGCATATTCCTCCTTCATCACAAAAACTTACTTGGAAAAGAATTAAATTTTGACAAGGAAAATGAATTTCAAAGGCAAGGGCGCATACGTGGTGTATGTAACCGCGTTTGAAATGATATTTGACGCAGTCAAAATTGTAATTATTTTTCAAGGATTTACTACTTTTTAACTTCAAACTTATATCCAATTCCTCTTATTGTTTCTATATATTTGCCTTTTTTTCCTAGCTTGTGTCTTATCTTTTTTATATGACTATCTATAGTTCTAGAATCTCCATAATAGTCATAGTTCCATACATTGTTTAATATTTTATCTCTTGACAATGCGATTCCTTGGTTCTCTACTAAATATACTAATAACTCATATTCTCTTAGACTAAGTTCAATTTGCTTTCCATCAACCGAAACAGTCCTTCCTTGATTGTCTATTTGAATTCCACCATAGTCTTTTATTTCTTTATTATCTCCTGCTGTTCTTTTTAATATTGCCTCTACTCTTGCAACAAGTATCTTAGGACTGAATGGCTTAGAAATATACTCGTCCACACCTAACTCAAAGCCGAACAATTCATCTTGTTCTTCGCCTCTTGCTGTAAGCATCATAATTGGCACTTTAGAAGTTTGTCTAATCTGTCTTAATACAGACCAGCCATCTAATTTAGGCATCATTACATCCAATAATATTAATCTTATTCTATTTTGATTTTCAGAAAACACTTTTAAAGCTTCTTCACCATCAGCAGCTTCCATTGTATTATAATTTTTTTGTTTTAAGAAATCTTTAATAAGCTTTCTCATTCTCTCCTCATCATCAACTATTAAAATACAATCATTTTCCATTTTTATTTGTTCCTCCTTACAGTTTCGGTTTGAAAAAGAATGAAACTTGACATAGTCAAAATTGTAATACTTTTTCAAACCTATTCCTTACCAAAAATATTTTATCTCTATAATTTTAAAATATCTTTGTGTCTTAAATATGAACATTTAGCAAAAATATGAGCTTGTCCATCATAATATCCAAAATAATTTCATTTTTATAAATTTAAACTGGAAATTCGTCCTTTGAGTTGGTTGAAGAGTTTCAACTAAGAGCGACATGTTTCAATTTTATAAATAAATTATTTCTGGTCTTGAGTATCATTCATTGGTTTTTCTTTAATATAAATATTTTGTCCTGGATATGATAGTTTTACATTTTCTGATTCTAATACTTTTAGTATTTCCAAATTTACACCGTCTTTAAATGCCTCGAAATCGTCATACCCTGTCTGGGTTGAATTTAAGTATATAAATATCTGTATTCCTTCAAGTTTAATGTTTTCAAAATGTACTTGTATAGAGTCTGGCACTATCTGTGGATTTGTTTTTAATGCAAATTCTATTTTTTTCAATAATCTTTTTACTGTTGCTTCTGATGTATTTAATGGTAAATTTAATGTTGTTGAGTAACGTCTCTTATCTATGTTTCCCCAATTTTTAACAAAGCTTTCAACCACAGTTGAGTTGTTTATGGTTATTACAGTATTGTCAGTTGCTTTTATTTTTGTACTTCTAAAAGTTATATCCATTACAGTTCCAGAGTAATCTCCAACTTCTATCCAATCTCCAACAGAGAAAGGCTTGTCTGTAATTATTGCAAATCCACCAAATAGATTCTTTGCAATATCTTGCGCAGCAAATGCAATTATAACACTAGATATTCCAAGTCCTGTTACTAGACCTCCTAAATTATATCCTAGTTCTAGTAATACCAAATATATTGCCACAAAATAAATTACAGCTTTAGCAATTTTGCTAACAAAGTTATTTAATTGCTTATCTCCACTATATTTTGTTTTTTCTTCTAATTTTTCAAATATTACCGATTTCGGGTTAAATATGTCTGCCAAACCATTTGAAACACATATAATAAGTGCTATTTTATATAATTTAACTAGTGTAATATTGGCCTCTGTTGATAAATTTAATAACATAACAGCAATATAAATTCCAGTAACTTTAATTATTCTACTTAAAGGTTTATAAAAAGCATTTTGCTTAATTTTCTTCTTATCCTTTTCCTTTAAAGAAAACAATCTTATTATCACATAGCTTATCAAATTGCTTATCATAAAAAACAATGCTATTACAATTACAGAAATTGCTATGTCTAATAATGTTTCTTTATTTAAATTTTTAACTTTATCAACTAAACTTTCAATTATATTCATTCTTATTTAACATTCTCCTTTTGTTCACGTTTTCCCTTTATTAAAGTGTGACTTTTATTGTACGAATTTATTGTTATACTCTCAAAAATATACTTATTTCATCCAGTACCTAGTATAAATTTACCATTTTATTAAGCATATTAGTAATCCTGTCTATCTTGTTTCTTATTCCATTCTATAAAAGGGTATTCACAGCATGGATTTTTAAGCTGTTCTTCATCTATTATGTCGTTTTCACCTTTTATATATTCTTGAATTCCTTCATCTCTAAAACCACTACTAACAGCACTATCGTAGCTTTGTGAATAATATATTGTTTTAATATCTGCCCAGCAAGCAGCCGATAAGCACATAGGGCAACTCTTGGCTGTTGTAACCAAGATACAGTTTTCTAAAGACCTTGTATTTAGAGCCTTGCAGGCACTTCTAATTGCATTTACTTCTGCATGTGCAGTCGGATCTTTTGATGCAATTACTGTATTTCTTTCTATTAGCAGAATAATATATTTGCCATTTTCTTTTTCGTAAATTATTCCGGCTCCGAATGGACCTCCAATGTTATTTTTAACCCCATCTATGGCATATTTTGAAGCAAGTTCATACACTTCATTTACACATTCCTCAAGGTTATCATATTCATTATTTTCAATTTCATAATTAAACATATATCCATTCTTCCTTTCACTTTAATTATATTTCTCTTGTTAAATAAAATATTCCATATCTATTATACAATATTTTTCGATTTTTTCCACTTTTTTCTTCGATTTTTTTAATTTTATGGTATAATTACATCATGAATAAAAATTTTAGGAGTGATTTTTTTGAAAACAAATGAAACAATGATGCAATTTTTCGAATGGTACCTTCCTTCTGACGGAACTCTTTGGAAAACTGCTGTAAATGAAGCGCCATATCTTGCAAAAACTGGAATAACACAAGTCTGGTTTCCACCTGCATATAAAGGAAATGGCGGTAAAGATGATGTTGGTTATGGTGTTTATGATTTATACGATTTAGGCGAATTTGACCAAAAGGGTTCTATTGCTACAAAGTATGGAACTAAGGTTGAATATCTTGTTGCAATAAATGCTATGCACAATTATGGAATAAAAGTTTTAGCAGATGTAGTATTCAATCAAAAAATGGGAGCAGACGAAACTGAAGATGTAATTGCAATAGAAGATAATCCACAAAATAGATCTGAATCTCTTGGTGAGCCTAAAGAAATTACAGCTTGGACTAAATTCACTTTTCCAGGTCGTAATGATATGTATTCTTCTTTTAAATGGAACTGGACTCATTTTCATGGAACAGATTGGGACGAAAAAACAAAAAGGAACTCTGTTTATAGATTTTATGGCAAACATTGGGATGAATTGGTTGATAAAGAAAATGGAAATTTCGACTATTTAATGGGTTGCGACGTAGACTTAAACAATGTTGATGTTGTCGAAGAGCTTACAAATTGGGGAAAATGGTATTTACAAACAACAAATGTAGATGGTTTCAGAATGGACGCTGTAAAACATATACGTGCATCTTTCTTTGAAGATTGGCTTGAAGAATTGCGCGAGTTTTCTTCAAAACCTCTATTTACTGTTGGAGAATATTGGAGTGGCAATCTTGAGGCTTTACAAAATTACTTAAAAACTACAAATAATGCCCTTTCACTATTTGATGTTCCGCTTCATTACAATTTATTTAATGCCTGTCACAGTAATGGAACTTATGATATGAGAACAATTTTTAACAACACATTAGTTGCAGAAAATCCAAATTCAGCAGTTACATTTGTAGATAACCATGATACAGAACCTGGGCAAGCTTTGCAATCTTGGATTGATGATTGGTTTAAGCCTCTTGCCTATTCTCTAATTTTACTTAGAAAAGATGGCTTGCCTTGTGTATTTTATGGAGATTACTATGGAATTCCAGCTAAAAATGTATCAGCTAAAAAAGACTGGTTGGAAAAATTAATATATGCAAGAAAAAATTTTGCATATGGTTCACAAATAGATTATTTTAACGACCCACACATTATAGGCTGGGTTCGTACAGGAGACCGTGAAAGAGAAAATTCTGGAATGGTCGTAATAATGACAAATTCAGATGGTGGTTGCCTTCAAATGAATGTTGGCAGTAACCTTGCAAACTCTGTATTTTATGATTATACAGGCAATATGCAAGAACCAGTTTACGTCGACCAAGAAGGAAATGGAATATTCTATGTAAATGGCGGAAGTGTGTCAGTTTGGGTAAAACAAAATTTGGAATAATTTTAACTTTATATATTTTTGCAAATTTAATATTATATTAATAAAAAGAAATAATTTTTATTTTTGTTTCCACAAAACTAAAATTATTTCTCTTATTTTATTAATTTTTCTATTTTCTTGCAATTAAAGCTTTTATTTTTATTCCCTGTTCTTTAAACATTTTCTCATGTTCTGTTTCTATATTTCTGTCTCCATTCCAAAAATCTTGCTCATTTGCCAAATCATATGTCACTTTTTCAATTTTGAATCCCGCTTCTTTAAAATACAGCAAACTTTCAGTAAACAAGTTATCATCGTCAGTCTTAAAATATATTTTTCCACCATCTACTAAAAATTGTTTATATTTTTCCAATTGTCTTGTATGTGTTAGTCTTTTCTTATGATGTTTTCCTCTTGGCCATGGATTGCAAAAATTTATGTATATTCTATCTATTTTATCATTTTCATCAAATACATTTAAAATTCTATCTATATCATACCTAGAAATTAATACATTGTTTATCTCTTCATTTTTCTCGGCATACACTTCTTCGATATTTCTTTTAGCAAGTCCTAGCATAGCATCTACTAAATCTATTGCAATATAATTAATATTTAGATTTTTGCTCGCAATTTGTGATATGAATCCACCTTTTCCACAGCCTAGTTCTACATATAAAGGGCTATTATTTTCAAATAAAGTTCTCCACTTACCTTTATATTTTTCAGGTTCATCTATATAAAATCTACTTGCTTCTAATTCTGGTCTTGCCCATTTCTTAAAACGTATTCTCATAATTGTTCCAACTTTCTAATTAAATTTCTTTCATATTATACACAATAACTTAATAGAAATCAATATTCGCCCAAAAAGGGGCGTCCCTATTGGGCGAAATTTTTCATTTATTTCACATATTCATTTAAAGGTTTTACTCTATATTCTAAGTCTCCTAATTTTTCTGTTGTTACATATCCTGCTTGTGCATTTATTACATCTGGAATTCTGTTTACTACCGAGGCACATGTTAGTTCAACTGTTGCAGGTTTTGCAACTGTAATTGTTGTATCTGGCTCCCCATATACTGTCCACTCATTTTTGTCGTACTCTTCTGGAGAATATACTTTTCCTATACACTCGCTTTCTATTGTTATTCCTTCTTCTGTCTGTGTTGTTACAACAGCACTCATTCCGGTTGCATCTCCTGCTTTTACTGTTGTACCTAATGTTGATGAATATATATCCTCTTTATATGTTGTCGGTATTGTTTTTTGTGTTTGAGATTTTACTGTTAATCCTAATTTTGAACATAACCAACCATTTACGTTCCACATATATGAAGGAAGATATTCTCCTGATTCGATTATTTTTTGTCTTTCTTCATCACTTATCCTATCAACTGAAGCAACTTGCTTATCAAATTCATCAAGTGTTAATCCTGAGCCATGGGCTTTTGCTAAAGCTATTCCATAGTCTTCTACATTGTAGCTTGAGCTTCCTTTTATTTTAGTTATTCTTTGTGTAGAACCTGCTATTGAAGTAATTAATTGGCCCCAGTATATATCTTGATATCCGCTTCCTGTAATTGTACATCCAGTTTGTTTTGCTAAATCGTCAATCTCTTTTGTAACTTGAGGGTTTGAGTTCCATGGGAAGAAAGCTTCTTCACATGTAGTAATTGCATTTACACCTAATTTTGCACATAGCATCAATGCATCTTTAACATCATTTAATAAGCTCATTGTCGTAACAATTGCAATATCTGGTTTTAAAGTTCTTATTGTCTCTTCTGCATTCTCTAGTGCTGTAACTTTAACACCAATTTCTGTTTTTCCCATTATTGTTCCAATATCTTTTCCAATTACATTAGGATTAACATCTATTGCTCCAACAACTTCTCCTCCTTTTTCAAGAACGTAACGCATTGTGTAAACAGCCATCTTTCCTGTTCCAAACTGAATTACTCTAACTTTTCTGTCCATAAATAATCTTTCCTTTCTGTAAGGCAAATTTGGTTGGAAAAGAATTAAATTTTGGCAAGGAAAACAAATTTACAAGGCAAGGACGCATACTTTCTGTATGTAACCGCGTTGTAAATGAAGTTTGACGTAGCCAAAATTGTAATTATTTTTCAACCCGACCTCCTATAATTTAACTTTTATATAACTATTATAACTTAATATAAATATTATATACTTTTAAAATGTAGTAAAATTCTTAAAAAATTTAATAATGCCCTGAAAAATCCCAATTATTATATCTGTAATTATCTTTACTATCAAATTTGTATTGTATAAATTTATCATATATTCATGTGTTGGTGGAATTAGCCATAGTACGCCTACTATTATTGCTAACACTCCAATTACTAATATAACAGTTAAGAAGTCTTTAAATGTCCATTTATGTTTTATTTTATATCCCAAACTTCTAAAATAATCTTCATATTGTTTTCTATATTCTGCATTTGCTTCTTTTTGAACTTCTTTCATAATCTTACGTTGTTCTTTTTTACTTAAATTTGCATATGCTTTTCTCCAATCAAAATCTTGATTATTGTAATTGTTCTCACTTATTGGCTCTGTATTAATTGAATTGTTAACCTGCATATCACTTTCATATTTTACACTTTGAGCACTAGAATTATTCTGATAATTTATATATTCTTCTTGTTTTTTGCGTTCATCTTCTGCTTCAAGTTTTTCATCATATTCTTTACGTTTTTGCTCGTCACTTAAAACATCATATGCTTCATTAATCTCTTTCATTCTTTTTTCTGCAATCTCTTTATTTTCAGCAGTTTGCAAGTCTGGGTGGTATTTTTTTGCCAGTGTTTTGTATGCTTTTTCAATAACTTCTTTAGACGCTTTTCGGCTTACTTCCAATATATCGTATAATGTTTCCACATTTCCTCCAAAATTTTTAATATATTGTAAGTATATCATAGTTAAAAATTAATGTACAGAAGTTTTATTAAATAAAAAATTATCCAACAGAAAATATGTTTTTACTCTTCTACTAATTTTTGTTTATATTTTATAAATTTTCTATTTCCTGTTCAGTTAACCCAGTTATTCTACTTATATCTTTTATGCTCATTTCTCTTTTAAGTTTTTTGGCAATTTGAATGATCCCCTGTTTGAATCCTTGTTCAAGTCCTTGTTCGAGTCCTTGTTCGAGTCCTTGTTCGAGTCCAGCTTTTCTTTGCTTTCTTATTTCTCTATTAATTATTCTTGATGCATTTGTCATAATTTCGTCTCTCCCTTCTATATTTCTTATTTTTTCTATAAATTCATTCATTATATTTTTATCTTTTGTTTCACTCAATTCATACTTTATCAATTTTTCCAATTGTAAATTATCAAAAGTATTTTTTTCTTTTTGAATATTTATTATATCTTCTATATTTTTATACAATTCTTCTTTATTTTTAGATTTTTCTATTAGCATTGCTTTAGAAATTATTAGATTATCTTCCAATAATTTTTCTTTGCTAAATTTATTAGCATCTATCAAGGTGTACTCCAACCAATTTTCTTGATATCCTTCTATTTTTTCTTCAATATCATTTATTGATAGCTTTTTCCATTTTCTTTTTCCTGTATACAATACTATTGGTATTACTGTAGGAATTTTGTAGCCTTGTTCTTTAAATCTCTTTTTATCTATTGCAGACTCTATTATGGCACATTTGTAACGTAATATTCTATATGGCATTTTTATATCTACACTTGACTGATGCTCTATTAATATAAATGCGTTTTTATTCTTTATTTTATATACAATATCTGCTTCTATATTGTTAAACTCCGATGTTCTAAATTCTTTTTCGTATTTTTCTATGTCATCTTCTATTAAATTTAAATGCAAAAAGCTATTTATAAATTCGACTGTTTCCTTTTTATCAGATAGTATTTCTTTAAACATTTTATCATGTTTTTTATTTATACTATATTTTTCTGTATTCTCTTTTAAAATATATTTATTTTCTCTTTGTTTTTCTTCTTCATCTTCCTCTATTATAATATCTGCATATTTTTTTAGCATTTTATTTATCTTTTCCTTATTTTGCAAATAAAATGCTCCATTAAAACCCATAATATCTTTTCCATCTACTGTTTTCAATCCAGTTGGAACATACATTTCTTCTATATTCAATCATCTTCCTCCTTATTATATAATTATTTTACTTATAGGTCAATATTTTTTTATAAATATAACTTCTTGGGTATTATTTAAGAACAAATTTCTTTCGCTATAGCGAATTTTTGAATAAATTTTTTATAAAATAACTTTAAATTTAATAAAATTATATTACCATTTAAAGCAAAAATCAATTACAATCGTTCGACAAAATTCTAGTAATTATTTAAAATCAATTAGTAAATCATTTTTCTTTAGCTCTTGATTTTCTACATTTCTATGATATAATACAATCTATCAAACGCCTGCATTTATGGCGAATTTTAGTATGGAGTTGAATTAATTTGAAATTAGCGTCAGATGATGAAACATTAGCCGAAAACAAAGTCTTAATATTGTATGCACTTAACAAAGCTAATAAACCACTAACCAATGATGTATTATATAAAATAGTATTAGCAGCAGCTAATATGAATTATTTTTATTTCCAACAATTTATGTTAGATTTAATTGAAGTTGGATATATTTGTTCTTTCCAAAAGGAAGATCAAACTTTATATCAAGTAACTGAAAATGGTAAAAGAACCTTAGATTTAACTTTGGATTTGCTTCCTGGAATAATAAAATTAAAGGCAGATACAAACTTAAAACCAATTATAGATAGTTCAGAAGAAGAACAATCTATTGTGGCAGAATACACCCCACTTAGCGAAAATCATTACATTATAACATGTAAAGTTGTAGAAAATAACGAAACCGTATTTGAAGTAAAAACATTTGCAGGTTCTCGCGAACAAGCAAAAGATATAGTCGATAACTGGCAAAATAATGCTGATACAATTTACCCTAAAATATTGGATATATTAACACAAAAATAAAAACAAAATTCATTTTATTAAAAATAAGATTAAGCTCGCCTCTCGAGGAGTCCAAGCACACTCCCTCAAAAGCTTTGTACCGTATTTTTTAATGAAATGAATTTTGTTTATTTATTATTCGTCTAAATTTTCTTTTTATATAATCATTCGCCCAAAAAGAGGCGTCCCTCTTGGGCGAAGTTTTTATTTTACATATTTTCTTGCATTGTTCATTTTTACAAATTCTTCTATTAATTCATCTTCTGTAAATGTTTTCTTTTCTCCTGTTTTAGTGCTTTCTATTTCGAAGCTTCCTTCTTGAGCCTTATTTCCAAGTACAAGCATGTATGGTGTTCCAAACATATAGCAATCTTTTATTTTTGCACCTAACATTCCTTGAGCTCTATCGTCTATTATAACTGGAACTCCAGCTTCCATTAATTTGTTATAAATTCTTTCTGCGACTTCTTTTTTATCGTCTACTGCAACTATTTGTAATAAGTATGGTGCAACGCTTATTGGTAATGAAATTCCCATTGGTTCTCCGTTTTTTCCATTTACAACATTCTCTTCGTAAATTGTTGCAACTGTTCTGCTTACTCCTATTCCATAGCATCCCATGTATAGTAATTGCTCGTTTCCATCTTGGTCTATGTATTTTGCATTCATAGATTCTGTGTATTTTGTTCCTAATTGGAATATGTGTC
>ERZ773224.1050-NODE-1050-length-36089-cov-9.373925_pt1 | contig 36089 bp, 48 predicted proteins | sample MGYA00580526_ERZ773224 | MGnify/ENA primary metagenome ERZ773224 (study PRJEB29015, sample SAMEA2737743) | human gut metagenome | biome: human gut; feature: human-associated habitat; material: faeces | place: China | collected 2012 ... | reverse complement strand
CCGAGTACGCCAAGCATTCGGCGGCCAAGCTGTCGGGCGGCCAGAAGCAGCGCGTGGCCATCGCGGGCATTCTGGCGATGAGCCCGAAGTGCATTGTGTTCGACGAGGCCACCGCCATGCTCGACCCCGCCGGCCGGCGCGACATCGCCACCGCGATGCGGCACCTCAACCGCGAGAAGGGCATCACCGTCATCACCATCACCCATTATATGAACGAAGCCGTCGAGGCCGACCGCGTCATCGCGCTCAACCGCGGCGAAATCTTCAAGGACGGCACGCCCAAGCAGATTTTCTCCGACGTCGCCGGACTGCTGGAAATCGGCCTTTCGGTGCCGCAGGTGACCGAGTTTGCCTACCTGCTCGGACAGGCGGGCTACGAGCTGCCGGCGGGGCTGCTGCACACGATGGAGGCCGCCGACGCGTTCGAGGCGCTCCTGACCCGCCTGCGGGGGAGAGAGGGGGCTGTGCAATGAGCCTTACGCTGGAAAACATCGGCGTCGTTTACGGCGAAAACACGCCCTTCCGCCATACCGCGCTCAAGGACATCAGCATCGCCTTTCCCAAGGGGAAGGTGACCGGCATCATCGGGCACACCGGCAGCGGCAAAAGCACGCTGGCGATGCTGCTCAACGGGCTGCTCAAGCCGACGTCCGGCCGCGTGCTGCTCGACGGGGAGGACATCTGGGCCAAGCCGAAGGAAATCCGCTCGGTCCGCTTTCGGGTGGGGCTGGTGTTCCAATACCCCGAATATCAGCTTTTTGACGAGACCGTGCGGGCGGACATCGCCTTCGGTCCGAAAAATATGGGACTGTCCGCCGAGGAATGCGATTCGCGCGTGGCGCGCGCGGCGTCCTTCTGCGGCGTCGACGAAAAAATGCTCGCCCGCTCGCCCTTCGAGCTGTCGGGCGGACAGAAGCGGCGCGCGGCCATCGCCGGCGTGCTGGCGATGGACCCGGAGGTGCTCGTCCTCGACGAGCCGGCTGCGGGGCTGGACCCGCGCGGCCGCGAGGAGATTCTCGGCGGGCTGATGGACTACCAGAAGCAGCGGCAGAGCACGATGCTCATCATCTCGCACAGCATGGAGGACATCGCGAAATACGCCGACTCCATCCTCGTGCTCAAGGAGGGCGAGGTGTTCCTCTTCGGCACGGTGGAGGAGGTCTTTGCCGACGCGCAGCGGCTGTTTGACTCCTCGCTCGACCTGCCGCAGATCACCAAGCTCTTCGTCGAGCTGCAAAAGCGCGGCCTTGCCGACCGCACCGACGTCTACACCGTCGGCTACGCGGTCAAAACGGCGGCAAAGCTCGCCGAAAACGCTGCAAAGGAACAGTGATTCATGCTCAAAGACATTACCTTCGGCCAGTTCTTCCCGGGCGAAAGCCTGCTGCATAAAACCGACGCGCGGTTCAAAATCGTCATCCTCATCGTCTACCTCGTGCTGGTTCTGCTGGCGAAAAGCGCGGCGGCGTTCCTCTTCGTCGCGCTGCTGACGGCGGCGCTGCTGCTCTGCTCGCGGCTGTCGTGGCGCATCCTGCTGAAAGGACTCAAGCCGCTGCTGTTCATCCTGCTGTTCACCGCGCTCATCAACCTGTTCGCCACGCAGGGCCAGACGGTGCTCTGGCAGTGGTCGTTCCTCCGCATCACCAAAGAGGGGCTGCTCAATGCGGTGTTTATGCTCTGTCGGCTGCTGTCGCTGTTTCTGGGCAGCTCGGTCATCCTGACCTACACCACCTCCCCGCTCGATTTGACCGACGGCATCGAGCGGCTGCTCTCCCCGCTGCGGCACCTGCATGTGCCGGTGCACGATTTCGCGATGATGATGACCATTGCGCTGCGCTTCATCCCCACGCTCATCGAGGAGACCGACAAGATTATGTCCGCGCAGAAGGCGCGCGGCTCGGACTTCGAGACCGGCAGCCTGCTGCGCCGCCTCAAGGCGATGATCCCGATTCTGATTCCCCTGTTTTACTCGGCCATCCGGCGCGCGTACGACCTGGCGGAGGCGATGGAGTGCCGCTGCTACAACGGCGGCGCGAACCGCACGCGGATGAAGGTGCCAAAAGCAAGATTCTCCGACCTTGCGTTCCTGTTCGTGATGCTCGCCTGCACGGCCGCCGTCGTGCTGCTCAACGGGGTATCGCTGTCGTGACGCGGGTGGCGCTGACGCTCGCCTTCGACGGCACGCGCTACTGCGGCTGGCAGGCGCAGAAAAACGGGCTGTCCGTGCAGACCGCCGTCTGCGAGGCCGCCGCGAAGGTTTACGGCGCGCCGGTGCCGGTCACCGGCTGCTCGCGGACCGACGCGGGCGTGCATGCCTGCGGCTTCGTCTGCCATATGGACGTCCCCTTCGTCATCCCGCCCGACGCGCTGCCGCTCGCGCTCAACCGCGCGCTGCCGCCGGACATCGCGGTGCGCGCCGCCTGCGAAGCAGACGGATCGTTCCACGCACGATACAGCGCGGCGGGAAAGGAATACGTTTACCGCATCCGCAACAGCCGCCTGCGCGACCCGTTTGAAAACGGCCGCGCGCTGCTCTGGCCGCACCCGCTCGACGCTGCGGCGCTCGACGACGCCGCACAGGCCTTCGTCGGCCGGCACGACTTCCGCTCGTGTATGGCGTCCGGCTCGAAAATCACCGACACGGTGCGGCGCGTGTTCCGCTTCCGCGTCCGGCGCGAGGGCGAGCTTGTCACGATGACGGTGGCGGCGGTCATCTGCCTGACGCTGATCGTCACGGTGTTTGCCGCCAAGCTCGTCGGCTGCACGCTGCCGCTGCTGGCCAAGAAGATCGGCTTCGACCCCGCGGTCATGGCCTCGCCGTTCATCACCACGGTGGTGGACGCGATCTCGCTGGCCATCTACTTCCGCTTCGCCGCGCTCCTGCTGGGCATCTGAGTTTTCCGGCCTTGCCGCCGAATTTCCCCTTTCCAAGCGCGGCGGGGCGTGGTATTCTGTTCCTATGAAAAGCACCGTAGGGTAAGCATACCCGATTTTCAAGGAGGTATTTTTGTGGAAGAAAAGCTGCGCGAATACGCGCATCTGATCGTTTCCGTCGGACTGAACCTGCAAAAGGGGCAGACGCTCATTCTCTCATCCCCCGTGGAGTGCGCGCCGTTCGCGCGGCTGTGCGCGTCGGCGGCCTATGACCTCGGCGCGGGCGAGGTCGTGCTGAACTGGACGGACGACTATATCACCCGCGAGCGCTTCCTGCGTGCGCAGGACGCCGCCTTTGAAACGCCGCGCCCGTGGCGCAGGGCGTTCTTTACCGACTATGCCAACGAGGGCGCGGCCTATCTGCGCATCGACGCGGAGGACCCCGAAACGCTGCTGGGCGTATCGCCCGCGCGGCTCGTCGCCGCGCAGCGCACCTCGTCCGCCGAGCGCGAGACCTTTGACCGGCTCCAGATGGCGAACGGCTTTCCGTGGTGCGTCGCGGGCGCGCCCATCGCCGCGTGGGCGAGGAAGGTCTTCCCCGATCGGAGCGAGGGTGACGCGGTCGCCGCGCTCTGGGACGCGATCCTGAAAACCGTGCGCGTCACCGGCGACGGAAACGCCGAGGCGCGCTGGCGCGAGCACATCGCGCTGCTGACCGCGCGCAAGGAAAAGCTCAACGCGCTGCGCTTCAAGAGCCTGCACTACACCAATTCCCTCGGCACCGACCTCACCATCGAGCTGCCGGACGATCATCTCTGGGCGGCGGGAAACTCCGAAACGCCCGCGGGCGTCGGCTTCGTCGCCAATCTGCCCACCGAGGAGATCTTCACCGCACCCCTTAAAACGGGCGTTAACGGCACGGTCTGCGCGGCGCTGCCGCTGGTGAACAACGGCAGCATCATCGAAGACATCCGCTTCACCGTGAGGGAGGGCCGCATCGTCGAGGCTAAGGCCTCGCGCGGCGAGGACGTGCTCAATGCCGCCATCGCGGTGGACGACGGCGCACGCTATTTCGGCGAGGTCGCGCTGGTGCCCTACGACAGTCCCATCCGCAGCAGCGGTCTGCTGTTCTACAACACGCTCTACGACGAGAATGCCTCCTGCCACCTCGCCTTCGGCGAGGCGTATCCTGAGTGCATCGCCGGCGGCGAGCGGATGACGCGCGAGGAGCTGAATGCCCACGGGCTGAACCACTCGCTCACGCACGTCGATTTCATGGTCGGCACCGCCGACCTCTCCATCACCGGCACGACGCACGACGGCCGCGAGCTGCCGGTGTTCCGCAGCGGAAATTTTGCCCTGTAAGGGCGCAGATACAGAGAAAAACGGAGGAGAACACGATGAATTTCAAGCCCATTGAAACGGACGAGAACGTCCTTGTCATGCCCGGCGCGGTGGTCTGCGGCGATGTGACCGTCGGCGAGGGCACTGCCTTCTGGTTCAACAGCGTCTGCCGCGCGGAGCTGCAGCCCATCAAGATCGGCAAGCGCTGCAACATTCAGGACTGCGCGGTGATCCACAATCTCTGCACTCTCGGCGACGATGTATCCGTCGGCCACGGCGCCATCGTCCACGGCGCGACGGTCGGCGACCGCGTGATCGTCGGCATGGGCGCCATCGTGCTCGACGGCGCAAAGATCGGCGACGACTGCATCATTGCCGCCGGCGCGGTCGTGACCGGCAAGATGGACGCGCCCGCGGGCAGCCTGCTCGTCGGCTCTCCCGCCGTGGTCGCAAAGCCCCTGAACGACCAGCAGAAGGCGTCCTGCCTGGAAAACAGCGAGCTTTACTACCGCAAGAGCGTGGAGTACCGCGCGTTCCTTGCTCAGCAGGGCAAATAAGCGCGGACGGAGAGGAGAAAACGCCATGAAAATTCTGGTCATCAACGGCGCGAACATGAACCTGCTCGGCAAGCGCGAGCCGGATATCTACGGCCGCGAGGACTACGCCGCCCTCTGCGCCCGCATCTACGCCCACGCCCAAAGCCGCGGCATCGCGGTCGAGTGCTTCCAGTCCAACCACGAGGGCGCGATCATCGACGCCATTCAGGAGGCGGACGGGATGTTCGACGGTATCGTCATCAACCCCGGCGCTTACGCGCACTACAGCTACGCCATCCGCGACGCCATCAAGGCCATCACCGTTCCGGTGGTGGAGGTCCACATCTCCGACATTGAAAAGCGCGAGGAGTTCCGCCATCTCTCCGTCACCGCGCCGGTCTGCATCGCGCAGATCCGCGGTCACGGCTTCGAGAGCTACACCATGGGCATCGACCTGCTCGCGGGCGCAAAGCAGTAAAAGCAAGATCAGAGGAGCCGTTCTCCGCCGGGGGACGGCTCCCTTTCTGCAAAGCGGTATTTAGAAAAATTTCTAAATACCGCTTGACATTCCGGCGAGATGGTGCTACTCTCTATTTAGAAATTTTTCTAAATACCATGAAAGGGGTGAGCGGCGTGGGCCTGAGTGAAACCATGAAGGCGCTGGGCGATCCCGTGCGGCGCGAGATACTGAATCTGCTCAAGGGCGGGCGCATGACCGCGGGCGACATCGCGAGCCGCTTTGACATGACGGCGGCGACGGTCTCATACCACCTCGCCCAGCTCAAGAAGGCGGGACTCATTTTTGAGAGCCGCGAGAAGAACTTTATCTACTACAGCCTCAACGCCTCCGTTTTGGAGGAGGTGCTGCTGTGGTTACAGGATTTGAGGGGGGAGAAGGAATCATGAAGATAAACAAAAAAGAACTGCTGCTGACCTCGCTGGTCTGCCTGCTGCCGCTGCTTGCGGGCGTGGCGCTCTATCCGCGCCTGCCCGAAACGATGGCGACGCATTGGGGCTTTGACGGAACGGCAAACGGCTGGTCGTCGCGTGCCGCCACGGTGTTCGGCCTGCCGCTGTTTATTTTGGCGCTGCACCTCATCTGCTTTTACGCCGAGAGCCACGGGACGAACAGGAATATGAATCCTGTGCTGCGGACGGTGATGCTGTGGATCTGTCCCGCGATGTCGCTGCTTGGCAGTGCGCTCACGCTTGGCACGGGGCTGGGCTATGAAATGCACATCAGCACCGTGGTGCCGGTGTTCGTGGGGCTGCTGTTCCTTATCCTCGGCAACTATCTGCCGAAGATACGGCGGAACCGCATCATGGGCATCAAGCTGCCGTGGACACTTGCGAGCGAGGAGAACTGGACCCGCACGCACCGCGCCGCGGGCTTTACCTGGGTCGCCGCGGGACTGCTGATGCTGCTGTCTGCGCTGCTGCGCCTGCACGGGCCGACGGTGACCGTTGTTCTCCTTGCGCTGGCGGTGGGCATTCCGGTGCTGTATTCCTATCTCTACTACCGCCGCCATGAGAAGGGGGGAGCGCAATGACTGTTCCGACCTCGTCGCTCATTGCGATGGGCGCGGCTGCGGCGTTCTGCGCTCTGCTGCCCATCGGCATTCTGATTTGGTGGCGCAGGACCGAGCGTGTCCGCCTGCTGCCCGCGCTCTGGGGCGCGCTGGCCTTTCTCCTCTTTGCGCGGGGTCTGGAGATGGGACTGCACTACCTCTGCATCCTCTCCGACAATGCCGTTTCCCGCGCGATCCTGAGCAGCCCGTGGCTCTATATGCTCTACGGCGCGCTGACAGCGGGCATTTTCGAGGAGTGCGGCCGCTTTTGCATGTATAAGACCGTCATGCGCCGTTATGACGGGCGTGCTGCCGCCGTCACGGCGGGCATCGGCCACGGCGGCATCGAGGCGATGACCGTTTCCGCTGCGTCGATGGCGCTCTATCTTGTCTTCGCCCTCTGTTGGAACGCGGGCGACACGGACGCGCTTTTGAAGCTCGCCGGCAGCGCGGAGACGGCGCAGACCGTCGCCGCTTCCCTCGGCAAATACACCGTCGGCTACTGCCTGCTCGCCTGTCTCGAGCGCGTGAGCGCGATGCTGCTGCACATTTCGCTCTCCGTTTTTGTGTTTGCCGCGGCGCGGAGCCGCGCAAAGCGCGGCTATCTCGCCTTCGCCATCGGCCTGCACGCGATTTTCGATATGCCCGCCGCGCTCTACCAGTTCGGCTATGTCAAGCAGCTTTTCCCGGTCGAGCTGTGGCTTGCCGTCTGTGCGCTCTATGCGCTGCGCAGCGCCCGCAAATGCTATCTTGAGGAATGTGACGCATAAAGGAGGAAAGAATATGGAACCCATCAAATTAGGCCGCTACCGCCACTTCAAGGGCAACGAATACGAGGTCGTCGGCCTTGCGAAGCACAGCGAAACCTTGGAGGATATGGTCGTCTATCGCGCGCTCTACGGGGAGTTCGGCTTGTGGGTGCGCCCCGCCGCCATGTGGAACGAAACCGTCGAGCGCGACGGCAAGACCTACCGCCGATTCACCTATCTCGGGGAATGACGGACTATACGCTCGTCCGTTCACGGCGGCGAACGCTCTCGATGGAGCTGAAGCGCGACGGCACGGTGGTCGTCCACGCGCCGCTGAGGCTCGGCGTGGAGAAGATCGACGCGTTTGTCGCCGCGCACGAAGCATGGCTCGCCCGCGCCCGCACCCGTCAGGCAGAACGCCTTGCCGCGCATCCCGAGCCGACAGAGGCCGAGCGCGAAGCGCTCCTTGCGCGCGCGAGGTCCGAGCTGCCGCAGCGCGTGGCGCATTGGAGCCGCGTGACCGGCCTTGTGCCGACCGGCGTGAAGATCACCGGCGCGAAAACGCGCTTCGGGAGCTGTAACAGCCGGAACAGCCTTTGCTTTTCCTGGCGGCTCATGCAGTACCCCGACGAGGCCATTGACCTCGTGGTGGTGCATGAGCTCTGCCATATCGCGCATCACGACCACGGCGCGGGCTTCTACGCCCTGCTCGGCAGCATCCTGCCGGACCACCGCGAGCGCATGAAGCTGCTGCGCGGGTGAGCGCTTTTTGTGCATATTACCCCATGCGCTTGGGTGCGGCTTTGGATGGGGATGATTCGGTAGTCTTGACTTTGAGCGGTGAGTACGGTATAATAAATGAGACGGAATATATAGCTTGAAGGAGCGTGAGTGCATGAAAAAATTGATAGCAGTGCTTTTAGCATTGGTTTGTGTGCTTGGGTCGGCAGGCTGTAATGCCACACCGAGCAGCGTTGATAAATTATCCGAAGCGGAAAATACAATCGGTGAAGCAAACCCTAAAATTGTTACTGCTGACGCGGTAACTCCGATAGCTCTTGAGGATAACTGGCTTATGCCACTTGATTTGTTTATTGATAGTGGCAATATCGAAAATAATGCCGGACTGAGTGTGTCCAAAAAGCTGAATAAGGACAACGGAAAATATGTTGGTTTGTATGTAGAAAACAAGGGAAGCGGTCCCGTTGTGGCAACCATCAATGGCCGGAGTGAGGAAACCTTCGAGAAGGGTGAAAGCGGACATATTTATGTTGAAGTGACTCAAGGCCGGTTTGGTGCGGACAAAGAATATGAATTTAAAGTAGTGCCCGGCACCAATGGCGGAATGATCAATATTCACTACGAGATTGCTCAGCGAGAGTCTCGGTGATATTTTGAAGGCGGCAGGGACAGCGCCGCTCTATGGGTAAGGACCACCGCGAACGCATGAAACTGCTGAAAGAATAAAGAGGTTGGAAAGCCATTCGGCTTTCCAACCTCTTTTCCTCTCTTGTATGTGGTGTGTCAGTCGTCCTCAAGGAGACGAAGACCCGCCGTGGCGGAGACGGGCAGGGTGAAGCAGATGGACTTCGCCTTGCTCGCCATGCCCGCGTCGCGCATGATGGCGGACATGATCTCGTTGCGCTTGTCGCGGTGGACGACGATGTAGATCATTTCCTTTTCGGCGGCAAGGGAAATGCCGAGGAACTTTTCCGCGCCCTCCATGCCGGTGCCCTTGGCGTGGATGACCGTGCCGCCCGCCGCGCCCGCGCCGCGGGCCGCGTCCATGATCAGATCGCTGTAGCCGTGGTTGGCGATGACGACTAGAAGCTCGTATTTCGTGTCCTTCATGGTGGATTCCTCCCCCTTTTGGTAGTTTTGGTGCTCGGTCAGGAATTGCAGCTCGCGCCGCCCGCCGATGGAGCTGAGCGGGACCGTAAAGGCGATGCCCATGCCGGGCACGTCGATCTGCAGCTCGCGGCGCAGGCCGCGGCGCAGCTCCTCCCATTTCTCGTCGGTGACGAAGCTCGCGAACACGCATTTGTCGCTGCGCTCGAGACCGAGGTAATTGAGCGTTTCGTTGCTCGCCGTGCCGAGAGCCAGCGAGATGAACTGCACCGGCACCTGCCGCTCGCGGTAAAACGAGAGGAAGGTCGTGAGCTTGCTGCGCTCGGTGATGGTGACCATCATGGATAATTCACTCATGCTGCGCCCTCCTTACAGGTCGATGATGGCAAGGTCATCCAAGGCGAACGCGTCGCCGGAGACCGCGGGGGCGGGAGCCACCGCACCGTGCTTTGTGCGCAGACGGTAAATGAGACCCAAGCCCTGAATGGTGAGGAGCGGCGTCATGGCGACCATGGCGACCACGCCGAAGGCGTCGGTCACGATATTGCCGCCGACCGCCGAGCACGCGCCCATCGCAAAGGGCAGCAGGAAGGTCGTCGCCATGGGGCCTGAGGCCACGCCGCCGGAGTCGAACGCGATGGCGGTGAAGAGCTTCGGCACGAAGAACGAGAGCGCGATGGCAACGGCGTAGCCCGGCACGAGCAGGTAAAAGATGGAAATGCCGGTCAGCACGCGGATCATCGCAAGACCGACCGAGACGGCTACGCCGATGGAGAGCGAATGCTTCATCGCGCTGCCCGGGATCGCGCCGTCGGTCAGCTCCTCGACCTGCCGCATGAGAACGTAGACCGCCGGCTCGGCCATGACGATGAAGTAGCCGATGAGCATACCGATGGGAATGATGATCCAGTTGCAGGAAAGTCCCGCGATGACGCTGCCGAGGTAGTTGCCCGCGGGCATGAAGCCGACGTTCACGCCGGTGAGGAAAATGACGAGCCCGAGGTATGTATACGCAAGGCCCACGCCGATGCGGATGAGCTGCTTGCGCTCGAGATGCAGGGAGACAAGATCGAACACTGCGAAGAACGCCGCGATGGGGAGAAGCGAGACGGCAATCTCCTTGAAATACGTCGGGAAGGCGACGAAGAAGAGCTGCCAGAGCGCGGCGCTGTCGCCGATTTCGGGGATGACGACGGGGGTGTAGCTGCCGCCGTCCGGCCGGAAGATGAGACTCAGAATGAGCACCGCGAGGATGGGACCGATGGAGCAGAGCGCGACGAGGCCGAAGCTGTCGTTCGCGCTGTGCTTATCGCTTCGGATGGCGGAAACGCCGACGCCCATCGCCATGATGAACGGCACGGTCATCGGGCCGGTCGTCACGCCGCCGGAGTCGAACGCCACGGCAAGGAAATCCTTGGGCACGAACATGGCGAGAACAAAGACCACGATGTAGAAGCCCACCAGCATCGTGTTGAGCGGGACGGAGAGCAGCATACGCAGCATGGCGAAGCAGAGAAACAATCCCACGCCGACCGCCACGGTGACGATGAGGACCATGTTCGGCACGGCCTGCACCTGATTGGCGAGCACCTGCAGGTCCGGCTCGGAAATGGTGATGAGAAAGCCCAGCAGAAAGCCGAGCGTCAGCATGATGCCGACCCTGCGCGTCTTGGTGATGCACGCGCCCACGCGCTCGCCCATCGGCGACATGGCCAGCTCCGCGCCGAGGGAGAAGAACATCATGCCCACCACCAGCAGCACCGCGCCGAAGAGGAACGCCATCAGCACGCTCGTCGGGAGCGGGGCGATGGTGAAGCTCAGGATCAGCACGATGGCGAGGATGGGCAGCACCGCGGCAAGCGATTCCTGTAATTTTTCGTTGAGTTTGCTGCGATACAAGGCAAAAGCTCCTTTCCGGATATAGTCCTATCATACCGTAGTATAGCATGGAAAAGTGTTACAATTGTGTTAAGCTTTGCAAAGACAAAAAATGCTGATATGAAAGGGAGAATTGGGATTTCTTGTTACTAATTTGTTACTAACTCGCTACTAACGCGGTATGATTGTCTATTCTGCCTATGCGATTTTTTGCAATGCGGCGGCGAGAACGGCGATGGTTTCATGTGTGTAGTGCGAGGTGATGTCGGCTTTGGTAGAGTGCCCCATGAGCCACTTGACCGTCAGGTCATCCACACCGGCGGCATGGAGCTTCGTGGCAAAGGTGTGGCGGCACCAGTGAGGTGTGGCGTTTGGAGCTCCAATCTTCTCCATGAGGGGAGAGAACAGCTCGCGGTACAAAGCGGAACGGATCATTTTGCCATCTGCGCTGCAGATGATCGTATCGCCGCCGCGGGCGAGCCAACGGTCCAGATAGGGGCGGATCTTCGGGTGAATGGGGATGATACGGTTTTTGCCCGCGTCGGTCTTTAAGCCGCCTTGCAGATAGCCGCCGTCCTCGGGGTGGTAGGAGAAGCGGGTGAGCTGCAAAAACTCGGAAACACGAAAGCCGGTGTAGCAGAGCATTAGGGCGGTATCGGCCCACGGCTCGCCTGCCGCGGCCAGCTTCTCCAGCTTCTGAAGCTGGAGATCGGTCAGCGCGTTGCGAGGGTTCTTGATGTCTACGGAAGGAATGTCGAGATACTGCGAGTAGTCCTTGCCGAGAATGTCACGCTCCATCGCATAGGAACAAAGCTGCTTGATGAGAATGGCGACATTGTTGATGGTGCTTTGGGAAAGACCTTCACCTTCGCAATCGTCGAGGATCTGCTGCCAGTCGTCGAGCGTAATAGTTCGGATCTTGCGGTCGGCGTAGCGGCTGACGCGCTTATTCCACGCAGCGGTATAGCTGCGGATGCTGCTGTCATTAAACTTGCGGAAGCTGCGGGCCTTCCAGCCGTCGAAAACTTCCTGCAGCGTGGCGTTCATGCGGTCAGCGGTCGGCGCGGTACCGGCGAGCCGGTTGCGGTTGTACTCCTCCAGCGCAGCCTGCGCTTCGGCGGCCTTCTCGTGGTAGGAAAGCGCGCGCTGGACGATGTGGCCGTATTCGTCATGGGCGGAGACGCGGACCATATAAGGACGGCGGCGGTTGCCGGAGAGCCGGACAATGCTGCCGCTGCCGTTTGCGCGTTTCATGGAAAAACCTCCTTTTGGTGTTGCATGAAGCGCGGAGAGATGCTAAAATAGGCATGATCTCCCTGTGCTTCGTCGAAGTGGTGCGAGGTGATCCTTGCCGTCCTTGGTGTTTGCAGCGCCGAGGGCGGCTTTTTTGGAAAATGTCACAATTGACAAATACATCAATTGCGCATATACTAACTATGCTAACTCGTGAAGGGCAAAAGCTGGGTTCCCGAATGGGAGTAGGTGGTTTCACTTAGAATTCCCATGCTCCTGGGGTTAGCTTTTCTTTTTCTTTAAATGATGCTTTAGATTCTGAACAATGTGTTCGGGATCTTTTTTTATTTCTTCTGAGATAAAATCGATTGCAGCCATTGAGTAGCTGTATGTTGGAGGGGAATATGCCTTGAATGTATAACATAACTTTGAATTTTCTTTAATTCCGTAGTATTTATTGAATAGATCAAGGTGATAGGAGTTAAAGGGCTTTGGGTCACCATCATATTTCAGAACAATGCCAGCGCGGCTGATTCTATTGTTGACCTCTTTTATCAGCTTTTTTGCAGTATATTTGTATACATCGTTTGGATCTTTGAGTTCTTTGATTATCTGCACGCCCGGTTCGGCATCTTTCGAGATATGGACGATATCAGTAGCTTTGCCGACATCTTTCGTAAGGTAGTGATAATGCTCGACTCGTATGGCAAACGAATCATTATTGCTATCAATGTCTTTGCTGATGGATTCCATTGTTGAGACGAGACGATTAGCGATTTGACCTGGGTACTTTGCGCGGATTTCTGCCGAGTTCAGAGATTTCATACTAACAGACAACGTAAGAAAGTTCTGGGGGACAATGTTAGTCATATCGATATTATGATATTCCCGCATTCTTTCTGTGAAATTAAAGATACATGCTTGGAACAAGGGGATATATAACATCTCGTACTCTTCGACAATGAAATGGGTGCTTGTATTTCTAAGGTCTACAATACGCAATAAGTTCTTTCGCGCGGGGGAATGCTCATTGGTATCGACCATTCTAATACAGTTTTCCAGACTGATCGTTCGCTCAGGATTGTCCTTATAGTAAATGGCGGATTCATCAATAGACTTCGCTATATGAGCTTTCAACATAAGCTCCCATGCATTGCATATAAAAAAGCTGAATCCTTCAACGCGATAGTGTATAGATGGCTTATTGTATATCTCGATTGCCATTAGAAAAGCTTCTATTGACTTTTCGAGTAGCTTAGAAACAAGGCCTGGATCGTACGCCATAATTATTTCAACTCCTTTTGCCGCGCATAACATTATTATGATTGTTGATTAATGGGCTTTTTGCTCTTAGAATGTGTGCTTTCGCAGCGGGAACGTTATCGGGCGAGCGGGGGGATGGGGTAACGGTGCCGGGTGATGACGCGGCCCTGGCAGACGAGCGTCTGGCTGCTGCTCGGGTAGATCGGCACGTCCGCGTCCGCGCGCTTGCGGTTGAGGGAGAACAGGTAGGTCATGCCGAACGGATCGCGGTAATACTGCTTGATGACCGTGCCGCCGTCCACGCAGAAAACGCCGATGTCGCCGTTGACGATGGCATCGTGATTGACAAATACGGTGCTGCCGTCGGGAAAGTCCGGCTCCATGCTGTCGCCCTGTACGCGGATCGCGTAGGCAGCGCCCTGCGGATCGTCCGGCCCAAGCTCATACGGCTCGAAGTCCTTGCCCTCGACCGGGGCGGCGATGCCGGCGGCGGACGGCTCCAGATAGCGGTTGATGACCTTCGGCTCGAAGTTGTTGAACTGTGTGTCATTTATAAAACGGTCCTCGTCCTCGCAGCGCTGCTTCTCGATGTTCAGAACCTCACGCACAGCGGATTTGCCCCAGCTGTCTAAATCAGAATAATCCTTTGCGATCTTCATGGCCTCGTCCGAAAGGGACGGGGCTTTTTTAGAATAATAGTCAATTAGCGGTGCGACAACATTGGAAGAGGGTGGGTTTTCAAGGAGGGCATCAACAAGGTACGAAGAAGAGCCCCACCCACCGGAAAGACGATGAAAGTTGTCGTCATTGCCGAAAAGAAGATCACTTTTGCTGAGACCGAAGTGCTGTGCAATTTTTTCAACAGCGCCCATGCGCGGTTCACGCAAGCCAGACTCCCAAGTGGAAACCGCTTTGTCGGAAACACCTGCAATATCGCCTAATTGAGACTGTGTTAAGCCGTGGGACTCGCGTAGTTTTTTGATATTTTCGCCGATAGACATAGGTTTCACCTCCGCTGATTTAACAGAAGTATATACCGAAAGTAGGAAAATAGCAACATGAAAATGAAAAAAATCTACAAAAAGTTCTTGACAATCTACATTGAGTAGACTATAGTGGTGGCAGAAAGGGGGTGAAACGATGAGCTACTCAGTAAAACAGGCTCGCCAGATGGCTGGATTTACACAGGCACAAATGGCGGATAAAATGGAAATATCCCGTGATACGTATAGAAAAATCGAGGCCAACCCATGCTCTGCGACCATATCCCAAGGGATGAGGATTGCGGAGATAACGGGCATTGGCTTCGATGCTATTTTTTTTACTACGCGCTCTACATAAAGTAGAAAAAGCAGTGAAGAACAGCCGAAAGAGCATGAGAAGGGGGCGTAAGAAAGTGAGACTCGACTTGTTACTCTCGTGCCTCGTCGGTGGGGCTTTCGGCCTCGGAATTCCGCGGAGGGTCATCGGATGGATAAAACGCGAATGCGGCATCGAAGGCGCCCCACGCCATGATGAAGCCGAAACCGCCGCAAAGCAAGAGGGAGACGCGGAGGACACCAGCGAGGTTAAAGGGAGTTGCGTTCGGGATCGCAAATGCGAAGGTGAGTGAAAACGCCATAGTGAAAAGCGAAATAAAGAATTGCCGGTGAACGAGCTTCTTTGAGGCGCGGTGCTGCGTGTGATCGGGTGATGGTGCCTTGAAGAAGAGGTAGATGCGTTTGGCGAGGGCACACAAGAGTGTACAGGCGATGCCGGCAAGAATGTTTTCAAGCACAGACTGAAGCATATTTCGACCTCCTTTGCGGCCAGTATAGCACGGCGGCGGGGAGAGGGCAAGGATGGAGAAAGGAAGCGCCGCCAGCAGGACGGAAAAGAAAAACAGCCGAGGGGCGGAGAGCCTCGACTGTTCCCACATTTACTTGCTGGAGTTTTTCTTTCGGTTGGAAAGGGCGGAACCAGCAAGTGTATTCGCGGTCTTACTGCTGGGACCTTTCCGCCCTGCTGGGGGCGCTTCCGGAACATCACAAAAGAAACGTGAGGAAGGGATGTAAAGAATGAATAGGGTGATGCTTATCCCGCTGCTGCGGGAACATCCAAAAGCAAAGCCCCTTGCCATGGCGCTGATTGCAGCAGCGGCAGAACAAGGGGCAAGTACGGAAGACCTGCGCATTGCATGTGAGCTGGCGCAGGGCGCGTATAGAGAAGCGATGGACAATTCACGCTTTCCTGTCACGCAGTTCGAGAGCGATGCCAAAGCCGCCCTCGAGCGCATCTAAAGAGCGTGAGAAGGGGGCGTGAATGAGATGGGGATTACGCTGGCAGTCGTCTCGCTGGTGCTTTCCGTGATAAGCATCGCGCTTCTCGCCTATGACGCTGGCGAGAAGCGTGGGTTCCGTGATGGGTACGAGATTGGAAAGGCGGAGAGACCGGAAGCGGGCTTGTCTGCGAAAGAACATGAGAAAGGGGCATGAGCGTGAACAAAGAAAAAGCTCCCGCGGGGAGCGGGAGCGTGCGCGAGATCACATACCGGACGAAATACGGTGTTGCTGTGCGGCGCTTCTGGCGTTGGCCGAAAAAGCAGAGAAGGAAGCGCAGACGGCACGAGCACCGGAAGGCGATGCTCAGGCTTCGCCGGTGTCGATGAAGAGAGACTCCGGCTTACATTTGGCGAGAGCGTAGGGAACGCCCGCGAAATGCCGGCGCAACTCGTGGAGGAGCTGGCTGCGGGAGAGCGGCGTAGCGACCTGATACGAGGTCGAGAAGATGGGAAGAGCGGCGCCGAAGCCGTTCTCCTCGAAGAAAGAGCTGACCTCTTCGGCAGGGAGCGCGTCTTTGAAAATCAGTACAAATTCATTCATAGGGAAGACCCTCCTTTGCGGCCAGTATAGCACGGCGGCGGGGAGGGAGCAAGAAGAAAGGAGAAACACAATGCCGAGAAGAGTGACGGCGGATGTGCCGACGGAAGAGGCCATCCTGGCCTACAACAACGTGCCGATCGAGCTGGCTGCCAAGTTTATCGGGTGGTCGGACATCACGATCCGGTACGCCCTGCAGGAAGAGCGTGCCCCCTTCGGGATGGCGGCGCAGAACCCGAAGACGGGGACATGGAGCTACAACATCAGCCCGGGGCTGCTGCTCAAGTACAAAAGCGGCGAGCTGCCGGCGTGGAAGCTCAAGGAGCTGAGCGCGATGCTGGCCGACCACGCCGAGCGCATCATCGACGAGCGCGTGGGCTCGGTCGGAAAGCTCATCGACAAGCTGCTGGGAGGGAAGAGCGCATGAAAAAGAAGCTGCTGCTCTGTAAGCCCTGCGCGGTGACGATGGGCGCGTGCATCGACCTTGTGCAGGTCACGCGCGAGAAGGACAAGAAGGTGGTCTGCGAGCAGTGCGGCCGCAAGCGCTTCGGCGCGGAGTATGAGGTCGGAAGGAAGGAGACGGGAACATGAGCCGGGATCTCTTCGACGACGTACACGATACCATGCTCGGCTTTTTGGCTCTTGCACTCTTCTTTGCGGCCGCGGCGCTGGAAGGGGCATGGGCATGATGGGAAACGGTATCAAGGGGCCGTGCCTAAACTGCCCGGACCGCAATGCGGGCTGCCACGGAAAGACGGAGGACGGCACGTGGAGGTGCGGCCGCTGGGCCGCATATCAGGCGGAGCAGGAGGTCTTCCGCGCGAAGGCGGCGGAGGACTTCAAGCGTGTGGAAGTGGCGATGGGCTACAAACGCGAGAGCAGGCTCCGCAATGCAAAACGCCGTACCAGTCTGGAGCGGCGCAGGAGAAAGTGAAGGGAGAGAAGAACATGAAACGGGAAAACGCGTGGGATGGCGTGTGCTTCCTCTGCGGCAGGGACGGCACGGAGGACCCGCTGGACTTCCACCACATCTTCGGTGGAAACGCTGCAGACCGGAAGAAATGCGAGCGGTACGGGCTGAAGGTGCGGCTGTGTCACGGGCGCTGCCACATCTTCGGGCCGGAGGCGGCGCACAACTGCGCCGAGACCATGCGAACGCTGCGCCGCTACGGTCAGCGCAAGGTGATGATCGAGCAGGGCTGGACGGTGGACGAGTTCCGCTTCCACTTCGGCAAAAACTACCTCGACGACGAGGAACTGGAGGAGATCGCGGCCATTCAGGCCGAGAGCGCATAAGAAAAGCGGCTGACCGTGGCACCGGTCAACCGCAGCGAAGAAAAATCACACGAAAGGAGATCTCTTCCCTGCCATTGTAGCACAGGGCGGGGAAGAAAAGCAAGGGTATGAACGAGTTTTTGGATCAGGCATTAAATAAGCTCGCCGAGACGGTGAGCGGGCAGAAGGAGAACGCGATGGCGCCGAGCGTGCGCGAGGCCCTGACGGACTTCTGCCGGCAGGACGCGGAGTTCGCGCAGGCGGTAGCACAGGGCGGCAGCTTCAAGGACTGCATGGCGGCGGTCGCCAAGGGCGTCGGGGGCAGCATTTCCGACCTCGAAGCCTACCGCAAGGCGGTGCGCTTCTACTTCAAGGGCGCGGATGTTCGCTTCCGCATGGAGATCGACCTCTGCCCGACGGCGGAGGAAGCGCCGCGCAGCGCGCAGAAGAAGATCCTCGACATCGCGGACTTCCTGTGAGGTGACGGTATGCGGTGCAATCTGACAGAGGCGGAGCAGAAGGCCGCGCTGGAGGTCCCGTTCCTCTGCACGGGAGAGGAGCAGGAATTTATCGAGCGGTGCTTCATCGGCTATCTCTTCTTTGAGCATGAGGCGGACGAGAACGGAAGGCTCGGCATGACCACAGAATGTACGCGCTGCGGCCAAAAGGTATGGTGGACGGAGCGCGAATGGAAGCGCTTCAAGCAGGAGAATAACGCCAAGACAAGGTCGGACCTTCTGTGTCCGGACTGCGGCTGCGGTGTGACGCTTTATCCGCGCGGAAGGCTGCGCAGCGGAAATACGCTGGACGAATACCGACAGGTCGTGCTGCTGCGCGCCATCGATGGGGCGCTGCGCGCGGTCGCGCTGGAAGTGCGGAAGCATCACGGGCGCTGGGAGTCGGACGACGCGGAGAGCTGCACAAAGGCCGCCTATTACTTCGCGCAGGGCAAGTGCCAGAAGTGGCAAAGAAGGTGGGCGTGGAGCGAGGAAGAACAGCGGTACACGCCGCAGCTTATCCCACAGAAAACCATGACGGAGCCGTTCGCAGAGAGCGACAGCTGGCTGTGCCGAAGGAGCGGATATTACGCGGTACACGGTGTGGACCAGATCGCGGCGTCGCCGCTGCGATACTGCGCGGCGGAACAATTCTTCGAGCTGGACGGAGACGATCCGTGGGAGAACACAATGGGGCTTCTGACCTACCTCGGACTGTGGACGCGCTACCCGCGCATCGAGCAGCTGGCAAAGGCCGGATGCAAAAAGATCATCGACGACGCGATCCAAGGCAGCATGAACAGCCGCGCGCTCAACTGGCGGGCAAAGACCATGCCGGCCTTCTTCGGGGTGGACAAGCCAACCGTGAAGCGGCTGCTTGCCGGAGGCATCGGACAAAAGGAGCTGGAGGCGCTGGAGCTGGTGCGGCACGGCGGCGTGACGCCGGAGGAGGCGCTGACGATCTGCGGCCGGATCGGCGACAGAAACGAGCGGAGGCGCTGCGATGCGGCGCTCCGAGAGGTCGGCGAAAGCGTGCTCGTACTGGCGCGGTATCTGGAAAAGCACCAGCACAAGGATGCGAGACTGTGGCTTGATTACATCGACGCGGCGAAAAGGCTCAGGTACGACCTCGCGCGGCGGGATGTAGCTTTTCCGAAGAACCTGCAAGGGGCGCACGACGCGGCCGTTGCGGCGATCCGGTATGAGGAGAACGCGGCGGCGCGAAAGGCATACGAAAAGCGGTACGAGAAGCTCAAGAAGAAGTACAGTTTTTCGGCGATGGGTCTTTGCATCGTGGTGCCGGAGGACGACCGGCAAATCATCAACGAGGGCAAGACGCTGCACCACTGCGTCGGCGGCTACGCCGAGCGGCACATGAGCGGAGCGGCGACGATCCTCTTCCTGCGCAAGGAAAAGACGCCGCATCGGAGCTACATCACCATCGAAATGTGCGGCAAACAGGGAAACGACATCCGGCAGATCCACGGCTACGGGAACGAATGCAAAGCGGGAAAGAAGCTCGCCTCGCCGCAGGAGCGGCACGGGGCCTTCATCGACCTGTGGCTCGCATGGCTGAAGAACGGAAGCAAACGGGATAAGAGCGGCAGGCCGGTCCTGCCGGCGAAAGGAGAGAAAACGGCATGAGTATGTACGACATGGTGGACATGACGCCGGAGGGCGCCGACGAGGGTGCGGTGCTGAGCGGGATGTTCGGCGAGAGCACGCCGGTCGAAACAGAGCGCGGGATCGAGGCGATCACGGAGGAGATCATCTTCTATAAGGCAGTCGGCGGGCAGGCGGTCCTTGAAATCGGCAAGCGCCTGATCGAAGCGAAAGCGCAGCTCAAGCACGGCGAATGGCTGCCCTGGCTGAGTGAAAAGGTGGAGTTCTCCGAGGCCTCCGCACAGCGCTTTATGCAGCTTGCAAGGGAGTATGAAAATCCCGCACTGGTGCGGGATTTGGGAGCCTCGAAAGCCCTGGTATTACTGGCTTTGCCGGCATCCGAGCGAGAGAATTTTGCACAGGAAAAGCACGTCGTAAACGGGGAAGAAAAGTCCGTTTCCGAAATGAGTAAGCGCGAGCTGGAGGAGGCCATCCGGCAGAGGAAAATCGCCGAGCTAAAGGCGGAGGAAACGGCGCGCGAGCTGAACCGGCAGAAGGAAGCCACCGCGGAGGCCGAAGCAGAGGCGGCAAAGGCGCAGGAGGCGGCGGAGGCCGCCCGCGCCGAGGTCGAGGGCGCCAGGAGCATTTCCCTCGCCGCGCAGGAGCGCACGGCAGAGCTGGAGCGCGAGCTGAAGGAGCTGCGCGAAAAGCCGGTGGACGTGGCCGTGCAGACGGTGGACGCGAGCGCCGAGCAGATCGCGGCGGCGGTCAAGGAAGCGGAAAAGGCAGCCAAGGCCAAGCGCGACGCGGCGGTCGCCAAGAAGGCCGAGGAGCTGAAGGCGGCAGAGGCGCAGCGCGACGAGGCACGGAAGGCTGTGGAAAACGCCGAGGCCGGAAGGAAGGCAGCAGAGGAGCAGGCGGCGGCTCTGCGCGTCGAGCTGGAGAAGGCGAGAAAGAGCGCCGCGGCGATGGACAACAAGGCGCTCGCGGAGTTCGGTGTGCTGTTCCGGCAGGCGCAGGAGACGGTGAATCGCCTGATGGAGCTTGCCGGCGAGCTGGACGAGGAGAACCGTCCGAAGGTCTACCGCGCGCTGGGCGCGCTGCGGAACATGATCGCCGAGAAGGCAGGGGAGGGAACGGTATGAAAAAGAATCAAATTTGGGTGGCAGCCGGCGCGCTGCTCCAGCTGCTCTACATCGCGGCGGCGTGCTGGCACTGCTGGAACGGTCGGCTGTGGGAAGCGGTCGGCATGATCGCGTTCGGCTGGACCGGATGCATGATCTTCATGTTGGTGTGCATGAGGGATGCAACACTTGATGCGCTGAATGAAGAGCTGAATGAGCTTGACGAGCTGTGGGATGCGGAAAGCACCTATATGGAAAGAGCGAAGACGCTGATGGATGCGGTCGAGGCGGAAGCGATGAAATGCGGCGTTCTTTCCCATCCGCTGGTCGTGTGCCCGAAGTGCGGCGGGACCGTCTGGCTGGAGATCGGCGGGAGAATGGAATGTGTGCGCTGCGGAGAGCCGCTTCCGATGAACAAGCCGGAGGAGTGAGCGATGGCGGCGACAAAGGAAAAGCGCATTGCGTGGTTCCTGCGGGCACCGGGCTGCGGGCTTGCCGTCGTCGCGGCGCCGAATTACGAGCAGGCGACGGTGAAGGCCGCGGAGTTGTGGGGCGTGCCGTGGGGCAAGATCGTCTCGCAGATCGAGGTGGAGCGCACGGCAGAGCAGAAGCCGAACGTGTGCGTGGAATGCGGCGGGGTCTACAACTACTCCCGCGACGCGCTGTGCGAGCGGTGCCGGAACCGCAAAAGACGCGAGCATGAGGAAATGCGGAAAGCCGCCGGAGCGTACCGTCGGCGTGAGTTTTATCGAAAGGGGAAGAAGCAATGACGATCTGCCTGAAAAGGGATCTGACGCTGCCGTTGGCGAAGAAGGGCTGCACCTTCGGCGTGGAGCTGAAAACGACCGACGGGGAAGGCAAGAAGGTCTATTTTGTGCACTATTACGGGAACACCATCGCGTTTCCAGGGGATGCCTGCGAGGAGGTATTTATGAAAGGAGAACAGAAATGAGCAGCGCAAGAAACCACCAGAAGAGGAGCCATCGGAGCTACCGCGTGACGAAGAGCATCTGCGGGAGCGTGGCAAGGAAGGCGTGGGTCACGCCGCAGTACAGCCCAAAGCAGAGCGGACTGCTGGCGCTGGTACGCCGCCTGCTCCGTGGGCGCGCACAGCGCACGGCGGACCGCAAGCGCGCCGAACGCGCATCCCGCAAGGGGGGGGCAGAGAGGAGCGGTGAACGGTGATCTGGTCGGCGGAGGAGATCGTGCGGTCGTACCGGATGGCGGCCGATCCGAAAAAGCAGATCAAGGTGCTCGCTGAGCTGAACGCCTGCTCGGTGAAGGAGATCCGGCAGGTGCTGGTGGGCGAGGGCGTGCTGCCGCGCGAGACAGAGGTGCCGGAGGAGCCGAAAAAAGCGGCGAGAAAGCGCTTCGATGAGGAGACCGCGAGGATGCTTTATGAGGAGGGCCTGGACGATGCGGCCATCGCGAAGGCGACAGGCATGACGGCGCACACGGTCGCCAAATGGCGCAGCAGGAACGGGCTGCGGAAGAAAGTGAGGAAACCGAGAATGAAAAAGCAAGTGGATGTGCCGGGCACGAAGCCGTCGGAAGAGGCGGCGCCGGGCGCGGGCGTGCAGAAGATCCCCATCGTCGGGGAGGCGGTCGAGGTAACGGAGCCGGACTTTACAAAGAGCGCTGCGCCGGAGCCGCGGACGGTGACGGTGGAGGAGCTGCGCGCCCTGCTGGAGGATGCCTGCAAGGGCGGCCTCGGGGAGTGCGCGGTGCTCGTGGAGGGGACCGCGTTCGCGGACCTCTGGCTCGACGTGCACAGCACGCTGCGCATCTATGAGAGCGGCGAGCGGACCGTAGAGCTGAAGGGAACGGCAAAGAGTGCGTGACAGGTCGAGGAGCCTGAAAAAAGAAAGGAGAATTGACATGAAAAAGTACATCGGCACCAAGATCATCGAAGCAGAGCCTGCCTACCATGTGGTAGACGAGGAGGGCAAGGTCCGTATCGTCACGGAGGCGGCGGAGGCAAAGCGTTACGGCACCGTGGACCTCGGCTACAAGGTCCGCTATCCGGACGGCTACGAGAGCTTCAGCCCGAAGGGTGTGTTCGAGGAGGCGTATCGCCCCATCAACGGCATGAACTTCGGCCTTGCTATTGAGGCCGCGAAGAAAGGCAAGAAAATCACACGCCGAGGGTGGAATGGCAAGGGTATGTGGGTGATCTACCGCAGCGGTTACCCAGAGGGCATCCTGTGCAACAAGAACACAGCGGACGCGGTCGGCATCCCCGAGGGGACTTTGATTAAGGTACGCCCGTACCTCCAGATGAAGTGCGTGGATGATACTTTCCAGATGTGGCTTGCCTCCCAGAGCGACATTCTGGCCGAGGACTGGGAGATCGTGGAGGACTGACATGGAACGCGAAGTATTGATGAAGTCGGCGGAGCAGGTCGGAGAGGTCGTGCAGGGCATGGCGGAGGGTTCGCGCAAGCGCATGGGACGGGAGTATGCCTCCGCTTACGAGGCATGGGCCGTCCTCGCGGACGGGCTGGAGCGGGCAAAGAGCGACATGAAGGCGCTCGAAAAGCTGCACACGGACCTCTGGAAGGCCACACGCGAGGGCAACGAGGACGAGGTGCTCATCGAGCTGCGGCAGGCCGGTTCGAGCGCGACGCTGCTCAGCGCGCAGCTCGCTGCTCTCGCTGCCGAGGCGCAGCGGGCCGCGGAGGAGCTTTGACGGCTGATTTATCACAGCGCGCGGCGGTGCCGCGCAGGGTCTCGGCGGTGACGGCGGGGCCCTGCGGAGCACCGGAGCAGGAAAAAGAAAGCCGCCCGCGGAAGCGGGCGGTGGAGTGCTATTCGGGCTTGACGAGGGTGGGAGCGGAGACGGGAAGGACTGTGTACGAATCGTCGGATTTTGTATAAGCGATGGAAAAGGATTGAGAGTATCTATTGCCGAAAATGTCCGAGTATAAAACCTGAATATTTGATGTGGCCTTTTTGGGAACACAGAGAAGAAAGTGTACTGCTTCACCGGTGCCATAGGTGTTGAAGATGACTCGGCTTTGGTTGGGCTTGGATTTGAGCTTGATATAAAGTTCAAGGTTCAATGCCGGACCTAAACCAACATTTTGAAGCTGACAGTTAAAGCGCATGAAATCATTGGACGAATGCTGGTTAAGAAATATGCGCGTGTCTAAGTAGGTAACGGAGGTTTTGACATTTACCGTACCATCTGGGTTCAAGGCGACACAACAAGAGTCTTTGGTGAGATTATCGTCAGAAAACCGTGCGTCTGTAGATACGGAGAATATCGGTAGGACGCTGCAGCGCTGGGCTTCGGCGGTCTCCTCGTGGAGACGCTTGGACTCGGCCTGACTGTGGAGCAGGGCGGCGATGGCGGGAATGCAGCCGATGGCGCCGCCGAGATAGCCGCCCCAAAAGCCGAGCCAGTCACTGGAGGTGAGCGTGGACAGCGTCGGAATGGGGAGGTACATTGCACCGTTGACCGCTACGGCAAAAAACAGTATGGCGGCGACATATTTCCAAAGCCAATGGGTAGGTTCTTTGCTTTTCTTCATAGAACACCTCGTTTCGTTCGGGTGCTTCCATGATACGGCAAATGTCAAAAAATGTAAAGACGTAAAGAAAAAGCACGGTTTTTTATAGATACGCGCGCACGCGCGTATTTGCGCGGCTCCTAAGAGCCTATGTTTACGACGAAAGCAGCGGCAGAAGGACGAAGGACGCAGAAAATGGGCGGGTCAAGGAATGTTAAGGGCGTCGCGCGGAGGCGGGAGCGCATCGCGTGACAGATACTAAAGCAAAGCACGGGCCGGAGGGGCAGTAGGGGCTCCTGCGGGGGGGGGCAGGGAGACGGAAGAGGACGGCGTACCGGAGAGTGCGCCGTCGGAGGGGAGCCGCGGAGGGCGGCGGAGCACGGGAGCGGAAGAGAGGCTGGGAAAATGGCAGAGGGGGGATACTGGATGATCCGCACGATACGGTCGGGGCGCGTGATCGAGAAGTCGCAGTTCTATGTGGGTGAGCGCAGACCCAGGGCAAAGCGGAAGAAGGGAAGCAGCTCGGCGAAGAAGCGGGACAGCAATGCCATGAGCGCGGTGCGGCGCTATGCGCGGCTGATGAACTGCAACTTCGCGGCGGGGGCTGGCATCCTGCTGACGCTCCACTACGACGCGGAGCATCTGCCCGCAGACAAGACCGCGGCCGAGCGTGAGCTGGAGAACTTCTGGCGGCGGCTCGGCTACCGGCTGAAGAAGACGGGGCGCGAGCTGATGGCGACCGGCATCACGAGCGAGCTGGACGGCGAGACGGGGGAGCGGGTACGTCTGCACCACCACCTCGTCATCTCCCGCGATGGCGTGACGGTCACGCGGAACGAAAAGGGCGAGCTGTGCGCTCTGGTCGGAGGTGTGGATCTGCGTGAGGTGTGGAAGCTCGGCGGCATTGATATCGAACGCATCAGCGAGGGGCAGGAGGATTTGACGGGCATCGCGGTCTACTTCCTGGGGCAGGTGGAGGCCGGAGAGGATGAAAAGCGCTGGAAGAGCACGCGCAACCTGAAAAAGCCCGTGATCGAGAGCGAGCGCGTGAGCGCGATGAGCCGCGTGCTGCGTGCACCCGGCGGGGCGACGGTGAGCGAGGTCGGCCACTATGACGAGGCGAACGGAAGCCACTACATCCGGTACATACGCCGTCCACGCCAGAAGGTCGGCGGCAGCAGGGAGATGGCGCTGGCTCGCGGGGAGCTGGATGAGGCGCCGCCGGAGACGGGAGGCGGACGATGAGCTTCAAGAAGCTGCGCGGCGTCCGCCTGCCGGAGGAAAAGCAGGGGTTGATCCGCTACACCTGCCTGAACTACGCGAACGCGAGCCGGCGGACGCGGGATAAGATCGAACGCCTTTGCCGCGAGTGCGGAGGCGAGCATGAGCGCGCTCTGTTTGCCGTGATGACCACGAAGCGGAGCATCACGAGCATCGCGCTCGAGCACTACGTCGGCGAGCGGACGCTCTACCGGATGCGGCGGGATTTTTACGAGGCGTGGTAACTGCATAGCGAGGCGGAGCCGAACTGTTTCGGTTCCGCCGAAAGGTGCTGCCGGAAGCGGCGCGGAGCCTTGCGTGACAGGGCTTTGCGCCGTTTTCTTTTGCCGGGAAAAGATGGCGATAACGGAACGTAGGACTGTGCTACGCTATATGCATGAAACGATCGCAGAGCGGAGAGGAGGCGGCGGGATGAGCGGAAGGAGCAAGAAGAGCTTTCCGGCGGAAAGGGCACTGCAAATGACCGCGCGGCAGATCGGCGCGTACCTCAACGACCGCGAGAAGAAATTCGCGGCGGAATACCTCCGTGACCTGAACCAGACGCAGGCGGCTATCCGCGCCGGCTACTCGGCGGGAAAGGACAATGCCTCCGCGGCGGCGACGGCCAGCCGGCTGATGCGCGACCCCTGCGTGCGGGCCTACCGCGCGGCGCTGATCCGCGAGAGCGTGGAGGATATGGACGTGAGCCGCGAGTCGGTGGTGCTCAAGCTTTTGGAGATCTATCAGCGCTGTATGGCGGCGGTGCCGGTGCTGGAGTGGAACAGCGACACGCAGAGCTGGGAAGAGAGCGGGGAGTGGCGCTTTGACGCGAGGGGCGCAGCGAAGGCGCTCGAGCAGCTCACGAAGCTGCTCGGGCTGGATGCGCCGGTGAAGCTCGACGCGGGCGGCGACGGACTGGAGGCTCTGCTGGGGGCGCTGCAGGGGGAGAAGATCTACTGATGCGCGCGGAGACGGAGGAGCTGGTGCGGCGGCTGAAAAATCCGCGGTGGTACATCGAGCACTTTCTCTGCATCCGCACGAAGAAGGGAAAGCTGGCGCGGCTGGTGATGAAGCCGGCGCAGCAAAGGCTCTATGAGGTGATGAAGCGGGAGCACGACGCGGGGCGGCCCGTGCGCATTGTGATCCTCAAGGCGCGACAGCTCGGCTTTTCGACCGTGACGGAGGCGGTGTTCTTCCACGACAGCGCGACGCGCCCGCTGGTGCGGACGCTGATCGCTGCGCACCGTGAGGACGCGACGGCGAACCTGTTCAAGATGAACAAGATCTTTTATGACAATCTGCCCGCGGCGCTCAAGCCGATACGCAAGAACAGCAACGCGCAGGAGATCGTGTTCGAGAATCCGACGAAGGACGCGGTGGAGAAGGAGCGGAATCCGGGGCTGATGAGCTCGATCCGCTGTGTGACCGCCAAGGGCGGCGGCATCGGCCGAAGCGACACGCTGACGAACGTACACGCCTCGGAGGTGGCCTTCTGGCCGCAGATGGAGGAGACGATGGACGCGCTGCTGCAGGCCGTGCCGGACGATCCGGACACGGCGGTGGTGATCGAGAGCACGCCGAACGGCTTCAACGCCTTCAAGCGCTTTTGGGACGCCGCGGTAGACGGCACGGTAGCCTTTGTGCCGCTGTTCTTCCCGTGGTTCGACGAGCCGGAATACCGTGCGCCGGTGCCGGACGGCACGGAGTGGACGGAGGAAGAGCTGGCGATGAAGGCTGCCTACGGGCTCGACGGGGAGCAGCTCATGTGGCGGCGGAACACCATCGCGGGAAAGCTGCGCGGCGACGCGGAGAAGTTCCGGCAGGAATACCCGAGCTGCGCGGAGGAGGCCTTCCTGATGAGCGGCGATCCGTTCTTCGACAACGCGAAGCTCCTGCTCTGCCTGAAGGCGGCGCCGAGGGTGCTGCGGCGGGGGCGGTATGTCTATGCCGAGAGCGAAAATCTGCGGCCGGAGGGCTGGACCTGGCAGGAGGCCGCGGACGGCGAGATCAGCATTTACGCCGAACCGGAGGAGCGGGCACCGTATGTATTCGGCGGCGACACGGCCGGCGACGGCAGCGACCGCTTCACGGCGCACGGACTGGACAACCGCACGGGCGGCCAGACGGCGCAGCTGTGGTACGACGGCGGGAGCGAGCTGTGGTACGCGCAGCAGCTCTATTGTCTCGGTATGGACTACAACGGCGCGCTGCTCTCGGTGGAGATCAACTATTCGACCTACCCCGAGCGGAAGCTGGAGGAGTGGGGCTACCCACGGCTCTATATCCGCGAAAAGCCGGATGACCGCACGCGGGAGCTGGATACGAAGAAGTTCGGCTGGCGGACGGACCAGCGGACACGGCCGCTCATTCTGGCAAATCTGCATACGGTGGCCGATCAGACGGCGGATATGCTCGCCTCGGAAGATCTGCTGCGGGAAATGCTGACCTTTGTACGGAACGAGGAAATGCGGCCAGAGGCCGCGCCGGGCGAGCACGACGACCTTGTGATGGCGGCGGCCATCGCGCACTGGAGCCGCGCGCAGCAGAGCTATGAGCTGCTGGCGGAGGAGGAAGAGAAGCAGACGAAGCTCATCGACCGCCTTGACCCGCGGCACAAAAAGCACAGGAGGACAAAATGAATCTGTTTTGGAAGAAAGAAAAGACGCCGGATCCGGAGACCTACAAAAACGGCCGCGTATACGATTACACGACCGAGGAGGGCCGTGTGGCCACAGCGGAATGGCTCTTCGAGCAGGCAAAAAACGAGCGCACGGCGGTTGAAGACGGCTGGGTGAGAAATGAGGGCTATTACAGCTTCGTGCACGCTGCCGCGGCGGAGATGCGCGAGGCGCTGGAGGAGCAGGGGATCGACTGGACGCCGGCAGTGGTGCCGGACCCGTTTATTCAGGTGGAAAGCCAGCTCGTGCCCGAGGTGCCGCAGCCAGAATTTCACGGCCGCGACGACGATACCGATGGGGAGAAGGCGCGCAGGCGCGAGTTCGCGGTGCGCTACATCATGGAGGAAAACCGCATCAATGACATGAATACCTCCAACGAGCGCAGGTTGCGCAAGCTGGGAGACGCCTTTTGGAAGGCATATTGGGATGAGACGATGCCCTGCGGCGAGCAGAGCGGAAACATCCGCATCAAGGACGTTTCGCCCGAGGACTTCTATCCCGATCCCACGGCGGGGCGCGAGGGGCTGGAGGCGTGTGAGTATGTGGATTACGTCTATACGATGCACAAGCTCAAATTCTGGCGGCTGTACCACGACGTTCTGGAGAAGAAGGGCATTCTGCTGGAGGACCTTTTGCAGACGCAGTACCGCGTGGAGGACGGACTGTTCGAGCCGGTCACGTCCGGGACGCTCGCCCGCGACGACATGGTGCAGATCCTCGAGCACTGGTATCGCAATCCGTGCGATACGGAGGAGGCGCCGGCGGGCGCGATCGGCTGCACGATGCAGGCCGGCGGCGTGGAGATCAAATGGATTCCGAATTACTGGGAGAAGACCGGACGGCAATGCAGGCTTTTTCCTTTCATCCACTACTGGTGCATCCGCGATGAGACACAGTTCTGGAACCGCTCGGAGCTCGATCCGATCCTATCCCTCGTGGACGCGGCGGACCGGCAGATCGCCATCGGGCAGCTCAACGACGCCATGATGGCGAACGACATCGTGCTGGTGGAGGAGGGCGCGCTGGCGGACGGCTCGGAGTTTACGAATGTGCCGGGTGCGCAGGTGACGGTGAAGCAAGGGCGCATGGGCGGCGTGGCTCGCCTCGGCGGACTGAACAACGGCATTCAGAGCGTGAGCGCGGTCAACTGGTTCCTCGACCAGATCCAGCGCACGAGCCGTAACTACGACTCCAACAACGGACGCGAGACGGCAAGGGTGACGACGGCGAGCGGGCTTTTGCAGCTGCGCGGCGACGCAGAGACACAGCAGAAGCTCAAAAAGGCGGACCGCGACGCGGGTTTTTGCCGTCTCTATGAGCTGCTGGACTGGCTGGCGCTTGAATACTTCGACGATGACCGCCTGCTGTTCATCGGGGCAAAGAAGAAGGGCGAGCAGCCGCAGAGCCTTACCTACAACGGCGACGACTTCGCGCGGCGCGCCGGCGTCAGGGTCGATATGCTGACGGCGGCGGTCACGGATGAGGGCTTTGGCTACTATCCGCGTGTCGACGTAACGGTGACGGCAGGCGACGGCCTGAGCAAAAATCCCGCGACGACGGTGGAGGTGCTGGACAAGCTGGCCGCGAGCCAGATCACGGCGGACAACTGGGAACTGCTGGCGGCGGAGCTGGAATACCTCGACATCCCGCAGAAGCAGGAGATCATTGAAGGCTGGCGGCGTAAGTTTGCGCCGACGGTGCCGTCGGAAGTCACGCAGGCGCTCGAGAGCGATCCGGAGCTGCTGGCGGCGGTGCAGGAGGCCGTACAGGCCAATGCGGCGGCCACGGAGCCGGCCGCAATGTCTGACACGGAGCCGGATATGGCGGCGGGCATGATGCAGGGAGAAACGGCGGAGATAGCGGTGCAGCCTGTGGATACACAGGTGGTGGCGGCACTCTGACGGTCTCGATAAAATTTGTTCTTTAGGCCACAGGCCGGAAAGGAAAACAGCATGGACGATTTTAAGGCGACAGGAGTGGACTACAGTTCCGAAGAGCTCCGCAGCGGCGCACAGGAGAGTGTCGTGGACTCTCCGGAAAGCCGGACCGACGGCGATGCCGTCCTCGACGGCCGCGATGATTTCGTAGATCATCCGGAGGAACGCGGGCAGGAGGGCCCCGATGCTGGCGAAGGCAGCGGCGAAGACCGCGGCTCTGACGGCGCCGGTCAGGGCGAGGGGCAGACGAATACCCGCGCGGAAAATGCGGCCATCCGTGCCGCGCGCATCCGTGCTCAGCGGGAAGCTGAGACACGGATGGGGGCGAGGCTGGATGAGGAGATCGCGTCGAGCGGCGTTCTCAATCCGTACACGGGAAGACCCTTTGCGAACATGAAGGAGTTTCGCGAGTACGGCAAAAAGCTGCGCGAGGCAGAGCTGACCGAGCAGGCGAAGAAGACCGGGAAAAGCGTGGAGGAGCTGACCGAGGAGGAAGCAAACCGCGCGTTTCTCACCGATCTGCGCCGGCGTGAGGAGGCGAAGAGCGCGGAACGGGCAAAAACGCGGGAGCGCAGGGCCTTTATTGAGAACGACGTGATCGACTTCGTGACGAAGCACCCCGACGTGGACGTGGAGAAGCTGGAGAACAATCCGAGCTTCCGGCGCTTCGCGGGTTCGCGCTTCGGCAGAGAGCCGCTCTCTGCGCTCTACGAGGACTTCTGCGGCCTCGTGAGCGAGGCAGGGCGCTCGGGCGCGGAGAAGGCGGTGAGCCGCGCAAGCCGCTCCACAGGGGCGGGGAGCAGCGGCGGCGCGGCATTGACTCCGACGCAGCAGAGGGAGCTGGACCGCTGGAACGCGGAAAACCCCGACATGGCCATGACGGCCAAGGAATTTCTGTCCCGATGAGGACAAGAGAGGAGAAACGATATGAAGCTCTACCAGAAAGCGGACGGCGGCGTGCTGTCCTCCGCCCGCGAATATGACATTGCCCAGACGACCGACATCAAGGAGGGGACGCTGGTGAAGATCGCGGCCGGCCTTGTGGTCGCCTGCGACGGCACGAGCGCACCGATCGGCGTGGCGGCGGAAACGCACAGCGGCGTCGCCGACGCGCTCAACCCGAGAAACGACGGAACGAAGATCCTGGTGCACGATGCGCCTGATGCCATCTTCCGATGCGCGGCTCCGAAGGCGGCGGCGACCGGCGGCACGGCGACCACCGTGACCTTCAGCACGCTCGCGGCCTTTGCCGACGACGACTTCATCGGCGGCTATCTGAAGCTCGTGAAGAAGGGCGCAAACTCCACCAACGCCGACGCCATCGGCACGGTGAAGCGCATCACGGACTCTGCCTACGCGACGAGCGGCACGGTCACCACGCTCACGGTGGCGAGCGGTGCGACAGCCTGCGAGGGTGACGAGTTCGAGATATACCCGCCCTTTGGCTTCAAGAAGGCGGCGCTGGACAGCGGCAAGCAGAAGATCGTGCTCGTGTCCACCGCCAGCTCGAAGCTGAAGGTCGTGGGTCGCGGCGACGGCTTCGTGGACCTGATGGCCAGCGAGCACGCCCTCGGTGTGGAAGAGTAAGAGAAGAAAGGAAGGCAAAGAACAATGCTTGGTTGGAAAACGGACAACTACAAATTCGTTGGCAAAGCGTTCGATATGCGCTATGCCAACCGCATCAACACCCTCGCGCCGCTGCTCGGCACGAAGACCACCAACTCGATCGACTATGAGCTGACCGGCGCCGGCGGCTTCGGCGAGATGCAGCCCTACGACGGCGAGAACGTCAATAAGGGCAGCTTGAAGCGCGGCTTCAAGACCATCATCACGCCGGGCGAATTTTCGACCTCAATCCCCGTGGGGTACAAGGAGGCCAAGATCGACAAGAGCGGCGAGTGCCGCAAGGTCGGCACCCGCCTTGCGGACAGCGCGAGCATGACGGTGTATATGCACGTTCTGCGCTGCTTCGGCGGCGCGTGGGACCCGAATGCCGTCGGCGGCGACGGCAAACCGTGGGCCTCTGCTGTGCACCCCGTGGCGAGCCGCGGCAGCGTGGGCCGCAAGTTCATTGTGGATGAGGACGCGGGCAGCTATTCCAATGTGATGAGCGACGCGCTGAGCGTCTCCGCCATCACGGCGGCGCAGAGCATGGCGAACCGCTTTATCACGCCGGACGGTCTGCCGTTCCTGTGCGAGATGGATACGCTGCTCGTCGGCCCTGAGCTGGAGGCGACCGCCAAAAAGCTCTGCGGCGACGATGCCCGCCTCGATCCCGAGAGCGCGGCGCACGGCGCGAACCCCGTGCACGGCCTGAAGTACATCGTGGTCGGCGGCGGTGAGGACGGCTTCACGAAGAAGCAGTGGGCGGTCTGCGACCGCAGGCTGATGAAGGAGCTCTTTATGCTCGTGTATATCACAAAGCCGCAGGTGCTGCAGAGTCAGCTCGACAATCCGCTGATCGACATGTACACCGCCTATGCCGACTTCGGTATCGGCTGGGGCGATGCGCGTCAGATCATCTTCTCGAACCCCGCGTAAGCAGACGGAAAGGGCCGGCGGCGGCGTGAGCCGCCCTCCGGCCCTTTTGCATGGAAAGGAAGGGCAATATGGAAAAAGTGATCGAACGGATCGAAAAGGTCAAGGTCGGAACGACCGCGAAGGATATTGCGGCAGATCGCCGCGATTTCTTCCTGGAAAATGTGAGCGAAAGCGCGACGGTCTATTTCAAAGAAAAAAGTGAGGATGGAAAGGTCTGCACAGCCGAAAACGGCTTCGCGCTGCTGCCGAAGACCATCTTCCCGCGCCCGCTGTGTGCTAAAACGCTCTCGGTCATTGCCTCGGCGGCGGACACGGATCTGCGCGTGCTGTACGTAGGGGAGGGCTGAGAGATGACGCTGGGGGAAGGCAAACGCAAGGTGCTGATGCTGCTGGACGAGTATTCCTCCGGCGGCGAGCTGACGGTGGACGAGGACATCGAAAAGAAAATGGCCGATTTCTTCGACACGGCACAGAAGGATATGGCGAGCTTCAAGCGTATCGTCCGCACGCAGGAGATCACGCTGACCGGTGGGGAGGGAGAGCGCGTGCTCTACGACCTGCCGGCGGACTTCGCGGGCGCCTTCCGCGTCTGGAAGGGAGGCCGCCTGAAGCAGTATCCGATCATCGGCGGAAAGCTTGCGGCGGGGCCGGAGGAAACGGGTGCGCTGCTGCTGGAGTATTTTGCGGTGCCGGGCACCATCGGGCCGGACACGGCGGATACCTACACCTTTGAGGTGAGCGAGGACGCGGCGGCGTGCCTGCCGTTCTTTGTGGCGGCGCAGCAGCTCATGCCGGACCTTGTGGTGGATTACTCCGCGTTTCTGAACACCTATTATGCGATGCGCAATGCGCTGGATGTGAGGCTGCCCGGCTGCGGCGCGGGCGGCGTGCGCCAGACGCTGTTTGCGGGGAGGTAAGGCATGGCGAAGAGAAGCGGAACGAGCATCCGCACGAAGAAATATGAGCGCTTCCGCGGCGTGGATTTTTCGACCGATCCGGCTCTTGTGGACGACGCGCGCTCTCCGTGGGCGCCGAACATGGTGGCCGACATGGGCGGTATGCCGGAAAAACGTCCGGGCTGGCGAACGGTGAAAACGGTGACGGGGCGGATCAACGGCCTGTACTGTGCGGAGTTCGACGGCGTGCGGCATCTGCTGGTCCACGCGGGGACGAAGCTCCTTCGGTGGTACACGGATGAAACGGCGTCGGCGGAATTGGCGGCGGGGCTGCCGGATCAGCGCAGCATGGCGGTTTATATGGGCAGCTTCCTGTGGATCTTTACGGGGGCGAAGCTGCTGCGTTACGACGGAACGGAGGCGGTAGAAGCATCGAGCGCGGCGTATGTGCCGTTGACGATCATTTCACGCGATCCGTCCGGCGGCGGGCGGAGTTACGAGGCGGTCAATCTGCTCTCGGGAAAACAGAAGGTTGGTTTCCTGGCGGACGGCACGAGCACGGAGTACGTTCTGCCGTATCAGGACATTACGTCGGTGGACGCGGTGGAGGTGAACGGCGAGACGCTGACCGAGGGCTTTACAGCCGATCTGACGGCAGGCAAGGTGACCTTTACGACGGCACCGGCCAAGCCGGACGCGGGCGCGGAGGATAACGTCCACATCACCTTTACAAAGACCGTGGAGGGATACACCGACCGCATCGGCAGATGCCGCACAGCGGTGGTGTGGGGCATCGGCGGTGCGAGCGATCGCATCATCGCGACGGGGAACCCGGATTATCCGAATGAGGACTTCATCTGCGGGTATCTGGATGGGACCTACTGGCCGGACAACAGCTATGCCATCGTGGGCACGGATGAGACGGCCATCGTCGGCTACCGGCGCATGGGAGAATACCTTGCCATCATCAAGGAAGACAATGGACAGGACAGCACCGTATTTCTGCGCAGCGGTGCGATCAACAGCGACGGCGAGCCGGAATTTACGGTCAAGCCCTGTCTGTCCGGCGCGGGCGGCGTGACACACTTCGGCTTCGGCAACATCGGCGATGAGCAGCTTATCCTGACGGGAAACGGCGTGTACGCGCTGACGACCAACAGCCTGACGGCGGAGCGCATCGTGCAGAATCGAAGCTACCGCGTCGATCCGAAGCTGAAGGCGGAGGATCTGACGGATGCGGTGACGGCAAGCTATGACGGTTCATACCTCATTTTTGCCGGAGGGCACGTCTATGGGCTTGACGGCAGACAGCCGAAGAGCTATCCGGCGCGGAACGATACGGCTTTTCTGTATGAATGCTTCTACTGGGAGGGGGTGCCGGCGCGCAGTGTGATGCGCATGATGGACGGTGTGGCGGAATCGCTGTGGTTCGGGACGGCGGACGGAAGGCTCTGCCGCTTCAATACCGACATCGACGGGATGAAACGTTACAGCGACGACGGGACCGCTATCACAGCCCTGTGGAGCACGAAGGCAGACGACGACGGTGATCCGATGGTGCTCAAGACCATGCTCAAAAAGGGTAATGCCGTGACGATCAAGCCGTATACACGCTCGAGCGTCAAGATCCTGTTCCGAACGGACCGCGACGCGGTGGCGTGGCAGGCGGCGGAGGGCACGATGGATATTTTCGACTGGGAGGATATCGACTTTGCCCGATTTACCTTCAATGCGAACGACGGGCCGGCGGAGGTGCCGTTTAACCGAAAGGTGAAGAATTACAAGAGACTGCAGATCATCGTAAAAAACGATGCGGTCAACGAGGGCTTCGGTGTGTTCTCTATCGTCAAGCACTTTGTGACCGGCAATTTTGCAAAGAAGTGAGGTGGAAGGGATGTCATTGGGAAATTACAAGATCAAGGATACCGACATTGCATCGAAGGGCGTGGTGGCGGCGCCGGACAAGCTGACCGGCTCGGCAGAGGAGAACAAGAAGATATTCGACCGACTGATCCGCGAGACCGTGAAGGGCGACTTCAACGGCCTGATCGATGCGCTGACGGCGGCGGGCGTGGAGCATATGGCGCTGCTGCCGGAAAATGCGGCGGGGTTCAAGTACATCCGCCTCAACAGCGACAAGGTGCTGGAGGTCAGCACGGATGGCAAGGTCTGGCAGGCAACCGGTTCTTCCGGTCACCTGATCATCGGCCCGGACGGACAGGCCCTCCCCCAGCGGAGCCGGATGCAGTTCACCAACGGCACGGTGGCGGACCAGAACGGCGTGACCGTGGTGGCCGGCGTAAAGGGCGACAAGGGCGATAAGGGTGAGACCGGCGCGCAGGGCCCAAAGGGCGATACCGGCGCGCGGGGGCCCGTAGGCCAAGCCATTATTCCCTCGGTCGATCAGGATACGGGTCTGATGAGCTTTTCGCTCGGGGAAGCGGGCGCGGTTCCGTCGCCCGTGTATGTCAAGGGCCCGCAGGGCCCGCAGGGCGAATTTGTGGCCGAAGGGGATGTGCCCGGCGGCCGTGACGTGCCCGTCGCCGGGCTCGCCGAGCAGGCGGATCGCGTCCTCGTCGCAGCAGAGGTCGCGCGGCGTGGTCGTGCTGTTGCCTA